>Ga0315281_10004835_pt1 | contig 19453 bp, 19 predicted proteins | sample YL17G07_0_MG_FD_204540 | JGI IMG/M metagenome (GOLD analysis project Ga0315281, IMG submission 204540) | Sediment microbial communities from Yellowstone Lake, YNP, Wyoming, USA - YL17G07_0 | ecosystem: Environmental > Aquatic > Freshwater > Lake > Sediment | place: USA: Wyoming | collected... | reverse complement strand
CCCCCGGTTGGGAGATCGTGGTCACCGTGGCGGCGGATTCGGCGTAGGAGGGACGCGCGGCCCCGGCGGCGGGAGCGGATGCCGACGCTTCCTCCGGTGCCGCTTCCAGCATGATCCCCCGGGTCTTGCGCAGGCCCCTTGTCGCGGCCTCGGCGCCCTGGCCCTCGAGCGCGGGGAGCGACTCCCCCGGAACGCCCGTGGTCGCGAGCACCTTGACCGCCTCGTTGCCGAACGGCGGGGTCACCGTGAACTTGAAGTCGTCCCGGTCCGACGGGATCGTGTACACCACGCCCGCCTTGATCCGCCCGGCGCCGGGCGACGACCAGTCGTTGGGGAAGATCGTGTTGAGCTTCCCCTCCGCGTCCACGTAAACGAGCCGGACGGTGCAGTCGAGGTTGGCGCGCAGGTGGACCACGATCTCCTCCCCTGCCCCGTAGGTCGCGGCCTCACCCCGGTCGGTCCAGAGCTCGACCTTGAGATCGGACTCGGCCTCGGGCTTGTCGGCGACGACAACCGCGGCGGCGGCGGGTTCTTCCGTCTGAGTCGCGGAGGGCGATGGCAACGGAGCCGCAGCCGGCGCCGACGACTCTTCCACGTCGATACCCCGGGTGCGCCGCACCTGGACCGCTTTCAGCTCCGCCGACGCCGCGATGCCGAAAACCGCCCTGGCCGGTCCCCCGGGCTTCCCCGGCCGGTCGAGCCACGCCTCGGCGCGCCCGCCCGCGATCCGGCCGCGGACAACGTACCCTCTGTTGCCTCCCGCGCGCAGGGCCGAGTATTTGATTATCCTGAACTTCGGGCTCGCCTTGAGGCCCCGCTCGACCGCGTTTCGGAGCTTGCGGGCCGATGCGCCGCCGAACCCGGACTCGCCGACGGTGAAGTCCTCGACCGCCACCGTGAGCTTGTGCGACCCCGTCTGCTTCACGAGCTGGGCGCAGAGCGATTTCGCGGCCGCCGCTATCTCCGCATTGTCCGCGGCAACCACGGGAGCCGGAAGCGCCGCCATCGCTATCGCAACGGCTGCAATCAACCCGCGCATTGTGATGAACCCATCCCTATCCATGTCCGCGCCCCCTGCTCAGAGACTACCTTCCCTTGCGAGCTTCGCCGCCATGGCCGCCATCCCGCCCAGGATCTCGTCCATGGACCGGCCCCGGAGGCTGTCGCCGTGGACGACCTCGCCGCTCTCGACATCCACGGCCTGGATCGTCAGGACGTAGAACCCGTCGAGCCTGCCGAAGCTCCCCACCACCATCCGCTCCACGTTCAGCATCTTGCCGAGCTTGACCGCCTTCTCGGAATCCGTCGCGCCCGTCTGCTGGAGCGCCTGCTCCTCCGTGACCTTGTCCACGCGGGAGCGCTCGATTAGCCGGAATGCCTTCGTCTTCGCGATCTCCGCCCGGAGCACGTCCGCCACGCCCGAGGCGTCGTCGGCGCCCACGTTCTGCGCCGCGAGATTCGCGACGGCGAGGTTCAGCACCGGCTTCGGCCCGGAGGAGGCGGCCGCCGTGCCCGGCACGATCGTGAGCGTGCACCGGCTCGCCGCGCGCGAGGACTCGGGCAGGGCCTCGATCCCCGCGGTCGCGTTCCTGAACCCCTCGCCGTCGGCCGCGCCCAGCGACCGGAAGGCTCCCCTGGCCGCCACGGCCTGCAGGGCGGCAACGGGCTCGGCGGTCGCCAGCGCCTGCACGACCTCGCTTCCGAACGGCGGCCGCGCCTTGAACCTGAACGGCGCCCCGGCCCACGGAAGCGTGAAGTGGGTGCCGCCCTTGACCTGGTTGTTGGATTGGTACTTGTTGGGGAACAGGAGGCTCACGTTCCCCTCGGCATCCGCGTGCAGGAGGTAGACGTAGCATTCCTTGGTCACCTCGACCGCGAATATGATCTCGTCGCCCTCGCGGTAGGTCGCGGACTCGCCGCGATCCGGCCACACCTTGACCCCGAGCCCGCCTGCCGCGGGGACGCTCCCGGCCGCCCGCGAGAACGCCGCCATCACGCCCTCGGCGGTCTCCTTGTTCGTGGGCTGGACCAGGATCCCGGCCGGCAGGTCGGCAGTCGCGACCATGGCCGTCGCCGCCCCGATCACGGTCCCCTCGCCCGCCTTCACGATCTGGAACCTGACCTCCAGGCCCTCGGGCTTCTCCCAGTAGCTGACCGCGAGGAGGGCGTCGGGCTTGGGGAACAGCTTGCCCGCGGCCTCGGCGCTCGTCCGGACCGCCTCGAGCGAGAGCTGGGCGCTCCGGATCTGGGCCGTGAATACCTTGTTGGGAATGACCCGGAACGGGGGCGACCGCCGCGCGAGGTCCTCTTCGACCCGCTGGATCAGGTACGCGGCCACCGGAGAGCCGAACGTCGTGTCCTGCCACGTGGCGGAAGCCACCGCGACCGTCACCGGTCCGGCCCCCGCCGCCTCCGCCAGCGCCTCGACCGCGCTTCCCAACCCCATGGGGCCCGCCTGCGCCCCCTGGAGCCCCTCGACGACGGCCGCCAGCTTGTCGATCTCGGCGACCTTCTCCGCCAGCCCCAACGCGCCGGCCGCCGCCTTCGCCGCCGCGAGCCTGGTCAGGGCGTCCGAGAACTTCCGCTCCGCCCGGTCGGCGAATCCCTTGCGCTTGTCCTCGGCGGCTTCACGGACGAGCCCCTGCGCCTCCGTGAGCGCGGCCTGCATGTCGGCCCTCTGCTTCTCCCGCTCGGCGGCCTGCGCCTTCGCCTTCGCGGCCGCCAGCTCGATCGCCTTGTCCACGTCCGCCTCGGCGATCGACCCGCGTCCGTAGACGATGTAGTACTGGACCTCGCCCGTGGCCTTGACTCCCCACATCTCGACGTACCACTCGTCCACCTTGAACCTGGAGACCAGCGCGTTGGTCGCGGCCTCCTGCATCCCCCGCTGGGCCACGGTGGGGTCCACGACGCCGCTGGACAGCCCGTAGGCGGTCGAGAGCTTCTGCCAGCGCTCCGAGATCTGGGATCCGACGTAGGCGGCGACCCGGGACCGCGCGTGCTTCTCCGCCGCGTCCCGGGCGCCCTGTTGCGTCGCGTCCTTGGTCGAGAGCCCGACGAAGAGCACGCGCCCGTTCTGGACCTCGGTCTCCTTCACGGTCCAGCCCGGGGCGGGCCCGTCGGGCATGGTCCGCACCAAAGCCGCATTCACGAACCCCGCGACCGGCGCGGGCTTGACCGCGCCGCCTCCGCACGAAACGACGAGGGCCGCGGTCGCCACAAGCGCGAACGGCGCGGCCCTCATCGCACTACTTCTCTTCAACCCGCGGCTATTGAGCCGGTACTGGCGTTGTCCCTCCGGGAGCCGGTGCAGGTGCCGCCGCGGGAGCCGGCGCCGGGGCCGCCTCTCCGCCCAGCCCGAACCCCGACGTCTTGGCCGACTCGAACATGTTCATCGCGGCCTGGAACTGCGTCTTCATCTTGGCGTCCTTGGCCGCTTCCATGTTCGCCTTCGCCTTCGCCGCCTCGCCGGCCATCATCGAGGCGTAGGCCTCGTCGATCGCCTTCACGGGCACGTTGGCCAGCCCGTAGACCAGCCAGTACTCCTCGCCGCTGGGCCGGGCCCACCGCTCGATGTACCATTCCGCGGCGCGAACCTTGCTGGCCACGCCCGCGGTCATGTGCTCCTCGAAGCCCCGGCGCGCGACCGAGGCGTCCACGACGTCGCTCGACAGCCCCGCCGAGAGCGTCAGCTTCTGGAGTTTCTCCGAGAACGCGCTCCCGAGGTACGCGACCACCCGCCCCCGGGCGTTCTTCTCCGCGCTGTCGCGCGCGCCCTGCTGGGTCGCCTGCTTGTCGGAAAGCCCGACGAAGTAGAGGAACCCGTCCTTCTCGGCAGGCTCCTTCGCGATCCAGTCCGGCGCCTGAGCCGGAATCGTCGAAATGACCTTGTCGGCCGTCGGAGACACGGTCGCCCCGGTTCCGACACCCTGCGGCTGGGCGCCACCGCATCCGGCCATGACGGCCGCCGCACCCAGCATAACAATCACGAGACCCATAGCCTTTCGCATCGGTTCTCCTCCCTTACATGACTTGTCTCTTTGATCCCAGTCCAATGGAGCTATTCTACACATTGGCCACCCGGGGTCAATAGATCAGTCCCCTCTCCCGTTCCGGGAGAGGCCAGGGTGAGGGTTCTGCGGGTGAAAAGTGCGTGCGCGGGGGGAGATTTGAACTCCCACGAGCTTGCGCCCACTAGGTCCTGAGCCTAGCGTGTCTGCCATTCCACCACCCGCGCGCTTCCAGCGAAATACCTCGTAGATTCTACCGCATCGGCTCCTGCGTGTCGTGAACCCGAATGCGGCCTGGCTCGACAATCCAGAGTTCACCACCAGGAGATTCGGTTCGAAGCGCCCTGACGACCTGTTCGACGAGCAGACGATACGCATCGACCGAGGGCTTGGGATGCCGGAGGACGATCAGGCCCGCATGACGTCCGGGCGGATGCTCAAGGATATGGCCGAAGCCGCGGTCCCCCGTCAGGATGACCCTACCCTCCCGCTTGCAGGCCTCCACTACCTTCTCATCGGGGAAGCCCTTCAGGCCTTCTTCGGCAACCGTGCTGACTTCATGGCCCGCCCCGACCAGAAGCGGAATGTACTCCGGACTCAGGTTCTCATCGAGCTTGAGGCGAATGGTCAGGGGGCGGCCTCGACCGGTAGATCGTGTTCGCGCGCGAGTTCCGCGGCGTAGGCCAGACAGGCCTGCACGTCTTCACGCGAAATTGACGGGTAGGCAGTCAGGACGCGGTCGACGGAATCGCCGTTCGCGACAAACTGCACGATCATCCACGCGGGGATCCGCGTGCCCTTGATGCACGCCTGCCCATGGCAGACGGCCGGGTCCACTGAGATACGGTCCATGGGTGTCATCTTCTCTACTCTTGGTCTGATTCTACCGCATCAACTCCTGCCGGGACACCCCCCGTTCCCTCCCCCACCGCCGCGCAACTTAATTACTTAAGCACGTCCCCGTCCCACCGTCCCACGTCCTGCCAGCTTCATGTACCGCACGAATTCGCGCGGCTTGACGCTGCCAATCCGGCCGGCCATCAGGCCGGAACGGCGACCTCGACGGACTCCACGACTTCGCGGATGTCCCGGGGTACAGGCTGATGGTGCTTGCGAAGGCTGGCACAGTAGCCCCTGATCGCGTCCCGCACCATCCGCTCAGCCTCCTCAAGGTCTTCGCCTTGCGTGACGCAACCCGGCAGGGCCGGAACACGGGCAATGAACCCGCCCTCTTCGGCATGTTCGTATACAACCGTGAACCGGAGCGCCTTGGCTTTCATCGTATAGCCATTCTACCAAGCCTGACAGTCAACTTCAGGTGTCTCGCGAACGGGCTTGGCCTCAACTTGAACCGGATTCCTTCGTCCCCGCAGGAGGTATGTGTCCCGATGTCAGGATGCGACCGGTTTGCCCTCGGCGGGGGATGGCGACTCCGTGGGAAGCTTCAGCTCTTCGGCGATGCGCCGTCCTTCGGCGGCAAGGTAGGCGAAGTACCGATCCAACGGCTGGCCGCTGAACCGGGCCCACAGCCGGTCTTCGGTTTCCCAGTGTTCCCGAAGCCAATCCTTGGCTTCACTCATCCTGACCTACGACCTCCTGTGGCGTTGCGATCTCGAATCCAACCCTGAACCCCAATTCCAGCAGGACCGGCGTAAGCGACCGCTTCACCGACACGTTCACAATATGCCGGTAGTTCCAGCTTACCAGAACGTCAAGCCCAGTATGCAACGCCATCATCGCCAGATGCTCGGCGTCCGCAGCCTTCCCGGGAGGCACCAGCCCGCGCTCCACCAGGACCTGGGCCACACGGCTGGCGTCGGCATGACCTGGGAGACGCCGGAGACCGTACATGCCCGGAATGGCGAGGAGCCTCGCACGAAGCGCCGCGTCCGCGGTCGCTCCAAGTTCAGCCAGGGAGTAGTCACTCACGAACCCCACGAACTGGCCCGCACGTATTCCCTCGAAGAGGGCCGTGGTGGCCGCGAACATCTCCCGGTTCCGGGCCCGGTCTTCGAGGGCGAACCCGAAGACCGGTGTTTCCACATATGATCATCATCGCCGCCTTCGGCGGCGCTGGCGTTAGCGTGTCTGCCATTCCACCACCCGCGCGCTACGGCAGAAACGGTTTAATCATTCTACCTTTTCTGGTCCGCGTTGCCACTCGCGGACCCCGCCATTCCGAGGGGGATGTGCCAGCGCGTTGATGACGGCGACCTTACGCGCGCGCACGGCAAGATGCCGGCGAATCCCTCCCATGCTTTTCCTGGCGTGATAGCCAGATAGTTGGCGATTGACAAGAACGCAACGGGCGAAGAGGATACATGCATGGAGCGGAAGACGGTGCGCGTGATCCTCGTCCGCCACGGGGAGACAGCCTGGAACCGAGACCGTATCTTCCGCGGACGGGAGGACATCCCCCTCAACGAGCGTGGACTCGCACAGGCACAAACTCTCGCCGCGGCTGTCGCCCGGATCCCCGTGCATGCCGTCTACTCGAGCCCTCTATCCCGGGCGGCGGAGACAGCCCGGCCGGTCGCTGACCGGCACGGGCTCGCAGTCATCCCGGAACCCGATCTCGTGGATCTCGATTACGGCGCGTGGCAGGGACGGCGGGCGGAGGATGTCGAGCGCGAGTGGCCTGCGGAAATGCGCATATGGAGAAGCGCGCCGCACGATTGCCGCATCCCCGGCGGCGAGACCCTGGGGCAGGTGCGCGACCGAGCCGACCGGCTCCTCCGCCGGCTTGGAGCCGCGCATTCAGGCAGGACTGTCGTCCTCGTGTCACATCGCATCGTCGCGAAGATCATCCTTTGCCACGTCCTCGGCCTTCCCGAGGACAGGTGCGGCGGCATCCTTCAGTCGAACGCATGTCTCAACGTGTTCGACATGGGTGATTCGCGCGCCGTAGTCCGGCTCATGAACGACACCTGCCACCTCGGCGAAGCTGTCCCGCTGGAGGACGACTTCTAGCCCTCAGCCTGCGGGCTCAAACCCCGGCCCTCGCGTTCCGTGTCCCTTCCCGGCCAGCACGATGCGCGCCAGCAGATCCTGCAGGACGGGATCGCCGGGATGCGACTGCAGGGCCTCTTCCAGACACGAGCGGCTCTCCTCGTTGCGCCCTTCGAGATGCAGGCACCAGGCCAGCCGGGCCCGGAATCGCGGCTCGAACGGGTTCAGCCACACCATGCGGCGGTATTGCGCCTCGGCGAGGGCGCAGGACCCGCTGGCGAGAAGGGACCCCGCCGGCGCCTCCCGGTCGTTGCGCTCCGCCGAGGACAGTGCCCGCCATCCCCGGCGGTCGCCGGAGCCCCGTTTCACCCGGAGCGCCGTCCCAACGGGCTCGTGAAGACGGCCTTCTTCCCCAGCTCGTGCTCTATCTCGAGAAGCCGGTTGTACTTGGCGATCCGCTCGCTCCGGCAGGCCGACCCCGTCTTGATCTGTCCCCCGCCCATCGCCACCGCGAAGTCGGCCATGAACGCGTCTTCCGTCTCGCCACTGCGGTGCGAGATGATGGCGTGGCGGCCGGACGCGCCTCGCCGAATGTCCGGGGGAAGCGTGCTCGACCGGCATCCGCAGCGGGCCAGTCGGGCGAAGGCCGGGACCTATTCCGGCCTGATCTTGACCGCGATGTCGCGCTCCAGCCCGGACACCTCGAAGGAAACCTTCCCGCTCCTGGCCTCCACGTGTTCCGTGCCGGCCGGGAGGCCGTTCCAGGTATCCCACCTTTCCAGGGCGTACCGCCCGTCGGGCAGGTCCGGCACGGTCACGACGGTCCGGGCCACGGGCGCCATGGGGAGACCGTTCACCGCGTTCCACCAGGTGTGCCGGAGGTTGCGCACCCATACGAGCGCGATCCCGCCGCCCGTGTCGCGCCCGACCCGCGCGGTCACCTCCGCCCCGGGATCCGAAGAGGTCGCGGCGGCCCGCTTGAACCCGGCCCGCGTCCACGGCACGTTCGCGAGGAACTTCGAGACCGAGAAGAAGCGCCGGTAGAGGTCGTGGGAGTCCACCCACGACGGCCACCAGAGCATGGCGGTTCCCGCCCCGCCGTGGAAGACCGGCGCCCACAACCCCTCGTGGAAGTGCTCGCCCTCCGCGTCATCCTCCATGAGCGGCGAGTCCCCCCAGGACTCGTTGACGAGCCCGAACTCGGAGTAGATGGCGGGCTTGCCGTACCGGTTGAGCTTCTCCTGCCACGACGCGATGAAGCCGGCCATGTCCTTCGCCGCCTCCTTCGCGGCCGGGTCGCGCGGGTGCCAGTAGCCGTGCCCCTGCACGATGTCCATCTCCGGCAGGTTCCACAGCGCATCGTCGGCGAGGTAGGAGCCGAGGCTGTTGGTGACGAGGTGCCTCCAGGGGTCGGCCTCCTTCAGGTACCTGCCCATCTCCGCGCTCCACGCGACGACGTCGCGGGAGCGTTCCCAGTAGCCCTTGACGCAGTTGATCTCGTTCCAGAACTCCCACGCGAAGACGTTGGGCGAGTACCCCCACCGGGCCACCGCGTACCGGAGGCGGTTGCGCCACATCCGCTTCGCCTCGGGGTTCGTGAAGACGTCCATCTCGACCGCCACCGGCCCGCCGTTCCTGCTCCAATACGGGTGGATGTCCGTCTCCCGGTAGACCGTGTCGTTTCCCTCGAACGACCGCCACGCCTCGAGGCAGACCAGCAGGTTTATCCCGTTCCGCTCCGCGAGCCCGAGCACCTGGTCGGTCTCGGCGGCGGACCGCATACGGTACCGGCCCGGCTTCCCCCACTCGAAGCCCATGGAGAACGACGAGAGCCAGATGCGGGCGAAGTTCGCCCCGGCCCGGCCCATCTTCGGGAAGATGCGCTCGTATTCGGCGACCGGCCGCCCTATCCCGGGCACGTTCTGCCCGATGGCGAAGAAGGGCGTCCCGTCGTCCCGGGCGAGGTAACGCCTGTCGCGATCGCTCACCCGGATGTAGCCGCGCTTCCTGGAATGCTTCGCCTTGAACCGCACCGGTCCCGAGCGGGCCTCGGCCCCGGTCCGGTCGCGGACGGCCACGACGAGCTCGTGCTCCCCCTCCTCCACGGGTGCGAACCTGAGCCGCCAGCCGCGCGAACCCGCGGGCTCGCTCAGAACGCCGTCCCCCGCCACGGTCTCCCGGTAGTCCTCCGTGAAGAACGCCGGAACGACCAGCTTCCTTCCCGAGGGCAGGCGGAAGACGCCGTCCACCCTTGCCTGGTCCGGATCGAAGGGCGTCTCCCAGGTCCCGGCCACGTCCAGGGCGATCTCGAACCGCTCGAACGTGAATGCCGTTGTCCCGGGCAGGTTCACCGCCCTGACCACGGCCTTCTCCCGCATCCCGTACTCCTCTTCCGCCACTCTCACCACCTCCTGGTCGTCGGGGACCAGGACGACCTCGAGCGCCACCACCGTCCCCTTTGCGACCTTCCCTCCCCCGTGCAATTGCGCGTATGCCTGGTACTTCCCGGACCCGAACTCCCGGCAGTCCTGCATCGTGACGGTCACCGGGGTCATGAGCCGGAACGTCGTCCGCCGTCCGTCCAGGTCCAGGGAGACCTTCCTGGCCACCCCGGAGGCGAAGTGCCGGCCCGCGGGCTTCTCCGGGGGGAAGGTGAACCCGGCCGTCGGCCATAGCACGCCGCCCTTCCCGCTCCAGGTCGCGAGCGGAAGGTCGATGAAGAGCGAGACCTCCGCGCACTCGGTGTCGGCGTCCGGAACGGCCTCGTACCGGAATGACAGCGCCCCGCTCGCTTCCCGGACCGTCTCCGTGATGCGCCACCTGACCTTCGTGCCCGGTTCCGCCGCCTCGCACTTCCACGCCGCGCCCCCACGTTCCCGCCTAGGCCAGCCTTCCACCGCGCGTGCCCCCGACTGCGCGGCCGTGCCACGCCACCCCGGCTGGGCGACGACGAGGTCCGCACCGGAGACGAGCACCTCGCTTCCCCTTTTCATAACAAACCCGCCCTTGCGGTCGAACTCGGCCGTCGCATCGCCGAGGCGGAAGGAGGCGAAGGGAGCCGGGGACTTCGCGGCCGCCGGAAAAGCCGGCGCGCCGGCCGCCGTCGCGGCCGCGACCGCCGCGAACACCATGCCGGAATATGGGAACCGGGCCATGCGGCCCAGCATACGCGATTCCCGCGCCGGCCGCCCCCTTTGCGACCCCTGTTGCGTCCTGACCGCAGCGGTCAGCTACGCCGAACTGAATGCCGTTTCCGTCGCCCCGAGGAGGCGGCGGACCAGCCGAATGACCCGCCGGGCGGCGGTGCGCGAGTTCCGGGGGCGCCAGGCGGCCCCATCGGCCTTGTCCGCCGCCGCCATGAGCCGCAAGAACTCCGGGTCCCGGAATATGCGGCGCAGCGTTGCGGTTACATTGTGGCCGCGGCGCCGGAGCGCGGTCCTGATCCCCCGGCAGCGCTCGCACTGGTGCCATGCGTCCGCGAAATAGCCCAGGGTTTCGAGCGCCTGGCAGGCGTCGCCTCGCTTCAGCGCATGTAGGCTCCAACGCAGTGAAAGCTCCACCTCGGCCTTGAGCCGTCCGAACTCGTGGATGCGGTTCCCGCGCCAGAAGCCCGGGTAGTCGCCGGCCAGCTCCAGCCGGCCGGGATCCCGGACGCCCTCGCGCCGCAGTTGGGCCTCGATCGGCGGGTAGAACTCCCGCAGGAGCCAGTGCCAGAAGGCCCGGTCCGCCTGCCAGCAGGCCCGGGCCGCCGCCGGACCCCCGCTGAACTCCTTGCGCGCCCGTGCGATCAACCGGGCGATCCTGGGGAGGCCCAGCCGCCGGGCGGCGACCTCCCGCCTCTTCGTTCCCGCCGACTCGAGCACGGCTTCGTCGATCTCCCAGAGGGCGCACCGAGCCCCGAACCTCGCCCTCCCCCAACGCCGCCCATTGAAATGCGTGGCCGCCTTCTTCAACTCCCGCCCGGCTTCCTTCAACACCCGGACAGCCCTGATCCGCGCGACCTCGCCCCAGGTCGTCCGCCCGGCAAGTTCCCGCTTGGCGCGGGCGATCTCTCCCGCCGGATCGAACAGGACCGTGTCCGGGCCGCCGCGCAGGAGCCCCTTGATCAGGAGATCCTCCGTCCACGAACTCGCCGCCAGACGTTCCGCGCTGCGCGACGCGATCTCACGCAGTCGATCCAGGTGGAACAGGAGGAGGTCCGCCTTGACCTTGCCCACGAGCCGGTGCTCGGTGAAGTGTGGGGGGCACTTTCGGTCCAGGATCAAGGCCATGTCCACGTCCGAGAACGGCGTCAGTTCCGCCGGATCGCCCGCCAGGGAGCCGTACAGGGCCAGCCCGACGACGCCCGGCCGTCTCCTGAGCCCGATCGAGGCGCGGCGGGCGGCCGCCATGAGCCGGCGGCGGATTGTCATTCCCTCATGTTACCCCGTCGTCGTGCCGCAACCCCCGGCACGGTCATGGTACTGTCTGGGCATGAACCGGCTGGCAACCCGGACCGTCCGGATCAAGGGCGCACGCATCAGGGCCGAGATCGCGGACGGCCCGCTCTCGCGGATGCTGGGATTGATGTTCCGCAGCCGGCTCGCCCCGGGAGCGGGAATGCTCCTCTGCTTCCGCCGGTCCGCCGACCACTACATCCACATGATGAACGTCCGGTTCCCGCTCGACGTCCTCTTCCTGCGAGCCGACGGGCGCATCGAGCACATCCATCACGCCGTCCCCGGGGAGTGGGGCTTCTCGTCGGGCAAGCCGGTCCGGTACGTGCTGGAGGTGAACGCCGGGTTCTGCCGGCGGCACCGGGTCAGGACCGGGGATCGGTGCCGGCTGCCGGAGAAGAAGGAGAAGAAGGGGACGTGCTTAAGTAATTAAGTTGCGGAGTCAAGGGACACACCCCGTTCGGCCTCGATCCGACGGCCACGCTCCACGCCCTGCGAAACGGCGGCTGGGGTGACGCCCAGCATATTCGCCACCGCCACCCCTTGCATCCCAAGATCCTCCACCAGCCACTTGCACGCCAGCGCCCGCCCCATCACCGCCGCCGGCCTCCGATTGGCCCGCTGGATCGCCTCGACAGGCACACCCGCCACCTTTGCCGCCGCCTGCAGGACCGCCTGCGGACTCGCCCGCTTACCGACCCGTGCCCGCCTCCGCTCCGCCGCCTCCACCTTCGCCACAACACGCGCGATGAAGTCCCCGTCGCCCAGGATGCGCGGATCGCGGGGCTCCCGCTCGCCCGCCCCCTCCCGGTCCCCCATCGCCACAAGTTCCCTCAGGTTCGACCTGTCGGCGGTAAGGTCCGGGCGGCGCCCCTTCCCGATGCCTTCCGCCATGAATGCCTCGTACTGACCGCGGGCCCGGTTCCTGTCCTTCGAGAACTCCCCCAGCACCTCGTCCGTCTCCTGCCACGAGACGGATCGTCTCCCCATCAGCACCGGATATCCCGTCCACGGATAGCGCGCCAACCCCTCCAGCGACGCCACCAGCCCCGCCCGGAGGGGATTCAGGTGGATGTACCGGACCAACTCCAGCAGGTAGCTCTCCCGATCGCACAGCAACGACTTGTACCGGTTCTGGAAGAGATGCCCGGACCGGCGGCGCCGGCGGTTGTACCGGCCCGCGTAGCGGAACAGGAGCCGGTGCATGAGCTGGCAGAGCGGGATCGAGCCGGTCTGGAGCAACAGATGAACGTGGTTGGACATCAGCGACCAGGCCAGACACCGCGCACCCGTGCGTCGCAACTCCCGCTCGAACTGGGCGAGAAAGAAATCGTAGTCGGAGCGATCATTGAAAAGGGGCGCCCGTGCTATCCCGCGCACCATCACATGGTGCAGGGCTCCCGGGAAGTCCAGTCGCGCCTGGCGAGGCATCTCAGCCGCCATTCTCCCCTATCCGCCCCCGCCGCGCAACTTAATTACTTAAGCACGTCCCCTTTCTTACGACGTAGACGCATCCCGCGGACCAGGAGGAGCCCGGCGGGGCGTCGGCGGGGCGGCGCCACTCGCGCTCGAGCCGCATCCCGGACTTCTCCAGCATGCGGCGGGAGGCGGTGTTGGTGGAATCGACCGAGCTGAAGACCCGGCGCATGCCGAGGGAGTCGAACCCGAACGAGACCATGGCGCGGCACACCTCGCCCCCCAGCCCAAGTCCCCGGTGCGCGCCGCCGAGCATGATCGAGAACTCGGCCTCGGAGGCGCCGGGACTGAACGAGAAGTCCACGTACCCGGCCATGGCGTCGGTCGCCTTCAGGACCACGGCCAGCGCGTAGATGTGGCGGTCCGATTGCCGGCGCGCGGCCAGGGCCTCGGAGAAGGCCTGGCGCAGGAAGGGCTCGTTGACGGGCTCGCCCCAGACGCGCTCGGCCTCGGGGTCGAGGGAAACGGCCCGGAACGCGGGCCAGTCGGGCTCTTCGAACTCGCGGAGCACAAGCCGCGCGGTTTCGACGACGGTCCCCGGCGCCACGGGACCGCCGCTAGGCCGGCTGGGCGGCGGGCTGGGCGGCGGGCTGGGCCGCCGGCTGGGCGGCCTTGAGGCGCACGGAAACGACCTTCGAGATCCCCGGCTCCTCCATCGTGATCCCGTACAGGGAGTCCGCCAGCTCCATCGTGTGCTTGTTGTGCGTGATCATGATGAACTGCGTCATGGCGTTGAACTCCTTCAGGATCTTCATGAACCGGTCCGTGTTCGCGTCGTCGAGCGGCGCGTCCAGCTCGTCCAGGAAGCAGAAGGGCGACGGCTTCGTCATGTAGAGCGCGAACAGGAGCGCGGTCGAGGTCAGGGCCTTCTCTCCGCCCGAGAGCAGGGCGATGGACTGCGTGCGCTTCCCCGGCGGCTTGGCCTCGATCTCTATCCCCCGCTCGCCCTCCTCGGTCTCGACGAGCTTGAGATCGGCCTCGCCGCCGCCGAACAGCCGCCGGAACATGGCGTGGAAGTTCTCGCGGATGGTCGTGAACGTGCGCTCGAACCGGCGCTCGGACTCCCGGTCGAGCCGGTAGATCGCCCGCTGGAGCTTCTCGCGCGAGACCCGGAGGTCCTCGATCTGCCGCTGGTACTCGGCATGGCGCTCCCCCAGGTCCTTGAACTCGTCCAGCGCCAGCAGGTTGACCGCCTCCCCCATCTCGGCCAGCCGGCTCTCGAGCCGGCCGAGCTGGCCGGCCTCCTCGTCGGTCAGGGGCTGGGACGCGAGCTCGTCCTGCCGGGCCGTCTCGGTGCCGAACTCGGACTCGAAGTCGTGCCGGACCAGTTCGAACCTCGTCTTGGCCTCCTGCACGCGCCCCTCCGCCGCGATCACCACCTGCTGAGCCTCGTCCAGCTTCGCCCTGGCCTCCTCGACCTCGTCCTCGAGCGGCCCCATCGCCTCGCGGGCCCGCCCTCGCTCATCCTGCGCGGCGAAGAGCGATCCCGTGACCTCGTCCTCGCGCCGCCGCTCCGCCCCGTGGGCCTCCTCGCGCTCGCGCAGTTCGCCCTCGAGCTTCGCCTGCTCGCCGGCAAGGACCGCGATGTCGTCCTGCAGGCGGGCCACCCGCGACGCCGACTCGGTGGCCGTCTGCTCGAGCTGTTCCTTCTCCCCCAGGCGTCCCGAGAGGCTCTGCTCAAGCCGCGCCTGCTCGATCCGGGCCGCGCTCTCGAACCGGCGGGCCTCCGCGAGGTCCGCCTCCAGCTCGACGATCTTCGCCTCGATCCCGCCGAGCTCGCGCACCGCGGCCGCGAGAAGCATGGCGAGCTCGGTTCCCGTCGCCTTGGCCGACGCCGGGAGGCGGCCCGGCCACCAGACGATGCCGGGCGCGAACACCTTGACGCCCGAAGCCGAGACGTGGGAGCCTCCCGGCGCCGCGGCCGCAATGCGCTCGTCCCCGAAAACGGCCACGTCCCCGAGCAGGGACCTGGCCAGAGCCGCGTACCGCGGCGGGCACGCGACGATCCCGTCGGCCCAGCCCGACGCGCCGGGCGGAAGCTCGCCCCGGGGGCCCGGCTCAGGGATAGCCTCGAGCACGACCAGCGTGATCGGCGCCTCGCGCTGTTCCCGCCACGCGCGGAGCAGGGCATCCGCCTGCGCCCAGGTCTCGACGACGGCCGCGTCCGCGAGGAGTCCGAGCGCGGCCAGGAGCGCGGGCCGGTTCGCCTCGTCCGCCTGGAAGAGCCGGATCAGGGGCCACTCGAGCGAAGGCGCCTGGGCGCGGAACTCGTCGAGCGGCTCCCTGACCCCGCCGTCGCGGTCCGTGGGGTCAGGCTGTTGGTGCAGGCGGTCCGCCTGCGTGCCCAGCGCCTGCCGCCTGGAGGCGAGATCGGATCGCGCCGACGCCAGATTCTCCTCAAGACCCTTCACCTCGCCCGTGAACTCCTCCAGCTCCCCGCGCACGGACGCGAGCCGGGCCTGCTCCTTGGACGCCTCCTCGCGCGCCACGGCCGCCTTCGCCACGACCTTCTCCCGAGCCGCGGTCGCCTCGGCCAGCGACCGCTCGCGCTCCTCGCGGTGAATGACCGCCTGAGAGAGCTTGAGGCGCAGGGCCTCGAGGTTGCCGCGCAGGGACGCGTTGCCCTCGCGGATGCGCCCGAGCTCGCTCTCGAGCTCCCGGACCCGCGTTTCCAGCGACGCCTGACGTTCGCGCGCACCCCGCAGGGCCAGACTGCGCTCCGCCACGGCGGCCCGGGCCTCCTCCGCCGCCCGGTGCGCTCCCGCCGCCTCGCCTTCCGCCGCCTCGAGTCCCGCCCGGCCGCGCGCGAGCTCGACCGCGCGGGCCCTGGCGCGGAGACCCTGGACCCGCTTGCGCGTCTCCTGGTACTGCTCGGCCGCCTTCGCCTGCCGCTCGAGGGAGTCGAGCTGGCGCTTGAGCTCGTGCACGATGTCGCCGACGCGAAGGAGGTTCTGCTGGGTCGCCGCCAGCTTGCGCTCCGCTTCTTCTTTCTGTTGCTGGTAGCGCATGACGCCCGCGGCCTCCTCGAAGAGGGCCATCCGCTCGGTCGGCCGGGCCGTCAGGACGCTGTCGATCTTGCCCTGCTCCATGATCACGTAGGCTTCGGTCGTGATCCCGGTGTCGAGGATGAGATCGGTGATGTCCTTGAGCCGCACGGGCGAGCGGTTGATCAGGTACTCGGACTCCCCCGAGCGGTAGAGGCGGCGGGTGAGCGAGATCTCGGGGCCCTGCTTGCTGAGCATGCCCTCTTCGTTATCGAGGGTGAGCGTCACCTCGGCCATTCCCACCGACTTCTCCCGCTCGCTGCCGTGGAAGATCAGCTCCTCCATCCGGGACGCCCGGAGGGCCTTCGAGCTCTGCTCCCCGAGGACCCAGCGAACCGCATCGATGATGTTGGACTTGCCGCAGCCGTTGGGGCCGACGATGGCCGTCATGCCGGGGTCGTTGGTGAGCGTGGTGCGCCGGACGAAGGTCTTGAAACCCGACATCTCCAGCCGCTTGATGAAGAGCCTCGACGGCATGTCCGATTATAGCCAGCCCCCGTCCCCGGAGGCTATATAAGACGTTCCCTGTTGCTCCCGCGGCCGAACGGCCACCACCCCCGCTTCGGCTCCTCGAGGGGCTCGATGGCGGGCTGGACGGCGGTTTCCGCGTGGTACCGGAACCGCTCCAGCGTGTGCCGGGCGGCGTCCTGCTCGGCATCCTTCTTCGTGTGTCCCCGCCCCCGGCCGTAGATCTTGCCGTTGAGCTTGGTCACCACCTCGAAGGTCTTCCGGTGCTCGGGGCCCTGCGCGCGCATTACCTGGTAGAACGGCGCCGCGTGGAACCGGCGCTGGGCGAACTCCTGCAGGACGCTCTTGTAGTCCTTGGCCACCAGGTCCTTCTCGAACTCGGGCTCGAGGCAGCCGACCACGAACCGGGCCGCGGCCTCGAACCCCAGGTCGAGGTACACGGCGCCCGTCAGGGCCTCGAAGGCGTTGCCGACGAGCGAGGGCAGGTTCTGTGAGCGCGCGATCTCCTCGCCCCGCCCCACCTTCAGGAACCGGCCCAGGTCGATGCGCTGGGCCACCCCGCCCAGGGTCGCCCGGCTCCCGAGCTGGGCCTTCATCTTCGAGAGCTCTCCCTCGTCCGCGCTCGGGTACCGGCGGAGCAGGGCCTCCGTGATCGCGAGCCCGAGGACCACGTCCCCGAGGAACTCGAGCCGCTCGTTGGAGCGGTGCGCCTCCCACCCCTGCTCGTGGACGAGGGAGCGGTGCGTGAAGGCCTGCTCGTAGACCCCGAGATTGCGGGGCCGCAGGCGCAGCTCCTTGCGAAGGAACCGCGGGAGATCGGAGGAGCGGCTCAGCTCTGCCATTTGCGGAACACGAGGACGGCGTCGTGGCCGCCGAACCCGAACGAGTTCGACATCACAATCTCCGCCTTGACGTCGCGCGCCTTGTTCGGAACGTAGTCGAGGTCGCAGGCGGGGTCGGGCTGTTCATAGTTGATCGTCGGAGGCACCCGGCCCTTCTGGATCGCCAGGATCGAGACGACCGCCTCGACCGCGCCGGCCGCGCCGAGCATGTGCCCGGTCATCGACTTCGTGGAGGATACCGGGATCTCCTTCGCGTGCCCGCCCAGCACCTTCTTGATCGCCACCGTCTCGGTCTTGTCGTTGAGCTGGGTGGACGTGCCGTGCGCGTTGATGTAGTCGATCTGGTCCGGGCGGATCCCGGCGTCCCGGATCGCGTTCTGCATCGCGATGACCGCCCCCACGCCCTCCGGGTCGGGAGCCGTCATGTGGTGCGCGTCGCACGAGGCCCCGTAGCCCGCCAGCTCGGCGTGGATCCTCGCGCCGCGCGCGGTCGCGTGCTCGAGGGATTCCAGGATCAGGATCCCGCCCCCCTCGCCCATGACGAACCCGTCGCGCCGGGCGTCGAACGGGCAGGACGCCGCCGGCCCCGCATCGTTCCGGGGAGTCAGCGCGCCCATGTTGCAGAACCCGGCGAACCCGAATGGCGTGACCGTGGCCTCGGCCCCGCCCGCGATCATGACGTCCGCGTCCCCGCGCTCGATGATCCGGGCCGACTCGCCGATCGAGTGGGCCCCGGAGGCGCAGGCCGTGACGATCGCCATGTTCGGTCCCTTGACCCCCCACCGCATGGACACCAGCCCGGACGCCATGTTCACGATCAGCATCGGGATGACGAAGGGGCTCACGCGCCCCGGCCCCTTCTGGACCAGGGTCGTGTGCTGTTCCTCCATCGTCGTGAATCCCCCGATGCCGGAGCCGATGATCACGCCGATCCGCGCCACGTCCTCTTTCGCGGCGTCGAGGCCCGCATCCTTCCAGGCCTCGTCCGTCGCCCAGAGGGCGAACTGCGCGAACCGGTCCGTGCGGCGCGCCTCCTTGCGGTCCAGGCGCTCGCCCGGGTCGAAGTTCTTGACCTCGCACGCGACCCGGGTCGGAAACGCGGTGGCGTCGAACAGGGTCACGGGACCGACGCCGGAGGTGCCCGCGAGGAGCGCCTCCCAGCTGTCGTTCACCGCGTGCCCCACGGGCGTTATGGCCCCGAGGCCCGTCACCACCACCCGGCGGCCCCGGGCCGGCCGGTCGCTCATGATGCGCGAACTGCCGGAGACGTCAGGGGGCCCCGCCCTTCGCGGCGACCTTCTTCTTCACGTAGTCGGTCGCCTCGTTCACGGACCGGATCTTCTCCGCGTCCTCGTCCGGAATCTCGATGTCGAACTCCTCCTCGAACGCCATAACGAGCTCCACCGTGTCCAGCGAGTCGGCGCCCAGGTCCTCGACGAACCTGGCCTGCTCCGTCACCTTCGACGCGTCAACGCCGAGCTGGTCCACGATGATCTCCTTCACCTTGTCTTCAACCGCCATGGGTACCTCCTGCTTTTCAAGTTGAGATGTTGATGCCTGCCGGCCTTTTGAGATCCCCAGGCTACATCGCCAGACCGCCGTCGATCTGGATGACCTGCCCAGTGATGTAGGATGCCTCATCCGAGGCCAGGAACGCAATCGTCCCCATGATGTCCTCGGGAACGCCGAACCGGCCGAGCGGAATCATGCCCAGCATGGCTTCATGGGCCTTTTCCGTCATGAGATCCGTGAGGGCCGTCTTTATGAATCCCGGGGCGATGGCGTTGCAGGTGATGTTCCGGGAGGCGAACTCCTTGGCCACCGTCTTCGTGAGCGATATGACCCCCCCCTTGGAGGCGGCGTAGTTCGCCTGGCCCGGGTTGCCCATGATGCCCGAAACCGAGGAGAGGTTGATGATCCGCCCGTAGCGGTTCTTCATCATGGGCTTCACCGCCGCCCTGATGCAGTAGAACATGCTGTAAAGGTTGATCTTGAGGACCAGGTCCCACTGCTCGTCCGTCATGCGCATGAGGAGCCCGTCCTTCGTGACACCGGCGTTGTTGACGAGGATGTCCAGCTTGCCGCCCTGCGACTTGACGAAGGAGCTGATGCCCGCTTCGACCGACGCGGAGTCGGAGACGTCCATCGCGAACCCGACGCCCTCCTTCCCGACTTCCCCGAGGGCCTTCGCCGCCTTCTTCGAGTCCTCGTCCTTGAGGTCGCAGATG
>Ga0315281_10004834_pt1 | contig 19458 bp, 18 predicted proteins | sample YL17G07_0_MG_FD_204540 | JGI IMG/M metagenome (GOLD analysis project Ga0315281, IMG submission 204540) | Sediment microbial communities from Yellowstone Lake, YNP, Wyoming, USA - YL17G07_0 | ecosystem: Environmental > Aquatic > Freshwater > Lake > Sediment | place: USA: Wyoming | collected... | reverse complement strand
GTGGACGCCGGTTCGATTCCGACCCCCGCCTCCAACCTTCCTTCACAGCACAGCCTGCGTTAAGCTGCCGGCGTCCGCCCGGGTGGTGAAACTGGTAGACACAAGGGACTTAAAATCCCTCGACCCTAAACAGGTCATGCCGGTTCGACTCCGGCCCCGGGTACCACCGAATCAGCCTTTGCGATTTGGGAACATATTCATAAATGACATTAATATAATACAATATTATATTGATATTATGTAATAATATTAGTGTATATAGCTTGCGATCTTGATCTCAAATGGGCAACAATGCTAGGTCTTGTTCTGACCTTCTTGAAGCGTCAATCTGAGCGGTGGTCGGGCTCCGCCGACTAGCACTCAACTGTTTCGCCGTACACAGGTACCCGCGCCTTCCAACGCAGGTCCTCCTCTATCAGCGCCGCAAACCCATTCGCCGTTTCCGCCTCGCCGTGGACCACAAACACTTCCCGGGGCGCGGCTTTGAAGCGATGCAGCCAGGCGAGCAGGGCGTCCCGGTCCGCATGCGCGGAGAGACCGCCCAGTGTGTGGATGTGCGCTCTTACCGGAACGCTCTCGCCAAAAAGCTTCACGCTTCGGGCCCCATCCACGATCCGCCGGCCGAGCGTGCCCGCGGCCTGGAAGCCCGTGAACAGGATCGAACATTTGGGTCGTCCAAGGTTGTGTTCGAGATGGTGCTTGATGCGCCCGCCATCACACATGCCGCTCGAGGCGATGATGACGGCGCCCGAGCGGATCCGGTTGAGTGCTTTCGATTCCTCCACGTCCTCGGTGAAGCGGATATGGATCGGCAGTTGAGCGCGCTCGTGCGCAGCAAGCAACCGTCGGGTGGTGTCGTCGAGCACCTCGCGGTGCTTCAGGGTGATCTCCGTGGCGCGCGTTGCGAGCGGCGAGTCCACGAATACGTTGAGATCGCGCAGGCGGCCTTTTGAAGTTTCCTCCACGAGGACGGCGAGCATGTCCTGCGTCCGGCCAAGGGCGAACGCGGGCACGATCACGTTGCCGCGCCGGCGGCGCAGCGTATCGTTGATCACCTCGACCAGTTCGTCCGCCGTGGCGTCCATATCCCTGTGCAGGCGATTGCCGTAGGTGGATTCGACCAGGAGCACATCCGCATGGTCCACGGATGCCGCATCCCTTACGATCGGGCGGGCGGGTTGGCCGAGGTCGCCGGAATAGACCAGTTTCTTCGCTTTCGCGCGCTCGCGGACCCACACCTCGACAATGGCGGCACCCAGAATGTGGCCGGCATCGAGAAATCGCGCCTTGACTCTGGGGTGCGGCTGGAATTCCTTGCCATAGGAAATCCCTTGGACCTGCCGCATACAGGTCTCGGCCTGCGCTACCGTGTAAAGGGGGGCAACGTCGCGCTGCAGCCGCCTGCCGCGGTGCCGGGCCCGGTTCTGCCAGACCGCTTCCTTTTCCTGAATATAGGCGCTGTCCTTGAGCATGATGGGCAACAGGTCGCACGTCGCCTCGGTCGCATAAATCGGCCCATGCAGGCCGAAATTCGTGAGCCGCGGCAGCAGCCCGCAGTGATCGATGTGCGCATGCGACACCAGAACGAAGTCGAGGTGCTCGATCTCAAAGCCAAGAGCAGCGAGGTTCTTGCGGTCAGCTTCGCGGCCGCCTTGGAACATCCCGCAGTCGATCAGAAAGCGAACCTCGGATGTCTCGACGAGGAAGCAGGCGCCGGTGACCTCCGCAGCGGCCCCGTGAAAGGTAATCTTCATGCAGTTGGCTGCTCGTGCCGCGCCAGCTTTGGCGCGCCATTCAAATGTAGAGCGTCCTGCCGGCGCCTGATTGACGTGCGTCAAGCGGAACCGGGGCCGGGTCGAATTTCGGCAACTGTTCCGGCCGTTGGCGCGTGCCGGGTTTCTGATTGACTCCGCTATTCTCGCCGCGCCGGAACGCGTCCAGCGTGCAGACCGCGTTTCGAGTCCGGAGGCGCCGAGCTTGAAATCGGCGAATCTGATACAAGATTAACAACAAGGCGTTCAACTTTTGCCCCGCGCATGCGTTGAACAGGTGCACAAGGCAAAATAGTCACGGGACAGCTTTCGTGGTGCGGAGTAGAATAATCCGAGTGAGGTACAAAAGTGATTGTTTTTGAGCTAATTTGTCCCAGGCACCACCGGTTTGAGGGGTGGTTTGCCTCGTCGGATGACTTTGACGGCCAGAAGGATCGCGGATTGCTGTCGTGTCCATCGTGCGGCCGCTCGGAAATCGAAAAGCTGCCGACGGCCAAGATCAGGACGACAGGTACCGAGGTAATCCCGGCGGAGAGCGAGCAACGGGTCTGTGCGCCAGCCGAGGCGAAGCCGCCAGCGAATCTTCAGGAACTCATCGATTACGTGCTCATGAACACGGAGAACGTGGGCACGAAGTTCGCGACCGAGGCGCGCCGGATCCACCAGCACGAAGCGCCCTACCGGAACATCCGGGGGACGGCGTCCCGCCAGGAGACGGAAGAACTGCTCGATGAGGGCATTCCGGTGATGGCACTGCCGATACCTTCCCGGAACGACTGGCATTAGGCGCACCTAACACCTAGGGAAGCGCTGATTAAGTGACGTTTTGTCATTCCCGCGTAAGCGGGAATCCAAGAAGTTCAATCAGTTGCTGGATCCCCGCTTTCGCGCGTATGACTTAATCAGAGGTTCCCTAGGGCCCGTGCGGCGTCGAGACGGAGCAGGCCGGGACGCCGGCACCGTTCGGCGAACGACCGGCCGAACGCGAAATCAGGTGTTCCGGGCCGCGGCCCGGGTCAGCGCTTGAGATCCTCGAACTTGCCCTTGACGTCCTTGAACGCTTCGGCGTCGGGCAGAGGGTCCTTGGTATCGGTGATGGTCGGCCAAATCTTGGCCAACTCGGCGTTGAGTGCCACGAACTGCTTCTGGTCGCCCGGGACCTCGTCGTCGGCGTAGATCGCGTTGACCGGGCACTCGGGAACGCACACTGCGCAGTCGATGCATTCATCGGGGTCGATGACCAGCATGTTCGGCCCCTCCTTGAAACAATCGACGGGACAGACGTCGACGCAGTCGGTGTACTTGCACTTGATGCAGTTTTCGGTGACGACGTAGGTCATGCTTACCTCGCGGTTTCAGTTGCGGCCCAAGGGGAGAAATTCGTTTGATATTCCAACAAATTCCCCCGAGCGTCAAGCCGTCAGGACACGGTTTTGTCCCGGCTGCTCCATCGATTTCCCGGCGCCAGCGAGGGCGACCGCTGTTGGCGGCTGCGAAGTCCCTGCCCGCGGTCCGGCGTCCGGCAAGCCGGCCTGCAACGCTCTCCGGGACTCGCGTCCGCGCTACTTCTTGTTGAACTCTTTCCAGGGATCCTTGACGTTCGGGATCGTCTCGAACTCGACATTCGCGACACGGTCGCCAACTTTCCGCACCTCGCGGATGTAGATATTCTGCACAATGTCACGCGTGGCAGGATCGATGGAGATCGGCCCGCGCGCCGCGTTCGGATTCTTGTAATTCGCAAGGATCTTCATCGTCTGGTCCGGATCGATCTTGCCCTTCTGCTCGCGGATCGCGGTGTAGATCATGTCCATGGCGTCGTAGGCGGCCATCGCAATGAAACCCGGCGGGATTGCCCGGCCGTAGTCGCGCTCCCATGCGGAGACGAAGGCTTTCATCGGGGGGCGGTCGCCCACCATCGAGTAATGCCAGGCCGAGATATAGCCCAGCGCCACGTCGCCCTGGTTGGCAAGTTCTTCTTCGGTGACGGCGTCACCCGTGCCGATGAACGGGATGCCGGCCTGGCGCACGTTGAGGTCGTTGTAGGCCTTCATGATCGCGGTGGAGGTGGCCCCTGCAGTGACCCAGTTGAATATCGCATCGGGCTTGATGTCCTTGGCGCGCTGCATGAAGGCGGCGAAATCCGGGTTCTTGAGCGGCATGCGCACGCTGCTGATGATCTGCCCGCCGCCTTCGGTGAAGCCCTTGATGAACGCCTGCTCCGCGTCGTGGCCCGGCGACATGTCCATCACCATCGTGTAGACGCGCTTGTATTTTTTCGAGGCCCATATCCCGAGGTGATAGGCGGGCTGCCACAGGGTCATGGACGCGCGCACGACATAGGGAGACAGCGTCGTCAGCACCGAGGCCGCCGCGTTCATGATCACCAGAGGCGTCTTCGATTCCGTGAGCAGCGGCGCGACGGCTGCCGTGTTCGGTGTCCAGATGAAACCGGTCAGAAGCTGTACCTTGTCCCGCTGTATCAGTTCCTGGGTCACGCGTCGTCCGACGTCCGGAATGGGGCCGGTGTCGTCGCGCACGACAAACTCGATTTTCACCCCGGGCGGCAGCTTGTTTGCATTTTCCTTCTGGTAGAGCTTGATGGCCTTGTCGATCTGGTCGCCAAGCGTCGCGTAGATGCCCGAGGTCGTCGTGACCAGCCCGACCTTGACGGTCTGGGCGGCCGCCGTCGTCGCGATAAACGCCAGACCCAAGGCCGACATGCGCGCCCAAGCCGTCCAACTGATGGTGCGTTTCATAGTTCTCCTCCGACCGTGATGAACCTCAAGTCATTCCAGGAAGTACATTCTTGCAATCCGTCTCTCGTGCAAACGAGGAACACGGGATGGGCATTATAGATCGCCCGCAATCGTCAATGCCAACAATCCGATGGCTATGGCGCGGGCAGCCAAACCTCGGGGCCGACCCCCGGACCCGCAGCTCCCGGTACAAGGTACGGGACTGTCCCAGGCGTCGCTCGGTCAGTCAACTTTGGATTCGTCCCGGTACATCACCTGGCTGCGCTTTTCCTTGATCCAGGCATCGATCTGCTCGAGCGTCATGTAATTGGCCATGTCGAACCGGTCCCAGTTCATGATCTGGTTCAGATCCTTCTTCCAGCGCTTGTACGGCGGTTTGGCCGCCGGGCCGAAACAGAAAATATCGATGACCGCCAGCTCATCGGGAACCCCGAGCAACGGTTTGAGCGCGTTTTGGGCATGTTCCTGGCCTATCGCCGTAACCCACCAGACGTTGTAGCCGAGGGCCGCCGCCGCGAGATGGGCGGACATGGTAGATGCCGCCACCGACTGCAGCAGGATGCGTTCGGCATTTTCGCGATATTTGCGGTCGAGGTCCGAGCCGTCCAGGAGCACCGGGAACGCCCGCGTCCAGCGGAAGTCCGAAGCGACGACGATGAGGCCGGGCGCGGTCTCGAGGCCGCGGTAATTGGGCGTGGGGAACTTCATCTTGAGTTTGGCGCGAATGTGCTGTTCCTCGACGAAGTAGTCGGCGATCGCCTTCTTGAGTTCCGGCCTGGTGACGACGATGTAGTGCCAGGGCTGCGCGTTGGCGCCGGACGGGCTGTGCCGCGCGGCTTCGAGGATGAGCTCGTAGTGCTCCCTCGGTACCACGTAGTTCGGATCGAACTGGCGCGTTGTCATGCGATTGCGCACTACGTCCATGAGCGCCTCATAGCGGGCGCGCTGATCGAACCGGGAATTGCCGGGCATCGTTGTCTCCTGCCTGTGGTGGGAGGGCAATGATTGCAGGCAAGGCGGAGCAGCGCAACGGGGGCCGCTTTGGCGCCACCGCGTGGTGGTATATTCGCTTCTTGGAGGCATGCAGGGCATGCCACCGACGTCCGATACAACTTCGAGCAGAACAGCATGAAAGCATTCAGAAACATTCTCTTCGCGACAAGCATGGTCCTGGCGGCAGCACACTCGACGCCGGCGCTTGCCCAGGGGACGATCAAGCTCGGCGAACTGAACAGCTACAAGGTCTTTCCGGCATTCCTCGAGCCTTACAGGAAGGGCATGGAACTCGCGGTGGAGGAGGCGAACGCCGGCGGCGGCGTATTCGGCCGCAGGCTGGAGGTGATCTCCCGCGATGACAACGGCAACCCGGGGGATGCAGTGCGCGTCGCGGAGGAACTCCTCTCCAGGGAACACGTCCACATTCTGCTGGGGACATTTGCCTCGAATGTCGGGCTTGCTGTGGCGGACTTCGCCAAGCAGAAGAAAGTGCTTTTCATCGCCGCCGAGCCGCTCACCGACAAGATCACCTGGCAGAACGGCAACCGCTATACCTTCCGACTGCGCGCGTCGACCTACATGCAGACCGCGATGCTGATTCCCGAGGCGGTCAAGCTGAAGAAAAAGCGCTGGGCGATCGTGTACCCGAATTACGAATATGGCCAGTCTGCGACGGCGGCGTTCAAGGCGCTCCTGAAGAGGGCGCAGCCCGACGTCGAGTTCGTCGCGGAGCAGGCGGCCCCTCTGGGCAAGATCGATGCCGGCGCAGTGGCACAGGCGCTTGCCGAGGCAAAACCGGACGCGATCTTCTCGTCACTGTTCGGGCCGGATCTCTCGCGCTTCGTGCGCGAGGGCAACACAAGGGGATTGTTCAAGGGGCGGGAGGTGTTCAACCTGCTGGGCGGCGAGCCCGAATACCTGGATCCGCTCAAGGATGAGACGCCCACCGGCTGGTATGTGACGGGCTATCCCTGGAATGGGATCAGCACGCCGGAGCACAAGCGGTTCCTGGATGCATATCAAAAGCGCTACAGCGACTATCCGCGCCTCGGCTCGGTCGTGGGCTATTCGACGGTAATGAGCGCGGTGGCGGCCATGAAGCGCGCGGGCAGCCTCGATTCGGAGAAACTCGTGGCGGCGATGGAAGGGCTGCAGGTCGGCACGCCGTTCGGAAAGATCACCTACCGCGCCCTGGATCACCAGTCCACCATGGGCGCCTATGTGGGCAGGACGGCGCGCAAGGACGGGCGGGGCGTGATGACCGGCTTCAGCTATGCCGATGGCGCGAAGTTCATGCCGAGTGACGACGAAGTCCGCAGGATGCGGCCTGCGGAGTAACGCGGTCAAGTCGCTAGCGCTATCAGCGCGCGGGTACGCGCGGAATCCGCTGGCGACGGGCCGTGCACACCTTGCCGCCGTTCGCTTGACGCCATCATGTCCAGCATCGTCATCCAGTTCCTGAACGGGCTTGCCGGCGCCTCGACGCTGTTCCTTGTGGCAGTAGGGCTGTCGCTCATTTTCGGGGTCACGCGCATTGTCAATTTTGCGCACGGCTCGCTGTACATGCTGGGCATCTATATCGCCTACAGTGTGATCGGCAGCGCCGGAGGAGGCGAGGGGCTCGGACCCGTGGGCTTCTGGGGCGGCATCCTCGTTGCTGCGATCATCGTTGGGGTGCTGGGGGGGCTGATCGAAATCCTCCTTTTGCGGCGCATCTACCATGCGCCCGAACTGTTTCAGCTGCTCGCGACATTTGGCATCGTGCTGGTCATCAAGGATTTCGTACTCTGGGCCTGGGGCCCTGAGGATCTCCTGGGACCGCGCGCGCCGGGCCTGCGCGGCTCGGTTGACATTCTGGGCAGGCCGTTTCCGGAGTATGACCTCGCGCTGGTCGTCATCGGTCCACTGGTGCTCGGATTGTTGTGGCTGCTGCTCAAGCACACACGGTGGGGCATGTTGGTGCGCGCCGCAACGCAGGACCGCGAAATGGCCGGCGCCCTGGGAGTCAACCAGAAGTGGCTTTTCACCGCGGTATTCGCCATCGGCTCGGCGCTCGCCGGCCTCGGCGGCGCGCTCCAGATCCCCAGGGAGCCGGCGCAATTGTTCCTCGATCTGACCGTTATCTCCGATGCCTTTGTCGTGGTTGTTGTCGGCGGCATGGGCAGCATCCCGGGCGCCGCGCTGGCCGCGTTCATCATCGGCGAGATCAAGGCGTTCTGCATCGGCATCGGGCAGATCGAGTTGATGGGTTTCAGCGTTTCGCTCTCGAAGCTTACGCTGGCGGCGGAATTCATCGTCATGGCGACGGTGCTGGTCGTGCGTCCTTGGGGGCTGCTCGGCAGGCCTCAGGGAACGCAAAGGATCAGCGGGGGCCGGCAGGAGCAGCCCCTGAAGCCGGCTGTTCGCTCCAGGCAGATCGCCGCGCTTGCCGTCGCATGCGCTCTGGTCGTGGTGCCGTTCGTCGCCAAGGCATACACCATGGTGCTTCTGATCGACATCCTGGTGTTTGCACTGTTTGCTGCGAGCCTGCACTTTCTGATGGGGCCGGCTGGAATGATGTCCTTCGGCCATGCGGCGTATTTCGGACTGGGGGCCTACGGTGCGGCGCTGCTGGTGAAGAAAGCCGGATTGCCCATGGAGGCAGCCCTTGTGTGCGGACCGCTCGCCGCGGCGCTGGGTGCCGTGGTGTTCGGGTGGTTTTGCGTGCGGCTTTCGGGGGTGTACCTCGCGATGCTCACGCTCGCGTTCGCGCAGATCGCCTGGTCGATCGTGTTTCAGTGGGACCAGTTCACGGGAGGATCCAACGGGATTGTCGGTGTCTGGCCCGCGCCGTGGCTCGCCTCGAAGACGGCCTTCTATTACCTTGCGTTCACACTGTGCGGGTGCGGTATCTGGCTGCTGCGCAGGATCGTGTTCTCGCCCTATGGGTATGCGCTGCGGGCGGGACGCGACTCGCCGCTGCGCTGCGACGCGATCGGCATCGATCTGGCGCGGCTGCAGTGGGCAGCGTTCATCCTGGTCGGGACGTTCGCCGGGCTGGCCGGTGCGATCTATGCGTTTTCAAAAGGCAGCATATCGCCGGAATCACTGGCCATACCGCTGTCGGTAGACGGTCTGGTGATGGTGCTGCTTGGAGGCCTCCAGACCGTGTCCGGACCGGTTGTGGGTGCTGCCGTGTTTACCTGGCTCCAGGACACCGTCGCCCGGAACACCGATTACTGGCGCGCGTTGCTGGGTGCCATCATCATCGCGATCGTGCTGGTTTTTCCGCAGGGCATCGTCGGCTTCTTACGGCAGCGATTCGACCGATCAGGTGCCGCGTGATTGTCCTCTCCGTGTCCGCTCTGGCGAAGTCGTTCGGCGGGGTACAGGCGGTGCGTGAGGTCAGCTTTGCCGTCGAGGCGGGGCAGTTGCTTGCGATGATCGGTCCGAACGGCGCGGGAAAGACCACCTGTTTCAATATGGTCAACGGGCAGATCAAGCCCGACTCGGGCAGCGTCAGCATCGGCGGGGTCGAGGTCGTCGGACGCGCGCCGCGCGAGATATGGCGGCTCGGCGTCGGGCGCACCTTCCAGATCACGGCCACGTTCGCTTCGATGACCGTGCGCGAGAACGTGCAGATGGCGCTGCTCTCCCATTTTCATCGCCTGGCCGGCTGGTGGCCGCGCGCCGCGCAGCTGTATCGCGAGGAGGCGGACGCGCTGCTCGGGCGTGTGGGCATGGCCGACCAGGCCGGGCGGCCGTGCTCGGTGCTCGCCTACGGTGATCTGAAGCGGGTTGAACTGGCCATGGCGCTTGCCAACGCCCCGCAGCTGCTTCTCATGGACGAGCCCACGGCCGGCATGGCGCCAGCGGAGCGCATCGAGCTGATGGCGCTGACTGCGGATATTGTGCGCGAGCGGCGGATCGCCGCGCTGTTTACCGAGCACGACATGGATGTCGTGTTTGCGCACGCCGACCGCATCGTCGTACTCAACCGCGGTTCCCTGATCGCCGAAGGTGCCCCCGACGAAGTGCGCGCGAACGCGGAGGTGCGCCAGGTCTACCTCGGATCGCGGCATTAGGAGCCGGATCCATGCTGCCCATGCTGTCGGCGAAGAATCTGAACGTATACTACGGCCAGGCGCACATCCTCTCCGACCTCAGCCTTGAAGCCGCAGCCGGCGAAGTGGTGGTGCTGCTCGGGCGCAACGGGGCGGGCAAGTCGACCACGCTGAAGGCCCTGATCGGACTCGTGCCGCCGTCGGGCGGTGAGGTGGTGTTTCGCGGCGAGCGCATCGACGGGCTGCAGCCTTTCCAGATCGCCCAGCGGGGCCTGGGCTATGTTCCCGAGGACCGGCGCATTTTCACCGAACTCACGGTGCTGGAGAATCTCGAGGTAGGGCGTCAGCCTGCTCGGCAGGGCGTGCCGAACTGGACCGAGGAGAGGTTGTTCAAACTGTTTCCGAATCTCGCCGAAACGGGCGACCGGCCTGCCGCACAAATGTCCGGCGGCGAACAGCAGATGCTGACTATTGCACGTACCCTCATGGGCAATCCGGCGTGCATCCTGCTGGACGACCCCTCCGAGGGGCTCGCGCCGGTCATCGTCGAGCAGATGGCCGCGGCCGTCCGGGAAATGAAATCCGAGGGCCTGTCGGTACTACTTTCGGAGCAGAACCTGCATTTTGCGACGGATGTGGCGGACCGCGCCTATATTATCGAGAAGGGCAGGATCCGTTTCAGCGGCACCATGGCGGACCTGAATGCGGAGGTCCGCAGTGCCTATCTGGCTGTCTAGTCGGGGGAACTTCAGGTCACTTGCCGTGGTCTGTTCGAACCGAGGCGGGTCTGTTCACCTCGCTAGAAGAGGCTTGCATTCGCGCCATCTGACCCTATACTTGCGGGTCGAAAAAATCGCGTCCGGAACATGAACGAGGAGACAAGCGATGATCAAGGTTGAAAACCTGACCAAGGCGTTCGGCGCGAAGCTCGCGGTGGACGATGTTTCCTTCGAGGTGAACAAGGGGGAGGTGCTCGGCTTTCTGGGGCCCAACGGATCCGGCAAGACGACGACCATGCGCATGATCACCGGCTTCATCCCGCCGACCTCCGGCAAGGTCAGCGTGTGCGGATTCGACATGCTTGAAGATCCGATTCCCGGGAAGTCCAGGATTGGCTATCTGCCCGAGTCGGCGCCGTCCTATCAGGACATGACGGTGCGCTCGTTCCTCAATTTCGCGGCCGAGATCAGGGGGTTGCGCGGCGAGGAGCGCAAGCGCGCCGTACATCGCGTCGTCGAGACCTGCTTTCTCGAGTCGGTGTTCAACCAGACGATCGACACGCTGTCCAAGGGATTCAGGCACCGCACCTGTTTCGCGCAGGCGATCATCCACGACCCGGAGGTGCTGGTCATGGATGAGCCGACCGACGGTCTGGACCCGAACCAGAAGCACGAGGCACGCACGCTCATCCGCCGCATGGGGGAAAACAAGGCAATCATCCTCTCGACCCACATTCTCGAGGAGGCCGAAGCCGTGTGCACCCGCGCGATTATCATCGACCGCGGCCGCATCGTCGCCAACGGCACGCCAAAGGAGCTGAAAGCGCGCGCAGAAACAGGAAGGCTGGAGGATTTTTTCCGCACAATCACCCTGTCCGATACTGTGAAGGAGGCCGTATGAGCGCCGGGGCCGTTATTCGCACCATCGCCCGGCGGGAGCTCGCTGCCTATTTCGAATCGCCGGTAGCCTATGTCTTCCTGGTGATTTTCCTGCTGCTCGCCGGATTTTTCACGTTTGCGCTCGGTGGCTTTTTCGAGCGCGGCGAAGCGTCTCTCGGCGCGTTCTTCGGCTGGCTGCCGTGGCTGTTCCTGTTCCTCGTGCCGGCGGTAGGGATGCGGCTGTGGTCCGATGAACGGCGCCTGGGAACGATGGAACTGCTGCTGACGTTTCCGGTCACAAGCTGGCAGGCGATACTCGGGAAGTTTTTCGCGTCGTGGCTGTTTCTCGCCATCGCGCTCGCGCTCACCTTTCCGGTGGTGATCACGGTGAACGTGCTCGGCGATCCGGACAACGGCGTGATCGCATGCGGCTATGTCGGGAGCCTGCTGCTGGCGGGAGCCTATCTCGCCCTGTCCTGCATGACCTCGGCGCTGGCGCGCAGCCAGGTGATCAGCTTCATCATCGCGGTCATGCTGTGCCTCATCCTGATCCTGGTCGGGTTCAATCCGGTGACCGACCTGCTCGCGCGCTGGGCGACTCCATCGGTCGTCGAATCGATTGCGGGATTTTCCGTGCTCACCCATTTCGATGGCCTGCAGAAAGGCGTTATCGATACACGGGACGTGCTGTATTTCCTGTCGGTGATTGCATTCGCGTTGTTCACCACCGATGTGATCATCCGCAGCCATCGGGCCGGGTGATGAGACCGCGCGCCGTTCGCATGCATGCCCCATCGCCGCGCGTGCTGCAGAGGAGGAGACCATGCTGAAGAAATACCAGATGGTTCTGTACTCGACCGGGGGGATCGTCGCGGTATTCGTGATCCTGGTGATCGCAAACTTCATTCTCGGCGCCGTCAAGCAGCGGATCGACCTGACCGAGGGCGCGGTCTACACGCTGTCCGAAGGCACCCGCGGTGTGATCGCAAAGCTCGAATCGCCGGTGAAGATCCGCTTCTACTTCAGCCAGAGCGATGCGAGCGTGCCGCTGGCGCTGAAGGCATTCGGCCGCCGGGTGGAGGACCTGCTCGGCGAATTCAGGCAGGCATCCGGAGGAAAGATCATCGTCGAGAAGCTCGACCCTCAGCCTGACTCCGATGCCGAGGACTCGGCTGCGCTGGATGGCGTCGAGGCGCAGGTCACGGGCGCAGGCGATCGCTTCTATCTGGGGGTGTCGGTCAGCCAGCTCGATCAGAAGTTCGCGCTTCCCGCTCTGACGCTCGACCGCGAGCGGCTGCTCGAATACGATCTGGCGCGCGCGATCGGCAGGACGACGGCGGCCAAGAAGCCGGTGGTCGGCGTCATGACGCCGCTGCCGGCATTCGGGACACGCGGGAACCCGAGGATGGGGATGCCTGCGCAGGAGCCGTGGGTATTCACATCGGAACTCAGGCGCGACTACAACGTCAAGCGCGTCGATCCGAATGCTGAACGGATCGAAGATGACATCGGCGTGCTGCTGGTGATCCACCCGCGCGGGATCACCGATCAGGCGCAGTACGCGATAGACCAGTTCGTGATGCGCGGCGGAAAGCTGGTCGCGCTGCTGGACCCCTACGCCTATTTCGACCAGATACCGGGCATGGGACGCGCCGAAGGCGGCACCGCTTCCACGCTGGACAGACTGCTCAAGGCCTGGGGCGTCGGCTTCGACGCGACCAAGGTCGTGACCGACATGAAGTTTCTTTCCGGCGCCGGACCCCGTGCCCTGCCGACGCTGCTTTCGCTGTCCGGCAGCGCGCTCAACCCGGAGGACGTCACGACCAGCCGGCTTGGCTTCGTGCTGATGCCGTTCACAGGCGCATTCAGCGGCACGCCGCCCGAAGGGATCAGGCAGACGGTGCTGATCAGGTCGTCGACCTATTCCGCGCTTTCCGACGCGTCTGCGTCCATGACGCAGGGCGACGCCGCCGTAAAGGACTTCGCGCCCTCAGGCAAGGAGTATCCGCTCGCCATACGGCTGATCGGGAGATTCAAGACGGCGTTTCCGGAGGGCCGGCCGGCCGCGCCTGAAAAAGCCAGCGACAAGGTGGACAGGAAGGGGGACAAGAAAGGAGTGGAAAAAACTGCCCCGACCGCGGCCGCTGCCGCGTCCCCGTCGCACTTGCACCTGAGCGCTTCGAAGGACGAGAACGCCGTGATTCTGGTCGGGGATACCGATTTCCTCAACGACGCCGCGGCGGTGTCCATCCAGGAGGTTTTCGGGCAGAGGATCGTCATTCCGCAGAACGGCAACCTTGCGTTCGCCCAGGCCCTGGTGGAGCAGGTAGCCGGCGACCCCAGCCTGATCAGGCTGCGCACGCGAGCAACCGCGTCGCGGCCGTTCACGGTGATCCGGGAGATGGAGGCGCGCGCGCAGCAGCGCTACCTGGGCAAGATCAAGGAGCTCGAGGGCAGTCTTGCGCAGGCGCAAGAGAAGCTCGGCGCCTTGCAGAAGCAGAAGACACCGGGTCAGGCCGCAATCCTCTCGGCGGCCCAGCAGGCCGAGCTCGAAAGCTTTCGCGGGAAGGCGGCGACAATCCGGCGCGAACTCAAGGAAGTGCGCAAGGAGCTGCGTGCCGACAGCGAGGCTCTGGAGTTCTGGACCAAGCTTGCAAACATCGCGGCAATGCCGATTCTGATAGTCGTTGCCGGGCTGGTTTTCGGTTTCCTGCGCAGGCGCAAGGTGGTGACGCCATGACCCGCAGGCAGTTCCTGATACTCGTTGCGGCACTGGCCGCGCTTGCTGCCGTAGGCGCGTGGATCATGCAGTCGCAGCGCACGGCATGGGGACCTGCCGACTCGCGCATCGGGCAGAGGCTCGTGGCGGGACTGAAACTGGAGGACGTGGCCGAGGTTGTGCTCCGGGACGCATCGGTCACGCTCACCCTGGTGCGGCGCGACGGCACCTGGGTCGTCAAGCAGCGTGCCGATTTTCCCGCCGATGCGGAGCGCGTGCGCGAGCTGCTTCTCAAGCTGGCGGAACTGAAAATCGTGCAGGCCGAACCGGTGGCGGAGGCGCAACGCGCGCGTCTGGAACTGGCAGAACCTGGCGCGGCGGCCGGAACCGGTGCGGGCACGCTTCTGGAACTCAAGGACGGCACAGGGAAGACGATGACACGGCTGCTGCTCGGCAAGAAGGTGACGGCCAAAACAGCCGCGGAGGGTCCGTCCCCCGAGGAGGGCGTGCCGACCGGCCGCTACGTCATGTCGGGCATAGAAACGGGGAGCGTAGTGCTTGTTTCCGATCCGCTGGGCGCGGCCGAAGCAAAACCTGACGCGTGGCTTTTCAAAGACCTGATCCGGGCAGAACGAGTCAGGTCCATCATTGCCTCCGGACCCGACGGCAAGGAACGCTTCTCCCTGTCGCGCGAGACCGATTCCTATGACTGGAAGCTGGGAGGCGGCGGGAAACCCGATCTCCAGAAGGCGCAGGATGCGCTCAACCCCTTGCAGGGGATGAGTCTGAGCGACGTGGTCCCGGACCCTGGTTCCGCCGCTGCAGGCCTGGACCGGCCGATCGTCATCAGGGCCCGGACCCTGGATGGCGTGACCTACACGCTGCGGGTCGGCAGCAAGACAGCGGACGATCGCTACTTCATCGCGATATCGGTCAGCGGTGAGCCGGCGACCGCGCGCACGGCGGGAAAGAGCGAGACCGCCGAGGAAAAGGAAAAGCAGGACAAGGCGTTTGCGGACAATCGCGCGAAGCTCCTGGAAAAGCTGGAGCGGGAAAAGAAGTTCGAGCGCTGGACCTATCTCGTCGCCCGGACCGCCGTCGAGCCGTTGCTGCGCGAGCGTGCACAACTCCTGCCGGAGAAGAAGCCCAAGGACGGCAAGAAAAGACGATGATCGTCAGGCTGCTGCGTGATGCGCGGCGTGGCGTACCGTCTTGGTTTCGCCGATAATTTCGGCGTTTCTTAGCTGAGAGGGACATCATGCAACTCGAGGGCAGCACATTCGTCGTTACAGGGGGCGCCTCCGGTCTGGGAGAGGAGCAAACGTCGTCATCGCAGACCTTCAGGTGGGAAAAGGCCAGGCGATGGCAGCGACCCTGGGCAAGCAGGCACGCTTTGCGAAAACAGACATCACCAGCGAAGCAGACGGCGCGGCCGTGGTCGATCTTGCGGTCAAGGCGTTCGGCGGCTTGCAGGGGCTGGTGAACTGCGCAGGGATCGCAGTTGCGGAAAAGACAGTGGGCAAGAACGGCCCGCACGTGCTGGCCAATTTCACCCGCTGCATCACCGTCAACCTGATCGGCACCTTCAACATGATCCGCCTTGCGGCGGTGGTGATGACCAAGGGGCAGCCGAACGCGAGCGGTGAGCGCGGCGTAATCATCAATACCGCGTCGGTGGCCGCGTACGACGGACAGATCGGCCAGGCGGCCTATTCCGCGTCCAAGGGCGGAATTGTCGGAATGACACTGCCGATTGCCCGCGACCTTTCCCGGGACGGGATCCGGGTTTGCACCATTGCCCCTGGAATTTTCGAGACACCGATGCTGTTCGGATTGTCCAAGGAGGTGCAGGACGCTCTGGGCAAGATGGTGCCGTTCCCGTCGCGTCTGGGCAAGCCGGCGGAGTATGCCGCGCTGGCGAAACACATCATCGAGAATGAAATGCTGAACGGCGAGACGATCCGGCTCGACGGAGCCATTCGGATGGCGCCCAAGTAGGAGCCTAAATGCCCCGCCAAGCGTAATGCTGCGCGCCGCGCTCAGACCCGCTGGTGCCGCAGCTGTTCGCGGAAATTCCGGGCGCGTTGCACGTAACCTTCGGCGATCGCGAGCAGGTTGTCCTTCTCCTCCAGGGTAAGTTCGCGGACCACCTTGCCAGGGGACCCCAGCACCAGGACGCCATCCGGAATCGTCTTGCCCTCGGGAATGAGCGTGTTGGCGCCGATGATCGTCGACCTGCCGATGACAGCGCGATTCAGGACGACGCTGTTGATTCCGATCAGACTGCCTTCGCCGACCGCGCAGCCGTGCAGCATGACGTTGTGGCCGACCGAGACATTGCGACCGACCGAGAGGGGCGCACCGGGATCGGCGTGCAGCACCGAGCCATCCTGGATATTGCTGCGCTCGCCCACCGTGATCAGTTCGGTATCGCCACGGATCACGACATTGAACCAAATGCTGGCGTGATTCGCGATGACCACCGATCCGATGACCGTCGCATTCTCGGCGATGTACCACTCCTCACCGTGAACCGTGACTTTCCTTTCGCCAAGCGAATAGACAGCCATGCTCGCCAGACAGGGAGTTTGAAATAAAGCCGCGATGATAGCAGAGCCGATACCCAACCCGGCGCACTCGGTTCGCACGTCTCCTGCTACCATCTTCGCCTCCGAAATGCGTTGGGGCTGCCGGTGAAATCAAGCGAATCCGTTTTTCTCGACATCCGCGGGCTCCGATACCACTGCCGGTGCTGGGGCACCCCCGGTCGCACCAAGTTGTTCCTGCTGCATGGCTGGATGGATTTCTCCGCTTCGTTCCAGTTTCTTGTCGACTCCTTCCGTTACCCCTGGCATGTGATCGCCCCCGACTGGCGCGGCTATGGATTGACCGACAAGGGAGGGAGCGACAGCTACTGGTTCCCGGATTACTTCGCGGATCTGGAGGGGATACTGGCGCATTTCCAGGCTGCCGGGCCGGTTCTGCTCGTTGGCCACAGCATGGGCGGCAACGTCGCGGCGATGTACGCAGGCATACGGCCCGAGCGGGTGGCGCAACTGGTCAACATGGAAGGTTTCGGGATCAACGATTCACGACCCGAGGATGCGCCCCGCCGCTACGCACGCTGGCTCGATCAGATCCATAAGGGAACACGCTTGCGCGACTACGGCTCCTTCGATGAACTCGCCGACAGGCTGTGCTCGAATAACTCACGACTGACGCGCGAGCGGGCGCTGTTTCTCGCGCAGCACTGGGGGATGGCCAACGAGAACGGTCGCGTCGCGCTGCGCGCCGACCCCGCCCACAAGATGATCAATCCGGTGCTCTACCGGCTGGAAGAGGCGAAAGCGTGCTGGCGTGGAATTACCGCGCCTGTCCTGTGGATCGAGGGTGAGAAGTCGCAGAACGCAAGCGCGCTGCGCATGTCTGATTCGGACCGGGACAGTCGCAAGGCGTCCTTTTCGAATCTGGTCGTCAGGACCATCCCCGACTCGGGACACATGATCCACCACGATCAGCCCGAACTTGTGGCCGCGATCGTCGAGGACTTCCTGCTGCGTTGAATTGCGGGGCGGCAGTCCCATACCGCGGGTGGAGTTGCGCGCTGCGCGCGCGAACCGTGTTTGGGTACGGATAAAGAGCATCCGTACCCAAACACGGTTGTGATTAAAAGCAACAACGGCTTGGGGTTGTTCTTATACAAGATCGCCGATTGCGTACGGATGGCTTTTTCATCCGTGCGCAATCGGCGATCCGCGCGGACGGCTTCTTCGTCCGCGCAACATCACAACTCTGCAACAACAGGGCGCGCGATTTGAGTCGCCGCGTATAGAACCGCATCCGGCAGGAGTGTCAGGGCAGTCCTCGGGTGCGTGCTATGATCGCCGCCGCCATGGAAAACGTCGACCTGCACTGCCATTCACGCGCTTCGGACGGGCTGCTCGCGCCGGCGGAAATCGTACTGCGGGCGCAGGGTCTGGGCGTCACGACGCTGGCGCTGACCGATCACGACGATACCAGCGGGTTGGAGGAAGCGACCGAGGCTGCCCACGAGGCGCGCATTCGCTTCGTTCCCGGGGTCGAGATCTCCGTGACGTGGAATGGAACGACCGTCCATGTGGTGGGGCTGGGGATCGATTCGGGGGAATCGTCGCTTGCGGAAGGCCTGAAATGGGTCCGCAGCGGGCGCACGCGGCGGGCTGCGCGCATCGCCGAGGCGCTCGCCGGCGCGGGGATCCCCGGCAGCCTCGAAGGCGCCATGACTTACGTGCAGAACCCCGATCTCATCAGCCGTACGCACTTCGCCCGATTCCTGGTGGAACACGGCTACGCGCGCGACGTGGGCAGCGTGTTCCGGAACTATCTTGTAAGCGGCAAACCGGGCTATGTGCCGCACCATTGGTCCGAATTGGGCGACGCGCTCAAGTGGATCCGAAGCGCAGGCGGAATTGCGGTGCTGGCCCATCCGGCCCGCTACAAGTTCACCCGCGACGAACTGCACACATTCATCGCTGAATTCTCCGACGACGGCGGACTCGGCATCGAAGTCATGACGCCCAACCAAACGCCCCAGCAGTGCGCCACCTATTCGGCCCTCGCACGTGAATTCGGCATGCTCGCCTCGCGCGGTTCGGATTTTCACGGTCCCGGGGAAAGCAGGGTGGAACTCGGCGCCATTCCGCAGCTCCCGGACGGCCTGAAACCCGTGTGGAAGGAGCTGTAGCCCCGCAGGTCGGGACCAAGCTCCTGATTCCGAACACTGAACTGCCGTGGCTCAATACTTTGCCGTCCACCCGACGCATCCGCAGCACCGGCTGATTGTCCAGGCCGCGCGGATCCTGCGCGATGGCGGCGTCATCGCCTACCCGACGGATTCCTGCTACGCCTTCGGCTGCCAGACGGGTGACACCGGTGCGTTGGCACGCCTGCGGCGCCTGCGCGGGTTCGATGAGCACCATCACCTTACCCTTATGTGCCGTGATCTGTCCGAGATCGCGACCTACGCGCGCGTTGACAACGCGCGCTTTCGCCTGCTCAAGGCGCTCACGCCGGGCAGCTACACCTTCATCCTGGAGGGCACGCGCGAGCTGCCGCGGAGAATCCTGCATGCGCGGCGCAAGACCATTGGTTTGCGCGTGCCCGACCATCCGGTGGTTCGCGCGCTGCTCGAGGAACTGAACGGTCCGCTGCTTTCGGCGACGGCCATGCTTGCCGGCGAGGAGGTGCCGCCGAACGACGCGCAGGAGATTCGCCAGCACCTGGAGCGCCAGCTCGATCTTGTTCTGGATGGCGGACCCTGCGGCATCGAGCCGACCACGGTGATCGATCTCACCGGCGAAGAGGCAGTGGTCGTGCGCGCCGGCAAGGGCGACTTGTCGGCGATTGGCACTGCAAGCTGAACAGACAGAACGGCCGGGTGTGCCGCGTCTGCTAAAATACATGGCTCTACATCTGGCCCGCCCATGGAATTCAATCTCGTACAGACGATCGCGATCTACGCCCTCCCGGTGGTTTTTGCCATCACGCTCCACGAGGCGGCGCACGGCTATGTTGCCCGCTACTTCGGGGACC
>Ga0315281_10004833_pt1 | contig 19458 bp, 17 predicted proteins | sample YL17G07_0_MG_FD_204540 | JGI IMG/M metagenome (GOLD analysis project Ga0315281, IMG submission 204540) | Sediment microbial communities from Yellowstone Lake, YNP, Wyoming, USA - YL17G07_0 | ecosystem: Environmental > Aquatic > Freshwater > Lake > Sediment | place: USA: Wyoming | collected... | reverse complement strand
ACGCGGCAGGTCAATCAGCAAATCGTACAGGTCGTAACGGCTCTCGCGCCCGATCTCCACCGCGTCCCGGAAACCGCGCGTGGTCAGCAGGGCCGTGCGATCGCCTTTGCGCTCGATGATGGCGTTAGTCACCAACGTGGTGCCATGTACCACCGTCGTCACCGCGTGGGCCGCGAGGCCTGCCTGCTGTAAAGTCTCGGTCAGAACTTGTTCAATGGCTTCCGAGGGATCGTGCGGCGTCGTCAACGTCTTGCCGACGGCAAATGCGCCGGTATCGTCGTCCACCACGATCAAGTCGGTGAACGTGCCGCCGATGTCTACGCCGACGCGAAAGCGAGCAGGCCCTTGGGGCATCTACTCGGCCTCGAGTTTGGGGAAACGGCTGACGGGAAAGGTGTCTACCGGCGCCGAGCGCTGTTGCACCAGCACGCCGCCGTCCACCACGAGACAGGCGCCCGTCATGTAGCGCGCGTCGTCAGTGGCGAGAAACACGGTCGGCCCGGCGATGTCGTCGGGCAAACCCAACCGCCCGAGCGGCACAACCTGGCCACGCTCCACCGCGCCCTCGTCGCTGATGTCGTAAGTGCGGATGAGGCCGGGGACGACGGCGTTCACGCGCACGCCATAGGGCGCGAGGTCCAGCGCCATCGCGCGCGTCATGGCTTCGAGGCCGCCTTTGGAGGCATCGTAGGCTACGTTCCCCCGGTGCGATTTGGTGCCGCCGCCGCTGGACATACTGATGATGCAACCGCTCCGTTTGCGCGCCATGACGCGCGCGGCCCGGCTCGAGCACAAGAACGCGCCCTTCAAATTCACGCCCTGCACCTTGTCCCACCAGGCTTCGTCGCCTTCCAGAAAATGGCGGTCTTCGTAAATCAAGCCCGCGTTGTTCACCAGCACGTCAATCGTGCCGAAGCGTTGCAGGAGAGCGTCGAACATCGCCTCCACCTGCGCTTTGCTGGAAACGTCGGCGGCGAGGCCGATGGCCTCGCCTCGGGCGGATAGAATCGCCCGGGCCACTTCGTCGGCGCGGGCGGCGCTCACATCGTTGACGCCCACGCGCGCGCCCTCGGCGGCAAACCGCTCGGCCACCGCCCGCCCGATGCCGTGACCGGCCCCCGTCACCAAAACCACTTTCCCGACACAGCGTTTCAGTTCACTCATGCCGTCCTCCTTGAGGGCTAGCCCCGCAACGCCTTCAGCGTTGGCCCATAGGTTTGCGGATCAATCTCGGCGGCAATCAACGCCGGCCCGGGGATCGTCGCCGCTTCGCTCAGGCAGTGCGCCAATTGCGCCTCGTCGCGGGCGCGATAGGCAGTCAAGCCGAGGCTGTCCCCCAGGGCCACCCAATCCACTGCGCCCAGCGTCACGCCGTCTGGGTGATAGCCACGCTGGACTTGCTTGATTTTGATCAGGCTTAGGTTGCCATCGTCAAACACCACCACGCGTAGCGGCACGTTCTCGCGCGCGGCGGTGCGCAATTCGCCCAGGCACATGAGCAAGCCGCCATCCCCGGTGAAGGCGGCCACCGGCTGAGTTGGAGCGAGCAGGGCCGCGCCAATGGCCGCCGGAAGGGCAAAGCCCATCGTAGCCAATCCGTTCGAGATCAAAATGCCGTTCGGTTCGCGCGCGGGCCAGTGCGCTATGACCGGGAACATATGCGCCCCGGCGTCTACCGTGGCCCGCATACCCGGCCAGGCCTGCGCCGCAATTTCAACAACACGATGAGGCGCGAGCCGGTCGGCCTCGGCGGGTGGGCGCATCGCGTCGCGCTGAGTCCGAGTGGCGTGAGCCACCGTTGCCGGGTCCCAATCGCATTGGGCCGGGAGCAGGCTGGCGATGACCTCGAGCCAGCCCACGACGTCCCCCACCAGATCGGCGGCGAAGGGCACCTGCTGTTGTTGCAACTGCCACGCGTTCACGCTCACGACCGGCTGTGGAAAAGTCCACGGGCGCGGGAGCAACTCTACCGGATCAAGCCCGACCGCAATCAGTACATCGGCCCGGGCTATCAGTGGGCGCTCCAGTGCGCCGTTAGTCAGTACGCCACCGAACCAGGGATGGTCATCCGGCACAACGCCTTTGGCTTTATACGTGACGAGGGCCGGGAGGCCGTGCCGCTCACATAGGGCGCGGATTGTCAGCGTTATCGGCTGGGTACGCGCGCCCAACCCGATCAGCAGCAAGGGGCGACGCGCTCCACGCAGGGTGGCTTCGAGAGCCGGGATCGAAGCCGGGGCGGCTGGGGCAGGATCTGGACTGGCGGCGGGTGAGGGAAGAAGGGCCGGGGCGAGTGCGTCCGTCACCTCCGCGCTGATGTCGAGATGCACGGGCGCGGGCGGCAGACCGGTCGCGGCTTGCATCGCGCATTGCAAAGTACGTTCAGCATCGTCCAGCGTCAGCCGCCCGTTCCATTTAGTGATGGGCGCGAACAGCTCGGCTTGTGGCAACGTCTGGTGTTGCATGACGTGCTCGATGTCGGGGCTATATCGATCCGTGATGGCAATGAGCGGGATGCGATCGAGATAGGCGTTCGCCACGCCGTTCATCAGCGCGGTTGCGCCGGGCCCCAAAGTGGCGAGGCAGGCGCCGGGCTTGCCCGTGATCTCGGCTTGCGCGCTGGCCATAAACGCGGCGGCGGTTTCGGTCTGGGCCAGCGTGAACGGCAGTCCGGCTCGCGCCGCGGCCTGGATCAAATCGGCTGGACTGCCGCCCCCGGGCATTCCGAAGAGACGTTGCACACCCGCGTTGCTCAAATGCTGAATGATTTGATCGGCGATGAGGGACATGGCTATTTTTCGAAATAAGGATGCGGGGTCGCCCTTGCGGCCTCGGTTGCCAACTCCGCTTCGCTCCGGGGTGCTTCGCAAAAACCGACGCCTATTTTCTCGGAAAGTATACGCCCCTTGGGGTGGGAGGCAACTCAGGGATAACGCGAGGGTGTATTTCAAGTTAGGGGCAGATTGTCAGCACTATCACAAACAGCACTCCCCAAATCAAAGGGGAAATGGAAGTGAACACGCCGAAAGTTTTCTCGAAGGTGCGGGCAAGATAATCGCCATAGTTGTAAGCGATGTCGCTGACGAGGTGTGCGGCAGTGCTGGTGTCGGCGACTTCGAGTTCGAGTTCGAGGCGCGTGGCATAGACGACGAGCAAATCGCCGGGCGGCGGGGCGTAGGTGGGCGCGGAGACCGCGCCTTTCGGGTACGCGCCGATGAGTTGCGGGGTGGAGCCGCCACCACAAGAGAAAAGAAGAAGGGAGAGAAAGAAGAAGAGAGTAAGATGGGACTCCTTGGATGAGGGAGGGACTCCGGCTTGAAGTTCTCCCTCACCCCCGGCCCCTCTCCCGCTGGGAGGGGGGAGTCAGCGCACGAGTTTGCGGGAAAACCAGCGCACTATGAAGAGAGCGATGAGGCCAACGAGGGCAAAGGGGCCGAAGACGACAAAGAGCCAGATAAGCAGGTCGGCCACGCCCTGGCTGAAGTTCACTAGCACGGCGGAGGCGCGCTCGAAAGTATGGGCTGGATCCCAGTCCAGAGGCGCAGTCGAAGCTGTGGCGGGTGAGTTGAGTTGAACGAAAATTGTCGAATAAGCCGAGCGGCCTTCGTAGTATTGCATCTGCCCTTTGATTTGTGCGATTTGGCCTTCAAGTTCAGTGAGTTGCGCGTTGACTTTCAAAGACTCTTCCACGGTCTTAGCGGCGGCGAGAAACTGGCGCACGCGAGCGGAAGTGGCTTCGAGATTGGTGAGGCGCGTTTGCAAGTCAACGTACTCGGCAGAGACATCTTGGCCGGAAGTGGATTCTTTGACGACTTGCGTGGCCCGGTTGCGGAGGAAGAGCAAGCTCGCTTCGAAAGTGGCGGCGGGCACGGCGAGGCGCAAGGAGGCCTGTGGCTGGCCCGCCACGCTCCACGATTGTGATTCGAGGACATAACCTCCTTTGTCGGCGGCCATCTGTGAGATTTGCGAGATGGCGAGAGTCACGTCTGAGACGACCAATTCCATTTGGGCGTCTTTGATAATCATGTGGCCGGGCGGTTCGCTGAGAAGCGGAGGGAGAGCCGAGTCAGTCGCCGATGAGGCAACTTGGGTGACTACAGGGGGCGCGGTGGCTTGAGGCGCGCGTTGACCGTCAGGCATGACGGTTGCGGCCCCACCACCACATGCGGCGAGGAACAGAACGAGGACGAGCGAGATGAAAGTAGAGGCGCAGATTTGGCGTGACATGGCGTTTTTCTCCTTAGTTACAGAGTAGAACAAAACGCCGAGGAAGGATTGACAAAGAGTTGACAGAGTGTTGATAAAGGATGAGGGATGAAGGCGGAAGGATGAAAGGGCAAAGAGCGAAAAGCGATGGATAAACGTAGGAGCGGCTTATAGCCGCGATTAAAGCAACTCCCCGCGAGCAGAAGCATGACCTACAAAGATTGAGTGAGGTAGGCGGCGGTGAGGTAGAGCAGGTGACGTTGGTGCAGGGTGAGGTTGGAGTACTTGAGTGCGCCGAGGGTGGCGAAGTAGAGGGCGAGGTGATATTCGCGGGGATGGGCGGGGTTGAAGAGACAGCGGTGCGCGATGGAGTGGAGGGTAAGGAGAAGTGAGTGGAGAGAAGAGAGTGAGGCGTTAGAGTTGAGAATAGCGAGATAGTCGGCGGCGGAGAGTTGGGGTGCGAGGATGTGGGCGATGAGGTCGGCTTCGAGGTGAGCGAAGTCGGCGAGGGGATGGCCGTCGCGGGTCTGGGCGAAATCTATGAGCCACACGAAGCCGCCGGGGCCGACGAGGATGTTTTCGAGATTTAGGTCGCCGTGAATGGTGGAGCGCGTGCCGGTGAGGGTCTCATCGAGGCGGGCGGAGAGGCGCGTGAGCGGGTCGGGGAGGCCGAAGAGGTCGAGGCCGGAGACGAGTTGACGCAGGGCCGTTTCGCGGGTGGCGACGACTCGGCCAGTGGTTTTGGTTTGATTGGGGAGCGTGGGCGATAACCAGCGCACGCGGAGTGGCGGTTGCCCGGGGCGCGGTTCCCCCGTGAGGGTCCAACTGGCTCCGTCGGCGCGGGGTTCGGGGAACGGGAAACGCCGCGGGGTCACGAGATCGCCCATCGTCAAATTAACCGTCGCGGGCGGCGCATCGCCATCTAAATTTTTTCCGCGCCCGCCGGGAACGGGTTCGAGGACGTAGTGCGCGGGGAGGAGGCGGTCGTATTCTTGCGCGAGGCGGAAGGTGTGCGCGCGGCGTTGCATCCACCAGTTGGGGCCGAAGGTGGCAAAAAGTTTTTCGAGGAGGGACGGGTCGAGATTGACGAGGAGCGCTTGACGGAGGCTGATGGGCTGGCGCTCGGGTTCGGCGATAAAGGTGTAGCGGAGGGCGGCCCTCACCCCCAACCCCTCTCCCGTGCGCTGAAGAGCGCGCACAGGAGAGGGGAGAGTAATAGGAGGTTCCTGGATGCGCGCGGTGATGGGCGGGAGGGTGTCTTTGACAAAGGTCTCGTAGTTTTGGAATTCGCGGACGACGGAGGCGCGGTCACCAATTTTGACGATGGTGTGGGCGTCGGCGCGGCCATCGGGGTGGATGGGGCGGGCGAGGAAAGTGCGCGCGCCGGAGTAGCCGGAGCGAAACTCTGTTTCAAGGACGAGGCGGGCGTAGCGACGGAAGAGGATTTGGAGGAGGAGGGTGTCGGACGAGGCGAGGGTGATGCCCGAAGACAACTCGATGGCGAGGAAGCGATTAGGAGCAAAAGCCTGCAGGACCTGGCGCGGGAGGCGCACGCGATAGACGAGGGCTGTGAGGCTGAGGCTCGCGCCGAAGAGGAGGCCGACGAAGCCAGTGACGACGGCTTGCGCCTGCGTGAGGCCGAGGACGGAGGCGACTTGGACGTTGAGGGCTTTAGAGAAGATTTCGCTCTCGCGCGGTGAGCCAGCGCCGAGGGGCGTCCAACGGAGGAGGAGCGTGAGGCCGAGGCGTTGCTGGCCGGGAGCGCGTGGGGTGAGCGTCCAACGCCACGTCACGGTTTCATTGAGAGGCAAACTGCGTTCTTGTTCGCCGGGGGGCGAGATGACGAAGCCCACACCGTCGAGGCGCGCGAGGGCGGAGAGCGCGTAGCCGCCGAGCCTTTCAACTTGCACGGTGTTCGTGACGGTAGTGTGTTCGGGAAATTCAGTCGTGACCACAAAGCCATCTTTGGAAGGGATGAGCGAGAGACGAATGACATCCGAATCGCCGAAGCGCATTTGGGGCGGCCATTCGAGTTCGAGGACGCGGGCTTCGGCGAGGGGAGTTTCAGTGGGAAGCACAGCGCCGGGCGTAGGCGTTGCGCCGGAGGTAGCGGTGGGAGGCGAGAAGGGCGTGGAGGTAGGTTGAGTGGTTTGAGTAGCGGACGGGCGCGTGGGGCGCGGTAAAGGTGTCGCTGTGATGAGGACAGGTTGGGTCGTGGCTCCGCCACCGCACGCGGCGAGAAAAACAAGAAGCCCGGCGATTGCAATCGCGGCAACGAGAAATGAAGTCGGCCTGCGCCGACGGGAAGCCGAAGGCGCGTTCAGGTCCATTGTTGCTCAACGGCTAAAGACTGCGGCGGCGCGAAGAGCGTGGGCGCGAGAGGCTGACGCTCGACGTTGATGGCAATCGGCCAGAGGGCGTAGGCGAGGAGCGCGAGGGAGAGGGCGACGAGGCACAAGCCGACCAAAGCCAGCGTGAGGCGCAGACGGCGGGACATGGGAATAGTATATTGTGATTTGCGCGAAGAGTGTGGTTGAATTCAGCCAGAATTGCGCTGACGGTAGGCCTGCACAATCTGCATGATAATCTTCTCCGCCTGCCCTTCCAGCGCAAGCGGGGAGTTGAAATTCATTTGATTGAGCAGGGCTTGGACGATAGTAAGGCCGAGGGCCTCGCGGTTGGTCAATTGCTCGCGGCGGCGGAGGAAGTCCTCCGCCATTTCGATATTGGCGGCGGCGAGGCGCTCCACGGGCCAGTCGGTGTAGATGGCGGGCGCGGGTTGGCTGGACGCCGGGGCCACCGACTGAGCCGCGAGGCTCTCCAACGTCACCGGGGCGCGGTCGCGCACGACGAGCGTCCCCGCCGCGAGGTCGCCCAGACGGCGCGATTGCGAGTTGATGAACATCGTCACCACGCCCACGCCATAATACGCGGGCAGAAAATCCACGAGGCGCACGAGATTGCGGATAATGGATTCCGTGAGGGTGATGGGCGTGCCGTCGGCGCGAATGACGCGCAAGCCGACCCACCGCTTGCCGGGCGACTGGCCGTTCCAGAGCATCTCAAAGAAAATGTAGTAGCCCCACAGGAACGCGAAGGCAATGAGGCCGAAGAATGCGCCCAGCCAAAGGAAGCCGTTGCCCTCGACGTTCAAAAGGTTGAGCGCCACTAACAGCAGGGCCAAATTGACGATGCCTTGTAAAATAATGATCAGGAATGTGTCCACTAGCGCGGCCAAAAAGCGCGAGCCAATCCCGGCGACGGTGTAACCAAAGGCCACGTTTTCGGGCGTGTCAATACTCAGATAATCTTCAGGCAAGTTTTCGGCAGACATTGGCGCTCACTTTGAGAGGCGAGAGATTATGCGGACCGAACAATTCTTTCAATCACGACAGACCGACTGGAAAACTCTGACTGAACTTTTGGAACGCGGCCAGCGCGATCTGAGCCGGTTGTCGCCGGACGAGGTCGAGACGCTGGGCCGCTTGTACCGGGCGGCGACTTCGGACCTCGCCGTCGCCCAGCGCGATTACCCGAACCAGAGAGTGACGGCGTACTTGAACCAATTGGTAGCCCGCGCCCATGCGGTGATTTACCGGAGCGAGCCACTGGCCCTCGGGCGGCTGTGGCGCTTTGTAACGACGGGCTTCCCGCGCGCTTACCGCGAGACGCTGGTGTTCACCGGGGCGGCGGCGCTGGTTTTTATTATATCTGCTCTCATCGCCGGTATCGGCACGGCCTGGGAACCAACGAGCGCGCGCTGGCTCCTACCGGCCGAGGTGCAACACCTCATCCCGACGATTGAAGACCGGGAACTGTGGGCGAAAATCCCCGTCAACGAGCGGCCCTATGCCTCGTCGTTTATCATGCAGAATAACATTCAAGTCGCGTTTCTGGCTTTTGCGAGCGGCGCATTGGCGGGTTTGCCGACGCTCTGGCTCATGGTAATGAACGGACTCATTCTCGGCGGGTTGACCGGCCTGACCGCCCACTACGGCATCGGGTGGGAGTTGTGGACGTTTGTCATCGGGCATGGCGTCATAGAATTGAGCGTCATCTTCGTCGCCGGAGGCGCCGGCCTAAAACTCGGCTGGGCCATTCTCCAACCGGGCCTCCTGCGCCGCCGTGATGCGTTGGCTCTCGCGGCGCGACAGGCCGTGCGGCTCATCATCGGGTGCGTGCCACTGTTGGTCGGCGCGGGTCTCATCGAGGGCTTCATCTCCCCCGCCGAAAACATTCCGTGGTTCGTCAAATGGAGCGTGGGGCTGGGGACCGGCGCCGTGTTGTATGGCTATTGGCTGTTGGCGGGCAGAGACAAGCCGCGCCGATAGAGCCAAAAACTTCGTCACGCTATACCCCCATGCCGGGGCAGGCGTGTGACCCACATAGGCATTCGGCCTCTCGCCTACAATCTCAACCGCGCTTTTAATTCCAGGTAGCGATTAATCACCGCAATTGAAAGTTGATTGGCCGGGACATCGAGCGTGAGTACGCCCCCTCGCCGCAGACTATCGAGGGTAAGTTGCCGCTCATTGAGCAATTGCGTCGCGGCGGCGCGTTGATAGACGGCCAGCGATTCACGCGGGGTCTGGCGCGCGGCGGCGTGAATGTCCGGGTCGCTGATCGTGACCACCAGCGGCAAACTGCGGCGGGCCAGCACCGCCACGTGACTCACTAACGCTTGCATACTCACGCCGCCGCTCAAGTCGGTGAAGATGACGACAAGCGAGCGCTTGCGCTGTTTGAGCGCGAGATAACTCAGCGCGCGCCGGTAATCCGGCTCCACCGGCTGAGCCTCCACGGCGTACAACGCCTCCAGCATCCGATAAAACTGCCCCCGCCCCTGGCGCGGCCCGACAAACCGCGTCACTTCGTCGGCAAAGGTCAGCAGGCCAATCTTGTCCCCCTTGCCCGTCGCCACGTAAGCCAATAGCAGAACGGCGTTGACCACGTAATCCAGTTTGGCAATTTGCGCCACCGGGCTTTGCATCATGCGTCCCGTGTCCAACACGGCGATGACGGTTTGACTGCGCTCGGTTTGATATTCAACCGTGATGGGCTGATGGCGGCGCGCGGTGGCTTTCCAGTTGATGCGGCGAAACTCGTCGTCGGGCAGGTACTCGCGGAGGCGTTCGAACTCGGTGCCCTCGCCGAGGAGGCGCGCGTGGCGCAAGCCGAGTTCCTGCAACCGGTTGCGGCGCAGAAGCAGATCGTACCGGCGCACGTCGAGCAGATTGGGATAGACCTTCACTGGTCGCTCGGCGGACACGCGCCCCTGTCGCACCGTCAGCCCCAACGGGCCGAGCCAACGCAAGTTGAGATGGCCGAAAGTGTAATCGCCCCGCCGCAAGGGACGCACTTGATAAGAACCTTGCCAAAGTTGTTGCGGAGCGACGCCCCCGGTGAGGATGCGGGTCTCGATGACGAAAGCGTCCGGCGGCTCGTCGCGCACCCAGAGCGTTGTGCCGTACCGACGGCGGTTGCGCACTGAAAGGTGGATGGGGTTATCCGCGCCGAGGCTGAGTTTAGTGTCATGCTCGCGCGTCACGTCGAAGTGCCGCAGGTTTCCAGCGAGTTGCCAATCAATCGCAAAGAGCAGGAGGCAAGCCAAACCGTAGAGACCCGCGACCCATTGCAGACCCGCGACCCAGGTGCCGAGAGCGAGGAGCGGCGCGGCGAGGAGGAGCAGGAGCGTCCCGCGCGGGGTAAGGTACATGGCTAGCGCGGCACGTCCACTTGCCCCAACAAGCGCCCGACGACGGCGTCGGCGTCGAGGCCTTCAATCTCGGCCTCGGGCTTGAGCAAGAGGCGATGGCGATAGATGGGCGGCGTGACGAACTTCACGTCATCGGGGGTGACGTAGTCGCGGCCTTGCAGGGCGGCGAAGGTTTTGGCGGCGAGGAGGACGTGCGTCGCCGCGCGCGTGCTGGCTCCGAGGACGATGTCGGGTGATTGGCGGCTGGCGGCGGCCACGCGCACGATGTAGTTCAAGATGCCCTCTTCGACGACGACTTGTTGAATATACGCCCGGGCCTCGGCGACGGCGCTGGCCGTCAATACCGGTTGCAGACCATTGGCGACTAAATCGTGCGCGTTGAAACCGTGATGGTAACGGCGCAAGACTTCCATCTCGGTATCGTGGCCGGAGTAAGGCACAAGGACTTTGAAGAGAAAACGATCGAGTTGAGCTTCGGGCAGGGGATACGTGCCCTCGTATTCCACCGGGTTCTGAGTCGCTACCACCATAAACGGCGCGTCAAGCGGGTAGCGCTCCCCTTCGAGGTTCACCTGCCGCTCCTCCATCGCCTCCAACAGCGCCGATTGCGTTTTGGCCGGGGCGCGGTTGATTTCGTCGGCGAGAAGAATTTGAGTGAAGACCGGGCCTTTCTTCAAATGAAAGTGACCGGTGGTGATATCGAACACGCTCGTGCCCAGAATGTCGGAGGGCATGAGGTCGGGCGTGAATTGCACGCGGGTGAACTTCACTTGCAAGAGATGGGCAAGCGTCTTGGCCATCAGCGTCTTGGCCGTGCCGGGTACGCCTTCGAGCAGAACGTGGCCGCCGGTCAGGAGCGCGATGACGAGCAGTTCAAACGGCTCTTCCAATCCGACGATGACTTTATCGGCTTCCTGCCGCAAACGGCGAAACGTGGCCTGCACATCACTGGGTTGCATTACACGGACTCCTTGGTCCACTCGGCCACTTCGGCGGCCAGTTGAATCATTTCACTCTCGCTCACGGTGGAGCGTTGCAGGCGGGTGAGCAACTGCCGCAGGGCGTTGGCGTCAAGCTTGGGGTTGAAACGCGCGAGGCGCGCCACAAATTCCGCGTCGTGGAGCGTGGGGTCGAGGCGGTAACGATGGCCCTGCTGGCGTTTGAGTTGTTGATGATATTGCCCCAACACGGCGCGGCGATGACCGGCGCGGCGATTGAGATTGGCGATAGCCGTGATATATTCGAGCGGGGCGCGGCGCGCGGTTTCGCGCGACAACGGGACCGGCCGCCCGAATCGCCGCCCGCGCAGGACGAGCGCGAGGAACACCACCAGGACGACGAAGAGCAGTGACCGGCCCGCGGCGGTGAAGCGGAGCCAATCGCCTGGCCCGACCAGCGTGGCCGGATTCTCACGCAAGCCGTGATGCCACTCATCAAACCAAATCCGCCCCCCCCGGGTGGCGACCGAGACCAAGTTTAGGACAAAGGCCGGGTTGCCGACTTCCTTCAAACCTGCATTCGAGAACGGATAGGCCGTGGCGCTGAGGATGACGTGCCCCGTCCCTTGCGGAAACGAGACGACGACAGGCTCTGCGCCGATGGCGAGGTGCGCGACAAAATCGGCGCGGCTCGTTTGGAAATACGCCCGGGTGCGGATCAGCGCCGAGGTCGTCAGCGGCGGTGAGAGCCACAAGGGCGCTTGAGCCGCCAGCGCGGCGGTCTCCGTCTCGAGGTAATTCAGATTGAAATCGTAATGGCTCGCCGCCAGTGTCGTCGCCAAGCCCTCTCCCGCCAGGACCAACACCCCGCCCTCCTCTACCCACTTATCCAGCGCTTGCCACTCCGCCGGGGCGAATTCGTCCGTCGGCTCCAGAATAAAGATGAGGCGAGTGGTGCGTGAGAATTGGTAAGCCTCAGGCACGTCGGCGCTGACGGTGTAGTGGAGGTCGGCCAGCCAGAGATGCAGCGCGCGCGCGCCCGTGGGCGCAGACGAGGCGCTGGAAAGCGGAATAGCCTCGGCTTGCCCGGTTTGTTGCGTGGCGGCGGCGGCCGTGATGACAACCAACGTCACGAACAAGCCAATCGCCAACCACGAATCGCGGGAGAGTTTTTTCATCGCATTTGATTGAGGTCGGCCACGCGGGTGGCGTAACCCGCATAAGCGTGCTCGTCCAACGGCTGATAGCCATACCACACGCGATCGAACACTTCAACGACTTCGCGCAGGGCCGCCGCTAGTTTGGGCAGGTGCGCCACGCTACGGAGATATTCGCGATTGGTGAGCGAACGGTCGTAGCGGAGCAGTCCGCGCTCCTCGAGGCGGAGCAACGCCGCGAGATAAAGATAGCGCACGGCGGCGCGATAATCACCGCCGCTCGAAAGCGTCTGCGCGCGGGCGAGGGCCGCGTCGGCAGTGAGAAGCTCGTCGGCCTGAGACTCCGGGCGCAGGGCGGCCTCGGCCACTAAATCGGCGAACAGGCCGCGCAGGGTGTAGGCCACGAGACCGACGACGACCAATACGGCGAAGGTGGTGAGGGCATAGCCCAGCCACGAGCCATTGATCGTAACGACGACATTCTGCGGCAACAAGCGCGCCAGAAAACGCCAGACGGCATTCCAAAATTGCCGCCACAGCTTTTGGAGCCACGATGGTTCAGCGGATTGCCACTGAAATTCAGGTTGAGCCAGGATGCGGTTGAGCCAGCGGAGGTCGCGGGGAGTGTGCGGTGGTGGCAATTCCGTTGCGTGCGCTGTGAGAAGCGCGGTCAGCGTTTCTTTCAATAGCGGCAAATCCGGTGGGTCGGCGCGGAGGCGCGCGACGAGGAAACTGTGATCAACCGGGAGGAGAAGGCCGCCGGGGTGGGACACCTGCGTGACGGCGGCCCATTCATCTGCGGCGGTGATCAGCGCAGCGTGTTGTTGGTCGGCTGGCAAAGACTCAAGGCTGGCGACTAAAGTTTGAGTGGCCTCCAGACGCGTCCAATAATCAGACAGTGGCATGGGCGGGGCAGATTGCGCGAGCGCCACGCGCGCGACCAACGCGCCGCCGAGCGCGATTCCGGCCAGCCATCCGCCCCACCACATAAACCGCGCTCGCTTGGCGCTCATCAACACAACCTTTCCCACGCTATCCTTAAAAACCTCCACGCCCCGCCGTGATCGCCATACCCAGAAAGGCGATGAGCAAGATGAAGACGAAATACAAGCCCACTACCGCCAGCGTCATCAGCACGAAGTAGCCCATCTCTTTGCCAGTGACTAAACGCCCTTTCTCCGGGGCCGGAGCCTGCGCGATAGCCTCCGTCGCCGAGGCGGTTTCTCCGGTGGCGCTAGCGGCGAGCAACGTCAGGTCAAAGCCCTCGGTGCGCACGCGGAGATCGAAATACATGAGCGTGATGCCAATCAACTCCAGCGGCAAGTAAAACAAGTTCAGCACCAAGGATAGCAAGGATTGAACCACCGTCTGCAGGGTCGTGAACGCCGTGGTGCTTCCCGCTCGGAACGAATCCAACAAGAAGAATTGAAACCCGGCGCCGACTAACGCCACCGGGCCGGTGACGACGAGTTGGCCGAACAAGAACAACACAAACACGAACCCCAGCACCCACCAGAAACGCCGCCGCGCCAAATCCCACGCCCGGCGTAGAGACGCCCTAGCCCGCTGTCTTTCAAGGACGATGATCGGGGCCAGCAAGGGAATGATGGTCATCGTGAAAAAAGCCAGAATACCCAGGCCGGTGAGCCAGCCCACGCACGGGACGATGAACCAGAGCGCTAACAAGATGTTGGTCAAACCGGCGCGCACTAACGCGCCGAGGAGCGGTTGCCACGACCGCCCGATTTTGCGGTAGGCGTCGAGGATGCCCACCGGCTGGCCGAGATAATTATCGGCGATGGCGCGCGTCATGGCCGCCGTGGCCACGCCCTGCACGAGAATGAAACTGACAATTCCCACGAGGATAGAGAAGCCCTGGCTGGTGAAGAAGGCCGGGCCAAACACCGCGCTGGGGTCAATATTTATCGAATTGAGGGTGAACACCGAAATCACTAATTGCAACAGGGTGAGCGGAATTTGCACCATAGCGATAATGCCGACGAACTTGAGGAAATTGCGCCGGTAGAGGCGGACGGCCTGATCGAGCAACTCGCCGAGGCCGAGCGGGCGGAGGACGGGCAAAGGTTGGGCGATCATAGGCGGTCTCCCTTGGGTGAGCGGTCAGAAGAGTGTAGTGAGGGCGGGTGAATCTGTCAAAAGGATGCGCTACCGCAAGGAGGCAATGAAGCCCTCCACCACCTCGTCATCCCACTGTTTCACCGCGCCACTAATCATGAGCATTACCGGCCCGTGTTTGCCCGGAAACACGCCGCTCATTTGGCGCAAAGCGCCGCTCGCAGTTTTGCTTTCACGAATCGTGAATGTCACTGTCTCATCCTTGATGGTAAATTCCTTTTCGCCGACGGTTTCCAGATTGAAGTTAAAACACCAACGTCGCGCCGCCAATCGCCAGGATGTATTTCAGATTTCGATTCATGTGCGCCTCCTATAGGATTCGGGAATTATAATACGAGCCATGTCCACCTTTGCTTCCTACCCTCCCACTTATCGCGCCCAAGAAGTGCAGACGATTGTCTCGGCCACACAAGCGGGCGAGTGCGTTTCGATTGTCGGGTTAAGCGGCGCGGGGAAGAGCAATTTGCTGGGGTTCATCGCCCACAGGCAAGGGCCGCGCTACGTGTTGGTGGATGGCAACCGACTGACGGATAACTCGGCGCCAGGGTTTCTGCGACTCATCCGGCGCGAGTTGGGAGACGTAAGCGAGGCAGGCGATGAATTGATGGCGCTCGACGCGCTCATTGGCAACCGGACGCGGGAACCCGGCCCCGGGTTGACTCTCCTGCTCGACCGTTTTGGAGTCGCGGCCCGCGCGGACTCTGCTATTCATGGCAATCTGCGCGCCCTGCGCGACGCCCACAAATACCGGCTCACGTACGTCACCGCCACGCGCCGCCCGCTCGACCCGCGCACCGAACTGGCCGAGTTGTTTTTCGCGCACACGCTGTGGCTGGGACCGTTGAGCGAGGCCGATGCGCGCTGGAACGTGGCACAATATGCGGCGCGGCGCGCGACGCACTGGGACGAGGCGACGACGCGGAAAATTATCGAAGTGTCATGCGGCTACGCTTCACTCCTGCGCGCCACGTGCGAGGCGTATGCGGAGGGGACAACGCTGGAGCCGGGGCCATTGCTAGAGCATCCGGCCATCCGCGCGCGGGTGGAAGAGTTTTGGAGCGACACCCCCGGCGCGGGCGACCTCCAAAGTTCGGGGTTAGGCAACTGCCCGTTGCTCAGTTTTAAATCCAAAGTGCTTTTTGATACTTCACAACTGACGGCCAAAGAACATCTGCTGTTCAATTATTTGTCCACTCACGCGGGCGAGGTGTGTGAGAAGGATGATTTAATTCGCGCCGTGTGGCCGGAGGATAAAGTGTTCGAGAAGGGCGTGCGCGACGACAGTCTGGCGCAGTTGGTGCGGCGGCTGAGGGAGAAGATTGAGCCGGACGCGGCGAACCCTAAACATATTCAGACGGTGCCGGGGCGCGGGTATCGGTTTGCAAAGTAGTTCTGCGCCGCGAATTGCCCGAATTTACGCGAATTGGATGTGGAGGGTGGTTGCAGTGGCAGTCGGTGCAGTGATTGAAATGCGTAATGTTGCTTGAGCAATTTCAATTCTCCAGTCTTTAATCGCCGTTCCATTGACTCTGACTTGACTCGGCTCAGAAGCCGTGCGGTGCAAGATAACTTCTATCGTGCGGCTTTCGGTTTGAGCCGGGAAGTTGCCTTCGGCGGCGGGGATGTGAACTGTCACTTGATTAGAGTCGCCCTCGGCGGTGAAGCGCGTCACGGAGTATTCGCCGCGTTGGTAGGCGCGGGTGTGACCATCGTCGTCGTAAAGTACGCCGCTGGCGGGATAGGGCGGATAGATGTGCAATTGCAATTGCTCAAAGCGATGGTCGTCGGAGATATGTTGCCAGACCGGCCCCAGCGGGAGAATGGAGCCGCCCCGCACGAGAAGCGGCAAGCGGTCAAGGGGCGCGGGATAATCAATCTCTCCGCCGCCGGCGTAAGTTTGCGTTGACCAGAAGTCGTGCCACACGCCGGCAGGCAAAATGATTTTGCGTTTCGTCGCCCCCTGCTCCACCACCGGCGCAAGCAAAAGATTCACGCCGAGCATTTGCTGGTCGTGCGCGTCGGCGAAGCGGGCATCAGCCTGAAATTCTAAAAGCATCGGGCGCAGGATGGGCAGGCCGGTGAGATAAGCCTCCCACGCGAGGGCGCAGTAATACGGCAACAGCCGGTAGCGCAGTTCGGTGATGGCGCGGAAATTTGCTTCCACTTGCCCGTTGTGCGACCACGGGAAGCGCGTGTCGTCGGTGGCGGGCGGCCGCCAGAAATAGCGCGCGACCGGAATCATGAGCGCCCATTGCGAATAGCGCATATGCGTCTCGGGCGTAGTCTGGCCGTCGAGGCCGAAGACATCGGCCGTCCAATACGCGAAGCCGAGTAAGCCCAGATTGAGTCCGGCGCGCATGGCGCTGTGCAAATACTCAAAGGTCGGGTGCTGGTCACCGAGGAAGATGGCCGGGTAACGTTGCGCCCCCGCCCATACGGAACGCGCGTAGATGAACGGGCGGCGGTCGTCCAACGCGGCCATGCCATCGTAAATGGCGCGGCTGTAGAAGAAGCCGTAGAGGTTGTGATACTCGCGCCCGTTCAGGCCGATGGAACTGCGCGCATTGAGCGGCAAGTATTCGCCGTCGTCGTTCTTGAAAAACGCGATGCCCTGTTCGTACAGCGGTTTCATCCGCGCGTTCCACCACGCCGCCGCTTCAGGGTTCGTAAAGTCCAGCATTCCTCCTGCCCCAAACCACCACTTCGCGGCGTCATGCGCGAAATAGCCTTTGGCTTTTCCTTCCGCGTAGCCTTCTAAATCACGTTCATCATCCTGCTCCGTGCCGCGCGGTAGATTGCTGGCGAGCGTGTTGAGCAACCAGCGTTGGCCGGAGCGGTTGCGGTTGTTTATAAAGGGAGTCAGGATAAGGCCGAGGCGGACACCGAGGGACTTGAGATTTGAGATAAGCGCGGGCGGATTGGGGATTAGAGAATGGCGCCACTGAAAATTGTGGTAACGCTCCTCCCAGTGATAGTCGAGAATAATGGCGTCAAGGGGGACGTGGCGCTTTCGATGTTCCCGGGCGCGCTCTTCGATGATGGATTGATGCTCTTGAGGGTAGCCGGTGACCATCAGCCCAAACGCCCAGCGCGGGATGAGCGGCGGGCGGCCCGTGAGTTGAGTATAGGTGGCGATGATGTCGCGGAAGGCTGGGCCGTAGATGACGATGTAATCGGCGTTTGGCCCGGCGGCTTCAATCTCCAATTCTCTAGTCGTTTTGTTTATCCGCCATTCGCTTTCATGGCTATTGATAAGCCAGAAGGCATACCCGCGACTGCTCAAGAAAACGGGAATGCCGGAATAAGTCTCGCGGTGCTGAATGAGCGCAATGGCATCGCGGATTTTGAGTTTGACTTCCCCCGCGGCGCGGCGAAAGGCATTGAACCATTCGCCCCAGCCGTAAAAACTTTCCCCCGTTTCAATTTTCAGAGTCAGGCCGATAGCCTCTTCCACGCGCCCGAAGTCCGAGCGGATTTCGACGGCGGGGATATCCACGCTCATCGAGTGCAGTTGCTTGACGAAGCCCAGGCGGGGAACGCGGGCCTCGGCGAGGACGACGTTCCCCGCGCGGTCGCGGATGTGGACGAGACCGTTAGGCGTGTCTACGACAAGTTGGGATTGCTCCAGCGCGAGAGGCGGCGTGGGGAGCAGAACGTGCGCGAGCCAGGGACGGTCGGGCGGGAAGTCCGCCGAATCCGCGCGGGCGTGGGTAACGCGCAGAGCATTCGGGGTGAGGTATTGAACGCGGACGCGCGTCGAGGGTTGGTCGGTCATTTATTTGTTGACCGAGATGGACTTGCCTGCTTGCGCCGACTCTAAGAGCGCGACCATCGTCGCCGTGTTGCCCCGGCTATCGGCGAGGCTGACACGGGGAGTTTTTCCCAACAGAATCGCGTCGGCCATGTCTTCCACCTCGCCGAGGTATGGTTCCTGGCCGGGGATGGCCATGGTCTGCGTTTCATCGCCGCGCGTGAGGAAAATTTTCTCATCCAAGCCCGGCTTGAAGGGGTGCGGCACCGTGAGCGTGCCTTCACTCCCGACGATTTCCAAGTGAGTGCGGAGCGGCGTGCGGAAGCCGCAATCGAATTGGGCGAAGACTTCGTTCGGGAAACGCAACTGCCCGGTGAAAATTTCGTCCACCCCCGTGCGGCCCGTCATCTGCCAGCCAAAAACTTCAGTCGGTTCTGCGCCGACGATGAAGCGCGTGTAACTGAGGGGGTAGCACCCCACGTCCCAAATGCTCCCGCCGCCCAGGGCCGGGTCGAGACGCACGTCCGCCTCGCGCGCGAGGTTGAAGGTAAACGCGCCGCGCACGAGGCGCAGTCGGCCCATCGCGCCGTTCTCGACGAGTTCTTTTACTTTAAGCGTTTGCGGATGATGCCGGTACATGAACGCTTCGGCGATGACGACTTTGTTTTTCTGCGCGGCCTCGGCCATGGCTTCTACCTCGGCCACCGTGAGGGCGAGGGGCTTTTCACACAAGACGTGCTTGCCCGCCTGCGCGGCTTTAATCGTCCACGCGGCGTGGAGGCGATTGGGGAGCGGGTTGTAGATCACGTCCACGTCCGGGTCGGCGAGGAGGGACTCGTAACTGCCGAAGGCGCGGGGGACGCCTTTCTCTTGGGCGTAGGCTTTGGCTTTGGCTAACTCGCGGCTGGCGACGGCGGTGAACTCATTCCGCGTGGAAACGAGCAGTGGCCGGATGAGCGCGCCGTTGATGCGGGCGGTGCTGAGAAAGGCCCAGCGGAGTTTGGCAGGCATGGCAGGTTGGCTCCTGAGAAGTTAAAAGCAACAGAGATATATACCCGTCCGGCGAAGTTGGCAATCGCAGTTGCGCGCCAATAACTGGCGTTGTTTTGATTGGCTAAACGCGCGTGGTAAACTGGCCATCGAAAATGGAGCAAAGGTGGTCTATGTTCAATGTCGAATAGGAAAGCCGCGGCTGTCAGTTGCCCTAACATTGCCTTTATCAAATACTGGGGCAACCGTGATGACGTTCTCCGTCTGCCCGCCAATTCATCGCTCTCGATGAACCTCGCGGGCCTTGAAACGCGGACGACGGTGGAATATATCGAAGGTCTGCCGGAAGATGAAGTCGTCATCGGCGGGGAGGCGCAAACGGGCGCGGCTAAAGCGCGCGTGACGGCACATCTCGATCTCATCCGCACGCGGGCGGGCATCACGCTCAAGGCCAGAGTCGATTCGAACAACAACTTCCCGGCGGGCGTGGGAATTGCCTCGTCGGCTTCGGCGTTTGCCGCGCTCTCAGTGGCCGGCGCGACGGCGGCGGGCCTCGCGCTCACC
>Ga0315281_10004831_pt1 | contig 19464 bp, 21 predicted proteins | sample YL17G07_0_MG_FD_204540 | JGI IMG/M metagenome (GOLD analysis project Ga0315281, IMG submission 204540) | Sediment microbial communities from Yellowstone Lake, YNP, Wyoming, USA - YL17G07_0 | ecosystem: Environmental > Aquatic > Freshwater > Lake > Sediment | place: USA: Wyoming | collected... | reverse complement strand
ATCTTATTATCAATCGGGACCTCATAAAAAGTTAGAACCTTATAGAATAGGCCCCGCCATTCAACAATACCTGCCCCTAGGGGCAGGTATGAAAACGGCGAACCCCAAGAAACATAAAGGGTTCGGTTTTTTAGGATAAAGTTCGAACCGCATTTTTTTAAGAATTCTCTCTGGCTGCTGAAATTTCCTTGCTGGCTTCGCCAGCTAGTTTTTAAAAATGAGCTATTGACGGCTCAGGCTCATTTTTAAATCCTTTCAAAGCGATGATTATCACGGTTAAGCCTCAACTTTATGATCCATTCCTTGACCCGTGTGAAGAATCACTATTTCCTGCCAACGCTCCGGCTAGTTTATTGCGCCATATTAAATTTGTTTGGAATGATATTTGTTATTTATTTAAAATTAGATCGGAAACAAAAGAACCCTATATTAAAAAACTTCTTCTAAAGTATATAATAATTGAATACTTATCCGTTGTTAAATTTATCCAAAGATTCAATACGATAATTTTTAAAGCAACTCCTGAATGTAGAATAGATAAACCTGAATTAGTAACACTTAAAGAGCTCTTTAAGTGTTTTTTTAAAACTCATAAAGTCATTGAAAAGAAAATAACAGACATCAGGCATAACATCGGGGCCCATAGAAAAGAAATTGATTTAATAACAATAAATAAGCTTTGGATAGAAATTGAAGAGGGAAGTATAAAAAAGGCTTTGGATAAAATTCCAGCACTATATAATTTTCTATTAGATTTGAAAATTTATAAATGGTCTAAGAAAATAGACGACACTTTTGAAATTGTCTTTCCTTTTAAATTAATATGTAGCAATAAAATAATATTCCCTAAGAAATGAACCATTTACGCGATAGAATTGATTATTTAAGTTTAACGGAAGCAGCCCACATATTAGGAATTTCGCGCCAAGCGGTGCACAAAAGAATAAAAAAGAATAAATTAAAAGCGATGAAGGTGGGAACAACCTATATTATAGGTAAAGAGGAGATCAAAAAGTTAAAGGCATAATATTTTTTTGTCTTTAAGGTTGATAATTATCAACCTTGTTGTATAATAAGTAAGAGAGAAGGAGGTTTTTAAGATGAAATGCTTTATTTATACTCGCAAGTCCACCGATAACGAAGAAAGACAGGTTTTGTCTATTGAAAGTCAGCTACAGGAATTAAAAGATTTTGCCAAGCGAGAATGCTTAGAGGTCTTGGAGGTTTTTACTGAATCAAAAACAGCTAAAGAGCCGGGGAGAGAAGTTTTTAATACTATGCTCAAACGCATAGAAAAAGAAGGCATCGAGGGCATTCTCGCTTGGCATCCAGATCGCTTGGCGCGAAATTCCATAGATGGGGGCAAGATTATCTACCTTATAGATATAGGCAAGATTAAAGAGCTGAAATTTCCTACTTATCGCTTTGATAATACCGCCTACGGCAAGTTTATGCTCTCTATTGTCTTTGGCCAGTCAAAGTATTATGTAGATAACCTCTCCGAGAATGTTTTGCGCGGCCTGCGACAGAAGTTGCGTAGAGGCGAATATCCTAGTAAAGCACCGGTTGGTTATCTTAATGATCTAAGAACGCATACTATTATTATTGATCCCGAGAAAAGTCCGCTTGTGCGCAAAGCTTTTGAACTTTATGCTTCAGGCAACCACACTCTTGAGTCTGTTGGTTATAAACTAAAGGAAATAGGGCTTGTAGGTAGTCGCGGCGGCTTGCCGGATACTCGCGCAATAGAACTAATCCTCAAAAACACTTTCTACTATGGGGTATTTAAATATAAAGGGGAACTCTATGAAGGCGTTCATCCGCCGCTAATCTCAAAATCACTGTTTGATAAAGTACATGCTGTATTTGCCAGCCGCAACAAACCGCACAATCCTAAAAAGGATTTATTTGTCTTTAGAGGGTTTATAAGGTGCGGTGAGTGTGGTTGCCTGGTGACTGCCGAAACGAAAAAGGGTCATTACTATTACCATTGCACTAAGCGCAAGGTTAAATGTTCACAGCGTTATATCCGCGAAGAAGCGCTGGCCGCGCAAATCAGCGACCATATCCAGAAATTGTCCATTAATGACGCTGTTAGCAACCTTATGCTTGCGGAATTGCAAAAGGTAAGCGAATCTAGCGAGGCCTCTAATTTTTCCATTAAGCAACAGATTAAGGAAAGAATCGAGGCGATGGACGCACAGCTTGAGCGGCTGCTTGATTTTTATCTGAGCGAGAAAATTCTGCAGGAAGAATATGTTGCTAAGAAACAAAAATTGCTTACAGAAAAGGTTGAACTGAAGGAAAAATTAGAGGATTTTGGACGAAAGGGTCTATCTCGGTTCGAACGGGTAAGGGATTTTATAACTACTTGCAATTCCGCAAGCTACGTCGCTTTGAAAGGAAATTTCAGCAGCCAGAGAGAATTCTTAAAAAAATGCGGTTCGAACTTTATCCTAAAAAACCGAACCCTCTCTGTTTCTTGGGTTTCGCCGTTTTCATACCTGCCCCTAGGGGCAGGTATTGTTGAATGGCGGGGCCGACGAGATTTGAACTCGCGATCTTCTCCGTGACAGGGAGACGCCATAAACCAGGCTAGGCCACGGCCCCAGAAAACGTAGGTGCAAATTGTAACTTAAAACAAACTATTTTGCAATAAATATTTCTGGTGGGCGGTAGAGGACTCGGACCCCTGACCTTCTCTGTGTAAGAGAGACGTTCTAACCAACTGAACTAACCGCCCCATTTTGCTAATCCCGCTATCCAGCCTTTTATTTTACTACATAGCACAACGTCCGAGATAACAATACGAAATGTCCCATAAGGAAGCGTTTTTCGTTTCTGCTTGCTGGCTTTGCTTACAGCTAATAAAGGCTTATGGAATTGCTTCAGAGGAATCCCGCTTATACCTGACCAATATTTGCTAGCACCATCTACGTCCAAATGTGGATGTATATTGACCCTGCCTCTTATCCTATGAACTGGGATTTTGCAAACATTGAGTAAAAACCGCATCATTACCTTGATCATCCGGGGATCGCAATTAGCAAAAACAAATAGATTTCTTGTTGCAGTATACCCCTCAGCCCAATATAATGCGGCACCAATTAATTTTAATGTTTCCAAAGAGCATTTTGCAGGGATTTCTTTCTTTGTAGCCTCACTAATTTCTTGTCTAAATCTCGACCATTTTAACCTTGAACTATTAGGGTGATTGGCTGCTTTCTCGCGTCCCCTATCCTGATTTGACTTGAGCCGCTTTATCTGTTCAGCGGTCAAGGGAATATCGCGAACCCACTCGCTTACTGAGCTTTTAGCACAATTAATTTTTAAGGCTATTTCTCTAACAGAATGGCCTTGTGTGCGTAATTTTCTTGCTTTAAGTCTTTCTTTCGCCCTCATATCCGAACCATGTATTTATGAATAATTATATTATAACTCTATGGTTCGGAAATGCAAGTAAAATTTTATTCGCGCTAACCAATTGCGCCAACCGCCCATTAAAAATGTATTATATATTAAGTTTTAAGCTGCGTCAATGCGCGCGCACGATTTCCTTAACCCGCATCAGGCGCACAAGATTTCCCCGCTCAAACTCATTTAATTTCTGGGTGATATACCTAATGGTATCCTGAATTGAGGGGATAAGCATATATTCTAAGGCGTTTACCCGGCGCCGGGTGCGTTCAATTTCGTAAGAAAGAATATCCAAGGTCTTTAATAATTGCGCCAGTTTTAATAAAGACCCAAGATAATCTTTTGCCCCGGCTAACGCTAAGTCCAGTTGTCCTGAAGTTTTAAAAAAATCATACTGCCTGTCTATCTTTAGTTCTGCGATATCAAACACCGGGACTTTAACATTCATAATCCTAGCGGTTGAGATAGCAATGGAAATTTTAGACTCTATCTTAGAGAGCGCCTCCTCGAAATCATCTTTGGGGCTGGTAATCCGACAATAAAGTAAATCCCGAATTAATATTTCCGTCCGCTTTTGAAAATCCTCTTTTGCGCTGTCAATATCCTTCAGGAGCAGCAAAAACCTGCGCATCATTTCCTCTAACTTATCCTGTAAGAGTTTATGGCCGCGGATAGCAATTGCCAGGCGCTTGCGCAGGCGCAGCAATTCCATTCTGTTGGGATTAACTTGTAAAATCATTTTATATAATATTTATCCAAATATTCTTCGCGGATACGTTTCAATTCTGCCTTAGGTATCATCCGCAAAAGTTCCCAGCCAATTTCCAGGGTTTGGATAATGGAACGGTCCTCGGATTCAGCCTGACGCACAAATTTATCCTCAAAGGCATCGGCGAATTTCAGATAAACCCTATCCAAATCGGATAAAGCGGCCTCGCCCAAAATAACGGATAATTCGCGCGCTTCTTTACCTTTGGCGTAACCGGCAAAGAGTTGGTTTAAAACATCGGCATGGTCTTCGCGGGTCTTGCCGCGGCCAATGCCTTTATCTTTTAAACGCGATAAACTCGGCAGGACATCGACGGCTGGATAAATTCCTTTGCGGTGCAATTCGCGCGATAAAATAATCTGGCCTTCGGTAATATAACCGGTAAGGTCAGGAATAGGATGGGTCTTGTCATCTTCAGGCATAGTTAATACCGGAAATAAGGTAATGGAACCAATTTTGCCTTTAATCCGGCCGGCGCGTTCATAAAGGCTGGCTAAATCCGTATAAAGATATCCGGGATAGCCGCGGCGGCCGGGAATTTCTTTGCGCGCCGCAGAGATTTCCCGCAATGACTCACAATAAAAAGTCATATCAATCAGAATAACCAGAACATGCATATCCAAATCAAAAGCCAAATATTCTGCGCAGGTCAGCGCCAAGCGCGGCGTAGAAATACGTTCTATGGCCGGGTCATTGGCTAAATTGACAAAGAGCGTGCTGCGTTCAATGGCTCCGGTATCGCGGAAATTACGGATGAAAAAATCTGCATCTTCAAAGGTAATGCCCATGGCGCCAAAAACTACGGCAAAACTTTCCTCTTTACCCAAAACTTTGGCCTGACGGGCAATCTGGGCAGTGAGACGCGCGTGCGGCAGGCCGCTTGCAGAAAATATCGGCAGTTTCTGGCCGCGCACTAAAGGATTCATTCCGTCGATAGTGGAGATTCCGGTCTGGATAAATTCCTGAGGGTAATCGCGGCTAGAAGGATTAATGGGGTTGCCGTTAATATCCAGGCGCTTATCCGCAATAATCTGCGGGCCGTTATCAGCCGGCCGGCCTGCGCCGTCAAAAATTCTGCCCAATAAATCCGGGGAAACGCCTAACTCCTGGGTGCGGCCTAAAAAGCGCACCTTGGAACCTAAAACATCCAGACCCAGCGTCCCTTCAAATATCTGCACCAGGGCTTTATCTTCGCTAATCTCCAAAACTTTTCCCCGCCGGATTTCTCCGTCGGAAAATTCTACCTCCACCAGTTCCGCATATTTTATATTTTCCGTCTTTTCCACCACCACCAGCGGCCCGGAAACCGAACCGACAGTCAGATATTCTTTAAACATAACTGCTCCTTAAATCGCTTTCCACTTTATTGAATTCGGATAATTTATCTTCGCTAATATATTTTAAGCGGCTAATCTTTTCCCGAATGGGCAATTTAACAATTTTCTCAAAGTCCATACCGGCTTTAAGTTCTTCCCGGCTTAAATTATAGAATTCTATAATAATCTTTAACATGCGGTATTGTTTGAGTAGGGAGGTGTAGGTATCAATTTCATGAAAGGCATTCTGATGCAAAAAATCTTCGCGGATAGATTTGGCTACCTCCAAAATCAAGCGGTCATCCAAAGAAAGCGACTCAATTCCCACCAGCCGCGCAATTTCTAACAAAGAGGCCTCTTCCTCCAACAAACGCATCGCCTCCTGCCTTAAGGAAGTAAAATCCTCGGCAATTTTATTTTTAAAGAAATCTTCTAGGTTATTATGGTATAAAGAATAACTCAATAGCCAGTTAATTGCCGGAAAATGCCGGGCATTGGCTAATTTATCATCCAGGCCCCAAAAAACTTTGACCACGCGCAAGGTTGCCTGCACTACCGGGTCAGATAAATCGCCTCCCGGCGGAGAAACTGCGCCCATAATGCTTAATGCGCCGCTACGATTATCACTACCTAAACAAGCCACTTTTCCTGCCCGCTCATAAAATTCGGCTAATCTCGACGACAAATAGGCCGGGTAGCCTTCTTCGCCGGGCATCTCTTCCAATCTTCCCGAAATTTCCCTTAATGCCTCTGCCCAGCGCGAGGTGGAGTCTGCCATTAGAGCCACAGAATAACCCATATCCCGAAAATATTCGGCAATAGTGGCCCCCGTATAAATCGATGCCTCGCGGGCAGCCACGGGCATATTGGAGGTATTGGCAATAATTACTGTGCGCTCTAAAAGCGGGCGGCCGCTCTTAGGGTCTTTTAATTCCGGAAAGCTCAATAAAAGGTCAGCGGTCTCATTACCGCGTTCACCGCAGGCAACATAAACTATTATTTCAGCTTCTGCCCATTTGGCAAATTCGTGCAGAACCACCGTCTTACCACTACCAAACGGCCCAGGAATACAGGCAGTGCCACCTTTGGCAATGGGGAAAAAGGTATCAATCACTCTTTGGCCGGTGGCCAGCAGTTCATCCGGCGCAAATTTCTCTTTTGTGGCACGCGCCCTTCTTACTGGCCAGCGCTGGGACAGGGTAATTTCTTTAATTTCCTTATCCACAGTTTTAATCTTTGCTACTGTCTCTTTAACCGTAAGATCTCCGGCGCGGATTTCTATAACCTCACCGATTAATCCATGGGGAACCATAATTTTATGTTTGATTAAAGCGGTTTCTTCCACTATGCCTAAGATATCTCCGGCAACGACTTTCTGCCCATTTTCTACCTGAGGCAGAAAATGCCATTGCTTATTCTCATCGAGCGCCGGCACATCAATGCCGCGGGGCACAAAATCACCACTCTGGCTCCTGATGACATCCAGCGGCCGCTGGATTCCGTCGTAAATAGAGCCGATTAAGCCCGGCCCTAATTCTACACTCAAAGGCTCGCCGGTCAAATAAACTGCTTCGCCCGGCCCAATACCCGCGGTCTCCTCGTAAACCTGTATATAGGCTAAATCGTGCTTTAATTCTACAATTTCTCCAATCAGCTTTTTTTCGGAGACGCGCACTACATCGTACATTTTGCTGCCGGCACAGCCACTAGCCACTACCAGCGGCCCGGATACTTTAATAATTTTTGCTTTCTTAGTCATTAAAACGCTCCTGTTGCCCTGATGCGGATATCTTTAATCAGATTATCCAGCAAATCTATCGACTGGGCTCTAAGAAAAGGAATAAAAATCGGGAATGGTAAATGCCTAAAATTATTTATCTGGTCTTTTGCGGCTTGATAAAGATTATCCTGCACCAAACAAATGGCGCAGCCCCCCCGCAAGACTTCCTCTAAAGTCAGGCTAAATTCCTGCGGCCCTTTTAACGCATAGGCCTTAAACCCCAAGGCAGAAAACCCTGAAATAGCGTCTTCGTCTCCGATAATCACCAAAGGCTTATCCCCGGATGCCGCCTCAGGCATAGACATTATTTAACCTCTCTTTGACTAAATCTGTTGGCAGGCCATTTAACTTCGCCAGGATAATCAGCCGCATTAAATTAATTTCATTGGCCTTGGCAAAATAATACGCCAAAACCGGCTCTGGCCCGAAACTGAAATATTTTGCCGGCTTTAAAATCTGGATGAGAAAATCATTGATTGCCTTTTCTAAATAAACAAAGGAATTCTCTTTTTCTAATTTTCCCATTGCCTCAGTTAAATAAAAGGCGTAATTAACTATCCTGCTGCGCTGGTGCACATATTCTAACTGATGCAAAAAGGCCGCTAAATCCTTATCGTAAAGCCTTAAAAAAATCTCTCTTTTTATAAAACCCTGGCCAGTTAAATTCATCTGGAGTTTTTCTTTGGGCTCTTTCAAAAGGTAAAGCCGCAAAAAAGTCTTAATATTGTGCGTATCTATTACCTGCATAAAGTAATCCTCTAAAAATGCACTGGGATAATGCTTCAGGATATCCTGCGCGCGCCCTGGGGTATTTAACTCTATAAGGCCCGGCAGTTCTTTATCCAAAAGCAAATCGCGGATAAGTTTTTTTAATTTAAGGGTTTCCTGGTTTAATACTGCTTCTAATTGCCGGCTGTCCTGAATGTGCAAAAGCTCGTCGCTATAAAGATCCGACTCCGCAAATAACCGCAAGGCCTCGTTGAGACTGGCTTCAATTGCCTCGCTAAATACCTCCTGCGGAATTAAAAATTTCTCCAAGGCGCGAATTCTACCTACGGAATAAGTATAGTCCAAGGGGGATATTTTTTTCATCCAAAAAGAATTTTGGCTATTTCGGTTTCGTAATCCGGCCTGACTTTATTGAGATAAAAATCAATGTCTTCGTTTACCTCATCTATTTTATCGTAGGAAATCTGCTCTTTTTTTAATTTATCTTTTTTCAGCGTTGATTTTAATCTCACAAAGGCTGTATCAATTAATTCCTGCTTAGTTTTTAATAACTGTTTCTTGCTTTCTATGCGTGCCTGCACAATCAACCCTTGTTTTTGCCTTTCTAAGCGCGCGGTTTCTGTCTCGATGCTATGGTGATAAAGCTGATCTGCTTCTTTCTTTGTCTGCTGTATAAGAGCAGCACGTTCCTGCTGGGCTTGTTGGATGATCTTTTCCTTCTCAGCCTCGGCTTCTTTAAGGATATGCTCAATAATAGAATCTAAGGACATTTTAATGAGCACATAACTTATGGAGCAATTATTTTAATCTACCCCACATAAGTTATATGTGCGAATTAACCCCGCCTCTTGTCCCGCAAGATGCGGGACGGCGGGATAAGTTCGGCCAAATAAGTTATGTCGCCTACTTCTTAGAATAGGACTCCATAACTTATGGCCTCACTTAAATTTTTACTCCTAGTAACAATAAAAATGCAGCAGCCAGGCCCAATATAGCGTAAATCTCGACAAATATAGGTAAGACCAGCGCCTTACCAGCCTCTTCAGGTCTTTTGGCGACCATATAAATTGAAGCCACAGAAACCTTGCCCTGCCAGACTGCAGAGATTGACTCCACCAGGCTGACCGCCGCACAGATGGAAAAAATCTCAATGCCCTGATACAGCGTAGGAATTTTAATTTCTCCGCCGATGAGGTTCAATTTATTGAGCACCAAGAAGCCGATAAGAAAACCGTAGAACCCTTGGGTGCCGGGAATGCCAATTAAAGGAATCATCCGGCCAAACTTCTCAGGGTCCTCGGTCATTACCCCTCCGGCGGCCTGCCCGGCTAAAGCTACACCGATAGCAGAACCTGTTCCAGAAATCGCCATAACTATCGCCGCGCCGGCAATGGCAAAAGCTAATCCTATATCCATCGCTAACCTCCTTGCACAGTAAGTGCACGCCGAACAATCATATATGTTCGGGCGTTAATTAATGTTAACGTATTTGGTTTCTACCTTAAACGGTTTAAAAGAACTACCGCCTGCCTTAAAAAACTTAGAGAAGAATTCCACAAACTGTAGCCGCAATGGATGCACAAATGCGCCCAAAAGATTCATCAGGAAAGAAACCAGATGCCCAAAAATAAAAATCGCGCCTAAAATCAAACTGCTTACCAAGGCCTTGATAAAACCTATTTTGTCAACAAAAGGAATGATTGAGGCAAATATCTGGCTAAATTGTATACTAATAAGATTTATCGTGGTGGCCATAACCCCGGTGACTAAACCTAAAGCCCAGAGCCGGCTGTAAGATAATATATCACTAAGGTATCCGGAGAGCGCATTATAAAGGTTATATACGCCATAAAATAATTTTGCGCCGATGCCCTTCTCCGCGCGGCCCTGGGTCAAAATAAGCATTAGCGATGCGGATATGGTAGCATATTTAAATAAACTAATGTAGCGCGCACCTAATATTTTTAAGAATATTAGCCCCCAGCCGGTTAAGCCGAATAAAAGCAAAAGCATAGGAACCTGGTCTAAAACAATATCGGGGTAGCGTTTATTCTTCATATTGCCTATGCCTGCTATGATATTGCCAAACCAGACCTGAACTATACCAAAAGAAAGGGCAATTCCTAAAAGTTTTGTCGGCTCTTTTAAAGGATCGAGCATTACCAGGGAGTCCTTAAACTTTTTCAGCGGTAAAAATATTTTATTGTTTTCTGCCGCCAAATCAAACAAATTCCCAAACCAGCTGCCCGTAAGCACGCCGACAATTACTGTAGATACCCCGCAAAATAAAAATAACTTCCAGAACCTTTGGCCTTGCGGCCCCATCTTAAATTTCCTCAGTATAAACCACGAGACTAAAATAAGGATTATTCCATAACCCGCATCAGAGATGCAAAAACCAAAATACAAAAAGAAAAATGGCGCCAGAAACGGCGTAGGGTCTATTTCATGGTATTTAGGCATTCCATAGATACCGGTGATAAACTCGAAAGGCTGAATCAGGCGCTTATTTTCTAAGGCCACGGGCACTTCTTCATCTATTTTGGCTTGAGAGATAAATATAACCGCAGCTGTAAACCTATCGTTAATTGCCTTCTCTAATAGTTTTATATCTTTATCTTTAATCCAACCCCTTAAGCTAAAAGTAAACTGTTGTTTTAATAAGTTTTTATCTACCTCTTGTGTTTTTTGGGTATTGTATAAATAGTCATAGACCGCCATCAAATTAAACTGTTGTTCGGCTAAGCGGGAAATCTTATCTTTTGCCTCGCTTAGTTGGTCGTCTAAAACCAAAATTTCTCTATTTATCTCAAAGAACCTTTCGGCTACTCTACATTTATGCCGGGTTAGGGTAACAAAATTAAAATAGTAACTCTTTAAAACCGGCTCTAAGCGCTCAAATTCATCGCGCAGGTAAAAAAGAGACAAATAGAGAATAGACCTATCCTGATGCACAATTTCGATGAAGAAATTAATTTTATTCTTTTCTAATTCTTCCTGAAGCTGGGGGTAATCGCGACTATTTAATGTCCCCAAAATAATCCCGCACTGTTGCCGATAATGGAGTTCTTCTAAAGAAAGGCCGAGATTCTGCCAAGGCAACAAAAGGTGCTTCTCCTGGATTAATTTTTCTTTATGCTGCGCAATGTTCTTGAGGTGGTTACGTAGTTGGGATAATTCATTGAGTAGATTTTTATAATCAAAGCTGCTGATTACTTTCTGCAATTGTTGCTGGTAAATTATGGGTTTAAATTTCACCAGGCTTTCTAAAAGCCCTGCCTTTTCTTTAAAACTCGCCAGATACGAAATGGTTTCTTCAATTTCTAAAAGGTTAGTTTGCGGATAAATGGTGGAAGTTGAGCCGGCTCTATCTTCGGCCTGAATAGGCATTAACTCCACTAAGGCTAATTTCTGTAAGCGGCTTAAGAATTCTTTTTTATCCTTTTCTAAACCGATAATCTCTATTTTCTTAATCTTAGCAATGGCCATAGGTCAATCTAACTTTGCCTTGAGAAACTCCACTGCCTTATCCAGATTGGCTTGGGCTTTTTCTTGGAGAATCCCAATCTCCGCTTGGGCCTGTTTCTCAATGGCAGCAATTTCCTGGGATGTTTCTTCTGCTATTTTAAGTTTTAATTTTTGGGCATCCAGTTTTGCCTGTTCTTGCGCCTGTTGAATGAGGTGTTCTTTTTCTAATTTGGCGGCTTGCAAAATCTTCTGGCCTTCTTTTTTAGCCTGTTCAATTATCTCTTGCGCTTTGAGTTCTGTTTCTTTAATTTTATCTAATGCGATTTTGGAATCCATCTTTATATTAAATCTTGAACTACCCTAAACGGATCTTTTGCTTCTAATATTGGCCGTCCAACCACCATATAATCTACGCCTGCCTCTTGCGCTTCCTGGGGCGTGGCGGTCTGCTTCTGGTCGCCTTTAGAAAATCCCGCAGGCCTTATGCCAGGTGAGACAATAATAAAATTCCTACCCAAATATTTTCTGATTATTCCTGCTTCTCTCACAGAGCAGACTACGCCATCCAAACCGCATCTTTTAGCCATTTTTGCCAGATAGAGTACTTCCTCCGAGAGGGTTCTTTGAATTCTTAAATCTTTTAAAAAACGTGGACAGATACTCGTTAAGATGGTTACGCCTAATGTCTTAATCTTGCTACCCTTGCAGACCTTTGCCGCTTCTTTAAGCGCAGTTGGTCCAGATAAAGTATGCACGGTAAACATTGCTACTTTATGTCTTAAGGCTTCTTTGGCGGCATTAGCCATAGTATTGGGAATATCATTAAATTTTAAATCTAAAAAGACCTCAGCACCAATTTTACGAATATCCTGAATAATTTTTGGGCCGCAGGCAGTATAAAGTTGCAAGCCCACCTTAAATATCTTCACCTGAGGATAAAGCAATTTTACCCAGCGTATTGCTTTTTTATAATTATTGACATCAAGGGCAAGGATTAATTTCGTTGCCTGTTTGCCTGTTTGCCTGTTTGCCTGTTTCATATTTTAAGACTGCCGATAAGAGTTTTGATATCTTTGATTTTATTTTTAATTAAATACTTCTTTATCCCCTCTATAATTTCAATGCTTACCTTAGGATTAATAAAATTCGCCGTGCCTACGCTAATTGCCGTGGCGCCGGCAAGAAAAAATTCCAAGGCGCTGGGGGCATCCATTATACCACCCATTCCAATAATGGGAATTTTAATTTTCTGATAAACCTCCCAGGCCATCCTCACGGCTATCGGCCTAATGGCCGGACCGCTTAAGCCACCGGTGATTGTGGCAATCTTGGGTTTTTTGGTTTCTACATCAATACTCATCCCGGTGAACGTATTTATTAAAGACACGGCATCGCTTCCTGCGCTTTCTGCTGCCAGGGCAATTTCTGTAATATCAGTGACATTGGGTGAAAGCTTGGCAATCAGGGTCTTTTTAGTAACCTTACGCACAGATTTTACAACTTCATAAGTGGCTTTGGCGTCCTGAGCAATAAGTTTAGCTTGCAGCTCGCAGCTCATAGCTCGCAATTTTTTACTATGAACTTTGAACTTTGAACTTTGAACTTTAATATTAGGGCAAGAAATATTTAATTCTATGGCCGCAACTTCTTTGATTTTATCCAACTTACTGGCAAGTAACACGAATTCCTCAGGATCGTCTTCTGAAGCAATGCTCACAATTACAGGTACACCGATTTTTTTCAGCACCAGAAGCTTATCTTTAATAAATTTATCTATACCCGGATTCTCTAAGCCAATAGAATTTAGCATCCCCGCCGGCGTCTCGCAGGTGCGGGGCATAGGATTTCCCTGCCGCGGTTTTAGCGTAATAGTCTTAGTGACTATCGCCCCGAGTTTCTTCAAATCCATAAAATTGCAAAATTCTTCCGCATATCCAAAAGTTCCCGAGGCAACCATGACTGGATTTTTTAATTGAAGTTTACCTATATTTATATTTAAGTTAGGCATATTTATTTCCCCAAAATCATGTTTATAGAAACTACTAGCAAGAACGCTCCAAATAATCTCTTGAGCAGGGGATCGGATAAATTCTGTACAAAATGTGCACCGATTAATCCGCCGATAAAAAACCCCAGGCAAATAAATCCCGCCATACCCAATTTAACATTCCCGCTATAATAGTAACGTAATGCCGCCAAAAGCCCGATAGGAGGGATCATTATAGCCAATGTTGTACCTTGGGCCTGATGTTGGGTTAATCCGAATAGATATACGAGCGCTGGAATTAAAATTGTGCCTCCACCAATACCAAACATCCCGCCGAATATACCCGCAACCAATCCTAAAATAACATATAATAACTGCATAATAATACTCCTTTGTATCAGGTATCATGTATCAAGTATCAAGAAAATAAACCATGACACATTGACACATGATACTTTGACACTGCTTTTAAAAACTCGGCTCAATACAAAGTATTTTATATTTTTTAAAATCCTTTAATCCGCCTTGAATAAAACTTAAATTAGTCAGATATTTCATCTTACACCAGACCCAGAATTTATTCGTGGGCTCCATACCAAAATTCCATTTTACATATTGATAAGCAAAATAAAGCGTCAATATAAAAGATATGAGAGTAAAAATTTTTAACCCTATGCCGGTAAAAATTAAACTTAAAATCAGGCCCACGAGAAACAACAAGCCAAAAATATGCAGAAGATGAAAATTACCTAAATAGACAAAACCCCTTAAAGGAAAAGGTAACACAAAGGAAGGGTTGCCTTTTAAGAATTGAAGGATAATCTCTAAGCCGCTCTTGTTAACATACTTATCAATCAAGGGTAGATGCGCCTGGCCATAGGTTACCCAGACCTTTCTTAAAGATTTTAAGTCTGCGCGGTGCATATGGTCAACTTTAGCCTTGGGCGCAAAATAAAACTTCCAGCCTTTAGAACGATGCTGATAACTTAAGTCCATATCTTCGCCGGTTGGCCTTTCCCAGAACTTAGCGCCGAGCTCCTTCATTGCACTGCGCCGATAAGCTACATTACAGGTGCCAAAGAAATAGGCCTTATGTCCGCCGATATCCGAGGGCCGTGGGTCTTTAGGAAATTCGGGATAATAACCTTCTTTGATAAAACCATAACGCGGAGAGACCATATTAAAGCGAAAATGCTGACACCAGGCCTCTACTAAATTATCAGGGTCAACCTTTAAGGTAAAAACTTCTCCTCCTACGGCAGCAATCTTTGGGTCATGCACAAAATGTTTGAGCATCTCGTTAATCCAGTCTTGGCAAGGCGCGCAATCTGCATCGGTAAAGAATAAAAACTCTCCCTTGACCGCTTCTAAGGCTTTGTTGCGCGCAAAGCCGGGAGAGGGACAATTGGGTATCTCCACTAATTTAATAAAAGGGTATTTCTTCTGCCAATTTTTTATAATCTGGACTGTCTTATCGGTGGAACCACCATCAGCAATCACCCATTCCCAAGAATTGTGGGGGCAATGTACATTTAACAAATACTCAAAGGTTTTTTCAACGGTGCGCTCAAAATTTTTAACCGGGATGATAATGGAAACAAAAGGCGTGCCGGACATCATTGTCCTCCTTCCTTGCCCAAGGTAGGCTTATTATTTTACCAGACTATCTCTTCGGCATCAAATACTGGACCTTCTTTACAGACGCGTTTATATTCAAAAGCGCTGTGCGCTGTACGCTGTGCGCTGTGTGTTTTGACCACGCATCCTAAGCACGCGCCTATTCCACAAGCCAGATGTTCCTCCAAAGAAATTTGGGCAGGAATCTTATACTCCTTAGAAATGCGGCTGATTTCTTTGAGCATAGGACGCGGCCCGCAAGCGTAAAGTACCGGCTCATGGTACAAGGCGCACGGCGCAAGTCTTTTTATTTTTAGCCCTGTGCCCTGTGCCCTGTGCCCTGCAACCAATATCTTTCTCAATAAATCACTGACTTTGCCCTTAAAGCCCCTTGAGCCATCATCAGTAGCTATTTTAACCTCACAGCCCAATCTTTGAAATTCTTTTTCGCAGAAGATATGGCCTTTTGTCTTTGCGCCAATAAGAACTAATCTTTTAGCTTGTGCCTTGTGCCTTGTGCCTTGTGCCAGTTTATCCGCCAAGAATATTAAAGGAGCAACTCCCATACCCCCAGCGACCAGAATTGGCACATGGTCCAAGGCGCATGGTTCAAGGTTAAACCCATTCCCTAAAGGCCCGATAATATCTAAATACTCTCCGCGTTTCTTTTGCGACAAAATCTGGGTGCCCTTGCCGACCACCTCATAGAGAATCTCGATGGTGTTCGGTTTGCCTGGTTTCGCGGTCTGCGGCCGATAACCGATAACCGATAACCGATAACCGACTCTATGAATACTAAATGGCCTTCTTAATAAAGGTTCGTAATTATCAGCAACTCTCACCTGAAGAAATTGCCCTGGCTTTGCAGCCTGAGCAATCCGAGAAGAAGATAATGCTATTTTATAATAATTTTTTGTAACTTCAATATTTTTAATTACTTTTGCTTTTATTTGAAACATCTTTTTCTAATTTGACTGTCCGTCTGCTTAAATAGATAACCATGCAGATAAATAATATAATTATAACGCTGTATATTATCGCTTCGTTAAAATACGCACTCACACCTTCCTTTTTAATATCTTCCCATGCTTCTATCAAAAGCGCAATCAACAATACTGCTAATATTGTTCCGATTTCTTTCTTCAGCCAAGGTAATTTTAATGGCAGATATTCTGATACGTCTTTTTGCGACATCGTAGTCAGTGAAGGCAGAATACAAGGAACCTTTCGTTGATAAGCCGGATAATCTTTAGGGAACATTGCCAACAGTCTTTTCTCTTCTTTAAATATAAGCAATAGGTAGCGCAGGCAAAAAACTAATAAGAAAATGCATATTACCCACCATTGAAAGAGTATAGACATAATCCCTAATCCGATTAAAAATATACCTAAGTACATAGGATTTCTTACCAGAGCGTAGGGGCCGCCTTGAATTAATAGGTGCCCATTTTTAGAATATTCGGATTTATATCCTCGCGCAGAAACTCTAAAAATCTGACCCAAAAGAATAAAGGCAATGCCGATTATTTCCATGGCTTCATCGAAAAAGTTAACCTTTTCGCTACGCAGAAATATACGTGGAAATACTGTAATCAATAAAATAACACAAAACATAATAAATCCGTTAATCTTCAGGCGTCTTTTCATTAAATGAGCCCCGCCTCTTGCCCCGCAAAATGCGGGGCGGCGGGGCGAATTTATCCCGAAGCCTATCCCGAAAATATCGCAGAGATTTTCAAGATGTTTAGGCGAGGGATATAGGTCATTATTTCTGACACTTCGGACAAAAATAGGTGCCCCTGCCACCTAAACTAATTCTTTTTATCGATGTCTTACATATCAGGCAAGGCTTACCTTTCCGGTCATAAACTTTATGGTATTTAACATAATCTCCGGGTTTACCGGATAGCTGCACATACTGATCAACCGAAGAACCCTTATGTTGTATTGCCTCTTGAAGCGTATCCTTAATTTCTTTAAAAAGAATCTCTTTCTCCTTATCGAAGAGGCTTGCCGCTGGTCTTTGTGGATGAATCCTTGCCCTAAAAAGCACCTCCGCAGCATAAAGATTTCCTACGCCGGAAATAAATGTTTGGTCCATCAGCAGTGGCTTAATTTTAGTTTTCTTGTGAGCAAACATCTCTTTAAACTGCTCTACAGTTAAATCGAAAGGCTCGGGTCCTAATCCTTGAATAAATTTAAGGGAGCGCCAATCATCCATTAGGCGCAATTCCGCAAACAATCTCTGGTCATTAAAATCCAACGTCTTGGTATCGGATAGCCGAAAGCTTACCCGGCTGGCTTTACCATTGCCCGGATAGACCAATTGGCCGGTCATTTTTAAATGGATAACCAATGCCTTGCCAGTGGATAACTCTAAAATGAGCACCTTGGCTTTACGCAAGATATTTTTAATTGTTGCACCCTCTAGTCCTTTTCTAAATTTCTCTACCGAAGGCTCGCGAATTACTTTAGGATTATGCACGCAGACCTCGGTGATTTTTTTACCTAAAACCGCTTTTTCTAATTCTCGTTTTATGGTTTCTACTTCCGGCAGCTCCGGCATTACCTATACTCCTCATAAGCTTCGTTTCGTGTACCGTGAACCGCGTACCGTTAACCGTTACGGTAAACGGTTAACGGTAAACGGTAAACGCAACATAGCTATTTATTCTGTATTACTGTAACCCACACTTCTCTTGACCTTGGCCCATCGCCTTCGCAAAAATATATCCCCTGCCAGGTGCCAAAGGCTAATTGACCGTTCTCGATAAAAATTGTCAGCGTTGACCCAAAGAGTGAAGATTTTATATGGCTGTCGGCATTGCCTTCAGCGTGCGCATAACCGGCATTTGCCGGCACAAGCTTATTTAAAGCATTGATGATATCGCGTCTCACCGAAGGATCGGCGTTCTCATTAATGGTTAATCCTGCGGTGGTATGCGGGCAAAATATAAAACATATTCCATCTTTAACCTTGCTCTTTGAGACCGCTGTTTGCACTTTATCCGTGATATCAATTAAATCAACGCGACTATTTGTTCTTACGCTTATTCTTTCCATGGCTTTTGCTGGTGACCTGGTGACTATGTGACTTGCCTGCCCTGAGCGAAGCCCCGAGCTTGCCGAGGGGCGAAGTCGAAGGGGTGACCTTTCTATGATATTCCTGCAGTGACTTCACTTCCAAGTCCTTCTTAAGTAATGCTTCAATGCCATTTACAGTAGCCTGAGCCCCTGAAATCGTAGTAGTGTAAGGAATGTTATACAAAACTACTTGTGAGCGAATTTTGACTTCATCCTGTCGCGGAATTCTTCCCGAAGGCGTATTAATTACTAATTGAATTTTACCGTCCTTCATCAAATCCAAAACATGGGGCCTTCCTTCGGCAATTTTGGGTATTATATGCACATTAATCCCGCTTTTTTCCAAAGCCGCACCCGTACCACTGGTAGCATAGATATTAAATCCTAAATCCTGGAGTTTTTTGGCAATAAATAGTACTGAGCGCTTATCTTTATCCCTTACCGAGATAAAAACATTGCCTTTGCGCGGCAAATTCTGGCCAGCAGCAATCTGGCTTTTAATGTAGGCCCGGCCAAAGTCGCTATCAATGCCCATGACCTCGCCCGTAGATTTCATCTCCGGCCCTAAAATTATATCTACCCCGGGAAAACGGTTAAAAGGAAATACCGACTCTTTAACTGCTACGTGCTTGGGTATGATTTCTTGAGTAAAACCCAAATCTTTCAGTTTTTTACCCAGCATAATCTTAGTAGCTAACTTCGCCAGAGGAACTCCGATGACCTTGGAAACAAAAGGCACGGTTCTGGATGCCCGCGGATTAACCTCTAAGACATAAGCTTTTTCATCCTTAACCGCATACTGGACATTCATTAAGCCCACTGTATTTAATTCGGCTGCCATTTTGTAGCTGGCTTCTCTAATCTGATTTAAAATATCGTTAGATAATGTATAAGTGGGCAGCGCCATGGCTGAATCTCCGGAATGAATCCCTGCCTCCTCAATATGCTCCATAATCCCGCCGATACAGAAGGTTTGGCCATCGCCGATTAAATCCACATCCACCTCAATGGCATCCTCCAAAAATTTATCAATGAGCACAGGATGCTCACCCGAAACTTCGGCTGCTTCTTTAATAAATTTCTCCAAGGTCTGCTCATCATAAACAATCTCCATTGCCCGGCCGCCTAAAACATAAGAGGGCCGCACCAAAACCGGATAGCCAATCTTTTTCGCCACTTCTTTTGCTTCCCCAAAGGTAAAGGCAGTGCCGTTATCCGGCTGCGGGAGATTTAATTTGTGTAACATTTGTTTAAACCGCTTCCTATCCTCAGCAATATCAATACTGTCAGCACTTGT
>Ga0315281_10004829_pt1 | contig 19464 bp, 17 predicted proteins | sample YL17G07_0_MG_FD_204540 | JGI IMG/M metagenome (GOLD analysis project Ga0315281, IMG submission 204540) | Sediment microbial communities from Yellowstone Lake, YNP, Wyoming, USA - YL17G07_0 | ecosystem: Environmental > Aquatic > Freshwater > Lake > Sediment | place: USA: Wyoming | collected... | reverse complement strand
GTGCTTGGCCAGGAATTCGTCATAAACACTCTTTCCTTTGACCGGCTGAATCCATTCGATTTCGACGCCGCCGATATTCGCGAAAGCTTCCTTCAAGCTGAGCGGCGTTTTCTTGCCGCGGTAGGTGACGTCAGGGAAATCCTGAACGCCGTCGCGGTGGATGTTCTTCAGCCCCAACTTTTCCCAGTAGTTGACAACTCGATCGAGGTCGCTCACGACCCAGCCGACTTGCACGACGTGGCCGTAGATCGAGAGGTCTACCGTGGGCTTGGCAACTTCCGCAGGGGCGGCGAATGATCGAACCGCTCCCGCGAGAATGATTACGAGTGTCCAGGCGGCGACCCGAAGTGAACGAAGAGTTCTCTGCATTTGATCCTCCGATGAGTAATTCGCTTGCATGCGAGGGATCGGGTTGAACGTCCAAAACCTGCGGGATCTCAATCAGGTTTCACGTGTCGCAAGTGGATGAGGGGCAATCCATTGCGAGGGTCTAATCAGAGAGGGGAAGCAACGTTCCCCTCGGAATCAAACTGCGGGACATGGGCTGTGGTCGCAAGCCGCCAGCCGCTGAGTTGGGCCGCCTCTCGTGCCAGTGGCGCAGAGACGGCGATTCGGTTCAGGCTCAGGGTATTGCGAATCCACACGATTCGCTGCTCGCCCGGATCGGGTCTCCCCAGATGCCCGAGGGTCAGACCCAGGGCTTCACGGTCGGAAGCCAGGTGCATGGGCAGCTTCGAGGGCGCGGGGTTCAGAGACACGCGCGAGTTCAAGTAAGTCTTCTGGAAATCAATTTTCTGATAGAGGCGATCGTGAATCACATCCGCCAGGCCCATCCCCACTGCATTGCCGCCACTCTCGGGTGTGAGATCGCGGACGTAAATCATGCTGATTTCCGGCCCCTCGCCCGGCTGCAATTCCACGCCCCGGCCGATGACTTTGGTGTCCATGCCGGTCCCGCTGATGTTCTTCCCCAGCTCGTCCACGACCAGCAAATGGAGTTTCGAGAAGGGAAGGCGCGGCACGAGCGGCCGGGCCAGGATGAGCATTTCTTCTTCCAGGGCGACGATGTTCTCCGGCCGCGCCGCGCGCGCGGCGCAGATCTGATGCATTTCGTTTTCGGCCACGGCGAGACCACAAAGGATTTTTCCGCTGGCCAGCGTCACCGCAGACATGGCGCGGATCACCGGCTCGAAGCCGTGTTTCCAGCCCCAATGGTGAGTTTCGCGCGCGCCATCCTCCTTGCCCATTCCCACGGCCATCATCTTGAGCAGGCCGCTCTCGGTCCTTCCGGAGAAGTCCGTGTGCGGCTTGACGCGGTTCAGGACCAGCACGCCGTCGGCTTCCCAGGCGTTTCGATCCATGAAGACCTGAAAGCCTTCCGGCGCTGACCCAAGAGGGACGGTGGCCATGGAGGCGCGGATTTCAACACCGACGAGCTCGGCGGTCACGCCGTACTCGGCCAGGATTCTTCGCTGGCCTTCCGCGGTCGCGCCGCCATGACTGCCCATGGCGGGGAATACGAAGGGTCGCGCGCCCTGCGCCTTCAACCAACCAATAACAGCCCGCACAATCTGTTGCAGGCTCGCGATGCCCCGGCTTCCCACCGCGACGGCAATCTGCTTGCCGTGAAGCGATTCCCCAGCGAGACTCAGCCCCGAGAGCGTCTGCTGGATTTCATCATCCAGGTGCGGGAGCGCCGGAATGCTCGGCGCCGTCCGCTCGACGAGATGAAAGGCGCTAAGAGGAACGTGTCCGTCCGTTGCCATGATGTTTAGACGTTTACTCCGCGCGAAACCGTTCGTCAAGTGAATGTCGAAAGTGGCGACGCTCGAAGCCCCAGGCGTCGAATCGCTTACTCCAAATCGGCCACGACGACTTCGAAGTCGCGAAGGCTCGGGACGGTGATGGTGAGCGTCTCGCCTGCCTGTTCGAACTCTGCCGCCCGTTCGGCCACCAGCAGCTGAATGGCGCGACATCGTTGGCCGGGCTGGAGCCGGATCGTGATGACTTGCTTGCCCGCAGGGATGATTTCCGTCAATGGCGGTTGCCAGGCGGCAGGGTTCGAGAGATTGACCAGAAATGCCACGAGGCGCTGCCCACGCTTCGATTCGTAAAGCGCGAAGTCAACCAGTCCTGTACCCTCGACCGTGGCGAGCGGTTTGTCGCCTCGGGCCCATCGAATCGCCTGCCTTAACAATCGGCCGTGGTCAGGCAAGTGAGTCGCGCCGAAGGTCGCGTCGACGTCCCCGGGAAAATACGCCACCCGCCCTTTGCCCGCAGTGCGAAAATACGCCAGGGGAACATCCTGTTTCTCCGTCTGCGTCCAGGAAGTTTCCGGAGGATAGACGGGGTAAGCAGGAATCAGCCAGAGTGGAGTGTCGGCCTTGCCGTCGGCGCGGACGGGAACCAGATACCGCGTGTTGGGGAGCACGGACGTTCCGCTGAAATCCGCTGTCAACTCCGCTCCACCTTGGATGCGCATGTAGGAATGGCCCAACGGCCCAAGCACGTGGTCGGAAGCTGCATGGACTCCAAGGAGGTTTGCTAATCCAAAATCCTGGCGCCGCTTGCCCGTCTCGTCGTAGAGAGAAGTCTCGAACGTCGCCACGATTCCGCCGCCACGCGCCACGAACTCCTCGAGCGCTCGGCGCGACTCGCTGCTGAGCATGGCGATGTTGGGAAGCACCAGGACGCGATAGCGGTCCGGTACGGATTTCGCTAGGTCTTCCGCGAGCAGCATATCAAACGGAACGCGCGCCTCGAGAAGCGCCTGGTATGCGCCTCGGAGGTTCTCTGCTACGCCCGGCGGCGCGCCCAAGGGGGTATCCTCCGCGGGAAGGCGATAGAAATCCAAAGTTGCCTGCGAGTACACGAGTGCGACGTCGGCGCGCGACTCCAGGTGCTGGAACGCCTGTTGGTTCTTCCAGTGAAAGGCAAAGAAATCTTCGAAGGCTTTGAAGCCCCGCCGGTCTTCCTGCGCCGCGCCGACCACATGAAACCACGGGCGGGCGCCGCTCGCCATGGCTTCCGCCAACCAGACGCGCTGCTCGGCTTCGGGCTTGGCGATGTGCCGCCAACCGGGAAGGTAGTAACCCACCACAATCCAATAGGGGCGCTCTCCGCCACTGAGCGCGCGCAGCAGTTTCCCCGTCATGCCAATCTGCCACAACGGGGTGTTCGGACCGCGCCCCTGGTTTTCGACTTGCAACACTTCCTGCCCGCGTTCCACGAGGGCCTCCATCCCGGCGATGCTGGTTTGGTTTGGGACGAAGATCGCGCCGGATTTCGCGCCTTTCACCGTTTCCGACCAGTGTTGCCAGACATCCGCCAGGCGGCGATAGCGCCACTGAAGCCAGGCGCGATAGACAGGATCGCCGCGATCCTCGGCGGCGGGCAACGACCGGCCTGTGTCTTTCTGGAACCTTTCGCGGCAGTACCGGCAATAGCAGATGCCGGAGTACCCATCCCAGGCGTTCCCGAAGATGCCGTCCACGTCGTAGCGCGAGAGGATCTCCTCGAAAACCTTGGGCATGTATTCCCAGAAGTACGGACTGTTCGGGCAAATCATGGTGAGCTTTTCGCGCGGCCGGGGAGGCCAGTCGAGCAAGTTGGGTTTGCCCTGTTCGTCCACGCTGAACCAGTCGGGATGGGCGGCGTAGAAGTCGGCGCGCTGATACGACGGATCGAAGCGCGCCAGAACGCGCAGGTGAGCTTTCCGCGCCGCCGTCACGATCTCTCCGAACAGGTCGCGCTGGCCAAGGAACCTGCTGCGCGGGTGAAGCGGTATCTGGGAAGGATAATAAGCCACGAAACCGGCGGCGTTGATTGTGATGCCATCCACGCGGCAGCGCTGGAAGTAATCCATCCACGATTGGACATCAAACCGTTGAGGGTCGAGCTCGTTGATATTCACTTGCCCCCACCGCATGGCTTGCTGATACCAGGGTTGGGCGGGGTTGGATTGCGCGGATGCAAACGGAGAGGCCGCGCAATAAACCAGCAGAAGAATTGGGGAAGTAACGCGACCCCATTTCATGGTTGTTCTCTTCGAGTGAATCCTTCCGAGGCTGTTCATGGAGTTCAACCTGCTTCAAGCAACCCGCAGTTTGCGCAATTCAGTCTCATCCACTTCGATTCCCAGGCCGGGGCCGTCGGGCACGGCGAGATATCCATCTTTCTGCTCGAGCGCGGGGTGGATGACGCGATTCAAGATGGCGCGTTTGGAATTGATGTCGTATTCCTGGGCGCGCTCTTCGCGAGCGAAACAGGCGGTGTAATGGAGATTCGCCGCCGTTCCCACGGCGGGCTGCGTTTGGTGCGGGAGCAGCATACGGTTGTAGGTGCTGGCCAGGGCGGCGATGCGAACCCCTTCGGTGATGCCCGCGCATTTCACCAGATCGGGCTGGAGGATATCAACGTTGGCCTGAGTGATGAGGTCGCGAAACTGCCAGCGCGTGTATTCTTGCTCGCCCGCGGCTACCGGAACGTCGAGCGCCGCGACCACCTGGGCGAGCCCGGCGTAGTCGTACTGCGCGACGGGTTCTTCATAATGAACTAGCCCCAATTCGTCCTGAAAGCGCCGCCCCAGACGAATCGCGGTCGAGACCGAGAAGCCGTTGTTGGCGTCGAAGCCCAATTCGATCTTTTCGCCGATGGCCTTGCGCACTTCGCTGAGAACCGCCCAGTCGTGGGATGGGTTCACATCGGTGCGCCGCGTGTTCCAGTCCATGCGGATTTTCACCATCGTGTGGCCAGCCTGGACCGCTTGCGCCGCGCGGCGCGCCATCTCCGCGGGTGTGGATTCGGCTCCCCCGCCGATACTGGCGTAGACGCGCACGCGATCGCGACGCCGGCCGCCGAGGAGTTGCGAGAGGCTCTGGCCGGCGACCTTCCCGAAGATATCCCAGAGCGCGATGTCGATGCCCGCGATCGCCTCCGGCTGCACGCCCATCACTCCGAGCTTGTAGGTGGGGAAATACATCTGATCCCAAAGACGCTCGCGGTCGAGCGGATTCTTGCCGATGACGAGCGGTTTGAGCGCTTCATTCACCAGCGCGGCGATGGCGCGGACATTCATGGGGCTCGACTCGATGTAGCCGGTGATGCCCTGGTCGGTGCGGACAATGATCCAGAGCGATTCGCAGTCGAGGACCCACGTCTCGAGGTCTGTAATCTTGAGATGTGGCTGCGTAGCGGCAACCATTCTTCGGCTCGCCAGATTCAACCCCAAGGCTGCACCGGCGGCCGCGAGAGGCAGGCGAAGGAAATTTCTGCGGGAAGGTGAGCAATCGCGGTTGCGGAGACGGTCACGCATGGAGACCTCACTCAGGGGGAAACGAGTTTGCCTACACTGCGACAGCGCGCAAAATATCACAAACACCCGACATTTTCTGCCGCCTTGGCCGCCAAAGCGAACCCGTTGCGCGCTGCCGCGAATCTGTGTAGAGTCGCGGTACCTGCTGGGGGCGGACTCAACCCCCGACGCCGGAGGGAGAACCAACTGTGGCCGTTATGAAGCAGCTTTCCGTTATGGTCGAGAACAAGCGTGGGGCGCTGGCCGAGTTGTGTTCCGAGCTCGCCAAGGTGGCAATCAATATTCTTGCCCTTTCCGTCCCGGAGCAGGCCGGAGTTGCACCGCTGCGCCTGGTCGTGAACAGCATCGAAGCCGCGCGGAAGGTTTTTGATGGCTTGGGAGTCAAGTACAGCGAGGAGGACGTGATCGCCGTGCGCGTCTCCGACCGGCCCGGCGCTTTGGGGAAACTCACTCGTAAACTCGCCGACCACAACATCGATATCAAATACGCCTACGGCAGCATCTTGAAAGGGTCAGGTTCGGCGGTCATTATCCTGGCTGTCTCGGACGTGGCCGCGGCGTCCAAAGTCGCAAAATAGAAGATATTCTTCCGAGCTGATCTTCCGAATGTATCCGGAGAGCGGTCTTTAATGACCGCGCCGCACGCTTCCAGTGGACCACGACCGGCAGGTATTCACCTTCACTTCTGATTGCGATTTACGGGACTCACTCCCGTGGTGGGCCAGGCGAAATCCTTGAATTCGCCGGTGTAATCGAAGCCGCCGGGCGCGATGGGCTTGAGGGGTTGCACGCGGATTCCGGATCGGTGAAGAATCCCCAGGACTTCCGCTTCATGAATCCGCGAGGCGTCGTACTCCACGACCAGATCCTGATCCTCGATATCGAATTTGCGGATGCCGTATTCGGTTGAGAGCCGGCTGAGGCGTTCGAGTTCCCGGTTGGTCAGGGCCTTGGCGAGGCGATAGCGCGTGTTCAGGAAAGTCATTTGTGAAAACCTTTTCCGCTTGCAATGATAGCATGTTGGAGCCGCCCTTAACCTTTCGGCCTGGAACGACATCCAGATAGCGCGAATCCAATGAAGGGAAGAGCGATTCGCGCGGAAGCGCGAGATTCCTGATGGGCGTGACCGAAAAAACCGCGACCCAGGAGACGGCAGTCCTCGAACTGGGGGGCATGACCTGCTCGTCCTGCGCGGTGCGCATCGAGAAGGCGCTCAACCGTCTTCCTGGCGTGGCCCAGGCTGCGGTGAATCTTGCCACCGAGCAGGCGCGCGTCCAATTCGACCCTTCCCAGGCGGGCCCGGATGACCTCATCCGTGCTGTGCAACAAGAAGGATACGAGGCGAAGGTCAGTTCCTTCGGCGGCCGGCGCGCGATTTCCTCACCTGTAGATGCCCGGATTTCCCAGCAGAAAATCAGCCTCGACATCACCGGCATGCATTGTGCCTCCTGCGTGACGAACATCGAGGAGGCGCTCAAGGCTGTACCCGGCGTCCACTCCGCGGCGGTCAACCTGGCGACGGAAAAAGCTGTGGTCGAGATGGATACCAGCCAGGTCAATGCTCTAGCGTTGGTCCGTGCCGTCCAGGAAGCAGGCTACGGCGCCACGCTGGCCATCCCAATGCTCAGGGCGCGCGGCGAAGCCGAAGCGAGGGACCGCAAGCGTCAGGTCGAGGATCGAATCCTCCGCCGGGACATGTGGCTGGCGGTGGTTCTCGGAGTTCCCGTCGCCGCCATCAGCATGTTGATGGTGCGATTTGCTTACGTCAACCAGATGCTGCTGGTGATGACGCTGCCCGTATGGGCCTATGCGGGGCGGCGCTTCCACTCGAATGCCCTGCGCCTGGCGCGCCACTTTTCCGCCAACATGGACACGCTCGTGTCTCTGGGCACGACAGCGGCGTTCTCCTGGAGCGTCGTGGCCATGCTGACCGGCAAAGCGGACCAGGTCTATTTCGATTCAGCCGCGCTCATCATCACGCTCATCCTGGTTGGGAAGACGCTCGAGAGCCGGGCCAAACGTCGTGCTTCCGATTCCATCCGCGCGCTGATGGATTTGCAGCCGCCCACGGCGCGTGTGGAACGAGACGGGGCAGTGCTCGAACTGCCAGTCGAGCAGGTGCGCGTGGGCGACGTAGTGGTCGTCCGTCCCGGCGAAAGAATCCCCGTGGACGGCATGGTCATTGATGGCACGACTGGTGTGGACGAGTCCCTGCTCACCGGCGAAAGCCTTCCGGTCGAAAAGCAGGCGGGTAGTGAAGTGATGGGCGGGACGGTAAATGGCACCGGAGCCTTTCGTTATCGCGCCACCCGCGTCGGCGAGGAGACCACGCTGGCCGAGATCATTCGCGTCGTGGAAGCGGCGCAGGGGTCGAAGGCGCCCTTGCAACGATTGGCCGACCAGGTGGCGGGAGTTTTTGTTCCCGTCGTAATCGGCATTGCGTTGCTAACGTTCGGCGTTCATCTGGCGCTCGGCCACGGTCTCGCGACGGCCATCATCAATTCCGTGGCCGTGCTGGTGATTGCCTGTCCGTGTGCGATGGGTCTGGCGACGCCGACGGCGATCATGGTCGGCACCGGGAAGGGTGCGGAAGTCGGCGTACTGATTCGGAGTGGGGAGAGCCTGGAGAAGGTGCGGCGCTTGAGTGCGGTGGTTTTTGACAAGACCGGCACACTTACGCGGGGGAGGCCGGAAGTCATCGACGCCATACCCTTGGCCGCTACCGATTCTGCCGAACTTCTTTCCCTGGCCGCGGCGGTCGAGCAATCGAGCGAGCATCCTTTGGGCGAGGCCATCGTTCGCGCCGCCGCACAGCGAGCGATTCAGCCGCGTGCCGGCCTCTCGGGTTTCAGTTATACCCCGGGCCGCGGCGTACGCTCCGAGTTGGGTGGGGAATCTGTTTTGCTTGGCAACCGGCAACTGATGGAGGAGAGCGGAGTGACGCTCATCGACGGGGAGAAGCAACTGGCGAGATTGGAAGGGGAAGGGAAGACGGCAGTTTTGGTAGCGAAGGCGAGTCGGCTGATGGGTCTGCTCGGTATCGCCGACCCGCCCAAGTCTGAGGCCGAGGACGTGGTCGAAGCTCTTCGCCGCATGGGCCTCAAAGTCGTCATGCTGACCGGCGATGCTCGTCCGACGGCCGAAGCCATTGCGCGCGCGGTGGGCATTGACGAGGTGGTTGCGGAGGCTCTTCCACAGGAGAAGCTCTCAGCCCTCGAGAGACTTCAGCAACAGGGGGAAGTGGTCGCGATGGTCGGCGATGGAGTGAATGACGCACCGGCTCTGGCGCGCGCTGACCTGGGCATCGCGCTCGGCAGCGGTTCCGCGGTGGCGCTCGAAAGCGCGGACATTGCGTTGCTTGGGGACGATTTGCGCGGGGTCGTGCGGGCCATCGAACTCAGCCGGCGAACCGTTCGGACCGTCAAGCAGAATCTCTTCTGGGCTTTTTTTTACAACATTGTCGGCATTCCCGTTGCGGCGCTGGGCTGGCTGAATCCCATGATTGCCGCAGCGGCCATGGCCTTTAGCTCGGTTTTCGTCGTGACCAATTCGCTGCGTTTGCGGCGTTTCTCGCCGTCCATTTAACTTCACTCCCGCACCGTCAATGCCTCCCACCGATGGCCGAAGCTCTATGTTAGAATCCCTGCGGTTTGAAACTTTCCTGTGAGGCGAACATGGCGAAAAAGCAGAAGGCAACGACCTCCGGCCCGGAAAACCTGGCGGTCTCATTGGCGACGTCCATGGCTCCGATGGTGGCCGCTACGCTGGCGGGAGTCATTTATCAGGCGCGATTGCAGAACCGGCAGGCGAAGCTGAACATTCCGGAATCGGAGATTGTCGCCGATGTGGTCGGCCTGTGGCGAATGGTAATGGGCGTCCTGCTCCCTTCCGCAAAGTGAAGGCTCGCCCGGTGGGCACGAGCAAGGTAGCCCGGGTTTTCGGCGCTTCGATGCGACTGGTTGGCCACTAGGCCGGCGGGTCCTTACCGTGCTGAGCGTTCGCGTCGGCGAGCCAGCGCGCTCACGAAGCCGATGATCTGAGGGTCCTGCCAATCAATGGCGCCGACGATTTTCCTGGCGATCCGGCCCTCCGAGTCAATTACGTAACTTTCGGGGAATTTGAACGTCCCGTACCGGGAGGACACGGTCCGACCCGGGTCGCGGGCGATGGGAAAAGTGAGTTGCGCGTTGGCAACGAACTTGGCAAGAGCCTGCGGGTCTCCGTCCGCGCTGACGCCGATGACGGTCACTCCCAGGCTGCCTATCTGGTCCGCGAACTTCTTCAAGCTTGGAGTCTCTTCGATACAGGGCGGGCACCACGTGGCCCAGAAATTCACCACCACGACTCCCTGGCGGAAATCATGCAGAGAAATCGATTGCCCATCCAATCCCGGCAAGGTGAAATCCGGCGCCGACTCGCCTACTTCCGGAGCCTGGGGTTGCCGTGACTGCAGCGCCAGGAAGACCGTACCCCCGACAATCGAGGCGAGGATAAGCAGTTTGAGGACATTGGTTTTGCTCATGTTTCGAGCGTCCATTATAATAGGTGATTGCGATAAGCGCAGATTTCTTGCTTGAGTTGTTCCAGGGATCCCGCGTGTGCTGCAATGCTGCTCGCGGGCCGCGTGCATGAAGGAAATCAACGGCGGCGGGGTAACAGTGATAATCCCCGCCCGCAATGAAGAGGCTAACATCGCTCGCGTTGTCCGCTCGGTGGCGGCGCAGGAGGGTATCCGGGAAATCCTGGTGGTTGACGACCAGTCACAGGATCGCACCGGCGAAATCCTGGAAGGACTGAAAGCGGAAATCCCCAGGTTGCGAACAATCCGCATTGAGCGTCTGCCGGAAGGTTGGACCGGCAAGTCGCACGCCGTGGCGACGGCAGCGCGGTTGGCCTCGGGCGATTGGCTGCTCCTTACGGATGCCGACACCGAACACCAACCGGGAAGCCTGGCGGTACTTCTGGAGCGCGCCCGAAGCCAGGGCGCAGACCTGCTTTCACTCTCGCCGGGGCAGCGCACGCCGACTTGGTGGGAGAAGGCGGTCATCCCGCTCGTGTACGTCCACTTGGCCCGGCTATATCGGTTCGAAGAGGTTTCAAATCCGCGGTCGCCCGCGGCGGCGGCCAACGGGCAGTACATCCTGATCCGCCGCGAGGCGTACGAGCGCGCCGGAGGGCACGAGGCGGTGCGCGGTGAGATTCTCGAGGATGTGGCGTTGGCGCGCCGCGTCAAGGCCGCCGGCGGACGCCTGATTTTTCTTCCCGGCGCCGCCTGGGTCCAGACGCGCATGTACCGGAGCTTCTGGGAGATGTGGGGCGGTTGGACCAAGAACTTGTACTTGCTGTACGGGATGAGCGTGAAGAAGATGCTGAGAACACTTGCGGAGCTTTGGGTGCTCGACTTGCTCCCGACGCTGGCCTTTCTCGGCCTGTGCGCCTTGTTGGCACTGGGGCGGGGAGGTGTGGGGACGACTCTTGCCGTGCTGGGGTTGTTTTCTATCGCCATTCTGCGGCAATGGACTTACAGCCAGGCGCTCAGCCGGATTGGGTTTGACCCGCGCCTCGGGAACTTCCAGGTTCTGGGCGCAGCCCTGTTCGGCATGCTTTTGCTCAACTCCGCGCGCGCCTACCGATTGGACAGGAAAGTTCAGTGGAAGGGCCGCGCGTACTCAACCGTGGGGACAACAAAGGGGACACGATGATCTTCGTGACGCGACGGGCGGAGTTCTCCGCTTCGCATTATTACCACAACCCCAGCTTCAGCCCGGAGGAGAACCGGCGCATCTTCGGCAAGTGCAGCAATCCTCACGGCCACGGCCACAACTACACGCTGGAAGTCACGGTCGCCGGCGAGATTGACCCTGTCACGGGCATGGTGCTCGACCTGAAGGATTTGAAAAAACTCCTCGAGCAGGAAGTGCTCCAGCTGATGGACCACCGGTTCCTGAACAAGGAAGTGCCGGTTTTTGCCTCGACCATCCCGACCACCGAGAACATCGCGGTGGAAATCTGGAAACTGCTGGTCACGAAACTTGCCTTTGGCAAGCTGCATCGAATCAGACTGTACGAGACGCCCGACCTGTTTGTGGACTACTACGGGGAGTAATGGTTTATTTGACGCGCCGCTACCGGTTTTCCGCCGCCCACCGCTTGCACACCGAGGCGCTGGGCCCGGAGGAGAATGCGCTCGTCTACGGCAAATGCAACAATCCTTTTGGCCACGGCCACAATTACGTGCTGGAGGTAACCATCGCCGGCCCGATCGATCCTGCAACCGGAATGGTCTACGACCTGGCGAGCCTGGATGGCGCGGTCCAGAGCGAAGTGCTGGAGAGGTTCGACGAGGTCCACCTCAACCTGGACACGGAGAATTTTCGCACCCGCGTCCCGACGGCGGAAAACCTCAGCATCGAGATCTTCAATCTGCTGAAGCCGAAATTGGAGGGCGCGGGCCGCTGGGCAGCGGCGCGCCTGGACCGGGTCCGGCTGGAAGAGACGAATTCCAACTTCTTCGAGTATGCCGGCGAGCGAGACCGCGACAGGACGACGTGGAGAGTGAGATGACAACCATGGATGAGGGCCGATTTCCAATCGCTGCGGAGGTGGAGGGACCGTTGGAGTCCGATGCGCTGGCGGAGGCCGTGCGCAGCATCATCGGCCACATCGGCGAGGACCCCGAGCGCGAGGGGTTGCTCAAGACGCCGCAACGCGTTGCCCAGTCGGTGCGCTTCCTGACCAGCGGCTATCAGCAGGATGTGGACAAGGTTTTGAATGGCGCGCTGTACGAGGTGGCCTACGACGAAATGGTGATCGTAAAGGATATCGAGATTTTCAGCCTTTGCGAGCACCACCTGCTCCCCTTTTTCGGCCGCTGCCACGTCGCCTACATTCCCACCCGGCACGTGATCGGCTTGAGCAAGATCCCGCGCCTGGTGGATGTGTTTGCGCGGCGGCTGCAGGTCCAGGAGCGGTTGACGACGCAAATCGCCGAAACCATCATGGAAAAAATCAAACCGCAGGGGGTGGGCGTGGTCTTGGAGGCGCGTCACCTCTGCATGATCATGCGCGGCGTGGAGAAGCAGAACTCTGTCGCTGTCACCTCCGCGATGCTGGGTGTGTTCCGCGATTGCGATCAAACCCGAGCGGAATTCTTGCGACTCGTGCGCGCGTCCAGCTAACCCATACCTTTAAGTCCGAATACTGTGGCGTTACGGTGCAAATTCCTGTCAGCCCGTGTCGACGCAGGCGCGGCACCTCCCAACTTGGACTAGACCCCTTATAGTGTTGGATTCGCAACTCCCCGCTGCCGAACTGGCGAAAAGGGCTCCCGCTCTGTTATCACATCAGATAACCCCCTTATGCTCCCTTTATGGCAAACTCGGACATTTTGCTTGACAAGCCACGACAGTTTGTCTAGATTGGGCTCGTTCCCAATTTACCATGAACCTCAAAAGCTGGAGTCGAATGCCCGCGAACGTGGATGGTATCGGGGCTGTGGACTCTAATCCCCCATTGGCTCTTACTCCCAAGGAGGCAACGATGTTTCGACATTCGCGGCTCGCTGTGATCGCATTCTGCGTAGCTTTTTTGGCAGGGTGTGGAACGTCGAACAATCCCAAGACGGCGGGGAGTATTACCCTCTCGCCAAATTCGGCGGCAATCAAGACCGGCGAAACTCAGCAATTCACTGCCACGGCGAGCGGTTCCTCGAGCACCGCCGTGATCTGGTACGTGAATCTCGTTGCCGGAGGCAACTCTACAGCCGGCACGATTGTCGACGGCCTCTACAAGGCGCCGGCCTCAGTACCCACTCCAGCCACCGTCTTTGTTTCTGCCACCAGCGCGGCCGATTCCACGGTTAGCTCCTCCGCTGCACCCGTCACAATCTCTCCCGGGGGATTCACCATTTCGGGGACGGTTTCGAAAGGCCCGCTGGCCGGCGCCACCGTAACGGCGTACGCTGTCAACGCGGATGGCTCCAATGGCGATCCTCTTGGGAGCACGACCACCGACGATTCCGGTAACTTCAGTCTAAGTCTTTCGGGCAGCCCCGCCGGAGCGGTTCGTGTCGTGGCGCACGGTGGGAGCTATAAGAGCGAGGCGGACGGCACGACCGTGACCGGCACGAGCGATGTTTCCGCTCTGCTGGATAGCGTCACCTCGAATGTCACGGGTCTCTCGGTTACGCCCTTGACCCTTTTCGTGGACTCGCTGACCGTGAACAACATCAACGCGGGCGGCTCAGCCTTGCGCAAACTGAAAACGAAGGCGCATCCCGCGGCGGAGGCTTCGGAAGGAGAGTCGCACGCTTCGGCGAATTCCGCCGTGGCGGGCTTCTTTGGGCTGTCCGGCGACTCGCCGCTCGAGTCCATTCATCCGAAGTTCGGGAAGTCCGATATCTCCGGCGACCCCGACGGCTTCAAAGTCGGGCTGGCGCTCGGCACGCTGAGCCTGCTAGGCAAGAAAATCCACCCCGCTTCTCGGGACGACCTCGTGGGGGCGCTTGGCAAAGACCTTACGGATGGAAAGTTTGATGGCAAGGACAAAGGCGGGCCTATCCATTTGGGAGACTCCGGCGATCTCCTGCCTCCCACGGCGGGAACGACCGATTTCCTGACGGCGTTAAACGAGTACATCGAAACCGGCGATGCGATTCTGACGGCCGGCATCACGCCCGAGGACGTTGCCGGCGCCGTTGGCGATATTGCCGGTGGCGTTTCTTCGAGCGGCATCACGCCTCCCGCAGTGGGCTTATCCGCGGGAAGCTCCGGCGCCGTGGGCACGATGTCCTTCGGCGGCAAGCAGTATGTCTTCATCGCCGCAAGAACCAATGGGGTTGCCGTCATTGATGTGACCAACCCCACCAGTCCAACATCTAAGATGTGGCCCTCGGTTTACACGGACCTCTTCAGCGGGCAGGACATCGGCGGCGTTATCCCGGTCGTGGGGACGGCCACTCATCCCCAGGTTTTGACCTTCGCTTATGGGAGCAAACACGCGGCCCTCCTGAACGCGGAAGTCCTTGTCAGTGGAACACCCGGGGTAGACGATGCCAACCTCATCGGGGCGGGAGATTTCCAGGGGGACCTCCCGTTGGTGGCAATAGACCCGGTGTACTTCAGCGGCGGCGACGCCTACATCGCGGGCGGGATCCCTGACAACGGCCGCAAGGGGGTCTGGCTGGCAACGGCGGACGGATATGCCTTCTTCGACCTGACCACCAACACGCTCACAACCCTCTACCCGTGTGCCCCAGGGGGCTGCAGCGGCTCTGACCCCCTCAGCATGCTAGCGGAAAACCTCGGCGGGGACATCGGACACAACTTGCTCCTGGCGGGCAATTACTCCGGGGTGCAATTGGTGGACTTGCTCGCCGCCAAGTCGTACTACATGGACCCCACTTATTTCTCAACCAACGTTGAGCCCCTGCTGGGGAATACATCTGACGTTATCGACGGAGACGCGGTGGACAGCAGGCTTCGAGTGGGAATTTTCACTTCAGAAGATACGAACACGGCGGCGTTTCTCAACTTGGCCACCATTGTCAAGACGGAATCCACCAACTCCTTCGTTCCGGCCAGTGACAACGGTTTCGTCGGCCTGACATTCGATAACACCTATCCTCCGACCTTCTCCGGATCCGCGGTGGATAGTACGTCGCACCTTGCGCTTTTTATGGCAGGCTATTCCTCCAGCGTGGGGGTGGGGCAATTGGAGGACCCGGCCACCGCTCCTAGTGGTGGATGGAAAGGACTGTCGGACTGGAGTACCTCCGACCTGAATGACGCCAGTGCGCTGGGCGGGTACTGCATTGCCGCTGACCCGCATGCTGCCGGAGTGGTGTACAACCTCGCCGCCGGAAGACCCTTTGGATACCTACTGGACGGCTGCGGCGCCCGGGCGATTCAGATCGATATGTCCGGCTTCCTTGCTCTGCCGCGAGCAGGCACTACGGGCGATGCCGCTCACGAGCTGGCGACCGGAACTGACCCCGCCGCAACGGGTGGACCTGTCAAGGCGATTCAGTTCGGTCCTTAAGACCAAATTGTGTAGACTGAGCCTTGCCCGGGCCTCGAGTGAGGGGCCCGGGCGGGGCGAGGCTATGGAGAGTCTGAAGGGGAAGGTCGTCCTGGTCACCGGCGCCAGCCGGGGGATTGGGCTGGCGATTGCACGAAAGCTGGGTGGCGAGGGTGCGCAGTTGATCCTCGTGGCCCGCAACCGCAAGCATCTGCGGGCCTCTGCGAAGAAGATTCAGGGCGCCCCGCTGCCTGTCGTCGCCGACGTTACGCGCCCCACGGAAGTCGCTAGACTGTTTCGAACCCTCCATCGCCACCACAAGAAACTCGACGTGCTGGTGAACAGCGCTGGCGTTTTCACCTATAAGCCTTTTGTCCGCACGACGCTCCAGGACTGGCGTGCCAACCTCGACACCAATCTCACCGCGCTTTTTCTCACCACCCGCGCCGCTCTCCCGCTCCTGCAGCGTAGCCCTGCCGCGCACATCGTGAACATCCTTTCGGTGTCGAGCCGCAGCGCCTTCCGCAACTGCTCCGCCTACTGCGCGGCCAAATTCGGCGCCCTGGGCTTAACGCGGGTCCTGCGTGAGGAATTTCGGCCGCTGGGCATCCGCGTGACCGCCATCCTGCCAGGGTCCACCGACACGCGCATGGTAAAGGCTTTCGATTTTCCCGTGGACCGGGCCAAACTCATCCAGCCGCAAGACATCGCTGAAGCAGTGCTTGCCGCTTTGCTTCAGCCGTCCCGCACGACGGTCGAGGAAGTTTTCCTGATGCCCTCGGCCGGGCGACTCTAAGCATTGGCGGGGTGGAATTCCAGGGGAGAGGAGAGGTCGGGGGCGCCCGGAGCCGAGTCAGGGCTTGGCGCGTGCCACGGGCTCGGGGAGGGCGGGCATTTTTGCGATGTAGGCCTCGATTCGTTTCCGGTCGGCGGGAGCCATTTCAGTGAACTCCACGCCCATTCCCAGCTTGGCAACGTGGTACTTGACTTCGGCCACTCCGATCACGATGGGGCCACCGTCGTTCAGATGGAACCGCAAATCGAGCTCGGAGCCGATGGCACTCGGCTGGTGGGTCTCGATGAACATCCCGCCCAGGCTCACGTCTCTCGAGAAGGCCAGCGACATGTCATCCTTGCTATAGATCTGTGTTGCCAAGCTGACGCGAGCGAACTTGCGCTGATTGGCTGTCTTGTGGTGGATCAAACGCAGAATCAGGTGTTGTTGGTCAGGACTGATCTTAACGAATTCCACGCCGCTGCCTTTGCCAGGGATCACATAGCAGACGCGGGCCTTTGCCTGGAGGAAAGGCAAGTGCCGCGCCGGGCGAAAACGCACGTCCAATTCCGCGCCCTGAGGAAAGGACTCGGGGACCTGAAGAAAGAGCCCGCCACCCCCCAACATCGAGGCGTGCCCACGGACCGTCTTCTCCTGCGTGGTGCATTCGACCGCGAAAGTCGCAGCCACCCGCGGGTACTTGCGTATGTTCTTCCTTTTCACGAGTGACTCTGCTCCCGGCTAAGGGAAACTAACTCCCGCCGATTCTAGCACAAGTTGGCGCGGGGCAAGAGAGTGTCGAACGTGCCAGTAGGACGCGTTAGGAATGGCCCACAAAGCTGGCCCGGATCGAAAAACCGCCTCACGGGCGCTGCATGAAGCATGAAGAACTCTCCCGCTGGGTCCCGATGCCGTCCCACATCTCCAGCAGCGTCAGGAAGCAACCAGCGGAGCGGCTTCCTTGACACTATTTTCGCGGCAAATCTATAATGCTCCCGTTTGTTCCCGGCGTGCCGTCGTGAACCGTGCCGGGGTGGAGCGGCGAGTGGCAAGCAGCGAACCCGAAAGTCTCCTGGAACAGCGTCAGAAAAAGTTGCGAGCCATTGCTGATCTTGGCTTCGAGCTTTATCCGCGCAAGTTCGAATTCACCCACACGCTGCCTCAGATTCTCTCGGAGTATTCACCGCGCACGGCGGAAGAGCTGAGCGCCCAAAAGATCTCCATTCGCGCCGCGGGACGAGTCATGACCATCCGGCCCCACGGGAAGGCGGGCTTTGCTCACCTGGCGGGGGGTGGTGCGCGCCTGCAAATCTATGTCCGCTTGGACGCGGTAGGCGAGCGCGACTTCGAGCTCTACAAGCTGCTCGATCTCGGCGACGTGATCGGCGTCGAGGGCTACCTCTTCCGCACCCGCACCGGCGAGTTGACCGTGCACGCCGAGCGCCTGTCTTTCCTGGCCAAGGCGTTGCTGCCATTGCCCGAAAAATGGCACGGCCTGACGGACGTCGAAATCCGCTACCGGCAACGCTACGTCGATCTGATGGTGAACGAAGAGGTGCGCCAGATCTTCGAGCGCCGCAGCCGGCTCATCGGTGCGCTCCGGGAGTTCCTCGACGCCGAGGGTTACCTGGAAGTCGAGACGCCCATGATGCAGCCCCTCGCCGGCGGCGCCTTGGCCCGGCCCTTCATCACCCATCACAACGCACTGGGGCTGGATCTGTTCCTGCGCATTGCGCCGGAACTCTATCTCAAACGGCTGACGGTGGGCGGCTTTGACCGCGTGTATGAGATCAATCGCAACTTCCGCAACGAGGGCATCTCCACGCAGCACAATCCGGAATTCACGATGCTAGAGTTCTATCAGGCTTACGCCGACTACCGGGATATGATGTCCCTCACCGAGCGGCTGGTGCAGCACGTGGCGCAGGCGGTGCTTGGATCGCTGGAATTTGATTACGGCGGCCAACGAATCTCCTTCGCTCAGTTTCATCGCTACACCATGAAAGAAGCCGTGGTGCAGTTCTGGCCTGACCCTGGACAGGGTCCGAAGCCGGAAGACCTGGCGGAACCCAAAGCCGTCTTCGCATGGATCGAGGCTTACAATGCCTGGGCGGCGAAAGAGGGAAGCGGGTATGAGCCTCTCGTGCTCCCCGCGGGAAGCGCGCCGGGTGTGGCTCTGCTGGAGCTCTTCGAGCACGTTTCCGAGCGCCACCTGATTCAGCCGACGTTCATCCTCGACTTCCCGCTGGAAGTTTCGCCGCTCTCCAAGCAGAAGCCCGACGATCCCAATTTTGTCGAGCGTTTCGAGCTTTACGTTGGCGGCATGGAAATTGCCAATGCCTTCAGCGAGCTGAACGATCCCGCCGAACAACGCGACCGGTTCGAATACCAACAGATACTCCGGGAGCGCGGCGACCTGACCGCCCACGCCATCGACGAGGACTATATCCGCGCGCTCAGCTACGGCATGCCGCCGGCGGGCGGGGAGGGCATCGGTATCGACCGTCTCACCATGCTGCTTACTGACTCGCGCTCCATCCGCGACGTGATTCTTTTCCCGCTGCTGCGCCCTGAGAAACCGACGGCGTAGCCCCCAGAACGGCTCAACGAGTGGGCACCTCGACTTATCGTGAGTCTGCCGGGCCGTCCATGAGTTGTGTTATGCTGCCCGCCTGATGTGAAGTCGGTCGGGGGTAGATCGAGGAATTGATGTGGGGACTTTTCAGTAAGAAGAAGACATCCAATCTAGATCGGGCGCCTCGCATCCCCGTTGAACTTCCCGTCCACTTCCGCAAAGCCGGTGAATTCGCCTGGAACGTCGGAAAGATGAAGAACATCAGCCGCTCGGGGATCCTGTTCGGCGCCGGAACGCTGATTCCCTTGAACACCGCCGTCGAGATGCAGTTCGCCGCTCCTCCCGACATCGGCCCCAAAAGCGGAGAATTGGTGATTGCCCGCGGCAAGGTAGTCCGAACGTTGATGCCCGCGGCCTCCGATCGCCAGCCGGCCCTCGCGGCAAAGTTCGTCCGCTTTGAGGCCGTCCGCCACAGCAACGACTGGTAGACTTCTGACCTGCCTTACGACGCACGCGTATCCTTCCAACGCCTACCCCCGCAGAATTGGTCGAAGCCTCAGGCGGAACTTGCGCCGATGAGATCGGGAGCCCGGAAAACCCCAACCTGCGGCCCTCGAGGGCGGCGCTGCGAATAACCCTCCTTCCCGTGCCTCGCGATTGCTGCTAATGTTATCGCGCATGAGGTTTGAGTTCTTTGTTGCGCTCCGATACTTGCAGGCCAAGCGGCGAGAGGCGGCGATCTCGATCATCACGATGATTTCCGTCCTGGGTGTGATGGTGGGA
>Ga0315281_10004828_pt1 | contig 19464 bp, 18 predicted proteins | sample YL17G07_0_MG_FD_204540 | JGI IMG/M metagenome (GOLD analysis project Ga0315281, IMG submission 204540) | Sediment microbial communities from Yellowstone Lake, YNP, Wyoming, USA - YL17G07_0 | ecosystem: Environmental > Aquatic > Freshwater > Lake > Sediment | place: USA: Wyoming | collected... | reverse complement strand
GATCGGTGAGGGTGAGTTCAGGTTCCACACCCCCGAGCGCACGGTCGAGCGCATCCCGCTCGACCGGATCGAGAGCGTGGAGCTGGGCCGGCTGGGCGAGGCCCCCACCATCGCAGTCGTCTCCCCCGAGCGGGTCATCCACCTCCGCGACCTCGGCGCGCCGGAGCACCGGCTGTGGGTCAGGCAGCAGGTGGAAGAGGCGATCGCGAGGAGGTAGCGCGCGGCCCCGTAAGCTCTCCGCCCTTCGGGCGTTGGCGCTCTCTCGCAACCCTTGCCGCGAGCCGAACGCTGTGCTATAATCCCCGCGTCATCCACCCTGGGCGCGGAGACGCCGCGCCACTTCGATAGCGATAGGTAGGCTGAGTTGGCGAACCTGAAGGCGTCGAAGAAGGACATCATCCGCTCGCGAAAAAACCATAAGCGCAACCTCGATGTGCGCTCGCGCGCCAAGACCTGGATCGGTAAGGCGCGGGTGGCGATCCGGTCCAGTGACGCGTCAGCCGCCGGCCGGTTAGTGCAACATGCCAGCCGCCTGCTGGACAAGGCGGCGGCCAAGGGGATCATCCACAAGCGGCAGGCGGCGCGCCGTAAGTCCCGCCTGGCCCGCCAGCTCGCGAAGAGCGTCTGAGAGCACCCCGCGCGCTGGCCGTATCAGAGCACTACGCTGACGATGCTGGCGCTGACACGAGGTTTTGATACAGCACGGCTGCGGGGTCGCTCCGCAGCCCCCGCTGGTCTGTAAGCAGTTGCTCTGATCCGGGTTGGTTGGGGGATGGGCGGGTCGCTGACCTGCCCTACTGAAGTGAGAACGGGGTCGGCGTAAAGCCGGCCCCTTATTGTTTGCGGCGGCGGTCCGCCGTGGCGGATTCCACAGCCGCTCTGTCAAGTGATTCGACGAGCGGTGTCAATCCAGCCGACCATGAGGCGGGCAGGGCAGCACCATTGTGCCTCTTGTGCGTCTGCGTGCACTCGGGATTGTTGACCCACGATACCACCGCTGCTAAAATGCGAGCCTTACCATGGCCGATCGTCCAGGCATTGCCAGTCCCATGATTGGTCTTACCGTGTCCTCGCGCGCCACGGCCGAGCAGCGCGCGGAGTACCGGCTTCCACTGGAAAGGCTAGGCGCGGTGGTAGTGGAACTCATGCCTGGCGGTGAGCAGGCCGGGATCGAAGGCCTGGACGGGCTGCTGCTGGCCGGCGGGGGCGATGTCGGGCCTGGCCGGTATGGACAGGCCCCGCATCCCATGTCCAGAGACATAGACCCGGCCCGCGACGACCTGGAGCTGCGGCTAGTCGCACAAGCCCTGAAGGCCGGGGTGCCCGTGCTCGGCATCTGCCGAGGCGCGCAGGTGCTCGGCGTAGCGCTTGGCGGGAGCCTGGTGCAGGACATCCCCGCGCTGGTCGGTAGCAAGCAGGACCACGCCGGGGGCCGGCACGAGATCAAGCTCGCCGACCACAGCGGGCTACGGGAGATGCTCGGCTGCGCCCGCATCGAGGTGAACAGCTTCCACCACCAGGCGAACAACGCCCTGGGGAGCCGGACGCGGGCGACGGCCTGGGCCGATGACGGCGTGGTCGAAGCGATCGAGGCCGAAGGCGATGGATTCGTGATCGGCGTGCAGTGGCACCCGGAGCGGATGTTGGATGACGAGCGCCAGCCGCGCCTGTTCGCGGCGTTCGTCGGGGCGAGCGCAGAGCGCGCTCGCCGGAGCGGTGAGCGGGAGGCATGAGCTGAGATGAGCCTGCGCATTCTCCTTTGTGCTTCTGAGGTGGTGCCGTTCGCGAAGACCGGTGGGCTGGCCGATGTGGCGGGTGCTTTGCCGAAAGCACTCGCCGCTCTCGGGCACGATGTGCGGGTGGCGCTGCCCAAGTACGCCAGCATGGACGCCCAGAGCATCAAGAGCGAACGGCTGGTCTCCGCGCTGACCGTGCCACTGGGGGCGACCTCGGCCAAGGTTAACGTGGAGGTGAGCGAGGCGATCCCGGGGGTGAAGACCTACCTGATAGACAGCCCGCAGCACTTCGGGCGCAAGGCGCTCTATGGCGAGCCCGATGACGCCCAACGCTTTGGCCTCTTCTGCCGCGCGGTCCTGGAGTTCCTGCGCCAGACCGACTGGCAGCCTGAGGTCGTCCACGCCAACGATTGGCAGACCGGCCTCATCCCGGTCTACCTGAAGAGCGCCTATCGCAGCGACCCCCGGCTGGCCGGGGTTGCCACCCTCTACACCATCCACAACCTGGCCTACCAGGGTGTCTTCGGCCCGGAGACGCTTCCCGCGATCGGGATAGACCGCTCGCTGTTTACGGTGAACGGGGTCGAGTTCTACGGTCAGGTGAACTTCATGAAAGGCGGCCTGATCTTCGCGGACCTGCTGAGCACGGTGAGCGCGGCCTACAGCCGCGAGATCCAGACTACCGAGTATGGCGAGCGCCTGGAAGGATTGCTTACCACGCGGCGGGCCGACCTGTTCGGCGTGCTCAATGGCGTGGACTATGAGGAATGGGACCCGGCCACGGATGCGCTGATCCCGGCGAACTACGAGGCGGACAGGCTGGAGGGGAAAGCGGCCGACAAGGCGGGGTTGCAGCAGCGGCTCCGCCTGGCCGAGCGCCCCGAGGTCCCTCTTTTCGGGCTGGTCTCGCGGCTGGCGGGCCAGAAGGGGCTGGACATCCTCAGCGAGGTGCTGCCGCATCTGCTCGAGCTGGAGGTGCAGCTCGCAGTGCTCGGCCTCGGCGAGCAGCAGTACCATGACCTGCTCTCAGATTTCGCCGCGAAGCAGCCGAGCAAGATGGGGCTGGTGCTGGGCTTCGACAACGCGCTGGCTCACCAGATCTACGCGGGCTCCGACTTCTTCCTCATGCCCTCGCGCTACGAGCCCTGCGGCCTGGGGCAGATGATTAGCCTACGGTACGGCACCATCCCGATCGTCCGGCACACCGGGGGCCTGGCCGACACGATTGCTGACTTCGGCACCAGGACCGGTGAGGGTAATGGCTTCTCCTTCCAGCAGTACAGCGCGGTGGGCCTGTTCGGCGCCATCGCCCGGGCCCTGATGACGATGAAGGTGCCGGCCGCCTGGCAGCGGCTGATCCAGAACGCGATGGCCTGCGACTTCTCATGGGGCCGGTCGGCCGAGGCCTACGTCGGCCTCTACCGCCGGGCCATCGAGCGCCGCCGGAGCTGAGAGCCCTTGCCCGTCTACCAGCCCAACGCAGTGATCGGCAACTCCCGCGTGCTCGTTGGTCTCGGCGCCAAGGGCGAGTTGATGAGCTTCTTCTACCCCCACATTGACTTCTGCCAGAACCTGCACGAGGGTATGCCTGCCGCCTACTTCCCCGCCACGAGCCGCCTCGTGTGGACTTTCGAGCCGTCGTGGACCGCAAGCCAGCGCTACCTCGACCGCACGAACATCGTCGAGACCCGGCTCCGGCACGACCCCAGTGGGCTCATCGTCACGATCACCGATTTCGTGCATCCGACGGAGCCGGCGCTCTTCCGCCGGTTCGAGGCCGCCAACACCGGCAGCCGGCCGCTGCAGGCGAAGCTGTTCCAGTACCTCGACCTCCAGGTGGGAGAGGTCCAGGGCAGGAACGCGGTTCACTTCCACCCTGACCAAGGCCTGGCGGTGGCCTACTGGCGGAACATCTGCTTCGCGATCGCCAGCGAGGCGCTGGAGGAGTACGGGTGCGGCCGGGCGGGGAACCACAACAGCGCGAAGCTCCAAATGGAGGCGGGGCAGCTCAACCTGCAGCGGGAGGAGATCGGCGACATTGACCTCGCGTTGGCCTGGAGTCTGACGCTGGCTCCCGGAGAGGCGGTTACCCGGGAGCTGATGATGGTGGCCGACGCCAACGAGCCGGCTGCGGTGGAACGAGTGCTGGCCTACCGCGATCTGGGGTGGGAGCCGCTGGTGCAGTGGGCGCGCGACCGGTGGGGGGCTCACCTGGCCGCGAGCCGGAAGGTGAGTATTGACCGCGACCTGGAGGAGGCCTACTACCGCGATCTGCTGGCGCTCGACCTGTTGATAGACCCCGACACTGGCTCGGTGCTGGCTGCGCCGGAGTTCGACCCCGCTTTCGAGCGATCCGGAGGCTACGGGTACTGCTGGCCGCGGGACGCGGTGGAGGCCTGCCTGGCGCTGGAGGCCGCGGGCTACCCAGGTTACATGGGCCGGTTCCTCACCTGGGCGCAGCGAACTCAGCGGCCAGAAGGCTACTGGGAGCAACGCTACTGGCTGAGCGGACAGCGCGGCCCGGCCTGGTGCACCGAGCAGGGAGGGCTGCAGATAGACCAGACGGCCTCGGTGCTGTTCGCCATGGGCCGCCACGCCCGCGGCCTGGCGGAAGGGGACTGTGCGAGGTTCGTGGCCGCCCTCTGGGACTCGGCGCGACGCGCGGGACAATACCTGACCGACCAGATTGACCCTGCGACTGGCCTTCACCGCGTGGCCTTCGACCTCTGGGAGACCTTTCGCGGCAGCTTCACGTACTCCAACGCAGCGATCAGCGCGGCGCTGCGGGAAGGCGCCTTCCTGGCTCGCGTCGCCGGCCAGCCGCACATCGCCGAGGAGTGGGGGGCGGCGGCTCGTGCGATCAAGCAGGCCGTGATGTCGCGGCTCTGGCAGGGCGAGATCTTCGCCCGCGGATTCGATGCGAACGGGAGCCTCGATGCTGCCGCTGACGCCTCGCTGCTCGGCCTGATCGCGCCGTTCGAGTTCCTCAGCCTCGACGATCCGCAGGAGCGCGAGGTCGCGCGAACCTGCGTGGAGGCGCTGGTGCGCCGGCTGGGGCGGCCCCTCGGCGGCGCCGAGGTGCTCCGGCGCTTCGACGGCGATCAGTATGCAGGCGGCGGGCCGGGAGCGCTCACCACCATGTGGCTGGTGCGCGTCTTCCTGGAGCTGGCGCGCGCTCTCCGCGACGACCCGGCGGCGGCTCAGGGCTATCGCGCTCGCGCGCTTGCATCCATGCGGGCCGTGCTGGCCGCCGGGACCGCTACCGGCCTGTTGCCCGAGATGATGGGCGCGGGGCCTGGCGCTTACTGGGCCGTGCCTCACACCTGGACCATGGGTAGCTTCGTGCTGGCCTCGCTCCTGCTCGACGCCCGCGGCGGCTGCGCAGCAACGCCGCAGCCGCGAGTTGTCCCGGGTCCACGAGAGTGAAGGGCAAAGGAGGCAAGAGCATGGCTGATGCTGCAAGGCAGTCCGCTTGCGGAGCCTTCACGTTCGTGCTGCATGGTCACCTACCCTACGTCCTGGCACATGGCAAGTGGCCGCATGGGTCCGATATGCTCTTCGAGTGCGCGGCCGAGAGCTACCTGCCTCTGCTCCAGGTCTTCGACCGGCTGGTCGGAGAGGGGGTCTCGCCGAAGGTCACCATGGGGATCACCCCGGTGCTGGCGGAGCAGCTCGCCGCCCCCGATTTCCGGGCCGCCTTCGCCGACTACCTGGAGGAGCGGAGCCGCGCCGCGGGCGAGAACCGTGAGCAATTCCAGCGAGAGGGTCAAGGCCACTTCGCTGACCTGGCCGAGATGTGGCGGGAGCACTTCGTCGCGATCCGGCGCAGCTTCCAGGAGGAATATGGGGGCGACCTGATCGGCGCGTTCCGCCGGCTCCAGGACGGAGGGCATATCGAGGTCATCACCTCCGCGGCCACGCACGGCTATCTTCCTCTGCTGGGCCGAGACGAGAGCGTGCAGGCCCAGGTGAAGCAGGCGGTGTGCGCCTACGAACGGCACTTCGGCCGACCGCCCCGTGGCTTCTGGCTGCCCGAGTGCGGCTACCGCCCGCGCTATGCCTGGGCCTCCCCCGTGCCCGAAGCGGGGCCGCAGCAGCCGCATCTGCGAAAGGGCGTGGAGGAGTTCCTCGCCGAGAACGGCCTCCAGTACTTCATCGTAGATACGGCCACTCTGATGGGCGGCGCGGCCGTGGGTGTCTATGTCGAGAGGTTCCCCGGGCTGCAGCGGCTCTGGGAGAGGTTCCGCGCCAGCTACCGGCCGGGTCCGGTTGATGTCGAGAAATCGCCATACCAGGCCTATCTGGTGTCCTCCGCGGTGGAAGATAGGCCGCCCGTGGCCGTGCTCGTGCGGGACGAGCGGACCGGCATCCAGGTCTGGAGCGGAGAGCACGGCTACCCCGGCGATGGCTGGTACCTAGACTTCCACAAGAAGCACATCCCGGGCGCGCATCGCTACTGGCGAGTGACCTCCGCGCAATCGGACCTGAGCGCGAAGGAGCCCTATGAGCCGGCACGCGCGGCTGAGCGAGCTCCCGAGAACGCGGACCATTTCTGCGCGCTGGTGAACGAACTGCTCTGTGGGCACCACGCGCGCACTGGCAAGTATGGGATTCTCTGCGCGCCCTACGATGCGGAGCTGTTCGGCCACTGGTGGTACGAGGGTCCGGACTGGCTCTATCGAGTGCTGAAGGGGGTCAGTGCCGATCCCGCGGTGGATCTGGTGACCTGCTCGGAGTACCTCGAGGCCAACACGCCGGAGGCGGCCGTCTCGCTGCCAGAAAGCTCGTGGGGCCAGGGAGGGTTTCACTGGATCTGGCTGAACGAGTGGACCTCGTGGATCTGGCGCGACATCTACTCCGCCGAGGCGGAGATGCCGGAGCTGGCCGCGCTTGCCCGGACCTCGGGCGATGGACTGCTTGCCGGGATTCTGAGCCAGGCGGCGCGCGAGCTGCTGCTGCTCGAGGCCTCAGACTGGCCCTTCCTGATCTCGACCTGGACGGCGAGAGACTTTGCAGAGCGACGGGCCGCGTATCATCACGAGGCCTTCGTCCGCCTCGCGGACATGGCGCGGCGCCACGCCCGCGGCGAGCGGCTGAGCTCCGAGGGGGAGGGCTTCCTGGCGGAGTGCCAGGCCCGCGACTCGATCTTCCCCGACATTGACCCCAACTGGTGGGCGCGAGTCGAGCGGCCGGCCCGGGCCTGAGCAGGCAGGACCGACGGCGCCGTCAGCGAACCAGGCCCCAGAGGGCTTTCGCAACATGGCGACGGAGGCAGGGGAAGATCCTCGAGTCCGGCAGCTTCGCCGGAGGCTCTGGGCCGAGCGCACAGTCTTCGCGGCGCTGCTCGCGCTGCTGCTCGCCTACCACTTCGGGAAGCTCGGGGGCAAGAGCGTCTGCGTGATCGCGGTAGACGGGCACCCGGTGGCGGTGGTCGCCAGTCGCGGCGAGGCGGAGCGGCTGATCGAAGAGATCAAGAGCAGTTCTGGCCTGCCGGGCAGTGTGACCTTCTCCCACCAGGTGCACCTCTATGCTGCACCGGCCGCCGGGCACCACCCCCTGCCGTACGCGGAAGCGCTCGCTCTCCTGACTCCCAAGCTGGACCCGGTAGTCGAGGCCTCGGTGATCCTCGTCAATGGGGAGCCGATGGTGGGCCTACCAAGCCGCTCTGAGGCCCTCCAGACGATATCCTCGCTGCTGAGGGAGCTCTCGCCGCCCGTTCCTGGCGTGCAGGCCGCCTTCAAGGAGAGCATCAGAGTCGAGACGCTTCAGGTGCCCGCCACCAGGTTCGCAGCCTCGGCGCGTGAGGCCGTCGAGAAGGTGCTGAAAGCATCCGCCCCCAAGGGCGAGCACGAGGTGAGGCCGGGCGAGACAGGGTGGAAGATCGCCCTGGACGGTCACGTGGCCCTGAGCCGGCTGGCACAGGCCAATCCGGGCGTTGACCTCAACGCCATCCGGGCCGGCGACCGGCTCAAGATCCCCGGCGAACTGCCGCCTCTGACCGTGGTCGGGCGCAAGGAGATCAAGGAGGAGCTGGGTCCTGGCACGTCCACGACGGTGCGGGTGACATACGAGAACGGGGTGGAAGTCAGCCGGGACGTGATCGGCCGCCAGCGACCTGCGGTGCCGTCCCGTCTCACCCGGCGCACTCACCGCCGACCGCCCGCCGGGAACGAGGGTGCACTGTGAGCCCTGGACGCCGGAGAGGCAGTGTGGCACGCCTGGTGATTCTGCTCATGCTACTGCTCGTCGCCATCGCTGTGCTCTATCGCCTTTTCTATGTTGTTCCGGCCGCACCTCCGCCGAAGGTGATCCAGGGCAATCTGTTGGCTAAGTGGCACGCGTGATGTGAAAAGTTGACAACTTGTGCTGCTGCGGCCTTGCTCTACCCTCTCCGTCTGCTATCATTGCGTGTAGCGCAGCACAGGCCCTGGCGCCCTGCTGCGACATATAAGGAGCTTCGCCCGAAGAAGTAACAGGGCGAAGCTCAGGAAGCGGTCCAGACGGGGGCTGCAAGGCGTTCGCACATTACTTCGATGTGCGAACGCCCGTAGTGCGCCCTCGCAGCCGATAGGCGCGAGGCGCGGGTCAGGAGCGCCCTTCCTAGCCGCAGGTGGAAGGGCGTCCTGCTGTCTGTTGGGCCCTCTGTGAGCCTCGCTCGGTCTGATTGGTGCTGCGCCCTTGCTCTGCCGCGCCAACCGCGCCGGAGCGGGGCTCACCACCTGTCCGTCCCCGCGGTGTCGAGAAACTCGTCTGCCTGCCAGGATGCTCGTGTAGCCTCTCTCACAGTGTTTTCCGTCCCTACGAACACCCCTTGTCCGGGAGGGCGCGGAGCATGGAGGAGACGGCTGAACGAGGACCGCAGTGGACAGGCCTGCCCGTCGCGAATGGCGGTGAAGAGGGCCTGGTACTCCGCGGCTTCTCGGCTACCATAACAGGGCACTCGGTCAAAGACCGCGGTGAGGGCGAGTGATCTGGCGTGTTCCCTGGCCGACGTTCCCAGGCGAGTGCTCGCGAAGGCGTGCCTGCGGACGTGGCTCACTCGAGCGTGGCGTGACGGGCCTTCATCTCTGCTCCGCTCCGGCCCAGGCGGCGCTGAAGATCAAGTGCCACCGCGTCCAGCAGGATGAGAGCGCTCTGCTCGAAAAGCGAGCCGCCGAACTGCTTAGAGGCCGCTGGTCCGCCTTGGCCGCCGGCCGCCGGGATCACCACAAGGTGGTGAGCGGCAGCGGCCAGCGAGGAGCCTGGTGAGGCGGTGACGGCCGCGACCCGCACTCCCTGCGCGCGGGCGGAGGCGGCGAGCGCGCAGGTGGTAGCGGTCTCCCCCGAGGCTGACACGGCGAGCAGAAGGGCCCCCTCGGGGACGGCAGGGGTGGTGGTCTCGCCGACCACCTGGGCCAGGAGGCCCAAGTGCATCAGCCGCATAGCGAAGGACCTGGCGACCAGGCCGGACCGACCCTCGCCCACCACGAAGACGGCCCTCGCGCCCAGCAGGGCCCGTTCCAGGTCCCCCACTTGGTCCTGCGCCACCTGCGCCAGTGCAGCCCCTACTTCCCTCATAATGAGCCCAATCGCCTCAGAAGTGCCCTTCTCGGCCATCCACGTCACTCCTCGGCCACAAGGGATGCCCTGGAGAGCGCCCTGCCCTGGGGATTCCAGCCTCCCCGCCAGGCTTCCTGGGCGCGGAGACGGCATTCCTCCGCAGGGCCTACAGGACGGCTTGTGGGGACGAATTGGCCGCGTCCAGGCCTGGCCGGATGGTAGCCGGGGCTGGCCAGTGTGGAATAACCATGTGGGGACGGAACTGTGAGGCTTATTAGTGGTCGCGATTGGCTGGCCATACGGCCGTCGCCGCCTGGGTTTCACGTTGATAGAGATGCTGATCGTTATCGTCGTGATAGCGATCCTAAGTATGCTCATCATCCCGAGGGCAATGGCCGCTCGGCGGACGGCGAAAGAAGCACAACTTCGCGGTAATCTGAAGCAAATCCGAGACGCGATCGAGCGGTTCGAGGGAACCACTGCTGCCTGGCCTCCCGCGCTGACGGACGTGATGGCCGCCAACGGCGCCGCGGTCAGCGGGGACTTCGATGGCCGCGGTGGCTCTGTGGACCGCAGTGCTTACGACGGTCCCTACATGGTCACGGGCGATGGGCAGCTACCCGTTGATCCCTTCACCGGGGCCAGCGACTGGCACTACGATAGCGCCACCGGAGCGCTGCACAGTAGCAGCACACTGACCGGGCGAGACGGCACGTCCTACTCGCACTGGTAACCTCGTAACCGGACTCGCACCCGCGCCTGCTCTCTCTGCCGAGGGGGCGGGTCAGTGCACATCCGGGTCCACCGTGATCGCGAACTCGCAGACGCGATCACCCATCCCCCAGCACTTCGTCTCCCGCGTGCGCACCGTACGGCCCAGCCGACCCTCTAACGCGCCGGTGATCACACCTCGCTCCAGGTGGCAAATCGGCTTGCCGACCGCCGGCAGGCCTTGGCAGGTGGCGCACTCTGACTCGGCGAGCTGCGCGGCCTGTTCGCCGCACGAAACCACCTGGATAGAGCCGAGGCCGGCCGCCGACCACAGCGGCGGAAGCTTTGCCAGCAGATCGCAGAGCTGATCGCCCGACAGATTCGGCGCGACCGCCTCCCGACCGAACTGCTGGCCAAGTGCATACAGGGTGGCCTCCATGTCCGGGCTGAGCTCCTGAAGCGCGAGCCGCAGGGCGCGGAACAGAACCTGGCGGGGCCGGTCTTCCTGCCCGCGGGCGGTGCTGGCCGCGCGCAGCGCCTCCCGAAGCTCATCGGTGGCCTGGCGCACGGCCGCGCTGATGCGCGTGGGATCCTGGAAGAGATCCACCAGGTTGATCGCGGTGATCTGCTCGGGCAGCACCACTTCATTCGCCCCGGACCGTCGCAGCTTGGGGATGGAGGAGGCGGTGTGGGCCCGGCCGATGATCCGAAGGCGCGGGTTGAGGCCGTGGGCGCTGAGGGTGACGAAGACGTTGTCGGCATCCGAGGCGAGGGCGACGATCAACCCCCTTGCCCTCTCGATGCCGGCCCGGCGCAGCACTTCCTCGTCGTCCGGGTTCCCCAACACCGCGGGCACTCCCTCCTCGAGCCAGCGGTCGAAGACCGCGCCGTCGTCGCCGATGACGACGAAAGGCAGCTCCTTGGCGCGCAGGCCCTGCACGAGCAGGGCGGCCAGCTCGTCGGCGGCGGCCACCACGATGTGATCCTGGAGGGCGCGCACGGCGCGCTCATTGCGTTCCATAGGGCTCAACCCCCGAGACAGCAGTCTGATCAGGCGATTCGCGAACGTGCTCAGCAGCAGGACCACTGAGGTGAGAGCCAGCACCATGAGGGCAGCGGTGAAGATCTCTCCAGACTCTTGCCTGGGGAAGACATTGCCGTACCCGATGGTGGTCACGGTCGAGAGGGTGAAGACCAGCGCGGTGAGGAAGCTCCATCCCTCCAGCGTCATGTAGACCGCGGTCGCACCCAGGACGAGCGCGGCGAGCGCCGCGAAGGAGAGACCGAGGGGACTCCACAGCACCCTCCGCAGGTGCACCTTCATCGCAGGCCGCTCACTCCTCAGGCTCCATGCCCTCGGGCCATTCCACCGGCCCGGAGGCGAGCGCCGTAAGCACTCTCTGCGCCTCCTCGAGGCGTCCGGGCGGGACCATGATGATGGAGTAGTCCTCGGTGTGGCCGTCGGTGACCCGGCCCAGATCGCCGGTGATGGGGCCGTGTCGCCGGGCGAATGCGGGAATGCCGTTGTCGGCCAGCACGGCCACCAGAATGTCGCCCGCGTTCACATCCGGAACGGTGCAGAGACGCACCGGCGCGGCGCCGATGATGGGCGATTCGGCAGCAGGAGGAGAGCCCGGCAGCAGGTCTTCCGCGCAGTCCAGGCAGCGCGTTACGCCTTCCTTGTACTCAAACATGCAGCGCGGGCAGTAGGGCATGCTGTTCCACCATCGCGAAGGTTCGAGGCGGGAGCGCGGTCTCCTGTGACCTTCGCCCTACGACGCCGGGTGCGCGTAGCAGTAGAGGCAGCGGTTTGGGCAGGGCAGGTAGCGGCCTATGTCGAGGCTGGCCGTGCAACCGCAGAGCTGGCGCTGGCCGCGGGCGCGGTCGGTGCGGCAGGGCTCGCGGGTGGGATGAAGCTGCATCAGCAACTCCCCGTTGATGCAGCGCTGCCTGGGGAACCCCGGCTCACAGCACGTGACGAGCCGCAGGCCGACCTCCGCGGCCGCGGCGGAGAGGTCGCGGATCCACAGGAGGCGGCGCTCGCGGTCCGGCAGGTGCAGCTCGACTTGCCTGGAGGCCAGCCGGCGCTGCACCTTTGGGTAGACGGTGACGAATGAGCTGTGAACCACCGGCACGCCGGCGCGAGCGAGGGGCTCGGCAAGAGACCGGAAAAGCTGGAGGTCGAGGTTGCTGACTTGCTCTCCCTGGCGGCGGGCCGAGATCAGCGGGTCATACCGCCAGTGCAGACGGCGAGGATCACCCAGGAAGGCCACCACCTCGCCGAGGAGGCCAAGCTGGTCCTCGGGGGGCGGGACGTTGGGTTCGAGCAAGGAGCCACCGAGGCCGGTGATGGTCCAGTGCAGGAATACCTGTGCCATCGCCTCCAGTGCCGCGTGCAGGCCGCGGTGATGAAGGAGGTTGGCTGGGTCTTTCGTCCAGATCACGACCGTATGGAGGTGGTCCGGGCCGATCTCCGCCAGACGGCGGGCGAGCTGGTCCGGGTAGTGTGCGACCAGGTCGGTGCGGCGCGAGGCGCTGATGACCTGCCTCAGTGCTTTCCTGCCGGTCATGGAAGTCTTCGGAAGACTGTCTCAGGTCAAGCGATATTCAGGCGGCGGCGCGGACCGGGCGTCTCATCTCCTGACGGAGCAGGTTCAGGCCGGCCGCTCCCTGTACGTCCTTCTCGCTGAGGCGTGGGATGTACTCGAGCGCCTCGGGCTTGGGCTGCTCGGCCACCACGTCAGGGGTGATCCCCTTGCGGTCAATGTCGCGCAGCTTGGGGGTAAGGTAACGGGCAGTGGTCAGGGCCAGCGCGGAGCCATCGCGCAAGGGGAACACCGTTTGCACCAGGCCCTTGCCGAAGGTGGTGACCCCCACCAGCTGGCCGATGCCATCGTCCTGGATGGCGCCGGCGAGGATCTCGGCCGCGCTCGCGCTGCCGTTGTTGACCAGAACTACCAGCGGAAGACCGAAGCGGTGCGCTCTCTGTGCGGCCTGGCGCGGTTGGCGCGGGCCTCCCCGCTCCTCGATGAAAACCACGGGGCCCCACCCTACGAACTGGCCCGCTACATCAATGCACACCTCCAGGCCCCCGCCGGGGTTATCGCGCAGGTCGAGCAGCAGCCCGCGGATGCCCGCGGCCCTCATCGCGTCGAGCGCCTTCTTCACCAGATCCGCGGTGGTGTCGTTGAACTGGTTTATGCGCAGATAGCCGATGTGGTCCGGAAGGATCTTATGTTCGGCACTCTGGACCGAGATCACCGCGCGCGTGAGCTTGACCTGGAGGGGCTCGGCCACGTTCTCCCGGGAGATCGCCAGGGTGACGCTGGTGCCGGGAGGGCCCTTGATGCGCCGGACCGTGTCGCCCAGCCCAACAGCAGGCGCATCGTCAACCCGCAGCACGTGGTCGCCCGCGCGCAGCCCTGCCCGCTCGGCCGGGCTGTCGGGCAGAGGCGCAATGATGACTACCTGGTACTGGGTCGGGTTGCTCAAGTCCGCGCCGCAGACAGGGCACCGGAGGAGGGTGCCGACGGCGCCTGGGGCGACCGGGGTCTTGACCTCGCGCACAGCCAGCTCGGCGCCGATGCCCCCGAAGTGCCCTTCGTTCTCGTCCAGGAAAGAACGGTACTCCTCCGGATCGAGGAAGCGGCTGTAGCGGTCGTTGTAGGGCGGCTCGCGGAGCGCAGCAAGCATGCCCCGGATGGCCCCATAGGTCAGCTTACTCTCATCCTTGATGGGCGAGACATACTGCTTACGCACATGCGTCAGCACCTGCTGGAAGGTTTCGAGCGGCCGCAGGCTGACATCGCCGGTGCTCTGACCTGCGCTAGCCGTGCTGTTCAGCGACAGGACCTGGTGGAGCAGCCCGGTGGACCCGAGGCCCTTCATGGGCAGCGCGGCGGCCAGCGATTCGAACTGGCGCCCGGCCAGGAACGCGCTCACCATCAGGGTGATGAGAAGAGTCGCAACGACCAGCTGGTAACGCAACCTCATGCTTGACACCTCTGCATTCAGGCGGTGGGGCGCTGGGCCCCGCCGGCGCAGGCGCTCTGGGCCCTGCCACAAAAAAGCGTCATCCGCCCCTGGTGAAGTACTGCGCACCGGGAGGGCGGACGACCGACCGGGGCAGATGCCGCGCCCGGGTCACTCCGAAACGTGGATGCGCATCACCAGCATATCCTGGATGGTGAAGGCGATCCCCTCGTAGCTCAGGATGCAGTCGCGGGAGAAGCTGATGGGAGTCTGGTCGGAGAAGGCGCTCACCCCGCCGCCCCCGGCCGCTCCGGTTACCGGTGTCACGCCCAGGGGAGGGAGCGTCCCGCCTCCTGCTCGCGCGCCTCCTCTGCCCCCGCCGCCACGCATACCCCCGCCACCGCGCATACCACCGCCGCCGCGCATTCCGCCACCACCGCGCATCCCGCCACCGCGCATCCCGCCGGTCAGTACCACCTGGAATCCGCCTGTCGTGGGCGCGGCCGCGGTGGCCCTGGTTGGCGAATCGGCCGCTGCCCGCCCACCGCGTCTCCCGCCTCCCCGCATCCCACCACCGCCTCTCATGCCGCCCCCGCCGGCCCGCATGCCGCCGCCTCGCCCGCCGCCGCCTCGCCCGCCGCCGCCCGCGGTGGTAGCGGCGCGCATGGCCCCGCCTGCGGCTGCCCCGCCGCCGCTGGTGGCCGCGTAGATCTCGGCCAGCGGCGGATAGCCGTACTTCTGGAGCACTTCGGCGAAGGTGCTCTGGAGGGCGATCCCGCGCTCGGTGCGTACCGGAGTCGGCTTGCCCTTCAGATACTTCGTGAACCCGGCCACGATCACGTTGGTGACGGCCGCGTCAGCACCCTCCCCCTTGAGCACGATGCCGAGGGCCACGCCCTTGGTGCTGCGCAGGTCATAGAACCACTCCGCTTCGTCCGCGGCCAGCGAGCCGACCCTCACCGGAAGCACCCAGACCGGTATCTCGGTGGCGGCCGGCGCGGCGAAGAAGGGCAGGCCGGCCTTGGCCGAAGGGAGGGTCTGGTACATCATGCCGCCTCCCGCGCCCAGCAGGATGCCCTCGGGCTGTCCGAGGCGGCGGGTCAGATCCCGGTAGGAGGCGCTGATGCGGACGTTCATCAGGCCATCCTCCACTGCCATCGCCGGAACAGCGAAAAAGAGTCCCGTAAGCAGGGCGAACACGACCAGCGCCGGCCGCCTGTACAGAGTATGCATCGCTGCCAACCTCTTCGTCCTCCGAGCATTCACCGTCATCGGCTACAGGTACCCCCGGAGTTCCTCGGTGCTGAGACCGGCCGGTGGGGGCGCGGCCTCCGGCGCGGCCGGAGCGGCCTCCACGCCGCCAACGATCTCGGCGCCAATGGCGATGCGGTTGACCCGCATGCCATCGAGAGTGAACCTGACCCCGTGGTCAACATAGGTAAGCTCGATGGAACTGCCTGCGGTCGCGGTCTGGTCAGGATAGCCGTAGCGCCCGATGATATCCATGTAAGTGCTGGCCAGCCCGATGCCCCGGCTGGTGCGGCCCGCCGCGTAAGGCAGGCTCCCGCCGAGCGTGATGGTCTTGACTTCGCCGATGGGGCTCAGGCTGAGCACCATGACCGCGCCCATCGGGCGCCGGTAGTACCAGTACATGCCAGCGCCACCCCCACCCGCGGCAGCGCGCCCACCTGCCGCCGTCCCGCCGCCCCGCGTCCCGCCGCCCCGCGTGCCACCGCCTCGCATGCCGCTCCCTCGCGTCGCTCCGCCGCCACCGCGCGCCGCGCCGCCGGCCCCCGCTCCGCCGCGCCCGCTCCCGCCTCGCATGCCACCGCCCCTCATGCCTCCGGTCAGGACGGGTGCAACTCCGGCGCTCCCAGGTAGAGCTGCGGTAGCCAGCGAGGGCGGATCCAACTGGGCCCGTCCGCCCCGCCTGCCTCCACCGCGCGTCCCGCCCGCCCGCATGCCGCCGCCTCGCATGCCTCCACCAGCGGCCCCTGCACCGGGGCCCACAGGCCCGGATCGGCCAGCAGCGCCGGCCTGCTCTGGCGATGGCAGGCCGACGGTGCCGATCGGGCCGATGAAGTTGGGCTGACCGAATCCAGGTCTGGTGAGAAGGTTCAGAGCTTTGTCTCCAAGCTTAACCCCCGCCAACTGGCGTTCCAGCGGCCAGGCAGCAGAGCTGATGGCGAGGGAGGTGGTCAGCAGGCAGAGAGAAGCCCATAAGGCTCTTCGCATCCAGAGGCCCTCCGTGGCGGCGCCGTGCGTCGCAGGTGGTATGGCCAAGGCTCTGGCAGACGCGGCGAGTCTAACACAAAGCCCAATCCTGTGTCAACGCTGACCACGCCTCCCAGCCTCATCGTAACATCTGACTTGTGATCCCGGCCAGGAGTTCCATCGCCTTGCCGGCGGGTCCTCTTTCAGTGGGCCGCCTGGCGGGTTCGGGACGTTGCCTGTCGGCCCCGCGTCCGGTGCGGCCGCCAACCTCGGTTGTGGGTCCCGCCGATTGTGGGAATACTGTGGGCGGTGGTTCGTATGGCAGTAGGTGGTACCACAGTCACACGGGGGCGCAGGGGGGCGAACGCGCGACGCAGACCAGGGGCCACGCAGGCAGTTGCCGCAGGAGCGCAGCTTCCTCGCTGTTCCACCTGTAACAGGCTGCTGAGCCGGCTGCCGTTTTACATGGGCACGGGCAACAATGGCGGCGCCGGCCTCCAGTGCGCCAAGTGCTTCTACCCTGGAACAGGGCAGCTGCCGGGACGCTCGGGAGTGATCTCGTCCGACCGCACCCGGTTCCTGGCGGACTTCGCGGAGTCCGGGCGACGCGCCAAACCGTCCGCCCCGGCGGGGCCAGACGAGGACTAGGCGGCTGGGAACGCGATCTGGCGTGGCGGCCAGCGCGGCGCGGGCGTCCGCTGTCTTGGCGCGGACGGGGCGCGCCGAGGGGGCGGCTATCCCTGGGCGAGTGCGGCTTGCACGCGTCTCGGCGCTGGCGCCTCACCCTCCGAGACAAACTTGCGCAGCTTGGTGATGGCCTTGCTTCGCTGGGCGTAGACGCAGCCTACCCGCACCCGCCGGCGGCGCGCGATCTCGCGGATGCTCTGGCCGGCGAGGAGCGACTCCATCACCTGGCGCTCGGCCCGGGTGAGCTGGGAGAGCAGGCCGAACACCTCGTGCCGCTTCGAGTCCACGTTGATCTGCTCCAGCAGATCGTCCTCGAAGTGGTGCCCGACTGTCTCGTTCATGTCCTCCAGGGGGAGGATCACCTTCATGTGCTCCGCGGCCTGGCCGCGGTCATGAAGGTAGCCGGGAATCCGGATGATGGCGTAACGGTCGCGGAGCCAGTGACGAATGGCCCCGATGCCTGTCTTGACCAGGTAGCTGTGGCACTCGTGGGTGGCCCGATGGGCCGAGGCCTCCCAGATCGCAGTCTCTGCTTCCTGGTAGAGGTCGCGGGCGGTCTCCCGATCAACCCCCAGCATGCCGATGTAGTTCCAGACCTGATGCGCGACTGCTGCGTCCATGGCTGCGATGTCTCCTGTGATGTCTTTTGCCTGTGTGCTGAACCAGCTTTTCTGTTAGCTTGGCTACCTCATACTCGCGGCGGCTGCGGCCCGTCCCGAGTGGAACCGAGGGAAGCAACACCGCCGCGGTTTGGATGTGGCGCGAGGCCGCAAAGCGATCGAGGTTGATCCACGACGAGGGGACCAGACAGAACTGACACCGTGGCCCACCGGGATACCTACCCACCCGGCAAGCAAGCCCGCCTGTGGCGGTGTCGCCGTTCGCCCTTCGGAGAGGCCGGGATCGTGCCGCGACAGGGCTGCCCCGTTCATCCGCGGTCTCCTATCGGGCGCGGAGTATACCACTAGAGGAGCGAATTGGCAAGCGCCTGGAGTAAGGTTTTCGAGACTTTCTGAGGCGGAGTGGGCCAGATCATGTCCATGCCTATGATGGCGGCCAGTTCTGCAATGGCAGATCAGCGGCGACATCCACTGCCGGCCCGTCCGGGCCGGCGACCGCGAGCTTGTGCACTCCCGCGGCTCCGATCATGGCGGCATTGTCCGTACAGAAGCTCGGGTCGGGGATGTGCACGTCGAGGCCGAGCAGAGCAGCCCGCTCCTTCATCACGGCGCGCAACCGCTGGTTGCGCGCGACTCCTCCCACCAGCAGGATGGGATAGCCGCCGACCTCCTCGGCCGCGCGCGTGGCTCGGTCGGTAAGGGACTGGACGATAGATTCCTGGTAGGCCGCGGCGAGCCGAACGCGTTCTTCCTGGGTCACAGGTGCCTGGCGGACGCGCCGCGCCAGCTCGGCCTTTACGCCGCTGAAGCTGAAATCCCACGAGCCGGGAATGCGAGCGCGCGGCATCGGCCTGACGCGACCGCGGACGGAATCGGCCAAGGCGGCGAGTTGGGCAGCCCCGGGATAGGGGAGCCCGAGCAGGCGGGCCCCCTTCTCGAAGGCCTCCCCCGCCGCATCATCACGGGTGCGGCCGAGGACCTCGTACCGGCCGTGCTCGCGTACCACCACTAGGTGGCTATGGCCGCCGGACGCCACCAGCGCCACACAGGGGAGGGGGAGCGGCTGGCCGATCGCGGCGCTGTAGATATGGCCTTCGAGGTGATGGATGCCGACGATGGGCAGCGCGCGCGCCTCTGCCAGGGCCTTGGCCGCGGCGACGCCTACCACCAGGGAGCCGATCAGGCCGGGGCCGTTAGTCACTGCCACCCCATCCAGATCGCCCCATCCCGCCCCGGCCCGCGCTAAAGCTTCCCGGATCACCGGGACGATCATCTCGAGATGACGACGGGATGCGACCTCCGGCACGATGCCCCCAAAGTGCGCGTGCAGGTCGTCCTGCGAGGCTACCACGGTCGAGAGGATCTCGGCGCCGCGCTCGCCCGGCCCCCGCGCCACCGCGGCGGCCGTCTCATCGCAGCTCGATTCGATGGCGAGAACGAGCATGGCCAAGGACTTCTCGTTGGCCGTCCACCGCGCCTGCTTGGCCCGGCCCCGGCGGAGGTAAGAGCGGCCGGGCAGCGAACAGAGACGGCGAATCCGACAGAGAGAGGACGGCCTTGAGGAGCAAGCTGCGTGTGGTGCAGGTCGGTTTGGGCGCACTGGGCCGCAGACTCACGCCGTTCCTGGTTGAGAGGCCTGGTCTCGCGATCGCGGGAGCGGTGGACCTGAACCCGGACCTGGTGGGCAGGGACCTGGGCGAGGTGGCCGGTCTGGGCCGACTCCTCGGGGTAGTGGTGACGGACGACCTGGAGGCCGCTTTCGCGCGCGGCCCGGCCGAGGCCGCGGTTCTGACCACGGTGTCGAGCCTGGCGGAGGTGAAGCCACAGCTGGCCGCGCTCTTGCGGCATAGGACGAACATCGTGTCGAGCTGCGAGGAGCTATGCTACCCGTGGCAGACCGCGCCGGAGGCGAGCGCGGAGATTGATCGGCTGGCCAAAGAGGCAGGAGTCTCGGTCCTGGGCACGGGAGTGAATCCCGGGTTTCT
>Ga0315281_10004826_pt1 | contig 19467 bp, 16 predicted proteins | sample YL17G07_0_MG_FD_204540 | JGI IMG/M metagenome (GOLD analysis project Ga0315281, IMG submission 204540) | Sediment microbial communities from Yellowstone Lake, YNP, Wyoming, USA - YL17G07_0 | ecosystem: Environmental > Aquatic > Freshwater > Lake > Sediment | place: USA: Wyoming | collected... | reverse complement strand
CACCGGGCTTTTCTTCTTCTATTTCCAGGTCACCTGCCAGAAAATCCTGCGCCGCCAATTTGAGCAGGAATACTTTCAATCCATCGTCAACGCCAATCGCCTGGAGTTTCCCGTCATCCGCAAGTCCCTGGAAGAGTTTGAAGGGCCGGTGGACTACGCCCGGGTACGGATGACTTTGCAGTGCGATTACCTGGCGCTGACCTACCTGCTGAAGAACGCCGCCAACGTCAACCAGCGTTATTCGCGCGAGGAGCAGCTCCTGATCCTTTACTTCCGGGGGCTGTTTTTCTCACTGGTGTTAAGGCACGCGTTGAAGGTTCGCGAGAAGCCCGCCATCCTCAGGCTGACTGCCATTCTCCAATATTTTGCCAACGTGGTGGGCCAGCGCGTCAGCCTGGTTCGTTTCGGCAACCTTACCGCTTCCGACTACCTGCTCAGTCTCTAGTGCCGTTCCAACTTAATAAGGCTATGCGTTACGCGTCTACCTTGCCCAGCATCGGCTTGCCATCGGGCTTACGCGGATTAGTCCCAAAAAGTTGGAACGGCACTAGCTGCAAATTCCTCCCCCCCGCCCCTTGCTCAGGACGATTTGTATTTCCCCTTTTCCCGACTCTATACTCTTCTCGCATGAAGCTTGAAACCGCGGAGAGGACTGGATCATCTGAACTTCGCCGCGCCAAGATCGTTTGCACGCTGGGGCCGGCTACCGATTCCGCCGAGCGCCTCGCGGCTTTGCTCGACGCGGGGATGAACGTCGCCCGGCTGAACTTCTCCCACGGGACTGCCGCCGAGCACGCCCGGCGCCTGCGGCTGGTGCGCCGACTGGCCGGCGCGCGAAGGATCCCGCTGGCAGTCTTGCAGGACCTCCAGGGCCCGAAGATTCGTACCGGGCGCCTCGAGCAGGGCAAGCCCGTTGACCTGCGCCCCCGTGCCCGAGTCACCCTCACCACGCGTCCGGTTCCGGGAAACGCCAGTTTGATCTCGACCACGTTTCAATCCCTCCCCCGCGAGGTGAAGCGGGGCAGCCGCATCCTGCTTTCCGACGGCCTGATCGAGCTGCGGGTCGAGCGGGTCGCGGGCCGCGAGGTGATCTGCCGGGTCATCGAGGGTGGCCGGCTGGGCGAGCACCAGGGAATCAACCTCCCCGGGCTGCCGCTCAAGATCTCCGCCCTCACCGCCAAGGACCGGGCCGACCTGAAGTTCGGCATTCAGCACGGCGTGGATTACATCGCCCTCTCCTTCGTGCGCCGCCCAGAGGATGTTATCGAGCTGAAGAGACTGCTGGCGCGCGCCGGCCGGGACATCCCGGTAGTTGCCAAGCTTGAGAAACCCGAGGCCATCGACCGCCTGGAAGAAATCCTGGGAGTCGCCGACGCCGTGATGGTGGCGCGCGGAGACCTCGGCGTCGAGCTCTCGCCGGAGATGGTTCCGGTCATCCAGAAACGCGTCATTGCCAGAGCCAACGACCTGAAGGTTCCGGTCATCGTCGCCACCCAGATGCTCGAGTCGATGACCGCCCATTCGCGCCCCACGCGCGCCGAAGCCTCCGACGTGGCCAATGCCATCTTCGACGGCGCGGACGCTTTGATGCTTTCCGGCGAGACGGCCGTCGGCCGGTATCCGGTGGAGTCTGTCCAGATGATGGCGCGCATCATCCGCGCCGCCGAAGCGAGTCCGCGTTACGCCTGGTACGCCCGCCGGCGCCGCTCGGCCGACCAGCCGTTGACGGTCCCGGAGGCGATTGGAGAGAGTGTGGCTCACCTGGCGGAGGACCTGAACTTGAAGGCCGTTGCCGTCTTCACCCAGTCGGGATCGAGCGCGCGCCTCGTCTCGAAATACCGGCCGCGCGTTCCGGTATATGCGTTCTCCCCGCTGCCTCAAATCCTCAGCCGCACGGCGCTCTACTGGGGCGTGATCCCGGTGGGAATGCCTCAGGTCCAGTCCACCGACCGCATGGTGGAGGGCGCCAACCGCCTGCTGCGCGCGCGCGGTGTGGTCGAGCCGGGCGACTTGATCGCCGTCGTCGCCGGCACACCCCTGGCCCGGCGTGGAACCACCAACCTCCTGAAAGTTCACCGCATCGAGAAATAACGAGAGTGTCGGTCGTCCTTTAGCAGATTGTTGAAAAACGCCCCGCAGATGTCATCCTGAGCCCATTCACTTCGCTCAGGGTAAACTCCGCGAAGGATCTCAGTATTTGGGAGATTACGGAAATGCAAAGATCCTTCGTCGTCCGTCGGCTGACGGACTCCTCAGGATGACAATTACCGCCCGGCGCTACATTCCAGATTGGGGCGCGATTGACTTGCGGCCCTTCCGGGTGTATGAACATCTCGTCCGAAGGTCTCAGCCTCGCATTGTGCGCAGTCGAAATTCTTGTGGGTGGTTCCCCCATGAAAACCGCCCTGCGCGTCGTTGCTCTCTTCCTGACCGGTCTGATCGGGCTGTGGGTCTTTGGCCACGGCATCGTCCTCGCGGTGAGCATCCGCCAGCTGGTGGGTGAGAATCAGGAGATTCTCAACGAGCTGATTGAGAGCAGCGTCTCGATTGCCGGCGGCATCTGTGTTGTCTCCGTCGCCGTCGAGCAACTGAACTGCCTGCGCACCCACCGCAAGGAAGATAGCCTGCTGTAGCCGCCCTCATTTGTGGCGGCACGCTGCAAGCGCCGACAGGCGCCTTTAGGTTGGCCCCTCCCGGCAGGACGTGCGCGCGCCACGCATGTTCCTATTCCGCCGGGAAAGTGAGCTTGATCCCCGCCAGAAAATTCAGGTGCAGCGAGGGAAAACCAAAGGCTTCCTCGTATTTCCGGTTCAGGAAATTGTTCAATCGCCCATAAAGCTCGACGCCGCGCGGCAGCCGGTAAGCGAAGCCGGCGTTGGCGAGGACGTAGCCTTGGTTCGTGAACAGTCCGCCGGAGGCGCCGTAGTTCGGTTCTACATCCAGGACTTTCGACCGCCAATAGCCGTTGAGGTTGAGCGTAAGCCGGCCACGCTGCCAGGTGGTGTTGAAGCCGCCGGAGTTGCGCGGGCGGCGCAGCAGCGGCTGACCGAGCTGGAAGGGAAGCTGCGTCAGCGTCGTCCCGTCGAGCGCCAGGATCGTGGAGTTGAGCCAGGTGTAATGCCCTGAAACTTCCAAGGCGCGCGTGGGGCGGAGGCGAAGGGTGGTTTCCAAACCGTGGGCGCGCGAGTTGGCGATGTTATCGGAGAAAAAGGTCGAGAGATTGCTGAGCGAGCCCAAAACCACAATCTGGTCCTCGAAGCGGTTGAAGAAGTAGGTGGCATCGAGAACCATACGCTCGCTGAAAAACCGCTGTTCGGCGCCGGAATCGAAGCTCAGACTTTTCTCCGGCCTCAAGCGGGGGTTATTTGTGAAAGCGAGCTCGAAGCCGCTGGGGGCGCGGATGCCCGTGCCGAACGTTCCGTGCAGGCGCGTGGCGCCGACGCCGCCCGTTGCGTCGGCTTCGCGCGCGAGGTAGGTCACAGCAATTCGCGGATTCGCTTGGGTGACGGAACTGGCGGGCAGCAGCGGGCGCACCACGACGCTGTCGGGAGGAAGGGCATGGGTGCGGATATCGTCCAGGCGCACGCCGGCGATGACCACCCAGCGGCGCGACGGGTTCCAGCGGTTTTCCACGAAATAAGCGTAGCTCGCGCGCGGCAGCAGGAACGGCGTGCCACTGTTGTCGGCGATGAAAGTGTTCTTGACTCGCTCGCGGTTGTACTCGAACCCTGCCACGAAAAAGTCCTGGCTCGAAACCGTGATCTCGCTGCGCGTGTTCATGACGCCGCGAAAGTTGTTCGAGTAGGAGTCGCCGAATGGCGAGCGGAAATAATAGTCGTTCGTGGCAACGCTCCCGGTAATAACCTGGCGAAAGCGCGCGGAGAGTTGCTCCGCGTACGTGCCCTGGTACCCGAACATATTCTCCTTGTCGCGGGTCAGGAGGCCGATTTCTCTGGGCGTCGGGCCGCCGGGATAGCTAGGGGAATCGTAGAGATGCAGAGGGTCCGACCCATAGGGGCCCGGCGCCCCGGCGTCGTTGGCGTTGCCGAAGAAATGGAAGTTAACCTGGCGGCGCGGGCGGCGCGAGTAGCCGAGGCTCAGGAACGCGCTCTGGTTGCGGTATTGGTCGTTCGCGACCACGCCGCCGGAATCCAGACGCGAGAGGTCGAACGCCCAGCCGAGGCCGCGCGTCAAGCCGGCGCCGCCGGCGGCAAAACGCCGCGTCGTGAAGCTGCCGCCTTCCGCCCGCGCCGTGAAGTGTGGCGGGCCCTGGCCGCGCCGGCTCACGATGTTGATGGCGCCGGTGACGGCGTTCGAGCCGTAGAGCGCGCTCTGCGGGCCGCGCAGCACTTCCACGCGATCCACGCCGTCGGCGGGCAGCGAAGCGAAATCGAAATCTCCGCCGAACTGGTTAAATTGCATGCCGTCGATCATCACCAGGTTGTAGTTGGAGTTGCCACCGCGCAGGAAGACTCCCGTCGCGCCGCCGTGCCGTCCGGCCTGGGTGACGGCGACGCCGGGCACATCGCGCAAAACTTCGAATGCGGCCAGCGCGCCGCGCTGGTCAATCTCCTGGCGAGTCAGCACGCTGACCGATGAACCCAAATTCGGCGCGAGCGCCCCGCCGAGCGTTCCAGAGACGACGACCTGCTGCTGGACCGCGCTGAGGGTGAGGCGCAGGTCGATGGTCTTGGACTCGCTTTCACTGACTTCGACTTGCGCTGAAGAGGCCGTGAAGCCCGGCGCGTTGGCCACGAATTGATAAGCTCCGCCGCTCAGGTTGGTGAACGCGAAGTGACCGCGAGCGTCAGTCTGCCGCTCTTCGAGCGGAGTGGGCCCAGCAAGCAGGTTCACGCGCGCGCCCGCCACCGCCGCGCCGCTGGGATCGAGCACCGTGCCTTCCAGTGTTGCTGCCCTCGCAGACACTGCCGCGATGAGCACCCACACGGCGAGCCACATTAGTCGGCATTCGGGATTCGCGGTTCGGGATCCGAAGATTTGGGATTTTAGATTTTGGATTTTGGATTGAAGACGTTCGTTGTCCGTCGTCAGTTGTCCGTTGTCGGTTGTCTTGCTTCTGCCTCCTGCCTCCTGCCTCCTGATTCCTGATTCCTGATTCCCGACTTCTCCGCCCTTAACTGTCAACTGCCGACTGTCAACTGTCGACTGCTGACTCGTAATTTTTGACTTTTGACCTTTGACTTTTGATTTCCTCACAGACGACTCCTTCTCCCCGTTCACGCGACGGGGGATCGCCGACTGAAGGAGTCACCGGAAGGCGGGCAAAACAAAAAGCCTCCCAATTCCTCGTACCGGAATCGGAAGGCCTCGGTCGTGCTCCCGGGACTCTTTCCGTCGAAGAGTTAGGTTGGGTTTGAGTTCCCGGGCAGGCTTCCTGGCTTTCGGGTCATCGCCTCATCCTCCGCCTTCCCAGTCAGTCAGTTGACTGACCAGTGGCGGGCGTTGCGCCTCACGAGGATTGGGCTCACCGATCACAGTGGCGGGACCGCGGCCGATTTGCACGGCCTTTCCTTTTTCCCCGCCGCGGCGGGGACACCACAGGAACCGAAGTTTTCAAAGAACGAACCAACAGAGGCAAGGTACCACCGCCGGCGGGCCGAGTCAACCCTACGCCTCTATTGCACGCGTCGGAGTCTCCGCGCGACAAGACTTCAGTGTGCGCGTGAGAAGTGCTCGTGGACGATCAACCACTGGCTGTCGTGCTGCGCAAACACGTGGCTGCCGCGGCCGTGGATGGCGTGGCGCGGGCGCCCGGTGCCCAGTTCCACGGTCCAGTAGAAAGTGGCCACGGCCACGTTGCCAAACACATGAATCTCCGGCTTGGCGATGTGGTACTTCATGTGGCTCGAAGCCTGGTGGTAGTAGTCGAAAGTCTTGCGCAGGGCCGTGAGGCCGACAATCCGCTCCGGCTTGGTGGAGGAAAAACCTACCACGCGGGGGTGGAAGTGGGCAAGAAGCGGTTCCGTCTTGGCGGCGTTAAATTCGCGAACCAGGGACTTTTCGATGCTCAGGATGGCTTGCGCTGCGGTTGGCATGGCGTGCCTCCTTTCGGGCGAGGGGGAGGTTGGAAAAGTATGAAGTATGAAGGCTGAAGGATGAAAGTCGGGGTTGACCTTCTCACTTCATTTCTCATCATTCATACTTCAGCCTTCATACTTCAATTGATCCACGGCCCGGCTTCGTCCTTCTCATCGTGCTTGTGCATATAGACCTGGAATTTCTTGCGCAGCCGGGCGCGTCGCCACTCATGATAGCGCAGTTGCAGGCGGTAAGGGAGGCCGGCGCCGCGCAGGTAGAGGAATCCGACAAGCATTCCGCCCAGGTGGGCGATGTGGCTGACCGTCGAGCCGGGATTACTGAATGAACTGACGAATTCGATCAGGCCCATGATCAGCACGAACCATTTCGCCTTCACCGGAATCAGGAGCCAAAGCAAAATGGGGCGATCAGGAAAGAGTATTCCGTACGCGAGAAGCACCCCATAAATCGCCCCGGAATTGCCGACCGTTATGGTGATCGCAGAGGGCTGAAGGAGCACGTCAAATACGGCGGCTCCAATCCCCGTGACGAAGAAGTAGGTTAGAAACCGGCGTGGACCCCACGTGCGTTCGAGCTCGGAGCCGAACATCCAAAGCGCGAAAAGGTTGAAGACCAGGTGAAAAAAACCAAAATGCAGGAAGAGGTAGCTGACCGGCTGCCAGAGGAGAAGGCGATGCGTAACGTCGTAGGGACGCAGGCCGAACCAGTCAAAGGGAAATTGCCAGCGGAACATCACCAGGGGGAGGTAGGTCAGCAAGAAAGTTGCGGAGGTCAGATAGATCAAGCGCCTGACCATCCATGTCAGCGGCGGGCCGAACGACACTTGTACGTCGCGATAGCGCGGCATGATTTCAGGTTACCACAGGACAGGTGACAAGTGACGAGTGGCAGGTGACAAGCAGGAAGCGAAAGCGCGCGAGTTGGGCGGCCGGGGAGCGTCACATAATTGCTGACGGCGGCGCTGGTTCATCGGGGCTGCCCGCCATTGCCAGCGGCACCCTCACCATGCCGATGATCAGAACAACCAGCGCAATCAGCGCGGCCCAGAACGGCGCCGGCCATGACACCAGGGTGACGTCGTGGCCCGATCCCACCAGTCCGGCAATGACCAGGCCACAGAGGGCCTCGCCCGCGATCAGTCCCGAGGCCGTGAGCACCCCCGCGTTATCCACCCGGGCTTTCTGCGCATCGTTCAGGCCGCGGCGGTCTCGCAGCCAGTCCGTGACCCAGCGGACCACCCCTCCGGTGAAAATCGCAAAGGTTGTCCCGAGTGGGAGATACATGCCGACCGCGAAGAGCATCACGCTCCTCACTTCGATCAAAATCAGGGCGAAGCCCATCAGGATTCCGACGATCACGAGCGGCCAAGCCATGTCGCCCGCCACGATGCCCTTGGCGAGCATCGACATGAGTCCGGCCTGCGGCGCAGACAATTCGGGGCTGCCGAAGTGGTAAGCCTTGTCGAGAACCGCCAGCGGGAAGAAGAGGACGAGGGAGGCGACAACAATTCCGAGCAGGTCGCCAATTTGCATCTTGGACGGCGTGCCACCCAGGATGTGTCCCACTTTGAGGTCCTGCAGCATCTCTCCGGCAACCGCGGAAGAAACACAGACGACCGCGGCAACGCCGAGGACGGCGGCGACTCCACCTGTCCCGGAGACGCCCAGAGCCACCATCAGCAGGGCCGCAATGACCAGCGTACAGAGCGTCAGCCCCGACACGGGATTATTCGAGGACCCGATCAATCCGACCAGATTGCCGGAGACCGCAGCGAAAAAGAATCCGAGCACAGTCATCACCAGCGCTGCGACCACTGCGCCGGCAATGACCGTCGAGCTCGCAAGATTCCCCGCGCTGCTGATAAACAGGTAATACAGCGCAATCATCGCCAGCAGCACCAACCCGACTCCCACAAAGATCACCTTGGCGCTAAGGTCGCGTTCGGTGCGGTTGCTGGCCGTCTGCGCAGCAGCGGACTTTTTGAGATCGGAGATGGCACGCGCCATGCCGGCTCCAAGCTGCTTGCGCATTTTGAATAGGGTGTAGCTCGCGCCCACCAACATCCCACCCACCGCGATGGGGCGCACGACCGAGAAATAAATCGCTTGCGCCAGCAGCGACCAGGAGACTGCCTGCCCGTCCGGTTGAGAAGCCTGGATCGAGGGGCCCACCAGGAACGTCAGGAGAGGTACAAGCAATCCCCAAGCCAGTAGGCTGCCGGCGAAATTCAAAGAAGCCAGGCGCGGCCCGATGATGTACCCGACCCCGAGGTAAGCGGGGCTCACGGCCGGGGCGCTGAAAACGGTCGCCCCCCCGGTCACGGTGGTCGCGACATTGGGGTCGGTGCTGGTCCGCAACAGCAGTTTCTTGCCTACCGCGCTGATGTTGACGGGGAATGTGTTGTTGGCTGAAAAGACGTTGACCGCACCCAGAAGGTACAGCAATCCGCCAAAGCCCATATTGGCGAACAGGATTTTGGCCGCCCTGGAACCCTGCTGTCCGGCTTTGTGGATTTCCGACGCGGCGACCGACTCGGGAAATGGCAGGTCAGGGTCTTCAACCATCACGCGGCGCAGGAGTGTGACGAAGAGAATCCCCAGCGTGCCGCCAATGACCATGAGTGCGACGGAGTCCCAATACTTGTCGCGCGTCAGCCCCGGCCAGATTCCCGCCATCACGAAGGCGGGAATCGTGAACACGGCGCCCGCCGCCACCGACTCCCCGATCGAGCCCACCGTTCTGGCAATGTTCTCTTCCAGCAAGGAGCCCTTCATGAGTCGCAGCAGAGCCATCCCAATCACCGCGGCGGGATACGTCGCTGCGATCGTCATGCCGGCCTTTAAGCCGAGATAGGCATTGGCGGAGCCGAGGATGCCCGTCATGACCAAGCCGATCAGGACGGCGCGAAAAGTGAACTCCTTCATCTCCATGGTTTCGGGCACGTAAGGTGTGTACTTTTTTCGGCCCGGTCCAGGCTCGGAGGTGGCGGGGCTGGTCATAGTTGTGGTCCTCGTCCGACGTGACTTGGGAGCGACTTCGCTGCGGATCGATCAAGCGCCCAGCTTGGCCTTTACCTTCTCGTTGACGCGCTTGCCATCAGCGTTCTTGCCCGCCAGTTTGGCCATCGCCGCTTTCATGACCTTGCCCATATCTTTCGGACCCGCGGCGGCTGTTTCGGTGAGGGCGGCGACAACGGCAGCATCGATTTCCTCGTCGCTTGCCGCCGCAGGCAGATAGCTTTCGAGGATCTTGATCTCCGCCGCTTCCTTGTCAGCCAGATCGTCGCGCCCGCCCTTGCGATACGCCTCGACGGATTCGTGTCGCTGCTTCACCAGCGTCCGGAACACAGCGATTGCTTCCGGGTCACCCAACGGCTTCCCAAATTCGATCTTCTTGTTCATCAGTGCTGCTTTCATCATCCGCAGGACGCTCAGCTTCAGTGCCTCCTGCGCCTTCAGGGCAGCGACCAGGTCCTTCTCCACTTGTTCAACAAGACTCATGAGTTCTTCCTGTTCGGAAATTCCCGGGGACTATACCACAAACTTCTTTGTGAACGTCCAAGGGAGGTTGGAGCGAGAGCGGCTTCCCCCGGGCTCGGTGAGCGTGCTACCCTGCCGGACGACTCAGGGCGACTGAGCCGCGCCCATCCCTTCTTGAGGAGCTGACCATGGTCTTCACACTTTGGCACGACATGTTCGTGCCGGCACTGCCGGTGCTGGAGAAGATCCTCCGTCCCGTGTTTGTTTACGTTTTCCTGGTAGTGGCATTGCGGCTGGCCGGGAAGCGCGAGCTGGCGCAGCTAAACCCGTTCGACCTCGTGGTTCTGCTGACGCTCTCGAACACCGTTCAGAATGCCATCATTGGCGAGGATAACTCGGTGACGGGCGGCATCATCGGCGCGACGACGCTGCTTCTGCTGAATTACTTTCTGGTGCGGTTCCTATACGGCCACCAGAAGCTCGACCGCCTGGTGGAGGGGGATGAGGACGTGCTGATCGATCAGGGCAAGATCCGCACGGAGCGGCTGAAGAAAGAGCTCATCACGCTCCCGGAACTTGAGGTTGCTGCGCACCGGCAGGGTTTCGCCTCGCTCGCCGAAGTGGAGCGCGCGGTGCTGGAGCCAGGAGGGACGCTTTCATTCATCGGGAAGAAGCCCGCGCCCGAGGAGACTCGCCACCGCGAATTGCTTCAGCGGCTCGAGCAGATCACGCGCCAGCTGGCGCAATTGCACACCAACCCCCTGGCGCCCGAAGCCTGAGCCGTCGCTTCATTCACTACAGTGCAGGGCCGTCGGGGGACGACGGCCGCTCCGCGCGTTCTTCCCGGCCGGGAGGAGGAAGGGATTGAAGCTGCGAGATGACCACGTCGACAGCCTTCAGGGGAACCGAGACGTGAACCGTCTCGCCCTCGTCATCCACATCAATCACCAGCGCATCCCCCTGCTTCGCGATGTTGACCTTTTCGTGGCGATTCGTCACCTGCACGAACGGGCCATCGGGGCATTTGGCCAGCTCCTCGAGCGCAATCTTGATGGCGGGCAAGTAAGGTCCCGCTTCTTCAATCGCCTTCTGTAATTCGCGCTTGGGCGCGAACTGCATGGCGATCGGCGCCGCAACCGCGGGAACGATCAAGCGGATGTGCTCGCCGTCCGGCTTTTTCGATTGCACGGAAACGCGCACCACTCCCATGTCATAAACGAAGGCGCCGCCCACTACGACCGCCGCGAGCGCCAAGGTGCCGGCGCCGCCGGCCACCATCACAGGACCTGTCGGCATAGCCCACCCCCTACTCCGTCGTGTTCCGCGAATCGACCCAGATGCGGACCTTGCTGTTCTCGTCGTTGACGGTCACCAGCACGGTGTCGCCAATCGTGCCCAGCGCGCGTACCGCGGCCAGGACGTCCAGCTCATCCTTGGCGCCTGACAACAGGGCGTCAATCACGGAGAACGGAATCGAGACATCTACTGTCCCGTGCTTTACTTTCTCGGATTTCTTGCTTTCCTGGACTTTCACCAGCAGGTTGCCGGCGGATTTCGCCACGCGTACATGGTTGTGTTTGCTCTCCACCGTGACGAATTCGTTGTCCGGGGCCGCACGTACGGCATCCAGGATGGCTCGCAGGTCTACCTCTTCGATCTTGGTGTCGTTGCACTTGACCTTGCCGCCATGCAATTCCTTGGTGTTGATTGCCGGCAGGACTTTTTCCGCCAAAGACAGCGGCACGTTGACACGGACGACTTCGCCATTCACGCCGCCGTCTTCAACCTTGATGTGCACCCAGCGGTCCGCCGCCAGCGCCGCGGTGCTTACCGATACAGCCATCGCCAATCCAAGTAGAATTCTTCTCATGGCTACCAAACTCCTTCCCTCTCGCTCCTGTCTTCTGAAACGCATAACGCGCGGCGAAAGTTCCAGGAATGTTTGGGGCGGAGGGAGAGATCATGCCGTAAGTGTGCAGGCCTTGAAAAATCTCCGCGTTCGGCAATAATAGATTTTGGAAGGCCGAAGGGGTTTAACTATGGGAATCCTGAGTGCTCTCGGGAAGAGGCATAGGAAGTTCTGGTTCGTCTGCTACGGCTGTATGCAGCACACCGCACATGACGCGCTGAAGTCAATCTTTTATTACGACGGGCCGCCGACGCTGATGATGGATCGAGCGCTGACGCCTTGCCCACGCTGCAAGAGCACGAATACCGTTTCTTTCCAGAAGCTTAAGGACGATGGGTCTGAGGCGCAGCTTTGGGGTCTGGAACAGATTGTGAAGCAGCACCCGCGCAGCGCGTTCGAATTCAAGCCGGAATCGACGAAAACCGCCAGCTAGTCAATCCCTCCACTGATAACGGCCTTTCGGCCCGAAGCGAAAAGGCAGCCTCTGACCTGCCGCGCGACAATTCCTTTAGGCGCCGGCGGTGGGGGAGTTGCCCGGCGGTGAGCCTGCTTCGAGCTGGCTGAGGAGAAGCTTCTCGGCTTCGGCTTGGATTGTTGAACTGAGCTTTTCGCCCTGGTGTGTCAGGTAAAACACGTCGATGACTTTTTGCCCCTCCGTATCGATCAGCGCCACTTCGATATTGAGACCCAACTCCCCCAGCGCCGAGCTGACCCTGTAAAGCAATCCGGGGCGATCCTGGGTGATGAGTTCCAGCAGCGTGCTATGCGACGAGGACGTATCGTCGAAGCGGATTTGAGTCCGCACTTGCACCTTCGGCCGGGGCAGCGTGAGAGGATTGAGGCGCCCGGTCATCAGAGTTTTGACGCTGACTCTTCCGGCCAGGACGTCAACGACGTCGTTCTTGAAACGCTCGATCTCCGATGGGTTGAGCTCGAGCGTGCGAAAGAGATCGACGAAGCGGAAGGTATCAAGCACCGTTCCGGCTGAATTCGCGAAGGCGTCAGCTTTCAAGATGTTCATGCCCCATGCCGCCAGCGTCCCGGTAAGCGAGGCAAAAAGGAAAGGCCGGTCGGCGGCTAGGACGGTCAGTTCGAAGGAACGCTCGCGGGCGCGGAGCTCCACCTGGACCGGACTCTCGGGGAGTTTGCGCGCCATTCTATAATGCGCGGCGATTTCCTCGGCCGAGTGAGTTTCGAGATAGCGTTTGGGAAAGCCTTCCAGGAAGGCGTTGACCTTGTTGCCGGTCGCGGTAACCTGCAGCAGGCCGGCGACGCGGTCGGCCTTCGCCAGGTGCCCCTGGGCAAGGTGGACGCGTTCGTCGTCCAGGCTGCGCGTCAGGTAGTTGGTCGTGGCTGCATAGAGCCGCCACAACATTTCGGCCTTGAAGGGCGTCAGGGCTTCGGGGTTGACGGCCTTCACGTCGGCATAGGTGAGGAGGGTGAGCATTTTCAGGCGCTCGGTGGAGCCGATCTTCTCGGCGAAAGCGCGGATGGTCTCCGGGTCGAAGATATCCCTGCGCAAGAGCGTCGCAGACATTTCGAGATGACTGGAGATGAGGAGGCGGATCGTCTCGCGGTCCTCGGGCTCCAGCGCCAGGCGCTCGAGAGCGGACTGCGCGGCTTCCAGGCTCCCCACAACGTGGTTCTCGGCCGGCATCCCCTTGCCCACATCGTGGAGGAGCAGACAAAGGAAGAGCAACTCCGGGCGCTCCAGTTCGGACAGGATCTCCGCGAACAGCTGCTCCCAGCCTGCGCCCTCGGTGGAGCGGCGCGTGGAAGCCGGAGATTGTCCGCTACTCCGTAGCGACTGCAGATTCTGGATGGTCATCAAGGAGTGCTCGTCCACGGTGTAGCGATGGTAGAAATCGCGGATCACCAGGCAATCGATGAAGTGGAATTCCGGGAAGAGCGCCACCAGCAAACCCAGGCGGTGCATGGCGCGCAGCGCCGTGGCAGGGTAGGGCGAAAGCAGGATGCGGCGCAAAGCCGGCCAGAGACCGGAAAAGCGCGCCCCATCGGCGCCGAGCCGGCGAACCGATTCCTCCACCCAGCGCTCGGCGTCCCGGCTCAACTCGATTCCGTGACGAGCCACCATTTCAAAGAGGCCCACGAGCAGCGCCGGGTCATCCAGGATGGCCGGCTGGCGGGGAAACACGCGGCCGCGCACAACGGAGAAATCCGCATTGGAGAGGCGCGACCTCCATTCCTTGAACGAGGCGTAGAGCGACGAGTGCGCTGGAGCGATCTCGTCAAGAAAACGCGCGGTGAGCTGGTCAATGGCGCGGGCGTGGCGAAAGTAATTGCGCATCCAGTCCGCCGGCGTGACGGCGACACCAACCTTGTGACCGATACCCAGCGCAGCGGCCTGGTCCTGGAATTCGTAGGCGAGCAAGTTGTCGTCCCGTTCGTGGCGGTAGTGGAGGAAGCTCCGCGCCGCAGCGAGAAAATCGAATGCCCGGCTGGCCGCCTCCCGAACCCCTGCGGGCCAGTGTTCCTCGGGCGATAGGACGCGACCCTGCTTCTCGATCTCAGCAATCATCGTCAGCCAGCCCGCCACGTGATAGTCGCGCAGGCCGCCGGGGGCCTCCTTAAGGTTCGGCTCGAGGTGGAAAACCGTAGAACCGTGTTTTTCATGTCGCCGGCGTGTCATCTCGGCCAGATCGCGGACTAAGTCCTCACGGTCGCGCCCGACCAAATGCGGGATGGCGTCATCGCGCAAACGGCTGAAGAGCCAGGGATCACCGGCCAGATGACGGCAATCGAGCAGGGCGATGTTGAATTCCAGGTTCTCGCGGTGCAGTTGGCTGCACTCTTTGAGGGTCCGATTGGAGTGCCCGACACGCAGCCGGAGGTCCCAGAGGTTGCGCGCCAGCGTCGCAACAGCTTCCCGGCGCGGGCGCTCCCCTCGACCGTCGGTGGAGAGAAAGACCAGATCGATGTCGGAATGCGGAAAGAGTTCGCGGCGTCCGTAGCCGCCTACGGCCGCCACGCAGAAATCCTTTGGCCCATGGGGTTCGGGGGATATCAATTCTTGGTAAAGGTGCACGATGACTGCGTCGACCAGGTCGGCACGCGCCAGGGCCGCGCCCCGCCCGTCGCCCGTGGCCTCGAATTGCCCGCGGATGCGGGCAGAGGCGGTGGCATAGAATTCCGCGAGCGACGGTAAGGAGGAAGGAACTGTCATGCGCAGTTTTGAAGCTGACCCGGCGGGCTGTCCGAGGCAGGCGCGGCGGTGGCTTGGCCGCCGAGCCGGACAAGACAAGCGGCGATCGCGGCAGGGCTGGTTCTGCGCCCGCTCCGGCGAGCCACGGCAGGATAAACCGCTTACAGCGCCGCCTCGCCCCGCTCTTCGTTGCGGATACGAATTGCCTCGTCAATGCGGGACAGAAAAATCTTCCCGTCGCCGATTTTTCCGGTTTTTGCCGTGCGCAGGATGGCCTGCACGGCCGCATCCACACGGCTGTCCGGCAGAACCATTTCGAGTTTGATCTTGGGCAGCAGATCCACGGTGTACTCGCTGCCGCGGTACACCTCCGTGTGACCCTTCTGACGGCCGTGACCGCGGACTTCCGAGACCGTCATGCCATTCACGCCGATTTCCCGCAGGGCTTCCTTAACCGCGTCGAGCTTGGAAGGCTGAATGATCGTTTCCAGTTTCGTCATAGCACCTCGTCCCCTGGCAGAATTGAGAAGAACGCCGAAGCGTTCCGTCGGCAGGCCGGCTGAAGCCTCTCTCCTGCTCCACCGCCTCTGCGTGCCGGTCACGCCTCCAGATTGTAACCTTCCTCCCCATGCTGGGAGAGGTCCAGTCCTTGAATCTCGTGCTCGTCCGGGACGCGCAAACCCACCACCGCGTCCACGACCTTGAGGATGAAGAGCGTCCCCACGATCGCCAATCCCCAGGCAATGATCACGCCGACCGCCTGGTTTAGCAACTGATGCGCGTTCCCTTCCAGCAAGCCCGAGGCAATGGGATTTCCCGCGCTGTCCTTGAAGATCGGGTTGATGACGCTGGAGGCGAAGACGCCGGTCAGCAAAGCTCCCACCGTCCCGCCGGCCCCGTGCACGCCGAAGGCGTCGAGCGAATCGTCGTACCCGAACCAGCCTTTCACTTTGGCGCACATCAGGTAGCAGACGATACCCGCCACGAGGCCGATGGCGAGCGCGGACATGGGCGAGACAAAACCCGAAGCTGGGGTGATGGCCACCAGGCCGGCCACGGCGCCGGAGATGGCTCCCAGCACGCTGGGCTTGCCGTTGCGAACCCACTCGGCGCCCGCCCAGCCCAGGGCCGCCGCTGCGGCGCCGAAATGCGTGGCGACAAATGCGCTCGTGGCCAGGCTCCCCGCAGCCAGCGCGCTGCCCGCGTTGAAACCGAACCAGCCCACCCACAGCAGGCACGCGCCGATGAAGCTCAGGACCACGCTATGCGGTGGCATGGGCTCCTTGGGAAATCCCAGGCGCTTGCCCAGATAGAGCGCGCACACCAGCGCCGAAACGCCGGAGGTGATGTGCACGACCGTGCCGCCGGCAAAATCCAATGTGGGGAAGGCGCCTCCCAGCGCGGCGTTCAGCAGACCGCCTTTCCCCCACACCATGTGGGCCATAGGGTTGTAAACGATAATGGACCACAGGACCATGAACACCACCATGGCGCTGAACTTCATGCGCTCGGCAAAGGCGCCGGTAATCAGCCCCGGCGTGATGATCGCAAACATCAACTGGAAGACCATGAAAGTCTGCGCAGGGATGGTTGCGGCATAGTCGGCGTCGGGCGCCGCCCCGACGCCGCGCAGGAAGAGGAAATCGAGACCGCCCATGAACCGGTTGCCGGGGCCAAAGGCGAGGCTGTACCCAAATAAGGCCCAAAGCACGGTGATCAACGCCATGAGCGTGAAGCTCTGCATCATCGTGGCCAGCACGTTCTTCTTGCGCACCAGCCCGCCATAGAAGAGCGCCAGGCCGGGTCCGGTCATCATCAGAACCAGCGCGGAACTGACCAGCATCCAGGAATTATCCCCGGCGCTCTTGGCTTCCGCCGCCTGCTGCTGAAGCTTTCCAACCTGCTCCTGAAGTTGCGCCGTACTGGGAGCGGCGCTCTCTGCCGCCGCAGGCGACGCACCGGACTGAGCGTAACTCCGCGTCAGCGCCACGCCCGGAATGAGCACCAGGCCCAGGAATAGCCACACGAGCAGCCTTCGCATAGGATTTCCCCCCGTTGAGTTTTGTTACGTGAGTGTGCAGGCCAGCAAGAGGAAATTATAAAAATGCGCGCCGCGTATAACCAATCAATTCCGTTTATGCGCCGTATAAGAGAAGGCCAGCGGGCGCACCACGTGTCGGCCCGTCGCCTCCGCAGGTGACAGGGCCCTCAGGACATTTGCAACTCGACCGAAAAGCAGTGCTAGAATCACCTCAATCTCGGACTGAAACATCACCGGAAGGAGGCGCACCAGGGGAGCGTGAAGTTCGAAGCCTCGCTCCCGGGTGTTCGCCGCCCCGCTGGGAGGCCGAAAATGAGAGCCTATGTCCTGATCAACGTGCGGCCGGGCAAGGTCCGCGACGTGGTCAATGCCGTGAGCCAGATGAACAGCGTCCGGCACGCCGACGCCTGCTGGGGGTTGCCGGACGTGTTCGTGTACGTCGAGACGCCCGACGAGAAGAAACTCAACGAATTGGTGATGGATAAGATCCAAAAGCTCGAAGGCGTGGAGCGGACGGAGACTCACATCACGGTGGAATGACCGAAGGGAATGCCCGGCACCTCGAGCGAGTAAACAGCGCAGGGCCGTCGCAGCCGGCGAGCCTGATGCCCATGTGTTTGGGGGGCACCCGGAAGGGGAACGTCGCTCGGGTTCTAATCCAGATCTTTGTTCGTGGCAAGCTCGATGTGGTTGTGGCCAGCCTTCTTGGCCCGAGCGAGCGCCACCTCGGCAGCCCGGAGCAGAGGCTCTGCCTCTTTCAACTTGTCCGCGGTTGCAACGCCCAGACTTAGCGTGACGCTGATCTTTCCGTCTTTTGCCGAAGTGAACTGGCCCCACTCGCTCAGGTCCATGCTCTCCCCGGCCAGGGCGGCGCGGAGGCGTTCGGCCTGGCTGAGCGCCGGTTTCTCGTCGCAGCCGGGTACAATCACCAGAAACTCCTCGCCGCCGTAGCGGCCCACCGTGTCGTAAGGGCGGACCATCGCGCGGAAGCGGCGGGCCGCTTCGCGCAATACCGCGTCACCCGCCCCATGACCATAAGTGTCGTTTATGTCTTTGAAGCGATCGACCTCGGCTAGGATGATGCCGATGTGGCTTCCCTCGCGTCGGACGCGCGCCAGTTCCCGCAAGAGCGTGTCGATGACGGCCGGGCGATTGACCAAGCCGGTCAGACGGTCATGCGTGGTCTGGTAGCGGATGGCCCCCTGCGCCTGGCGGAGTTCGCCCTGCAGTTCCAGGATTCGTTTGCCGATCCGCAGGCGGACCATCAGTTCATCCGCATTGAGCGGCTTGGCCAGGAAGTCGTCCGCGCCCGCTTGCATCCCCTCGGTGATTTCCTGCTCGTGGCCCTTGGCGGTTGCCAGGAAGAGATAAACGTAGGACTCATCAGCGCGCTTTCGGACACGGCGGCAAATTTCCAGTCCGTCGAGAGCCGGCAAGTTTCTTTCCAGTATCGCCAACCGCGGCGACGCGGCTTTTTGCAGCTCTTCCCAGGCTTGGGCCCCATCTGAAATCACGACGACTTGGTATCCCCAATAGGCAAGCGTCGTGCGAAGCAGGTTGCGCGAAAGTTCGTCTTCCTGGGCGACAAGAATTTTCATGCGAGAGTCTCCTCCACCCAAGCGGTGACCACCGACCGGGGGCGTTGGATTTTTGTATCCAGAGCCGGGTGAGCTTTTTCCGCACAAGCCAGGCCAGCTTGGCGGCCGATCATTCCGAGCCTTCCTGTGGCGTCAAAAGCGGCTGCGGCGCAGAGGTTTCCCCCCGCACCTTTCTGGATCTGCGCCCCAACGCTGCCGTCATAATACCGAAACACAGCTTTCTGCACCGCTGACAACAGTTTCGCACAATCGTCAAGAGAATGTCCTGCCTTCTCGTGGGGATTGTTTGGCGGATGTGATTCTGAAAAGGGAGAGTTGCGGACCCGCGGACCAGCCCGGCGCGGTTAGGGAGCCGACGCATTGGGGTCAGGCGAGTCCTTGCTGCCGGCCCGGCTTTTTTTCAGAACGTTGGCCAGAGCTTCAACCGGATAAGGTTTGCCTAAGAATGCCACTGCCCCCACCTCGAGAGCCTCTCGGGCCTCGGTGCCACCGGCGTAGCCGGAGGATAGGATGACCCTTGTCTGGGGATTGATGCTGCGGAGTTTCCGGAAAGTCTCGCGCCAACTCAATCCCGGCATGATCATGTCCAGAAGGACATAATCAATCTCTGCGGATCGTGTGGCGTATATCTCGCAGGCGCGACTCCCGTCTTCGGCGGAGAGAACCTGATAGCCGAGTTCTTTCAAAGCGTCCTCGGCAAAGGCCCGCATGAAGGGTTCGTCATCGACCACCAGCACCGTTCCGGCTCCGTGTTCCGCGATCGCCCGTGGCGTCTCTGCCGGCCGTTCTTCCCGAAGTGCGGCCGCGGGCAGAAAAACAGAGAACTCCGACCCCTGGCCGGGGCTACTATCGGCGCGCACAAATCCCCCATGGTTCTTCACAATCCCGTGAACCATTGCCAGGCCCAGGCCCGAGCCCTGGCCCGATTCCTTGGTGGTAAAGAACGGCTCGAAGGCCCGCTTGAGGACCTGGGAATCCATGCCCATGCCGGTGTCTTTGATCGCCAGGCGGACGTATTCGCCGGGCGAGCACGAGGCGGTGGGCGGAAGGTCTTCGCGCGTCAAAGTGACCACTGACGTCTCGAGCGCAATTGTCCCTCCCTCGGGCATGGCGTCGCGAGCGTTAATGCAGATATTCAGGATGGCCAGCTCGAGTTGACCGGGATCGCCTTCGATCCAAGACAAGTCCTTCGCCAGCCGGGTCTCGATGTGAATCCG
>Ga0315281_10004825_pt1 | contig 19469 bp, 18 predicted proteins | sample YL17G07_0_MG_FD_204540 | JGI IMG/M metagenome (GOLD analysis project Ga0315281, IMG submission 204540) | Sediment microbial communities from Yellowstone Lake, YNP, Wyoming, USA - YL17G07_0 | ecosystem: Environmental > Aquatic > Freshwater > Lake > Sediment | place: USA: Wyoming | collected... | reverse complement strand
CATCGCCGGAACGAGCAGGACTGGAGATTGCGCAGCGAGCAGCACGGCGCCGAGGAGATCGGGTGCCTGCCCTGTCGCGGAGCGGGCCAGGAAGTCGGCGGTCGCTGGCGCCACAACGATCACGTTCGCCGCGCGCGCGAGCCCAATGTGGTCGAGCGCGCGCCCCTCCTCGAACAAATTTGTATGAACCGGACGGCCGGTGAGCGCTTCGAACGTGATCGCGCCGACGAATTCGCGCGCGGCGGCGGTCATCACGACATCGACTTCGGCGCCCGCTTTCGTGAGAAGGCGCGCGAGCCATGCCGATTTGTAGCTCGCGATGCCGCCGGTGACGCCGAGAACGACGCGGGCGCCGGCGTACGGACGCCGCTGGCCGGTCACGGCGTTTGGCGCTCTACTCGGAGTTCGCGCCGCGACGACGTGGAACCACGCGGTACTCGATCGCACCGCTCGACAGTTCCTCGAGGGAGCGCGTCGTCAGCTTCTTTTCGTGCGACGACGACCGATCGCGCGGGAACTCGTTCAGCGTCCGGGCGTGCTTCGCGGCGACGAGGACGCCGAGATACTTGTTCGCTGCGTTGGCCGCAACCTCAGCCGGTGTAAACACTCTCATATCAATCACGATGAATGGGTTTCGATCTCAACCTCGAGTCGCTGAATCAGCGCGGCAACCTGCTCACGCAATCCCTCGACCCGTTCCCGACTGACAACTTCTGCATCGACGATCGCCGATACACGGCGAATCGTCTCCTCCAACACGTCGTTGACCACGACGTACTCGTAGTCCTCGACCGCCCTCAACTCCTGCAACGCCGATTTCAGCCGACGAACAACCGCTTCGCTCGACTCCGTCCTCCGTTTCCGGATCCGGTCGAGCATCACTTCGCCAGACGGAGGCAGAAAGAAGATGGTCACCACCGACGGGAACGCCCGTCTCAACAGTGCCGCTCCCTGAACATCGATATCCATCACAACGTGCCGGCCGGCGCTCAGGATGCGCTCGATCTCGGCTTTGAGCGTGCCGTAGAGATTGCCATGAACCTCTGCGGATTCGGCGAACGCCCCCTGCGCCAATCGGAGGGCGAATTCGGACCGACTTAGAAAGTAATAGTCTTTCCCCTCGACTTCACCTGGTCGGGGGTCCCGGGTGGTGCACGAGACCGAATACCCGACGTCCCCCCGGTGGACCAGGAGGGCGTTGGCGATGGTCGTTTTTCCGACCCCGGACGGCGACGACAGGATGATCGGAAAGGGCTTCATTCGAGATTCTCGACCTGTTCGCGAATGCGCTCGAGGTCTTCCTTGATCGCCAGGACCTCGCTGACAATCGCGCCATCGCTTGCCTTGCTTCCCGTCGTGTTGGCTTCGCGGAGAAGCTCCTGAAGCAGAAAGCCCAATCGCTTTCCAACGCCATCGGGCGGCGGCGTGTGCAGCGTCGACCGGAATGCCGAGATATGCGTCGCGAACCGGGCGATCTCCTCGGCGACGTCGAGGCGATCGGCCAACATGGCTATTTCCTGGGCGATACGCCCTTCGTCAGGTAACGCACCGTCCATGAGAGTGGTCACCGCCTTGCGGAGCCGGTCACGCTGCTCGACGACGCGCTGCGGTGCCCTGGCCGCCACCCGTGACATCGCTGCTTCGATCGCATCGAGCCGGTCGAGGATGATCGTCGCCAGCTTTCTTCCCTCTGCCACCCGCATAGTGTCCATCTCGTCGAGCGCCTTGCGAACGACGGCGATGATAGCCTCCGGGCTTTCAGGGGCGGCAGTCGTATCGTCCGTCGTCACGACCTGCGGAAGGCGCAGCAACACGTCGAGCCCGACAGGTTCGGACGATCCGAGTGTCCGCTGCAGCTTGGCGAGCTGCTCGGCGTAGGCCGCGACTCGCGCCCCGTCGATCCTCGGGCCGACCTCTCCATCGGACCCGACTCGCACCGAAGCGGTGACATGTCCGCGGGCGATCCGCTGCCGGAGAAGCTCGCGGATATCGCCCTCGAGCCGTGCCATGCCGCTTGGCGTCTTGATGCTCGGACTGAAGAACCGGTGATTGACCGACCGGATTTCGACGGCGATTCGGCTACTTCCGACCGTCGCGTCGGCCCCGCCAAATCCAGTCATGCTCTTTATGAGGTGAGACGTCATATCTATTTATGGAAAAGCAGCTTGGCTAATTCCAGAACTCCCATCTCACCCCGTAAAAGTTGGTCGTCCGCGGCAATAGGTAGTTCGCCGCTTCGTAGTTCCGCGTACCCCCAATGTTGCGCATTTGCCACGAAATAACTGCGCCGGCGATCCGGATCTCCAGCCGCGATGTCAGTGAGCGCTCGCCTTGGGCACGAAGCAGCCCCGCCCCCGACGGAATGAAGCTAGCCGACCGGTATTCGTGCTGGGCAGAGAAGAGCAATCCAAAGTTCCCGCGAGGGAATCGGTTGAGGAGATTCGTCTGAACGAATAGCTCGGATCGCGTCTGGTACTTGGGGCGATAGATCGCCGCCGAATCGTCCCACTTGAGCGCATTGATATTGGCGTAGATCGATTTCCAGACCCGGCCGCTTACCCGTAGCGTGAGCCCGGTTGCCCGTGGTGCGAACGTGGTTTTGGACGCGCCGAGCAGCGTCGGGGCCATCAGCACGACGCTGTCCCGCCGGATGACTCCGGCGTCCACCCAAAGTGACCCAAACCGAACCCCGCCCCACGCCCGGGACCCGAGGGTCGCCAGCCCGTGCGCGGATGCGCGATGATCAACGATTCGGTCAACCGCGGCTCCGCCGCGGACAACGGTCCTTACCAGGTATTCCGCAGCGATGTCCGCTCGGCTGAGCGAATCTGCCGAAATACCCTCGAGGTCTCCGCGCATCGACAGCCGGCCCAAGCCGTACGAGACTCCCATCGTCGGCGTAAGGACGGTGACGGAGCCGGAGCGTCGAAAACGCGTGCCGAGCGATGCGCGCACCCCGCCGCGATTCACTCCAGCCGCCAGCAGGTACTGGAATTGCGACCGCGTGGTGTCGCGCTTTACTGAATCCGTCGCCGTCGTCGTCGGAGTCAGTCCCGATTTAGTCGTTGAAGAGGCAGCCAACGGGTTAAACGTATACGAGCCTTTGCTCATGACCAGCTGCGCCCACGTCGCGCTCGAGTCGACATCGTGGAACCCCAACCGCAGGTACGCGTCACTGCGCGTCGATTCCACGCCGGGCAGCGAATCAACGCGATTGTACGCGCGGATGTCGCCCCGATGCCGGCTGACGCGCGTTGCGAACCCATCGACGCTATAGCGCTTTCCAGCCCACCCAAGGCGGCCGACGATCCCCAGTTGATCGGCGCTCGTGCCGAGGTAGCTCGGTGGCGTCGTTCCGTACTGCTGCGCGGCGATCTGGAGCGCCTGACCGCCCCCGAACCGTCGCCCGAAGAACCCACGGTACATGTTCAGCTGCTGGTCACCGGTCGCGATGTCCGTTCGGGTGTACGGTGTCGTCCGCTCGACCCGCCACGTCCGGATGTGGACGCGCACTTCAACCGCCGTTTGCTCGATCGTGACGTCTTCCGCGGACCAGAGTGGTATCTGCGAGTAGTCGATGATGCCGTTTGACCGCGCGTCGAGCGCGTCGTATTCGATTCCGTCAATAAAGACGCGGGTGCGTCGGAAGTCGCCGCCCACCGAGACATTCGCCGGTGCGCTCACGTAGCCCGCAGAAAACGGCGTGGCGATCAGCACCCGCGCCAGCAGGTCCTGGAGCGTTACCGATCCGGTCGCGAAGGTCTGCGCCCGATCGAAGTGCAGCATGCGATCGCTCGGCAACAACTGTGGGATCGGCGCGTGCGCGAGTGGTGGCTGAATCGTGTCCGCTGGCGCAGGCAAAAACACGTTCTTCGGCAGCACAGTGCTATCGCGTCGCGTGAGCGAATCGGCCCGGGGCGGAACGGGAACTTTCACCGCTCCCGAATCTGGCCGCACGCGGCTCGTGTCACGAACCTGGGCGCCCGCGGCCTGAAAAAATGCCCCGGCCGCGAGGCCGAGGCCGACCCAACGCAGCACGAGCCGAACGGTCAGGACGCCCGCCCTCTCACGAACTCGACAAAGGTGCCGACCGGCACACCCGTGGGGCCGCGCGGAATCGTGCCCAGATCCGCTTCGGTATACGCCGTGCCCGCGATGTCGAGATGAACCCACGAGTACCCTTCGGTGAATTCCTTCAAGAAGAACGCAGCAGTGATGGTACCCGCAACACGCCCGCCAGAATTCTTGATGTCGGCGACGTCCGATTTGATCAACTCCTTGTATTCGTCCCACATCGGCAGTTGCCATCCAGGCTCCCCTGACCGCTTCGCGGCCTCCAGCACCTCCTGCACCAGCGCGTCATCGTTCCCCAAGACGGCCGTCGCCGTGTGGCCGAGGGCGACCACGCACGCGCCAGTCAGGGTCGCCGCATCGATGACCGCCGATGGCGAGAATCGCTTTGCGTAGACCAGTACATCGGCCAGGACCAGCCGGCCTTCTGCGTCCGTATTGATGATCTCGATGAACTTGCCGTTGGACGCCTGCACCACGTCGCCGGGCTTCACGGCTGTTGCCGACGGCATGTTCGTCGTCGACCCGATGAGACCGACGACATTGACCGGAAGTTCCAGTCTCGCGATTGCTTCCATTGCACCGAGCACGCCGGCTGCGCCGCACATGTCGAACTTCATCCATTCCATGTCCTGCGCGGGCTTGATGGAGATGCCGCCCGAGTCGAAGCACAGGCCCTTTCCCACCAGCACGACTGGGGCGGCACCGGGCTTTCCACCGCGATACTCCAGCGCGATGAGTTTCGGGTCCTGCGGTGTGCCCTGCGCAACGCACAGGAACGACCCCATCTTCTCGGCTTCCATTTCGGCCCGACCGAGAACTGTCAGTCCCATGTGAAAACGCTTCGCGATATCGCGCGCCGTGTCGGCGAGATAGTCGGGCGTGCACACGTTGCCGGGGAGCATGCCGAGACGACGGGCCAGCGAATAGCCTTCGGCAAGGGCAATTCCACGTTTCACGCCGATCTCGATTTGCGCCGCGGCGCCGGCAGCGGCACCCGTCGTGAGGATCGCTGCCGACGCCAGAGGCGAACGCAGCTCCGCTTCGGGTACCGCCGCCTTCATTTCGCGGAACTCCCACGCGCCGACGCACAATCCGAGCACGATCGCTTCGGCCAACACATCGCTGGCGGAGCCGTAAAAGGCCAGGCTTCCCACACCCATTCGGTTGGCCTGACGACCGGCGAGCGTCGCCGCGCGACGGGCGCTGGCGACGGCATCCTTTGCGTCGCCGAGTCCGATCACGAGCACTCGTTGAATGCCCCGCTCGCCGCCCGCAAGCAGGAGCGTTTCGTCTCGGGCAGCGCGGAAATCTCGTCGCTCGATGGCGCGGCTCAGCGCGCCGCGCATCGGTTCGGCGAGAGAGGACAACTCGCCAACAATCGTTTTCGAGGCCGTGGGCGTCAGAGCGAAGACGAGCAACGGTGTTTCGAGCCGATCGAGTGGAGATCCGCTGACCGTAATGACCGGGTTCATACTCATGAGATAAGGGGCCTCGAAACGCCGATCAGGCGCTCATTCCTGCAATGATTCGGTCGGCGAACGCGGACGTAGAGACCTCGGTGGATCCGGGCATCTGACGAGCGAGATCATAGGTAACGTGTCGCTGCTTGATCGCCGCCTCGATCCCGCGCACGATCATGGCTCCGACCTCGGTCCAGCCGAGATGCTCGAACATCATCACGCCCGAGAGAATCACACTGCCCGGATTGATCCGATTCGTGTTTGCGTACTTGGGCGCGGTGCCGTGGGTGGCTTCGAAAACGGCGACGCCGTCGCCGACATTGCCCCCGGGGGCCATGCCGAGGCCGCCGACCTGGGCTGCCGCGGCGTCGGAGATGTAGTCCCCGTTCAAGTTTGGCGTCGCAAGCACGGAGTATTCCTCGGGCCGCAGCAGGAGTTGCTGAAACATCGAGTCCGCGATGCGATCCTTGACGATCACGGCGTCGGCTCGCGCCTTGACGCCGCCCTTTGTCAGATCCGACTCGGTCACGATCGACTCGCCGTACTTCTCCCGGGCAAGCTCGTAGCCCCAATCGCGGAAGGCGCCTTCGGTGTACTTCATGATGTTGCCCTTGTGCACGAGCGTCACCGAGGGCAGGCCATGCTTGAGCGCGTGGCGATAGGCCATGTCGATCAGGCGCACCGAGCCGAACTGCGACATCGGTTTGACGCCGATCGCCGAGGACTCTCGAATGTCGCCGCCGAGTTCCTTCATGATGAACTGGCGCAACTTGTTTGCTTCGGGCGAGCCGGCCTTCCACTCGAGACCGGCGTAGACGTCCTCGGTGTTCTCGCGAAAGATCACAACGTTGAGCTTCTCCGGCTCGCGCATCGGACTCCCGACGCCCTCGAAGTAGCGAACCGGCCGAATGCAGGCGTACAGGTCGAGCACCAGCCGCAACGTGACGTTGAGGGACCGGATGCCACCGCCGACCGGCGTGGTGAGCGGGCCCTTGATCGAGACCCGAAACTCCCGCATCGCGTCGACGGTCTCCGGCGGCAGCCAGTCGCCGTGCGCCGTGAACGCCTTTTCGCCGGCGAAGACTTCCATCCAGGCGACTCGCTTCTGTCCCTGAAAGGCTTTCTCGACCGCCGCGTCGAAAACACGAACGGCGGCGCGCCAGATGTCGGCGCCGGTTCCGTCCCCTTCGACGTACGGAATGATCGGGTTATCGGGGACCTTGAGGACGCCGGCGTCGTAAGCGATCGGTTCGCCACGGGGCGGAACCTTGGCCAGTTTATACGTTGACATTCGCGTTCGCGCGAGTGAAAAGTGGGAAGTGGATCGGGCGGGAAAGGTATGGAGCCACCAAAATGTCTACAAACTCAAGAGACAGCTAGATACAAGGTGGCCGCCGCGGCCAACGACTCACCCTTCGCCATGCAGAAACTCCCAGAATTGGCGCGGGCTGAGGACGGGCAATGGTGCCCGGTCCCCGAGGGCCTGGAGTTGCCCATCGCCAGTGACGAACACCTCCGCGCTGGCGGCAAGCGCCTCCGCGAGCACGCGAGCGTCGTTACGGTCGACCCCGGCGATCTCCATTGCGGTACCGGCGGGTCCGATCAGCGCCTGCGTGCGCAACAGCGCGTCGAACTCAGCAATCACTCCCGGCGTGAGGCGGAATTTCTTCGCCAGGTTACGCCGCAGCTCCAGCAGCACCACCTCGCCGATTACCAATTCATGTTCCAGCAGTACCACCCGAAGGACGTCCGCACACAGGCCCCGCGTCCCGATCGCGCTCGCCAGCACGTTGGTGTCGAGGGCGACTCTCACGACATGTCGCGGAACACGTCCTCGTCAGTGAGGTACCCGCGGGCTCCAGCCAGCGGCATCACGCGGCGGCGGATGTCATCAAACTGGGCCACCGCCAATTGGCGCCGTAGCGCGTCCCGTGCCAGGTCGCTCCGGCTGCGTCCAGTGCGCTTCGCAAGGCGGCGCAGTTGCCGTTCCAGCGATGGGTCGAGTCGAATAGTCAGGGCGGCGGTCTTCATGTCATGCATTGTAATACATCGGGCGCCACCTAACCAGGCATTGCTGCTGGCGAACGCGGGTGATTGTGCTAGCTGGCCGCGTCTACACCGTCTGCCAACGGGAACCCATGCCGGAAACGCGCGGCGCCTGGCGAACGTTCCTTACTTCACCACGTTCAGTCCACGAATCTTGCCCTTAAGAAAGCGTGGAGAGGCAGGAGCGGCGGGCACCGATTCGGCCATGCGTCGTTCAGTCGGTGGTCTGGCTGTGGCGCTCGTGCCCCCTTGCTGAGATATTCAGCGAGGTAAGCCACCCCCTTCCCCACGCCATGGACCCCGTTCGCGACCAGTTGCAGAAGGCGCTGGGCGAGACGTACCGCGTGGACCGCGAGCTCGGCGGCGGCGGGATGTCGCGGGTCTTCCTGTCGACGGAGACCGCGCTCGACCGCAAGGTCGTGCTCAAGATCCTGCCGCCCGAGCTCGCGAGCGGAGTCTCGGTGGAACGGTTCAAGCGCGAGATCTCGATGGCCGCGCGGCTGCAGCATGCGCACATCGTTCCCCTGCTCTCGGCCGGCGACGCCAATGGGCTGCCTTGGTTTTCGATGCCCTTCGTCGAGGGCGAATCATTGCGAGCACGACTCGGGCGCGGCGAACTCCCGATCGCCGAGGCCGTGCGCACGATGCGCGATGTCGCGAGCGCACTCGCCTATGCGCATGGCAAGGGCGTCGTGCATCGCGACATCAAGCCGGAGAACATCCTGCTCGCGGACGGCAGCGCAACCGTCACCGATTTTGGCGTGGCGAAGGCGCTCGTCGAATCGGCGACGGGCAACGGTGGCACGCTGACCTCGGTGGGCATGGCACTCGGGACGCCGGCGTACATGTCCCCCGAGCAGGCCGCCGGCGACGAGCGAACGGACAACCGCGCCGACATCTACGCACTCGGCGTCGTGACGTACGAGATGCTCGCGGGCCGCAATCCCTTTGCAGGGCGGTCGCCACAGGCGACGCTCGCGGCGCACATGACCGAGACGCCCGCACCGGTGGAGCAGGTGCGGCAGGCCACGCCGCCGGCGCTGGCGCAGCTCGTGAATCGCTGCCTCGCCAAGAGCGCAGCCGACCGGCCGCAGAGCGCGCAGGAAATCGTGCACGCGCTCGACGCACTGGTGACGCCGACGGGGACGAATCCGCTCGCGGCGGCGAGTGGTGTAGCGTATCCGGCGGCGCGAAGGCCGTTTCCGAAGGCACTCATCGCCGCCGCCCTGGTCGTCGTCGCTCTGGGCAGCTGGTTCGGGTGGCGTGCGATGCGTGGACCAGACCTCGATCGGCGCACGATTGCCGTTCTGCCGTTTGACGTACTCACCAGCGACACGGCGGTGGCTCAAGCGGCGCGCGTCGCCGCAGACTGGTTGATGCAAGGCATCGCACAGACCGACTCCGCAAATGTCGTCTCCAGCACGGCGATCAGCTTCGCCATCGGTGATTCCAAGGCAGCCTCAAGCGACGCTATCGCCAAGGTTGCCGCGGCGACTCGCGCCGGCACGATGGTCACGGGCAGCGTTGCGAGGTTCGGCGACTCGCTTCGCATCCAGGCCACGATCGTGGACGCCCGCAGCCGGCGCGTGATTCGCGCCATCGATCCTGTGTCCGGCCCGGTGTCGGATCCGCTCGTCGCGATCAACGCGCTGCGCGACAAGGTGCTCGGGTCGATCGTCAGCGGCGACGTTGTGCGCCGCGTCGCCTTGGCCGGACAGCCACCCAACTACTCGGCGTATCGCGAATACCTCGCTGGCGCTGAACTCTTTCCCCGAAACCAGAGCGCATCGCGACCGTTCTTTCGCCGCGCCATCGGGCTCGACTCAACGTTTGCACAGCCGTACAACTTCCTTGCCGCAGCGATGATGAACGCTGGCGAAATCGACAGTGCCGAAGTCGTCGTGGCCCGTCTCGATGCACTCCGCGACAAGCTCTCGGCGCTGGATCGACTCATCCTCGACTACGGTCATGCCATGATAGGCGCGGACTGGGAAGCGCAGTTGGCCGCTGCCCAGAAGTATGTCGCGCGTACCTCCGACCCGAGCTACCTCTACGGCGTCGGTCGTGCCGCAAACGGACTGCTACGTCCGGGTGTGGCGATTCCGGCGCTCGAGGCGAGCGACTCGGTTGGTTGGGCAGGCCATTGGCAGCCAAGCATGACGATGCTGGCAACTGCCTACCATCAGGCCGGCGACTATCGGAAACAGCTCACCTACCTGGATCTCGCCCGCACCCGGTATCCGAATTCGGTCGGTTTCGTCAGCGTGCGACTGGGAGCATTTGCAGGGCTTGGTGATTCGCGCGCTGCGCTGGCGCTTGCCGACACGCTGCTCCGCGCGATGACCGACCCCACGGCCCTGACGGGACCCGGCGCGCTCAACACCGGCGCTTGGGAGTTTGCCGCGCACGGCGATACGGCCACGGCGAACCGACTGACCCAACTCGTGCTCCGCTGGACACGGGACCATGCGCCTTCCATTCAGTCGAAGGCATGGCACCGGCTCGTCGGCCGCACGTGGCTGGACGCCGGCAATGCCGACTCGGCCGGTGCCCACCTCAAACTTGCCTTCCCCGATACGACCGTAGGGACTGTCTCGTACCTCGCCATTGTGGCCGCACGGACGAAGGACGTCACCCGTGCCCGAGCCATCGCGGACTCACTCGGAACACTTCAACGCAAGTGGGATTTCGGATTGACCCCGTACTGGCGCGCGGGAATCCTCGCCGAATTGGGGGACCGTGAGCAGGCAATGCGTTTACTGCAGGAGGCGCGCCAGAAGGGACAGAGCATGTCCGCCTGGCACACTCAACCGGCGCTGGCATCGTTGCACGGCTACCCGCCCTTCGAGGCGATGATCAAGCCGCAGAAGTAGCGCCTTATAGCGCCTTCACCGCCGCCGCGATCAGGTCCGCCCCACCGGGCGTCACGAAGGTGATCCGCGCCCCGGACCCGGATGTCAGCGCTATTGCTTGGTGAACTTGTAGATGAGGCTCGAAATGAACCCGATGGACCCCGTCGATGTCTTCACGGTGTCGACGACCGTCAGTGACAGGGTCGGGGCCGCCCACGTGCCCTTGAAGGATTTGGTCGTGATCACCAGAGGCGACGTGCTCGTGGTGTCCTTGAAGCTGATGGTAAAGTCGCTGCCGCTCAGCGCCCATGTGCCGGTCGAGGAGTCCGTCGACGTTTGATCGAAGATGGTGCCGACCTGAACCCGTTGGTTGAACTTCACGCCGTACGTGTTGTCGGTCTTCACGGTCAGCGATCCCGTGTTGACCGTCTGTTTGAAGGTCAACGAAACACCGGCGTCCGTGTATGTGTGCGAATCGACAAACGGAAGCGGAGACGAGTTGATCGTCGAGAGAACGTACGTGCCGGTCACCGTGTCTGTCGGCGCCGTCGGGTCGCCGCAGGCAACGACCACGGCGGTGAGCATGACGAAGGCGAGGAGGCGGGCGCGATTTCCAGCGGAGTACCCTGGCGCAGACAGGAATACGGCGAGCGGTCGAGGCGTTCTCATAAGTGCCGTCCGGGTTTCGAGGTGTAGGAACATGGGCTATCGCCTACGGACGCCTGTAGGGATATATCCGCGGCATCCGTAAGGGAATCTCCTTCCTGACTTGCCTGGAGGCTATTTCATGACGAAGACCATGAAACGCGAAACGGCGAGCCTCGACAGACTCGCCGCCGTCCTGCTGTAATTGGTTGTCGTACCGATAGATGCCCAGGGCGGGACTCGAACCCGCAAGACCCGAAGGTCGGAGGATTTTGAGTCCTCTGCGTCTACCAATTCCACCACCTGGGCGGGACCGACAATCTAGTCCGCCCGCCGGCGCGAAATAGTTATCTGTCGGGCGGTGGGCCCCGCCGAGGGCCTGGAGGCGCGCCCCGCAGGCCGGGCCCATCCTGGAGTTGTCGACGGAAGTTCTCCTGCAATCCCTGAAAGCGCACCCGCTGAACGTTCGTCATGAACCCCGCGAGTTCCTTTTGCTCGGCCGCGATCAGGTCGAGGTGTTGCCGCTGAAGTTGCATGAACTGTTCGTTGAGATCGCCGACCCGGGCGTCCTGCTCAGCTGTCGGCGCTTCGAGCAACGCCTGGCGCAACGCCTTTCGCATCTGGTTCTCGCGCAGGTCGACGGCCCGCTGCTGCACGCCGAAGCGTCGGTTGACATCCGCGAGTTTCACCATCTGCTCCGGACTCAGTCCGAGTTCAATGCGCGCACGTCGAGCCAGATTCTGACGCAGCTGCAGTTCGAGCCCCGCTCGATTCGGGTCCTGGCCCCTCGCCGCGCCTCGTTGCGGCGGGACCACCTCTGCGGGACGGTCCGAGCCCTGGCCGCTGGCGGCACGCGCCGCGCAAACCACGATGAGCGAAATCATCAATGTCCGTCGCATTACATCGCTCCCGATTGACCGCGAGCACCGGTGTTGTCGACCGGGACATCACCACTCAACGGAGCGGCAACGCGCGCCTCGGCGGCGGGGAGTGCTTCAATGACCTCGATCTTGCCGAGCAATGCTCGGAGCTGCTCGTCGGTCAGGCCGCTCAGATCACCCGAGACGGACAGCTCCGATCCGTCCGCCCGACCGGCGACCGCCGACGCTGGGGCCACCGCAACAACAGAATCGGCTGGCGGGTGCGTGGACCACCCATTGTACACCACCGCGACGCCCCCGCCCCCTGCCATGAAGACGGTGATCGCCGCGGCGATGCGCCAATCGAACGACCGTTGCCGCGGACGAATGCCTGGCACAGGCAGCGCCCGGACGATGCCGGCGGTGTCGATACTCGGGGTTCCGACGACAAGGACAGCCTTGGCTCGCTCGAGCAGAGCAACTTCGGCCTGACAGAGGTCGCACTCGACAAGGTGGGCGCGAACCTGAGCGAGCCGCTCGCCGCTCAGGCGTCCATTCACCAGCTCGGGGAGCAGGTCGCGGATTTCCGCGTTCGAACAATCACGCATCGAGAAACTCCTTCACCGACCGCATTGCATTGTGATAGTGAACCCGGGCCGCTCCTTCGGTCGTTCCGACAGCCTCGGCGATGTCTCGGTACGACATCCCTTCGGCCACCCGCAACGTGAAAACCTGCCGCTGTGTCGGCGACAACCGCTCGATCGCACGCTGCACCTTCCCTTCTGTCTCACCGGCAACCATCGCGTCCAGCGCATCGAACTCCGTGACCGCGTCGGCTTCCTGAATTTCCACCCGATCGGGGCGCCGGCGCTCGGCCCGTACTCGATCGAGCAACAGCCGGCGCTCAATCGTGAATAACCAGGTTCTGAACGAACTCTCACCGCGAAAGCCATCGAGCGAGCTGAAAGCGCGAACAAACGTATCCTGCACCAGCTCTTCAACGTCACCTCGAGCTCCGGAACTGACGGCGAAACGCCCGAGCGCCGACGAATGCCGCTCGACGAGCTTCGTGGCCGCCGCCTGATCTCCGGCCTTCCACCGCGCGATCAACTCGAGATCTTCGCGGTCATTCTCCGTCCGCGCCCCCTCTGTCATTCGTTCACCAGTAGACTCCCATTTGGGACTGCCGTTAAGACCTGATAGGGGAAGCGCTTCTATTCGGCTCGACCCGGCGTCAATATATGGCATGCGGAGCCAACGGCAGGTCGAGCGCATCGGGCATCGGGGGGCCCCCCGGGATTGCATGGAGAACACCATGGCGAGCTTTCTCCGCGCGGTCGTTCTCGGTGCCACGGCGGTCGAGCTCGACGTGCACGTCAGCGCGGACGGGGTCCCCGTGGTTCACCACGATCCGGCGCTCAAGTCCCAGGTTACGCCGCCGCAGTTTGCGGGGGCGGCGCTGGCCGGGCTCAGCAGCCGCGACCTGGGGGCGGTGCGGCTCGCCGGCGGCGACCGTGTACCTACCCTGCGCGAGGTCCTCGATGCGCTGACTCCAGCGACCAGAGTCTATGTGGAGATCAAGGGTGGCGCGCCCGCGGTGATCGCAACGGTGGTCGAGCCGTTTGGCGATTCGATTGCCGTGCACAGCTTCGATCACGATGTGATCGCCGAAATGGCGCGGATTGCGCCTGGCATCCGGCGCGGCATCCTGATCGACCGACCGACGGACGATCCGTCGGCGCTGGTTGCCCGGACCGGTGCGACGGACGTGTGGCCGGCGTTCACGCTCGTGGATCAGGCGTTCATGGATCAGGCGAATCGATGCGGCGTTCGAGTCATTCCGTGGACGGTCAATTCCGCGGGCGAGGTGGAGCGCCTGGTGGAGTTAGGCGTCGCCGGGATCTGTACAAACGATCTGGCACTGCTGGCGACCTGACTCTGGTTGTCGCGAAGAATCTGCGTTTGCCGCTGGAATCGCTGGGACAAAAAACCCGGTCGCCAATGGGCAACCGGGCGTTGAACGGTCGTCTACAGATTTACGCGGCGACCGTCGCTTTGGTCCGGGGATACACGCTGACCTTGTACCGCAGCGCGTTGTGGTGCTCGAACTTCACGACACCATCGATGAGGGCGAAGATCGTGTAATCGCGACCAAGGCCGACGTTCTTGCCCGGATGATACTTGGTGCCATCCTGGCGGATGATGATGTTGCCGGCGATGACCTTCTCGCCGCCGTACTTCTTGACGCCGAGGAATTTCGGATTGCTGTCGCGGCCGTTCCGTGACGAGCCGACGCCTTTCTTGTGAGCCATTGTATTTCCGTCAGCCGAGTTTGATGTCGTTGATGCGGACTTCGGTGAAGCCCTGCCGGTGACCGCGCTTGTTCGCGTAGTTCTTCCGGCGCTTCATCTTGAACACAACAATCTTGTCGCCGCGGCCGTGCCGAACGATTTCGCCGGTCACTTTGGCGCCGCTCAGCATCGGGACCCCGGTCTTCACGTGCTTCCCGTCATTGCCGAGCAGAACTTCGTTGAACTCGATCGTGCCGCCCTGTTCGCCGACGAGCGAGGGGAGCTTGTATGTGCGGCCGGATTCGACACGATACTGCTTGCCGCCGGTCTTGATAATCGCGTAAGGCATGGTCAGGCGAAAAGAGACTTATTGCGTTGGAGCCACGAAAGTTACGGTAGGGAGAGGAGCGTGTCAACACACTGCCTCGGCCCTCGGCTGGCGGCTATCGTGCTACGGCTACTCGGCTATCGCGCTACGGCTACTCGGCTGTCTGACCTGCTTGCGGCTATCGGCTATGCTGACGGCGATCGGCTATTGGGATCCGAGGTGGAGCCGAGAGCCACCGACCGCCGATGGCCGATAGCCGATAGCCGAGTGGCTAGCCGCAAGCCGATGGCGGGGACCGCGAGCCGATTAGCCGTAGCATGATAGCCGCCAGCCGAGAGCCGAGTCAGTCCCTACTACGCCACCCCGTATTGCTGGGTGACGTCTCTGCCCGCTGACTTGACGACGATCTTGAACTCGTCTGGCTTCAAGAGCGGATCGTCCCGGAGCTCGAGCTTGAACGATCCCGCGCCCTCGAGGTTCTTGATCAGGTCCTTTTCGTTTTCGAGCACGTGGAGGGCGACTTCCGGATGCACCCGGACGACGAGGGACTCCTTCTTTCCCTCGAGTGCGGCGCGACGGATCGAGCGCTCGACCCGCCGGGTGACCGTCTCGGCGGTGAAGACGCGGCCGGTCCCGTGACAGGTCTGGCAGGCGTCGGTCATGCTCTGCAGGTGGCTTTGCCGCACGCGCTGGCGCGTCATCTCGATCAGCCCGAGCTCTGAGACCTGGAATGCCTTTGTTCGAGCGCGGTCGCGGGACAAATGCGTCCGTAGTTCCTGGAGCACGCGATCGCGGTTCGCCTTGGTCTCCATGTCGATGAAGTCGGCGACGATGATGCCGCCCATGTCGCGCAAGCGAATCTGGCGGGCCAGTTCGCGCGCGGCTTCGACGTTGGTCTTGAGGATTGTTTTTTCGGGGTCCTTTTTACCCGTGTAACGCCCCGAATTGACGTCAACCGAGACCAGCGCTTCGGTGGGCTCAATGATCAAGTAGCCGCCGCTTGGCAGATCGCATCGCCGCTTGAAGAGGTCGCGCAGCTCCTGCTCGATGTTCGCCTTGTCGAACAACGGAAGCTTCTCCTCGTACAGGTGAACGCGCTCGATGAGCTCTGGCGCAACGGTCTTCAGGTACTCGATGATCTCGTTGTACATCTGCTTCGAGTCCACCGTGAGCTTTTCGACTTTGGTGCTGAACACGTCGCGCATCAGGCCGCGGGCGAGGCTCGTCTCACGATGAACCAGCGATGGCGCCCGCACGAACTGCGTCTTTCGCTTAACCTTCTTCCAGATGCCGATGAGCGAATCGAGATCACGCTGGAACGTTTCCTTGGTGACGTCTTCGCCGACCGTCCGGACAATGACGCCGCCGGAATTATCGGGGAGGACGCCCTTCATTTGCTCTCGAAGGCGGGCCCGCTCGGCCCGATCGCCGATCTTTCGGCTGATACCGACCCGCGACGCGAACGGCATGTAGACGAGAAAGCGGCCGGCGAGGGAGACCTGGGCCGTGACGCGGGGTCCCTTGGTCGAGATCGGTTCCTTGGAGATCTGAACGATGATCTCCTTTCCCCGCTTTAAAACATCCTGAATAGGCTCGGTGTTCTTCTCCGGGCGCCGCTTGCCCCTGCCCCGACCGCCGCTTTTCGGCTTGTCGGCTGCTTCATCTGGCTGCTCGTCACCGTCGTCGGCGTCGTCATCATCGTCGTCGTCATCGACGTCTTCGGCGTCGTCGGAGACGAGATCCGACGCGTGGAGAAAGGCACTCTTATCGGTGCCGATGTCGACGAAGGCGGCCTGGATGCCGGGAAGCACGGCATCGACACGACCAAAATAAATGTCGCCCACCATTCGGCGGGCGTCCGGACGGTCAACCAGCAGTTCGGAGAGCTGGTCGTCCTCGATAATCGCGACCCGCGTTTCGCGCGGATTCGCATTGATGAGAATTTCTCGTTTCATGGGGGGCCGCGTTCACCTCGCTCGGCGACTCTGCAGTCGAGGTAAAACGGTCATGGAAGACGTGAGCGTCCTCGCCGGGAGCGGCGTTGTGGACAGAAGCAAAGGGCGTTCGGAGCTTTCGGGCGATCGGCCATCCCGCGTCCGGCGTGGACCATGCCTGTTCGGACGGAATCATCCGGACAGGCTGGCCGCGACGCTGCATTCGGAAAGAGATGCGATCGACTGTCACTGCGGACAGACGGACCGAAACACGAACGAACGCGCCGACGATCTCCGCGACGAAGTCGGTGATCACAGCGCGCATGGATCGCCCGCGAGTTCCAGAATCGCCAGGAATCGCGAGCGGGAAAGAAGCAAAGGAAAGAGTCACTGCTGTAAAGTCGGTCGGTCGCGCCCGTCGCGCAACTGCCGATGGGAATTGAAGTTGGCCAGTTGACACGCCGTCAGTTCTTCAGCAGTTGCCGAGCGATCACAATCCGCTGGATCTCGGATGTCCCCTCGCCGATCTCGCAGATCTTGGCGTCGCGCATGAATCGCTCGACCGGGTAGTCCTTGGTGTAGCCGTTTCCGCCGAGGATCTGGACGGCCTTGATTGTGGCGCGCATCGCGAGTTCCGAACAGAAGAGCTTGGCCATCGCGGCCTCTTTCGTGAACGGCTTCTTGTGCAGTGCCAGCCAGGCCGCGTGATACATCAAGTGCATTCCCGCTTCGATTTCGGTGGCCATGTCCGACAGCTGAAAATGGACGCCCTGAAAATGGGAAATCGGCTTGCCGAACTGTTTGCGAACGGTGGAGTACTCGAGGGCCTGCTCGAACGCCCCCTCGGCGATTCCGAGCGAGAGTGCCGCAATACCGATCCGGCCGTTGTCGAGCGTGCGCATGAAGTTGCTGAATCCAGCACCTTCTTTGCCGAGCAGGTTTTCGGCGGGTACCTCGACGTCCTGCATGATCAACTCGGCGGTGTCCGACGCGCGCCAACCGAGCTTGTCTTCCTTCTTTCCGGCTGAGAACCCCTTCATTGCGGGCAGCGACGGATCGTGACCGACCCCGACGCGCTTTGCTTCGGCGAGATCGCTGGTCGGCTTGGTGATGATGAACGAACTGATCCCCTTGGTGCCGCGTGACGGATCAGTCACCGCCGTCACGACGAATATCTCGCCGACGCTACCGTGCGTGATAAATCGCTTGGTGCCGTTGAGCAGGTAGTGGCCGTTCTTCTGCTTCACGGCGGTCGTCCGGGTGCCGCCGGCATCGCTGCCGGCCTCGGGTTCGGTCAGCCCGAATCCGCCAATGACCCGCCCCGAGGCGAGCTGCGGGACGTAGCGCCTGCGCTGTTCGTCCGTTCCGAAGTTGATGATCGGTGAGGTGCCGAGCGTGGTGTGCGCAGAGATCGTGAGACCGTGCGAGGCATCGACCTTGGCCAACTCGTGAATCGCAATCATGTAGCTGATCACGTCGAGGCCAGCCCCGTGCAACTCCTCGGACCACGGAACACCCATCAGGCCGAGGTCGGCCATTTTTCGAATGTTGTCCCACGGAAACTTTGCTTGGGCGTCGAGCTTCGCCGCTACCGGCGCAACCTCGTCGCGGGCGAACTGGCGGACCATCTCGCGGGTGGCGAGATGGCTTTCGTCGAAATACAGGGAGTCGTCCATGGCGATAATTCAGGCCGGTTGACTGAAAGTTCGCAAGCCGTCAGGCCCGCTTCCGTCGCTTTGACACGCGAGCCTTTGTCCGCTTGGCAAGCTGGATACCGAGACAGTTGTCGCAGCCTTTGCATTTCGGCCGTGCCGCCGGGTCGCCGAAGTAGACGAGTACGAACTGGCGGCGGCAGGCGGAGAGGTAGGCGTAGCGCTGCATCGCGTCGAGCTTGGCCAGATCGCCGGCGCGGCGGCGGCCAATCGCTGTCCAATCGATTCGAAAGTATTCGAGCGGCCGATCCGGCCGTGCCAATCGACTGCCGGGCTCTGTCGGCGTCCAGACGAGAAACTGGCGCGATTGGAGCGCGTCGAGCAGCCCCATGACCCCCCGCGCCCCACCGTACCCCGGCGGAAAGCCCGACGCGTCAACAATTGCCCCGTCGTTGATCCGTGCGCCGACGAGCCGCCACAGTGCCCGCAGGAACGACAGCTCCATCTCGGCGCCGGCAGCCAGCTCGGCGGTGATCCGCTCGGGAGTCGCCAACAAACGAACGTTGACAGTGGTCGTGGTTGCCGAGTGCGCGATCAACGCGCCCCGGCTTTGGAGCAGTCTGAGCGCCGATTCGACGTCGCGAATCGACGGCTTGCCCGGAACCCCACGGACGACGATCGCGGCGTCGAGCTCGACGCGGCCCTCTGCATCAGCACCGCGCTGGAGCCGCGCGTAGACGGCTTCGACCAGCTCGCGGTCGGGATGCGCGCCCTTGATGAAGTACTCGTGCGTGAACCGATCGCGGAACGCATGCAACAAGATGCATTCGGCGGGCTTTCCGTCGCGGCCCGCCCGCCCCGCTTCCTGGTAGTACGCTTCGAGCGTGCCGGGCATGGAGTGATGAAAGACCAGTCGGACGTTGGCCTTGTCGATTCCCATCCCGAAGGCGTTGGTCGCGACGATCGCGCGGACCCGCTCGTTCATGAACGACTCCTGGACCTGGCGCCGCCGGTCGTCATCGAGCCCGGCATGATAGGCGGCGGCGGCGATTTTGTTCTTCTTGAGCAGATCTGCGATTCTCTCCACGGCCTTGCGTGTTGAGGCGTAGACGACGGCCAGTCCTTCGCGCTCGTGGAGAAACCGGACAAGGAGCGCGTCCTTTTCATCGTCGGTGCGAGCCGGAGCGACGTAGTACGCCAGATTCGTTCGGTCGAATCCGGTGACGATGGTTTCGGGGTTGGAGAGCGCGAGCGCCCGGACGATGTCGGTGCGTACCCGCGGCGTCGCGGTCGCCGTGAGCGCAATCGTGCACCGCGCGTGTAACTG
>Ga0315281_10004824_pt1 | contig 19473 bp, 17 predicted proteins | sample YL17G07_0_MG_FD_204540 | JGI IMG/M metagenome (GOLD analysis project Ga0315281, IMG submission 204540) | Sediment microbial communities from Yellowstone Lake, YNP, Wyoming, USA - YL17G07_0 | ecosystem: Environmental > Aquatic > Freshwater > Lake > Sediment | place: USA: Wyoming | collected... | reverse complement strand
AGGGACGAATATCCTGAAGATGGCTGGAGATGATCAACCCATTCTGTGTAAAGATAAGGTCCGTTTCATTGGTGATCCTGTTGCCGCTGTTGTGGCAATCTCTGAGGAGATGGCTTCCCATGCCCTCAAGAAGATCGAAGTGACTTATGAACCTCTTGAGCCAGTCCTCACCCCTGAGGAGGCGTTGAAAGAAACCATAAAGGTTCATGATGATCGTCCAAACCTATTTTTTGAGCAACCCATCATCCATGGTGACGCCGGGAAGGGTTTTTCAGAGTCGGAGGTGGCCATTGAGCGAACCTACACAACACAAACTGTTGAGCATGCCTATTTAGAAAACGACTCCGGCGTTGGCTTTGTCCACGAAAACGGCCAGCTCGTCATCCTATCCCCAAGTCAGAACATTCACGCTCACCGCAAGACCATCGCAGAAGCCCTCGGTCTCAACGTGGAAAAGGTCCGGGTGATCCAAACTCCCATGGGCGGAGCCTTTGGCGGAAAACTGGATGTCTCCGTAGGTGGAATCCTTGGTCTGGCTGCCTTGAAGCTTAAAAGGCCGATGAAGCTTGTCTATACGAGAAGTGAGACTTTTGCCGCCACCCCAAAACGTCATCCCTTTTTCATGAAGGTTAAAGTTGGGGCCAAAAAGGATGGGACGTTGATGGCATTAGATTTTGATCTCACGGCAGATGGCGGGGCATATAAATCCTTTAGCAATAGCGTGACACAGCGAGGTCTCATCCATTCCCAGGGACCTTACCGATTTCCCAATGCCCATGTCTACGGGAAAGCGGTTTATACGAATACGGCTTTCAAAGGTGCGATGAGAGGTTTTGGTGTCCCGCAGGTTGCCTTTGCCATTGAGTCAATCCTGGATGATCTGGCATCGGAACTGAAAATAGATCCCTTAGCCATAAGGGTAAAAAACGGTTTTGTGAAAGGTGATACGACGATCTGCGGCCAGTTATTAGATCACACCATTGGTTTTCAGGAGTGTATGGAGGCCCTAAAGCCTCTTTATGAGAAAGCATTAAAAGAGGCTAAAGAGAGCGCAACGGATGAGATCAAAAGGGGAGTGGGTTTAGGAGGGGTTTGGTTCGGTCCGGGCCGAAGCGCCCCAGATCAATCCGAGGCATGGGCCGAACTTTTACCCGATGACACCCTACAGGTTTGGATTGGAGCAGCGGACATGGGACAAGGTACGGACACGATGTTCTGGCAGGTCGCCGCGGAGACGATGGAATTTCCATTGGAGAGGGTTAAAGTCTGTACTACCGATACCGAGATCACACCGGATGGAAACTTTTCCGCAGGAAGCCGGCAGACTTATGTCTCAGGAAGGGCTGTCCAGATGGCCGTGGAAGAGTTGAAAAAGGCTATGGAAGAAAATAGTGCCAAGAATTATAAAGAAATGAAGGCGAAAGGTCTCCCTACCCTCTACAAAGCAGTCAACAAACCTGTGACTTCGAGGCCCGATCCGAAGACCGGCCAGGGCGTTCCCTGGGAGACTTACTCTTTTGGGATCCAAATGGCTGAAGTCTCTGTGGAGGTGAAGACAGGTAAGGTAAACGTCCTCAAGATAACCTCTGTCCATGATCTTGGGACTGTGATCAATCGCCTCAACGTAGAAGGCCAACTCCACGGAGGCATCTGTATGGGTCTTGGATATGCCCTCATGGAAGAGTTTGTTTACAGTAAGACCGATAGCTTTGCCAAATTTAAGATCCCGAGAGCCAAGGATATGCCTGAGATGAAAGTGATCACACTCAATATCCCCAGAAAGAAAGGACCCTTTGGCGCTTCAGGCACTGCAGAGTATGCCGATGTCCCAACCGCACCGGCTATTGCAAATGCTATCTACAACGCCTGTGGTGTCCGTATCCGGGATTTACCCATCACGCCCGAAAAGATGAAGAAATCTCTTTAGCCCCTCAGAAGAGGGTCGCCACTTAAGGAAGAATTTTTGAAACCAAAATCAGAGTGCGCCTCATGTCTCTTGAGTTGGGTGTGTGAGAGATCAGGAGTTCTGGCCAACGAAGAGGGACGTTTGCAGTTAACAAAAACCCTCTTGGAAATTCTCTCAAGAGAATTTAACTCAGAAATCAATGTGGGTTCATTAAGCAATAAGCTCACCGACCCCATCCCGGATTACCTTTCTCAATCCTCCAAGTATTATCAAAAGTTTAAGCGGAAGAACAATCAACTCGCTAAGAAACTACTTGGCTCTGCAAAAAATTATATCAAAAAGGGTATAACACCCCGACAAAAATTTGAAAAGGCATGCCATCTTGCATCAGCGAGCAATGTGGCCCCAATGAATGTTCCATCTGAAGCCTTTGCCTTCCAAGAGGTGAAAAGTATCTTGAGGGGAAGAAAACCATTCCCTGCGATGATGGACCCTCTTTTCCAAGAGGCACGGAGGGCTTCTAACGTTCTTTATATCGCAGACAATGCGGGTGAGATCGGTTTTGATTCTCTCTTAATGGCCTGTCTAAAGGAGATGGGTTCGAAGATCAATCTGGTCGTCAAAGAAGGTCCCTTTTTCGAGGATGCGACCATGGAAGATGCTCTCTTCTTCCACGTCGATCAGTGGGTCGATCACATCTTCACCCTGAATGGATTCTTTGTGCCGAAAGAAATCCCTCCTGCCCTCACGGATCTCTATAAAAAAAGCGACCTCATCATATCAAAAGGGACTGGAAATTACGAGGCCCTGAAGGGCGAGGTGGAGGGAAAAACGGCAATCTATATGCTGAAAGTGAAATGCAGGCCGATCGCGATGGAGATCGAAGCGGATGTCGGAAGCTTTGTTGTGAAGCTCGAAAAATGACTTGATTTATTTGAATTTCGTCGGTATAGTTCGATGTGCTTAGCCTGCAACCGAACATCATCTAATTCCATTGAGGCCAATTTATTGAGGAGTACTTTTGATCAAAGGAAAGGGGGTGATCTTAAGGTCAAAGTGTCTATTTTGACCCCAAAGGGTGGGGATCTTCTATTCTTAGGTTCTTCAAAAAATTTCAGAAGGAGGTGGGCAAATGAAATTTTACGATGTGGTACCCGGATTTGAGTTTGATGAAAAGTCTGATTTAGAGCAATCGCCAGCTTGGTTTCTCGATGCCACCCACTCCGTGCCCCCATGGACGCCTATGTTCGGATGGTTCTGGATCAATTTCTGCCGACATGGAATGCAGTATGGCGCCGAAACCCTCTCCCTTCCCACGGTGAAAGGATGGGACTGGCGCTTTAAAGATGGAGGTGGCTATTTAACCCTTCTCATGGTCGATTCCGATAAAGAGAAGGCCGAAAGAGAGAAGAAATTCAGAGAAGCGATCCGGCCCTTTGTAGAGAATTATGATGGTCTTTGGGGTGGTTACGTTAAGGAGATTCTAAAAAGATATGATAATTTGAAAGCTCTCGACGTCAACACCGCTTCGAATATCAAACTTCTTGAAAACTTCGAGGAGACGATTGATACCTGCCGAAGAATGTGGGAAATCCACATGCACATGATGTATGGGACTTATACTCCCTATGTCCTCTTTGAGCAACTTTGCATGCAGTTGTTGAACATCGATGATACCCATCCCACGTTCCACAAGTTAGTGGCTGGTTTTGACAACGAAAGTTTTCGAGTGGACCGTAGGCTCTGGGAGTTCTCCAAGAAAGCAAAGGATATGGGGCTCGAGGGTCTCTTTAAGGAGACACCCTCGAAACAGATGACAGCTAAACTTGGAGGCAGCGACAAAGGAAAAACCTATCTAAAGGAGTTTAATGATTTCCTTGATAAAGAAGCCGGTTGGCGGATGGAACGAATGGCTGAGATTAATGTCCCCACTTGGCAAGAGGATCCTACACCAGGTTTTGAAACGGTAAAGATGTACCTTAAGAAAGGTGGGGATTTCGACTTAGATCAAGACCGTAAGAAGATCGAAAAGGAAAGGAAAGATGCAGAAAAAGAGGTCTTGGGGAAGATTGCTCCCGAGCAGAAGGGCTGGTTCTCCATGTTGATGGGAGTGGCTCAGAATTGCAGCCGTTTCAGTGAAGAGCACAACCATTATCTCGATCTCTACACCCACGCGTTGATGAGAAGATCCTGTATGGCGTTGGGAAATCGATTCGCTAAATACGGTGCGATTAATCAACCCGGAGATATTTTCTTCCTCATGCCTGATGAAGTTAGAAAGGCTGGGATTAATCCTGATAAACTCAATCTCAAACCGATCGTCCAACGGCGACGGAAAGAATGGGAAGAATGGAACCAGAAGGGTAATCCCCCTGCTATCTTTAAAGAGGGGTTTACTTTGGAAATGGCTATCGGAGGATTAGTCCAATCTCTTGATCCAATCGCCCTCAAGGTGGTGGTGGGAAGTATGCCTGTGCCGAAGCCTGAACTCAAGGCGGACCTCTTGGGAACATGCGGATCTTCAGGCATGGCAGAAGGGATTGCTCGAGTGGTCCTCAGGGATGAAGATTTACCGACCATCCAGAAGGGAGACATCCTCGTAGCCATGAGTACCTCTCCTGCTTGGACGCCCGTTTTTAGCATGATCAGCGGGGTCGTCGTGGATAGGGGGGCAAGCCTCTCCCACGCGGCTATTGTTGGAAGGGAGTATGGAATCCCTGTTGTGATGAATGTGTTTACCGGCACCCAAGTGATCAAGTCAGGTCAAAGGATCCGGGTAGACGGAAACTTGGGAGCCGTTTACATCCTGGACAAATAAGATGCCTCCAAGAAAAACGACGCAAAATATCATCTGGTTCAAAGACTGTTCAGGGAAGAACTTTCCTCAAGTAGGGGGTAAAAATGCAAATTTAGGTGAGATGTTTCAACTCGGCCTCCGAGTCCCACCTGGATTTGCCGTCACCACGCACGCCTTCGACACTTTTATAGAGAGCGGGAGGGTTCGAAACGAAATTGTGAGAACCCTCTCTCAAATTCCCTTTGAGGATATCAAAGCCTTGGAGGAAGCAGGTCTTCAGATTCGAGATCTTATCGAATCTACCCCCATTCCTAAAAATATTGTTAAAGAGATCAAAGAAGCTTATAAAAAATTAGGTGACCTTTGCGGTATCCCAGATCTCCCTGTGGCTGTCCGGTCCAGTGCCACCTCCGAAGACCTGAAAACGGCCAGCTTCGCCGGACAGCATGATTCTTACCTCTGGGTGAGAGGTGAAGAGGAAGTAATCCAACATATATTAAAATGCTGGGCAAGCCTGTTTACAGGTCGCGCCATCGCTTATCGAAATCAGATCGGGTGGCCTCATGATAAAGTGACCATCAGTGTTGGAGTTCAGAAGATGGTCAATGCCAAATGTGCGGGAGTGATGTTCACAATTGATCCGGTCATCGGAGATGAGAATAAGATTGTCGTGGAAGGCAACTGGGGATTAGGCGAAAGCGTCGTCAAAGGAGAGGTTTCCCCGGATCACTTTCTCGTTGACAAGCAATCGTCCGAGATTTTGGAGAAGACAGTTGCTCTGAAATTAGTCTGTTATCAGTTGGAGGGAAATAAGGTGGTCTGCGCGCCGCCCTCCACTGAAAAGCAGAATCAGCTCTGCTTAAATGACGAAGAGTTAGTCGAAATCGTTCGGCTGGGCAAAATTTCAGAAGCCCATTACAAATCGGCTCAGGATTTGGAGTGGGCCATTGATGTCGATCTCCCCTTCCCTGAGAATATTTTCCTTGTCCAGACCCGGCCCGTGACCAGTGCGGGGAAACCAAAACAGAGCAATACGGATATCATTATCGATATGATGTCTTCCCTCTTTAGGAGGTAGTGGTTTACCGACGAAAATTTTTGGGTTTACGGCAACGAAGCCCGCTTCGTTTAAGGTTAATGGGTTACGTTTCAAAGCCACACATGACGTGGCCTAAAAACGAAACAGGCATCCTTACCGTAACCTTTAAACATAAAACCTTCTTATTCAATTATTTGGAGGTAACGTATGTATGTCCGAATGACCTTTTTCAAATTAAAAATAGGCAAGATGCAGGAGTTGCGCGAGACTTACAACAAGGAGGTGGTTTTAGCTCACAAAGGCCATAAGGGAATTCGCTTCGTCCATCTCCTTGAGTCTTTAGACAATAAAGACGAAGGGATTTCTATCACCGCATGGGATACCAAGGCAGATGTCGAGGCCTATGAGAAGAGCGGAGACTACGAAAAACTGGTTGCAAAATTCAAGGACATGTATGCCGAGGAACCGTTGCTTAAATCCTATGAGGTGACCGCCAGCTCTGATCCCATCATCCTTCGTATATTTTAATGGTTCGCCAGGCTCACCATGGTTTTCTAAGGAATGAAGAGATGACCATCCTTCGATAACCTCAGGGTATCATCCTGAGCTCGTCGAAGGACCACTGGGAGGGAAAGATGATCTTTTTATTTAATCAACACTGGGACATCATCCCCGGGAAAGAAGAAGAATACACAAAATTTGTCATCAACCATTACATTCCTACCATGAAAAAGATCGGGATCAATCCAGTAGGAGGATTTTATGTGGTCGTGGGGGAAGGTCCCGGGGTCATCTCGGTGGGAACAGTGGATTCGTTACAAAAACTCCAAAAGGCCATGGAAACAGAAGAGTATGAGAAGGTAACAGCTCAGGTCCAGTGTTATGTCCTCAACTATTGTAGCAGAATTCTTAAGCCCACGGGCAGAGTGAGAACAGATAAATATACGATTCAATTGAGGGTATGGAAATTTAACCAATATTTTAATATCATCCCAGGGAAAGAGAAGGAGTATACAGAGTTCGTCCTGAAGGATCATCTTCCGACCATGGAGAAGCTGGGGATCAAGATGACGGGTGGATGGCGTGTGGTGGTCGGATGTGGTCCATACATTGTTGCCGAAGGGACAGCAAATAGCTTAATAGAGATCGCTAAGGCTATTGACACCGATGAATTCAGGCGGGTGACGAAGATTTTGGTGTCCAACTACGTGACCGACTATAGCAGTCGCATCCTTGCACCCACAGGGCGTATCGAGCTCCCTTATCTTCTGGAAAAAATGATGAAGGGGTTTTGAATTTCGGATTGCAGATTGCGGATTGAAGATATATGATTTGGACATCATGGCTATGAAGCCGATCTGTCAGAAGATTTATGAACAGGCCAAACCTTTCCTCCGGACTCGAAAGAATCTCATCCATACTAAGATTGCACTCCAGTACGCTTTAAAACTTTTAAAGCATGAAAAAGGTGATGAGGATATCGTCATCCCTGCCATCCTTCTCCACGATGTAGGTTGGAAGACCATCCCTGAAAACTTACACCTCACCGCTTTTGGTCCAAATCCATCTAACCCTAAATTGGCAAGGGTTCATGAAGTAGAGGGAGCAAAAATAGCCAAGACCATTTTGGAGAAATGGCATTATCCTCCAGAAAAAGTAAAAGAAATCTGTCGAATCATCCAAGGACACGATTCGAGAAAGAGACCTATCTCTCGAAATGATCGAATCGTAAAAGACGCAGATAAACTGACACGGTACTCCCGAAAAGGGATGGCTATTGATTTACATCGGTTCCAAATACCACATCGAAAATATCTCATTTTCTTAGAAGGCATCATAGACCAATGGTTTCTGACCTCTGCAGGTAAAGAGATTGCAAGGAGAGAGATCTTTTTAAGAAGATCTGAAAGAGCACAATGAACTATTTAATGGGAGCACGGAACAATAGAGCTTTAAATAGAAGAAGAGCTCCTGCGCCATTGAATTATCTTCGGTTCTTGATCAAGTTGAATAGATGCTGACAAGCGATTGTTCCAAATTCAGGGTCATTAATAGATGAATCCACATCGATTACAGCTTCTTCCCTGATGAATCTTTTGATCCACTTTTTAAATGTGCTGATGAGTTCTGGGTCGTAGAATTCCTTCCCTTTTTCTCCAGGATAAGACCAACCCCGAAGGGGTATTAGAAAGATACATTTCTTAGGATTTGTCTCTTTAAGAATATTTCCTATCCACTTTGCAGCCTTTATTACTTCCTCTTTCTCAGCTTTTATACCCCATCTAAAATCGTGATAGTATATCTTCCTTTTTCTGAAAGAGAGGTGCGTTTGACGATCCTTGGGAATATAGGCGATGGTATCCAAACCCCCAGGGGCGATCACTGCCGGAATGTCCTTTGAAAGATAAGAGGTAAGTCTCCTTTCATCCATCTTCCCAAAAGCTCCTCGAGCTATGTGATCCATCACATCATGTAAAGTGAGGTCCAATATCCCTTTAAAAAGACCCTTCTGGATAAGTTCTGCCATGGCCATCGTACTCTCTCCAACGGAATGGAAAGGAACAAGATGGGTGCCCTTTTTCCTCCAAAAAATTTTAGCTACCTCAAAGTACCCATCGGATATACCGAAACCGGTGATGGCAATGGATGGGTTATCGAAATTGGGTAGACCCTCACTCATTGAGGTTAAGATGATCACACCATTTGTCAGGATGGATTCTGTCAATGGGTTGAAGATACCAAAGTCACAAGGGGATTGTATATAGACGATGTCTTTGTATGTCCTGAAGCTATGGATGCTGTTGACAATCATCGTTGAAATAATGACCTTGGGAACGAATAGAGGAATATCTTCCATTACTTTTGTTGCCATGAAAAGATTTGTTCCTCCACCGATGGATATTGCACCGGAGATGGGCTCCTTTTTAATAATTTGTTTTAATCTTGCCTTGGCAAGTGAAATTTCGTGACCGATGGTAACATCCCTTTTACTTGTGATTTTTCTTGTGGATAAGTCCAATCTAATAGGATGATGGGACCTTTCCCTAATTTTCTTACAAATGAACTCGAGTTCTTCATGTTTCGTGTTCCATGTTCCGATGACAAGAAAGTTAGCCATTGTCTTGACCTCTGAAAGAAAGATATTTTTTATGCCCCCGAAACAGAATCTATTATATTTTATCTCCATTTATTTTCCTACCTTTTCTTTATGGATACGCGGGTCGGACTGGGACTGTCCATTTCCAACCATGGCATTGGAGACGTTTCCCTTCGACACTTCCTATCAACAAATTGAACTTGACAAAACCTCATTGCCTTTCTAAAATCGGAGCCGATCCCATGAAAAGATTTTTGGTTGAAATTTCAAAAGGTCGATTCAAGATCCACGGCCTTGTCCAAGAGGTGGGCCAGGACATCCTGGTCTCCATCTGGGGAGGAACCCGACCTCATATCGGTGCTGTGGGAATGGCCATCCCGAGGCCCAGCTTGAAGAATCCCAAAAAATGGAGCGCCACCTCTTCCAACTTTACCTTTGTCGGCCATAAAGAGGACACCTTGGTAAAAAACATTTCAGAAAAGCTGGCAGCTCAATTGAAAAGAAATGTGGTGGTGACCGCAGGGGTCCATTGGGACGGAATGACTTCCAAGGAGATCAAGACCATCCGAAACCTCGCACAAAAAATATCAGATCGGATTCTAAAAAAAATCCTGTCACCTCACAGATAGAGGAAAAGACAACATGAAGGCTTCCCAAACAGAAAGCGATGTCTACTGGAACCCACTTATCGAAACTCTCTCCATGGAGAAATTGAGAGAGCTTCAACTAAAAAAGTTTAAGAGGATTTTAGAATGGGCCTACGAGAGGTCGAAGTTCCATCGAAAACTTTATCAGGAGGCTGGACTCGAACCCGATGATATTAAAACTTACGAAGATGTGTCAAAAATCCCAAAGGTGGAAAAGGCCATGATGAGGGATATTCAGAGAAAAGATCCCTTCCCCTATGGAGATGCCCTCTGTGTTCCTTTGGAAGAGGTTACCGAATTTCGACAGACCAGTGGAACAACTGGAACTCCAGTCTATCAGCCCGATACCTGGCAGGACTGGGAGTGGTGGGCAGAATCCTGGGCTTATCTGCTCTATGCACAGGGGTATCGAAAAACGGATAGGGTATTCATCCCCTTTGGATATAATATTTTTGTCGCCTTCTGGGCAGGTCATTATGCGGCTGAAAAAATCGGCTGTGAAGTTGTTCCGGGTGGAGTCCTCGATACAGAGGCTCGTATTCTTAAAATCCAGGAGCTTCGAGCCACTGCCATGATGGCCACCCCAACTTATGTATTAGGAATGGCTGATACCGCCAAGAAAAAACTGGGCATCGATCCTGCTCGAGATCTCACCATCAGAAAGATCACCTGCGCCGGCGAACCGGGCGCAAGCATCCCCTCCACAAAGCAGAGAATGGAAGAAGCCTGGGGTGCGAAGGTCTATGATCATGTCGGCGCTACAGAGATTGGAGCGTGGGGATTTGAATGCACTGCCCAACCCGGCGGCCTTCATGTGAACGAGGCCCTCTTTCTCACCCAGTTAGAGGATATTGAAACAGGAGAGATCATTGAAGAACCGGGGCGAAAGGGAAAGATCGTCATTACTGCCCTTGACCGGATCGCTCAGCCTTGCATCCGATTCGATTCCAAGGATATGGCGGAATGGTCGAAAGAGCCCTGTCCCTGTGGAAGAACATTCCGCATCATTCAAGGAGGGGTCGTTGGAAGGGCAGATGATATTACCAAGATCAAAGGTGTTTTGCTCGCTCCTTCAGCCATTGAAGAGGTGGTTCATTCTATCAAAGGGCTGAGCAACGAATTTGAGGCAGTGGTCACGAAGAAAGGAGATCTCGACGACATCACACTCAAGATCGAAATCTTACCGGAAGAAGAAAAAAATCGTGAGGCCATCCTTACTCAATTGAAAGATCAATTACGATTGAAAACGAACTTGGGTTACAACATTGAAGTCCACCCATTCAATTCCTTGCCTCGTTACGAGGTGAAGGCCAAACGATTTAAAGATCTGCGGAAACACGACTGAACAGCAGAGCGCATAGAGCATGGCGCATGGCGTGAAAATCTGTAACTCAACCCTTCAGGGTTGATCTTAATCAAGGCTAAAGCCTTGAGTTACATTATTTGGATTTGTTTCGCCTGCCTACCGCAGGCAGGGATTTCGAATTTATTAGATGAGAGGTGCACGATGAATCGAAAAGAGATTAGAAAACTCGATACACGAATCAAAACAATTAAAAAGGCAACTCAGGAACTGAAACACCTCTCTGGTGGAATACAGGCGGTCGACCGAAACGCAGAACGAATCCTCGCCTCGGTGAAGATGCTGGAGATCAACATCAGTGATGTGAAGGATCTGGTCTAAAAGCGGGACGCGCGTGTCCCAGCCTTCTTAGTCGCCACGAGTCTCCGTATCCTCGCTGCCATTTCCACCAATCCCCCGGGCAGAAGCAAAACCACCAGAATGAAGAGGATCCCAAAGATAAAAACATGGAGCTTGAGGAGGGTCGGGGCAAAAAGTTCTATATGGAATCCTTTATCGAATTTTTAAAACCAGGAGGCCTTTTTCTCATTTTATCAGGTTGGGCAATATAAGAGCAATTTTGGGGAAAGCCATTAATATGCCTGTATTAATTAATATTGCTATTAGAAATGGAAAGATTCCCTTAAAGATGGTTTCGAGAGGGACTTCCGGAGCTATTCCCTTGATGACATATACATTGACTCCTACAGGCGGGGTAATCACTCCCATTTCGCTCACCAACACGATGATGACTCCAAACCATATGGGATCAAATCCGAGGCGGACGATCACTGGGTAGATGACTGGGACAGTGAGGACAACCAAAGCCATGGCATCCATGAAGCATCCCCCTATCAAATAGATGAATACGATCACTCCCATGATAGCCATAGGCGGCAAAGGGAGTCCCTCCACCCAATCCGCCAGTATGAAAGGAATTGTTGAGACAGCCATAAAATGGCCAAATACGGTAGCGCCGGCAATGACACAGAGAACCATGCAAGAGGTTCGTAATCCATCCTTGGTGGACTCAATAAATACACGCCAGTTGAGTTGTCGCCTCACTAAGCCGATCATCAGAGCACCCGCTGCACCGATACCTCCTGCCTGAGTTGGAGTAAACCAACCAAAGAACAACCCTCCTATTACCAGGCCAAATAGAATCAACGCTTCAAAAATTCCCAAAAGGGCTTTTCCCTTTTCTTTGAAATTTGTGGAGGCCCCGGCTGGAGCACACGCTGGGTTACGCCAGCAAATAAGACCAACCGTTATAATGAATAAAAAAGTAAGGATGATCCCAGGGATGATACCAGCTACGAAAAGTTTACTAATGGATTGCTCGGTCATAATCCCATAAACAAGAAAGATGGTGCTTGGAGGAATGAGAATGCCAAGTGTACCGGCACTGGCAATACAACCGGTGGCGAAGGCATCGTCATAATGGTACCTTTTCATTTCTGGAAGTGCTATCTTCCCTATGGTGGCTGCCGTAGCCGCTGTGGATCCACATATGGAAGCAAAAAAACCACAAGCTACGACGGTGGCCATCGCCAGCCCCCCACGTAGATTCCCCAAAGTCGTATAAGCTGCATCATAAAGTCTCTTCCCAATTCCTGATGCAAAGGCAAAGGAGCCCATAAGGATAAACATCGGGATAGCACTTATAGGAAAGTTGGAGAATTGTTCGAAAAAATCCCGGGCGAGAAGTTTGAGGCCTGCGTGAAAAGAACTCAGGTAAGAAAAACCAAGGAATCCGACAAAAGCCATGGCAAAGGCAACCGGCATTCTGAGGAGAAAGAGGAAGACGAGGAAGACGATTCCAATGATACCTACATTAACTGGATCCATGATTTAACGCCTCAGCTAAGGATTTCAGGACTTCCTTCAGGAAGACCAAACAGACCGGAATGGAACAGAGGGCGATGAGGTAAGCGAAGGGGTAAAAAGGTAAATGTGAAGTCGAGCCGATTTCTCCTGCTTTTTGAAGGGATTCACCATAGAGATAACTCTGCCAAAAGATCAGAACGAAAAGAACCAACGAGAAAAAAGAGCTGATACTACTGATTGCCGCTCGGATACGCTTGGGAAATCTATCGATGATGAATTCTACCCGTATATGTCGGCCAAGAATGAGGGTAAAGGCTATGGCGGGAGCGATCGCCATGATCTGAGAAAAACTAATTATTTCTACAGAACCAGGAAGGGGCCATACAAAAAGCTTCGCCCCCACAACGTCAATAAAGTTGACAAGAAACATCAGCAGCAACCCGATGACTCCAACCCACTCGAGGGAGCGACTGAATGACGTCGTAAACTTATCCAATTGATTTAGCCACTTCTCAAATTTCATCCTCTTTCTCTTCCCGATGGAGCCCCACGGGCAAAGCCGTAGTCCTCTGTCCGACGCCCATGTGGGGCGACATCCCCCGTCTTACGTCGGGGCAGGCCGTCTAAGGGCTGTGACTTTCTGCTGCCGGGGCGAACCTTCCTCCCCCTCCCGGGACTATGTCGTAATTCTTTTTTTGTCACCCTGAATTTATTTCAGGGTCTCACAACGTATTGATTTTATCAGATGCTGAAACAAGTTCAGCATGACATTTTCTACCGTTTCCCCTATTACGACACAGTCTCCCCGGGGGAGGAAGTTACAAAAATAACGACAATTACTTCACCCGAACCTCTGATGGACCGGTAGAGGATTTGACTCCTGACTCTTTCTGTTTCTTCGTCCAGTACTCGGTCCGCATCCGTGCGTAATTAATCAATTCTCTGACTTCTTTTTCCTGATACCCTGCGGCGACCATCGATTTTACGTATTTATCTAACACCGGCTCAACGGCTTTCTTCCATTTGGCGATCTCCTCAGGCGGTAGTTCAATGAACTGCAACCCTTTTTCCATGCCATATTTTTTACCATCGATATCTACTTCGTTCCACATGGTAGCCAATTTTTCCTCGAAAGGATACTCATTGATGATCTTCTGAATATTGGGAGGAAGCTTGTTCCACGTGTCTTTATTCATCACCATATAGAAGGTATAGACCTGACCGATTGGCCAGCATTCTGTCACATACTTCGCGACTTCGGCATATCTAAAAGCCCTCATTGTCTCCATCGGGAGCATCAGTCCATCAATCACCCGCTTTTGTATCGCCTCATAGGCTTCTGGTGTAGGGATAGGTCGTGGTGTTCCACCCAGTGCACTGACGACCTCAGCGATAAACCCGAGACCTCTCAGCGTCATCCCTTTTAGGTCCTCCATCTTATTAACCGGTTTGGTCGCCGAGATAACGACATTGACAGGGCTGGTATGCATGGAAAGCATGTGTATCTTATCCCACTCCTTCGGCTTGAATTCCCTGAAAAAGTCATTGGCCACATGATTCGCTACCCAGGCATTGGGAAAGCCCAGGGGAAGGTCAAGGACCTCGGTCATCCGAAAGCGACCGAAAGTATAGCCAATGTTAGAAAAGCCTATGTCTGCAATTCCTTCCACGACCCCGTCATACATCTTTGGAGCAGTGAGCAGGGTTCCAGCAGGGAAGAAACGAATCTTCAATTGACCCCCGGAGCGAGCCTCAAGATCCTTAATGAATTCCTCACAGATTTTGGATTGTCGGGCAGGAACGGGGAAGTAATTGCAGAATTTTAATTCGATGGCTCCGAAGGCAATGGAAGGCGCCACCATCATCATGAAAATCAAAAAAATCAATGCCCTTTTGTTTCTCATAGAGTTCCACCTCCTGTTTATAATAAAAGCTGACTAAAAATCCTCGATACCCACTCCTTCGTCTTATTTCACCTCCTTTCTATCTTCCCACCCTCCATACAATGTTAAACGATTATGATATTAATCTTCTTCACCATATATCAATGGATAGAAGAAGTTAACTAATTTTTTCTTCTTTTCTTAGTTTTTCTCTAATTTCTTCTCTCAATCGCTTCTTATCCACCTTCCCCACATTGGTCAGCGGCATCTCCTCGATCAACTCTATCCGCTCAGGAAGATAAAGAACTGAGGTCTTCTTCCCCTTGAGGTATAAGATGATCTCTTCGAGGGTAACGTTTTCGTTTTCCCTCGGCTTGATGAAAGCACAGACGCGTTCCCCAAGGATTGGGTCTGGCATGGCCACCGCAGCTGCCTGTACTACCTTAGGATGACCGCTGATCAGCTCCTCCACTTCTTTAGCACTGATATTTTCTCCTCCCCGGATAATGATATCTTTCTTTCGACCCGTGATGATCAGGCGTCCTTCATCATCGAATTTAGCGATGTCTCCGGTCCGATAAAACCCATCGGATGTGAAAGTCTCTCGATTTTCGGCCTCTGATTTATAATATCCCCGGAAGATGCATGGCCCCCTCGCTACCATCTCCCCTTCTTTTTCCCGAGGAAGTTCGTTCCCATCCGAATCGATCAATTTAAATTCGTCATAGGGGCAGACAGGCCATCCAACCGTGTGGAGGATGACTTCCTCTGGATCATCATATCTTGTCTGAGTACAAGGTCCCTCTGAACTGCCATAGACATTATAAAATTTACATTTCAATTTATTGTAAACTTTCCGAATCACCTCAGGGGGCATATAAGAGCCACCCGTAGCGATCACCTGCAAAGAGGAAACATTGTATTGATCAAGCTCCGGGAAGTCAACGATTTGTTGAACCTGAGCCACAGCGAGGATCGTCGTAGTGACCTTTTCCTTTTCGATCGCCTCCAGGATCTCTCTGGGTCGGGTGGAGGGGATCATTACCACTTTCCCTCCCGTGAGGAAGGAGGGGTTCATGGAAACTTCGATCGCCATATTATGAGTAATAGGGGTTGCGATCAAGGTGATATCGTGAGGGCTTCGTTGCCAAGCTTTTGCACGATATTCTATATTACAGAGCCAATCATTATGAGTCCTTGGAACTAACTTGGGAAGGCCAGTCGTTCCTCCTGTGGGCATTAGATGGCAGATTTCATCAGGATCCGGTCGGAAGGATTGAAGATAGTCTCTGGGATACCGACTTAGGTCTACTTTTTTTAAAAGGTCGCTGAAGGACAGCGTTCCTCTCGGCCACTGTTCTTTGCTTCGTTCAGTTGTGTCAATAATGAGAATATGTTTTAAAAGGGACTGATGGGATCGAATAGATTCGATCATCGGGATGTAATCGATCTTCTCAAACTGGAGGGGGACAATCCAGGCCTTGGCCTCTGTAATCTCACAGAAATGCTCCATCTCCCTCTGAGAGAATCGAGGGATACACATGACAGGAATGGCTCCAATCTTATGGAGGCCATAGTAGGCATAAACAAACTCAGCCCAATTCGGAATTTGAAGTAGAACGCGATCCAATGTCTTAATGCCTAATTCAACGAAGGCAATGGCAGCTCGATCCGTCCATTCTTTGAGTTGCCGATACGTCAACCTCACACCCTCTGCCACGAGGGCTTCTTTATTGGGGTAGAGGTCGCAGCTTCTATCGAGCATCTCGCCCAAGGGAATTCCCAACCACCATCTTTTTTCGTAGTATAGATTCACGAATTCCTTTGGAAAAGGATTAGTGCCTTCAAGCATTATCGGTTTTCTCCAATGAACAAATAGAAATATTTTAGACTGGGATAGAATGCATATTAAATTTTCTAATCCTTCCGGTCAAGAGTGAAAATAAGATTTTTTTATTAATACAAACGCTTTAATTTTATTGAAACTCTGTAGGGCCTGCTCCCCGAGCAGGCCGCCTTAGAGTGCGTTTGCCTGCCTGCCGGTAGGCAGGGGGAACGCACCCTACAATATATGTAAATTTTATAATTATGTTTGTATTAGTAAATCAAACTCTTTTTTAATCAAGATAATGTAGAAGAAGAGCGGATAATTTATACGAAACAGCAAGAGGGGCATCGTTTTAGATGTTGGCAGTTTAAAAATGAGAGGAACCCAATGGTATTAAAGTCTGATCCCTTTGGGAACCACCACAATCCCTGAGGCGGTCACTGTGAATCGCTTTGCATCTTCATCCAGATAGTAGCCGATCTCCATTCCCTGAGGGATCTGAACCTCTTTGTCGATGATCGTCTTCCGGATCTTCGCATTCCTTCCGACATCCACCCCCTCCAGGAGGATAGAATCCTCGATCTCCGCAAAGCTATGAACTGTCACTTTGGGTGAGAGGATTGATCGCTTGACGTTTCCACCGCTGATAATGCAACCATTTGAGATGATCGAATTGAGAGCCGTCCCTACCCTTCCCTCTTCGATCCACACAGTTTTTGCCGGTGGAGAAGTGGGTTGATAGGTCAGGATGGGCCATTGGGGATCGTAGAGATTGAGTTGAGGTGTGACGGAGATCAGATCCATGTTCGCCTCATAATAAGCATCAATCGTTCCCACATCCCTCCAATACCCCGTCCCTCCACAATCTCCTTGTCTGAAATCGAAAGCGAAGACTTGATCCTTTCCAATCATCATGGGAATGATATCTTTACCAAAATCATGGCTCGAGTCAGATCGAGCATCCTCAATCAATCGCCTCACCAACACCTCAGTATTGAAAACATAGATTCCCATAGAAGCCAGGAGCCCACCGGGGTCTCTGGGAATAGTCTTGGGCTCTTCGGGTTTCTCTTGGAAACCAATAATTCGCCAATTCTCATCTATCTCTATCACGCCAAATTCTTTGGAAAGCTTTCGATCCATCCGTATGGCAGCGACCGTCAGATCCACCCCCTTCTCCAGGTGGAAGGCGATCATCTTCCGATAGTCCATTTTATAGATGTGATCACCAGAGAGGATCAATACCAGGTCAGGCCTTTCCACTTGCAAGGTATAGATGTTTTGAAAAATCGCATCGGCGGTTCCTTGATACCAGTGCTCATCAATTCTCTGCTGGGCGGGAATCGCCTCGATAAACTCCCCCAGAGGGGCAGAAAGGATACCCCAACCAAATTGAATGTGGCGATGGAGAGAGGTCGATTTATATTGGGTGAGGGCATAGATGCGGCGGATGCCAGAATTGAGGCAGTTGGAGAGAGTGAAGTCAATGATTCGATAAATGGCGCCGAAAGGCACAGCGGGCTTAGCTCGATCCCGTGTGAGGGGATAGAGCCTTTCCCCTCGGCCGCCTGCTAAGATCATGGCCAGGACTTTCTTCACCGGGTCTTACCTTTCTCTAAAGAGAGCTCTAAAACACCGCTTTTCGCTCTCTTGATTACGCAGATTGTTAAAAAATGATTCCACAGATTTTTCTTTATTTTCAATGGATTTCTAATCGGTGTAATCGTTTCATAATCCGTGTAATCAGAGATTTCTGGACTTTCCAGAAATCTCTAAAAGTTCTCGGATCTTCTTTTTTAATTCAGTGAGGTCATGGGACTTCGTCACATAGGCATCGGCTGCCCAACTCATAAAATCCTGCTGATACCCTGAGTAAGAGGTATTAAGGATGATGGGGATCTTCCTCTCCTTGCTGACAATTCGGCCTAAGGTCTCCATCCCATCCATCACAGGCATGACAATGTCAAGAATGATCAGATCGGGTTTCCCTGTCTCCAACTGTTGAATGGCTTCTCTTCCATTCCCGGCAGTGAGAACCTCATACCCCTCTGACTTTAATTCCTCTTCATAAAGAAGCCTCAAGCTCTCTTCATCTTCAACGACTAATATTTTTTTCTTCATAAGATTATTATTGATAATCTCTTGGGAAAAAACAACCTTTTTTTCACCCCTTAACTCCCCTCACTCCATCCCTCTCCCCATTGGGGAGAGAGGAGGGTGAGGGGGCTCTGAACTCCTGTACGGAACGGTTTCCCTCCGGGGCAGAAGCCCCTCGGGGGCGGAGCCAAACCGTTCCCTATCGAACTCCTAACTTTATTTATCTTCTTTCCACCTTCTTTCTTTGTTCAATGGCTAATTTACATTCGGCGCAGATGAACCGGGGGAGGGTATGAGGATATTCGATTCGTTCTTCTCCAAATCCCCAATTAATAATATCCCTTACCAATAACTCTTCCTTAAAGGCATGCCCCAGGCAGAGTCCCATCCCGCAGACGATGCAAATCGCCACGGCATCCTTATCCACTCCCTGCTTTGCACACACATAACATTTCATGGCCGGTCCTCCTTCTGTGATACGAGTCAGTTCATACATTATTTTTACCACGGAAAAGGCCAAAAATCAAAAGAGATAATAAAAACCCCTCACCCTCCCCCCAAAGGGGGAGAGGGCGGGGTGAGGGGGAGACAATTTTGAAGTAAAGTTTATTAAGGCGTTTGTATTAGTATGGTTTTTATTTCACCAGCGTAAATATCTGAGCTCGGCTATTGCCCCGGTCTGCAATAAAAACCTCTCCTTTTTCATTGATGCACATTTGGGTGGGATAGTAAACCCCGTTAGAAAGTCTTCGGCTTTCCAACGGGTCATTATTTTCTTTTGAAATTCAGTAATCAAGTCTACGTCCGGGAACTTTATTTATTGCTTGTAAAGTGGTGTAGTTTAGCTTTGACCCCAAGTCCCCTTATCATAATCTATCCTCGATATTGTCAATCAGCTTATTAAAATAATTTGGCACTTTGGTTCCAAAAGTCATCTGCTCGCCGCTGGTGGGGTGTTTGAAGGAAATCGATTTGGAATGAAGCGCTAAACGCCTGTACCCATCCTTGGT
>Ga0315281_10004823_pt1 | contig 19475 bp, 21 predicted proteins | sample YL17G07_0_MG_FD_204540 | JGI IMG/M metagenome (GOLD analysis project Ga0315281, IMG submission 204540) | Sediment microbial communities from Yellowstone Lake, YNP, Wyoming, USA - YL17G07_0 | ecosystem: Environmental > Aquatic > Freshwater > Lake > Sediment | place: USA: Wyoming | collected... | reverse complement strand
CGGCGTGGGAATAAAATGAATAGTCGAACAGTAAAACTTATTGAGGGTTGTTTTGAATAAACCGTCGCAACAATTTGAGAAAGCCGCGCTCTTGCATTTGCGGGCTGCATATAACCTGGCGCGCTGGCTGGTGCGGGACGAGCATGTTGCACAGGATATGGTGCAGGAAGCATACTTGCGGGCGATAAAATATTCCAGTGGGTTTAATGGTGACGATATTCGGCCGTGGATATTGGGCATTGTTCGCAACACTTGCTATACCTGGTTGCAAAGCAACAGAAGCGGTGAAGCGATATTGGAGTTCGATGAAAATCTCGACAGTGACGCATACCACTCGATGAACGGCAGCATGACTAACAATCCAGAGGCATTGCTGCTGAGCAAGCAGGAGGGGTCACGTGTCAACGCTGCTATCGCTATGCTTGCGCCGGTGTTTCGCGAGGTGCTGGTGCTGCGCGAATTGGAGGGGTTGACATACGAAGAGATCGCAACCGTTGCGGGAATTCCCGCAGGCACAGTGATGTCACGCCTGGCAAGGGCCAGAACGATGTTGCGTGCCGAGTTGAACAAGGAGCAACAATAATGAAACTTAAGGAAGATGCAGAACTCAGCCGGCTCATTCAAGCGGAAGCCACTTATTACGAAGCGCCGCAACAATTGCGTGACAAAATCGCTGCAACACTGGGTGGAGTTGCACTGCCAGAGGCGGAGCATAAAAAAAATGTTGCGTCGGAATGGCATCGCTGGCTGGGCATGGGTGTCGCGTTTGCCTGCGGTGTTATATTCAGTATTGCTGTCTTATTTTTTCACGGGGAAACCGAGACGCAAAATCGTATTGCATCGCAAGTGGTTGCCGGGCATGTGCGCTCGTTAATGCTTGCGCATTTATCGGATGTCGTATCGACAGATCAGCATACGGTTAAACCCTGGTTCAGCGGCAAGCTGGATTATTCCCCGCCGGTAAAAAATCTGTCGAGCGACGGGTTTGAGCTTGTCGGTGGGCGTCTGGATTATATGGATGAACGCCCGGTTGCTGCGCTGGTGTATCAGCACCAGTTGCATACCATCAATGTTTTCGTGTGGCCGGTGCGCGATGCATCGATCACGGCACAGAGTTCTATGGTGTTACAGGGTTTCAATATCATTGCCTGGCAGAATGGCGGCATGCAATATTGGGCCGTGTCGGATTTGAATAATACGGATTTGAAACAGTTTGCTGATCTTTTAGGTAAATAGCCTGCGCGAAAATATTTCCTAATTTAGCACGCTATCTGGCTGTATCAGGCTGCTTTTACTTCCACACATTTGTGCCGCGATTGCTCACCATGCTTGAGCTCCACATCGCGCAATGGCACGTTAAAAACATCTGTAATAAATCGCAGTAATGCTTCATTGGCGCGGCCTTCTTTGGGCGGTGCGGTGAAGCAGATTTTAAGCGCGTCACCGTGCAGATGAGGGTCCGGGGTTATACGCATTTATTTTTTAGGGGTATCACCTTACAAGTGATTAGGCCATTCGGCCTATTGCGCTTACTCCGTGCATAAAACATAATCACGCATTATTCATCCATTCAGATTTCTGACGCGAGGTACGCAATGTTTCTTGTCAATAATCCGCTTACTAGTTCCGCAAACAAAATTGCATCTATCTTGTCAATATTCATAACGATATTAATATCCGGTTGTGGAGGCGGTGGAGGTGATGCGGGTAGCAAAACCGGTGCGCTCACGCCTGACAGTATTATTATCAGCAATACTACGGGAACATCACAGACTAACACTCAGGCTATAACGGTTACCAACGGCCAGCCCACCACATTTACAGCCACGGCTACCTATATCGGTGGCCCGAATCAGGACGTTACCGGCAGAGTAACCTGGACCTACGATAAAAATTTCATCGGCAATATCGATAGCAAAGGGGTTGTAACGATCAAGAGCGTAGGGGTATCCACCGTGCAAGCCAGCCTGGACTCCAAAACCTCATCGATTCAGTTCACCGTTAACCCGCTTGCCTCTCCGTTAGGCGTGCAAGCTGTTTCTGATGCAAGCAGCGTGACTTTGTCCTGGGTGGCGGTTGCAGACGCGACTGCTTACAATATTTATTTTGCAGGCAACTCAGGTGTGAGCATCAACTCAACCAAAGTCAGCAGCAATTCGCCTGCTTACGTCCATACTGGGCTCGCACCAGGCACGACATATTATTATCGTGTGAGTGCGATTGATGTGGGTGCAGAATCCCCGCTCTCTGCGGAAACATTTTCTTTTGTCTATAATAACAAAGGTAGCCCCGCTGCTACTCTGGCTGCTACAGGCAATATGTCCACACCGAGAAGCAAGCACACTGCCACCGCGCTTGCAGATGGCAAAGTGCTTGTCGCCGGAGGACTTAACGCGAACGTGAACACTTTCCTCGCCAGTGCAGAAGTCTATGACTATACCTTGGCAACACCCGGTTTCAGTACTACCGGCAGCATGACGGTCGCGCGATATTCGCACACTGCAACACTGTTGCCCAATGGCAAAGTACTGGTTGCAGGGGGAGGGAACGCCGCCACTACAGACTACTACAGCAGTGCAGAGATTTACGACCCTGCGTTGGTGGCTGGAGGCGTAACAGGTACTTTCACCGCTACCACCGGCAGCATGGCGGTAGGCAGAATCAACCACACGGCGACACTGCTTCCCAATGGCAAAGTATTGATCATTGGTGGTAACGGCAAGCTGGGCGTTGTTAAAAGTGCGGAACTCTATGACCCTGCAACCCAGAGCTTTGGTCCCACAGGTGATTTAATTACCGCGCGCTATTTGCATACCGCAACCCTGCTAGCTGATGGCACGGTGCTGGTGACAGGTGGCAGAGATGCAGCAAACGCGCTTTCGAGTGCTGAGCTATATGATCCGGGTACTGGGAAATTTAGCGCAGTGGGTGATCTGCTTGCCGCAAGCTATGCGCATACCGCAACGCTGCTGCCAGACCGTACGGTGCTCATTGCTGGCGGGTTTAGCACGAGCGCACTTAAGCGGGCGGAGCTATACGACCCGGCCAGTAAGAAATTTACTACCACCGGTAGCCTGAATGTAAGCAGAAACTACCACACGGCGAATCTCTTACCCAATGGCACAGTCCTGGTCAGTGGTGGAAGCGACGGTACAAATGCGCTTTCAAGTACGGAGATATTTACGCCGTCAAATTTTAGTTTCAGCCCCTCAGTAAGTCTGTCTGCAACGATGCTTAATCACACTGCCACTTTGTTGCCTAATGGCAAGGTAATGCTTGCTGGTGAAACGGTGGGTGTCGTAGGAACAATTTGTACTCCCCTACCATGGCCATTTACCCAAGTATGTGGTCCTTTACTCGGTGCGGTGCCCCTGACAAATTTGTTCCAGTAATAAAGTTGTAGTTAAGCTGCGGCTATACGACTGCCACGTTAAAATAAGGTGTGCAGCAACTCTTTGGGGGCTACTGCGCTGCCCAGCACTTCCACACATTTGTGCCGCGATTGTTCACCCTGCTTGAGCTCCACATCGCGCAACGGCACTTTAAAAACATCCGCAATAAATCGCAGCAACGCTTCATTGGCACGGCCTTCAACAGGCGGGGCTGCGAGGCGGATTTTCAGCGCGTCGCCGTGCAGTCCGGCGATGGTTGTTTGCTTTGCTCCCGGTTGCACATGCAGGGTTAAGGTGATGATGTTACCAGTGCTGCGATACCATGTTGGCATTGGAGATATTTGGAATATCAGATGAGGCTGCGTACCAGTTTGTCGAGGTAGTACACGGGTATCATCATCGTCAATTGCAGCAGGATGAGCAGTACAAAAGAGGAAAGATCGATCGTGCCTGCAGGTGGAATGCGTCGTTGCAATGGCCGGATAAACGGTGAGGTGATGGCATTGAGCACAGGGGATAGGGAAGTGTGCGGATTTATCCAGGACAATACTGCCTGAACGATCACGGCAACCATGAGCAGGGTAATGCTCAGGCTGATAAGTTTGACGATGCCGATGGCGACCAGGCCTATCAATATATGGTTGCCGTCCGGCGCTGCATAAATAAAGATGAACTCGGACAGGTACATATAAATAACCTCAACCAGATAGGCGAGCAGCAGGGTTGAGCTGTCGTAACCTCTGTATGCGGGAACATAACGGCGTGTGCGCAACACGACAAAATTGGTGAGCCCCATGATGAACTCGCCGAGCGGATTGCGCATGGGGGCGCGCAGCCATTGCAGGTGAAAGCGCAGTAACAGGATCACGGCAAAGGGTTGCAAGATGACATCGAGCAGGAATTGTGCGGCTTCCAGTATCATGATTTTTCAACTCCGTTTTTTGTGCCAAGCTCCATGCCCATTTCGGCTGAACGTGCGGCGGCTGCATGCACGGCCTGGATGAGGTGTCGTTGTATATGGTTTGCTTCCATGCTGAGTATGGCGCGTTCAGTGGTGCCGTTTTTGGAGGTGACGCGCGCGCGTAAAATGCTCGCGTCTTCATTGCTGGATTCTGCCAATTTTGTTGCTCCCATAAAAGTATCAAGTACCAGTCGTCGCGCGTCATGCTGGTTAAAGCCCAGTTCCAGTGCAGCTTTCTGCATCGCTTCGATAAAATAAAACACATAAGCGGGGCCGCTGCCGGAGACGGCGGTCACTGCATCCATCATGGATTCTTTTTCCAGCCACAATGTATTGCCCACCGCAGCCATGATTGTTTGCGCATCGTGGCGATGGGTCGCGCTGACGGTTGGCAATGCGTACAGGCCGGCAATGCCGCTGCGTATCAGCGCCGGGGTGTTGGGCATCGCACGCACGATATTGTTTGACCCCAGCCAACTTTGCAGGTCTTCTGAGCGAACGCCTGCAGCAATTGAAATAAGCAACTGGCCGTTAAGCAGAGGTGCCAGTTGTAAAGCGAGTTCATGCAATTGCTGCGGCTTGACCGCGAGCACGATGCATTCCGAGTGTTTGACGCCTATGGCCAAATCTGCGGAGGCCCTTACGCCAAACTCATTGTGCAAGCGCGTGCAACTGTCCGGGTCGATTTCCACCACGCGGATATGCGCTGCGGCAAAGCCGCGTTTGAGCAGGCCGCCTATCAATGCACTGGCCATGTTGCCGCCACCAATAAAACTAATATTCATTTCCGCTCCGTTGTAGTTTTGATTTGCCTGTTTCCAAAAATTGCCGTGCCTATGCGTACGATAGTGGCACCCTCCAATATGGCCGCCGTCAAATCATGCGACATGCCCATCGACAAGGTGTCGAGCTTCAATCCTGTATGGTTCAACTTCGTCAATAATTCGCGCATTTGTGCAAAGGGAATACGCTGTTCTGACAATTCGACAGTTAGTGCGGGTATCGCCATTAAACCACGCAGTTTCAAACGAGGTAAAGAGGCGATTGCGTGCGTAACGGATTCAGCATCTTCAAGTGCGATACCAGCCTTGGTGGATTCGCCGCTTACATTGATTTGCAGGCATATATTCAACGGCGGCAAATGGTCTGGGCGCTGCTCGGACAGGCGCTGGGCGATTTTTAAGCGATCAACGCTATGCACCCAGCTGAAATTTTCCGCGATCAAGCGTGTCTTGTTGCTCTGTATGGGGCCGATAAAATGCCATTCCAGCGGTAAATCGCGCAATAACCGCATTTTATCCAACGCTTCCTGCAGGTAGTTCTCGCCAAATGCAGTTTGCCCATAACCATAGGCCTCGCGTATGAGCGGCGCCGGAACGGTTTTGCTGACCGCAAGCAGAGTGATTTGAGAGAGATTGCGCTGGGCCTTTTGCGCCGCCTGATCAATGGCTATGCGGATAGCTTGCAAGTTGGAAAGGATTGCGGTCATAATCGCTAACGTAATTCAGAGAAGCTTGGCAATTGATACTGCGGCTCGCTGCCAAATAAATGGGAAATTATAATGGATATTACCGAACTGCTCGCTTTTAGCGTTAAAAACAAGGCATCAGACTTGCACCTTTCGGCGGGATTGCCGCCGATGATACGTGTGCATGGCGATATACGCAGAATTAACCTGCCGCCGATGGAACACAAAGAAGTGCATGGACTCGTGTATGACATCATGAATGACCAGCAGCGCAAGATATACGAAGAGAACAAGGAGATCGACTTCTCCTTTGAGGTGCCCGGGTTAGCTCGTTTTCGTGTGAACGCATTTGTACACAATCGCGGTGCGGGCGCGGTGATGCGTACCATTCCCTCAAAGATATTGTCGCTTGAAGACCTCAAGGCACCCAAAATATTCGAATCCATCGCCGATTTTCCGCGCGGGATGGTGCTGGTAACCGGCCCTACCGGTTCCGGCAAGTCCACTACCCTGGCGGCGATGGTGAATCACCGCAATGAAACGGAAATGGGCCATATTCTGACGGTGGAAGACCCGATCGAATTTGTGCATGAAAGTAAGAAATCATTGGTGAACCAGCGTGAAGTGGGGCCGCATACGCTGTCTTTTCAGAACGCGCTGCGCAGCGCATTGCGCGAAGATCCGGATATTATTCTGGTGGGCGAGATGCGCGATCTGGAAACCATACGCCTGGCGATGTCTGCCGCTGAAACGGGCCACCTGGTGTTTGGTACGCTGCACACCAGCTCGGCCGCCAAGACGATCGACCGTATCATTGACGTGTTCCCTGCAGATGAAAAGGAAATGGTGCGTGCGATGCTGTCCGAATCGTTACGCGCGGTCATCTCGCAAACCTTGCTAAAAACCAAGGATGGCAACGGTCGTGTCGCCGCGCATGAAATCATGATTTGTACGCCCGCTATTCGTAATCTGATCCGCGAGGCAAAAGTTCCGCAAATGTATTCGGCCATTCAAACCGGCGCGACGATAGGCATGCAAACACTCGATCAGTGCCTGATAAATCTGGTAAAAGCCAATGTGGTTGCACCTGCCGAAGCGCGCAGCAAAGCGATGAATAAAGACCTGTTCCCAGGCAATTAAGGAGAACCCATCATGGAAAGAGATCAGGCCACCGAGCTGGTACACAATTTACTGCGCGGAATGGTTTCAAAAAAAGCGTCTGACCTGTTTATTACGACAGGATTCCCGCCCGCGTTCAAGTTGGACGGAAAATTGATTCCCGTGTCCAATCAGGCGCTCACCGCGCAACATACGCAAGAACTGGCACGCAGTATCATGAACGACAGGCAGGCGGCGGAATTTGAATCTTCGCATGAATGCAACTTTGCGATTAGCCCGCCCGGTATCGGGCGTTTCCGTGTAAACGTATTTCAGCAGCAGCAGCGCGTAGGCATGGTGTTGCGTACGATTACCAGCAAAATTCCCGATCTGGATGAAATGGGCTTGCCGCCGATCTTGAAAGAGGTGGTGATGACCAAACGCGGTCTGGTTCTACTGGTGGGGGGTACCGGTTCCGGCAAATCCACCACGTTGGCCGCAATGCTGGGGCACCGCAATAAAAACTCTTATGGTCATATCATCACGATTGAAGATCCGGTCGAATATGTGCATGAGCATATTAACTGCATCATCACCCATCGCGAGGTTGGGGTCGATACGGACAATTGGGAAACGGCGTTGAAAAACACCCTGCGCCAGGCACCCGATGTAATTCTGATAGGCGAAATTCGCGACCACGAGACGATGGAGCATGCCGTGGCATTTGCTGAAACGGGCCATCTGTGTCTGGGTACGCTGCACGCAAACAGCGCCAACCAGGCGCTGGATCGTATCATCAATTTCTTCCCGGAAGAGCGCCGTATGCAGCTGCTGATGGACTTGTCACTCAATATCAAAGGCATTATTTCGCAACGACTGATTCCAACCAGGGACACCAAGGGGCGTGCTGCAGCGATTGAGATATTGTTGAATTCTCCATTAATTGCGGATTTGATCTTCAAAGGAGAAGTGAATCAGATAAAAGGCGTGATGTCGAAATCGCGTGAACTCGGCATGCAGACTTTTGACCAGGCTTTATTTGATTTGTATGAAGCGGAAAAAATCAGTTATGAGGATGCGCTGAAAAATGCCGACTCGGTCAATGATCTGCGCTTGAATATCAAACTGAACAGCCAGCATTCAAAGGATGCAGATTTGATGTCAGGGATTAATGAAATGAAGCTGCACTGATCAAATGTAATTTTTTAGCTATAGCAAGCCGCACGCAAGTGCGGTTTTTTTATATATGAATAATATTTGAGTGTCATAGGAATAAATGATCAGCGTATTGTGTTTACACGAATATAGCACCTGTTTTAGTCTTGGTCATTAAGGAGTTTCAAATGTTTAAACGAATTTCGGCTGTATCTGTATTGTTCTTTCTTTCCGTCGCAGCTATGGCAAACTCGTGAATGATGTATGAGTAATATGGATGCCATCATCACCGAACAGATCCCCCGTTTGCGCCGTTATGCGAGGGCGCTGACGGGGGATCGCTTTGCTGCGGATGATTTGGTGCAGGATACGCTTGAGCGTGCTTGGGCCAAGCTGCATATGTGGCGGCGCGGCAGCGATATGCGCGCGTGGATGTTCAGCATTATGCATAATACCTTTATTAACCATATCAGAAAGAACAGGCTCGATACAGTATCGATGAGCGACGATGCGCTGGAGGTGCCAACACGGGCGACCCAGGAAGACTTTCTGCAGATGCGCGATCTCGCATCCGCAATTGGTAAATTGCCTTACGAATATCGCGAGGTGATATTGTTGATAGGACTGGAACAAATGAGTTACGAGGAAGTTGCGCAGGTGCTGGGTATACCGCTGGGTACCGTGATGTCGCGCTTGTCGCGCGGACGAGAGCGCTTGCGCACTCTGATGGCGGGAGAGAATACTCCAGTGTTAAGGAGAGTGAAATGAGCAAGCGGGCTAAACAATTGCTGGAGAACGAGTTACATGCCTATGTAGATGGGCGGCTGGATGCGGCGCGCCGTGCTGAAGTTGAGACCTGGCTGACGGAGCATCCTGTTGACGCCGACCGTGTGGCGGCTTACCGCCAGCAAAATGACACGATGCAGGCGCTGTTTAATCCGGTGATGCATGAACCTGTGCCGCTACAAATGTATCCGCAGGCACGGCGCAGAAGCTATGTTCAGCCAATGCGCTATGCGGCAATGGTCAGCGCAATGGTGCTGAGCGGGATATTGGGATGGTCATTGCACGGTGCGGAAAGAAACAAACAACCACCCGTGATGGCAATGGTCAACCGCGCTGCTCTGGCACATGTTGTGTATACGCCGGAAATATTGCATCCGGTTGAGGTGGGCAAGGAGCAGGAAGAGCAGTTGACAAAATGGTTATCCAAGCGTTTGGGTAATAATATCAAGGCGCCGCATTTGACAGGCACAGGTTATGAATTGATGGGGGGGCGATTGCTGCCCGGCAATCAGGGGCCGGTTGCACAATTCATGTATCAGGATGCGCACGGACTGAGGCTTACCCTTTATATCAGCGGTAAAATGGCAGGCAAGGGGGAAGCATCTTTCCGTTACGCGCAAGAGGGCAAGGTCGGTGTGTTTTACTGGGTAGATGAGGATTTGGGTTACGCGCTGTCGGGCGAGATGGACAAGGCGGATTTATTGCGCGTTGCCAATGCGGTTTATAAGGGCCTCAATCAATAAATATAAGAGTCAAAATGAAGGATTAATAGGGGGCGAACTGAGGCAACACGAAGTTTAAACTTGACTCCTGTTTTGCCAAATTTCATGAATTTTTATCAAGAGTTCGTCCATGTGTATAGGCTTGTAAAAGAACGCCGCCAAGCCGTTTGTATTTGCCAGTTCTGCAGTCGCATGTTCGCTATAGCCGGTGCACAGGATGACGGGCAGGCCGGGTTTTAGCGTCAAGAATTGTTTTGCCATATGCATGCCGGACAAGCCCGGCATGGTCTCATCGGTAATCACCATATCCACTTCATCCAAGTGCAGTTTAAAATATTCCACCGCTTCGAGCGGGGACAGGAATAATTTTATATGAGCGCCATGTATGGTCAAAACTTCATACATCATCGAGGCCATCACTTCTTCATCATCCACCACCATGATACGAATGGGCGGCAGGGAGCTGGGTGGCAAAATTTTCTCGGATAGTTCATTTGGACTATGCGGGCTGGATGCGGCAAGTGGCAGAAATATATTGATGGAACTCCCCGTGCCTTCATTCGATTCAATCATGATATGGCCGCCCAGGCTATGTGCCAGGCCATGCACCACCGACAATCCCATGCCTGTACCTTTGCCCACTCCTTTTGTAGTGAAAAAGGGGTCGAATATTTTGTTTAAAATATTTTTTGGTATGCCGCTACCGCTATCCTGCAGCATGATTTTTGCATAGCTGCCGGAGAACGGATGTTTGCAGGATGCACACACGGCTTGAGTTTGCTGCTGCACGGAAAGCTCAATATTGATCTTGCCGTACTCTCCTATCGCGTCGCGTGCATTAATGCCGAGATTCAAAATAATCTGGTGCAAATGTATGGGTTGGATGCGCGCCTTGATGTCTTCGGATTCGACGTGATAGTTGAGTGCAATGCTGCTCGGAATAGAGGAGCGCAGTAGCGAGACAACTTCTTTGACGACAGGAGTCAGCAGAGTGACAGGCGCTTCGCCGCTGTTGAGATCGGGTGACAAACGGCTGAAGGTGAGCATTTGCGCGATCAGTTCCTTGGCGCGGTTGCTGGCCTTTAATATCTCGGTCAGATAACGTTCGACATCGTCAGGTTTGCCGTCTGCGATGATATGTTTGGAAAGTTCCGCATAGCCAAGTATTGCCCCCAAAATATTATTGAAGTCATGCGCAATTCCTGCGGTGAGATGGCCCACCGCTTCCATTTTGGTCGCCTGGGTGAGTTGTTCGCGCAACTCCTGAGTGGCCTGCTCAGCCTGTTTGCGCTCTGTGATATCGACCCCTATGGTATAAAAGCCGCACACAACGCCGTTGCTGTCATGGTCAGGCAGCAAGCTGATAATCGTTTCTCTACTGCCGCCGGCAGGGTTGGGAATCGACATTTCGAAAGTGACAGGCTCGCCAGCCAGAGCGCGCTGTACATAAGGCTCCATGCGGTTATATATTTCTGCACCGATTACTTCGTTTCGCTTGTGGCCAATTACATCTTCCGGGCGATTCCCGAACCATTGCTCGAAAGCTTTGCTCGCAAACAGATAACGATCCTCAAGATCAACCCGGGTGACAGGGCTGGGAAGAATATCCGTGACCTTTTTTAACTCGGCTTCATGGGCAACGATGAGCGCTTGCTGACGGTATTGCTCGGTCACATCGTGAAACACCAGCACTATGCCAGAGACCTGGCCCTCTTTATTCATGAGCGGGGCCGCGCTATGGGTAACTTGATGCACCACCGCAGCATTGCGTGAAATGAGGGAGGTTTGGTTGGTCAGGCCAACGATATTGCCATGCTGCAGAACATATTGCACCGGATTGTCCGGGGGTAATTGATTTCTTAAGTCGACAATGTGGTAGATGCTTGAAAGTGGCAGCCCTTGCGCTTCAGACAGTGTCCAGCCGGTCAGTTGTTCGGCAACAGGATTCATATTGACGATATTACCTTCAATATCGGTAGTCATCACCGCGTCGCCTATCGATTGCAGGGTAATTTCTGCCCTTTCCTTTTCTTCAAATAGAGCCTGTTCCGAGATATGCAAGGCGCCGATCCGGTCGTGAATGGCTTTGGTCATCACATTGAAATTGGATGCCAGCATGCCAATCTCGTCACTGCTGGTAATAGGAATCTGGATGGAATGATTGCCTGCGGCAACCTGTTGAGTGGCCGACATCAGGGTGAGGATGTGCCGCGTGAGCAGGAAGCCGCCGAAGCTGAGAAGAATAAAGGTCAGCATGACCTCGATCGATGCGATGATGAAACCCTGCTGAATCAAATTATCGCGCGAGTTGATCAGCGATTGCAACGACAGCCCGTATCGTACCTCGCCGATTTTATCATTACCCAATGTAAGTTGTGTGCTGCTGTTGTATATGCCGGTGGTAAAGGTGTTGGAAACATTATTGTCGGTGGCGGGCATCTGATGTATATCAATTTTGCCTGCTTGCGCATATACAATGCCGCGATTGTCATACACAACAATATACTGAAAACTCTCATACTGGCTTTTCATCAGCTTGCTGAGTATCTCCCTGATTCCCGCATGATCGCGTTCAAACAGACGAGCGCTTAGCGCGGAGTCAAGCAAAGGAGAAATGGCCGCCAGTTTTGCCTGGGTTTGCTCTTCCAAAGTCTGGTTCAATAGCCGCATGCTGTTGCTGAGCAACAGTCCAAGCATGGTAATTTCTACAATAATACTGACAACGACCAGCTTGGTGCGTATTGATTTGTGTAATGGTATTTTTGAGTTAAACACAATGCTTAGCGTTGGCCGGTTAATATTTTTGTGTAGGGATCCAGCCCTTGCATGGTTTTACTGTCGATAGGCAGGAAGCCTTTCAGGCGCGTTGTCTCAAAATATATTTTTCCTTCTTCGGTCCCCGCAAAATCGAACAGTGATTTTTGTAACAGATTTTGTATTTTTGCGGGTACGCGTGAATGGGCCATCAGCACAAACCCGGGTACGGTTTTGGTTGTGCCGATTACTTTAAGCTGGTCTTTGTATTCCTGTCCCAGCGTCTGCCACAGCAGAATACCGGTAACCGAAACATCCGCTTCATCACGCAAGGGTGCATAGAGCGCATTGTTGTGGGTTTTTGTTTCGATGATGGTTATATTTTTTCCGTCAACAAGCCCTTTGTCGGCCAGTGTTTGTTCTACCATCTGGTAAATAACTGATATGCGTTGGGCCACCATGACGCTTTTGCCTTGCAAGTCATCCAGTGAGTTAATTGCAGAATCCTTTTTGGCCAGAAAGATACCTTCCACGTTATGGCCTGTCATGGCAAGGCGTTTGTAACCGTCCCTTTTCTCGGCGAGGCGACCCAAATGAGGAGCAGTAAAAATAATGTCATACTCGCCCTTCTGCGTGCGTTCCATAAAGGACTCAAAATCGGGTGCGGTAACGAGATTGACTTCGAGTCCCAGCTTTTTGGAGAGATAGGTTTTTAACGGGCTGTGAAATTGAACAAGCTGTGTTGAGGTGACATAGGGAAAAAGGCCAAGTGAGAGCTGTTTGGCTTCATCTGCGGCATGAGGTGACGACACAAAAAATATTGCGCAAGAAATAAACAGAGTATTGATAATTTTTTTCATAACTGAACTCCCTAAAATATTCATCATTCTGTTGCTTGTACTGTTAACGCCAACAACACATTTAATGTTTATCGGTGAATATTGTGATGTAAGGATCAAGCTCTTTCATTGCAGCAGCAGTGACCGGCAGGAAGCCCGCTATCGCTGTCGTTTTGAAATACGCTTCTCCTTCAGCCGTTTTGCCAAAATTAATAAGTGCCTCTTGAATTTTATGCTGTGTTTTGCTGGGCACGTTGGGGTGAGTTAATATGATTACACCAGGCACTGAATTTGTTTGACCGATCACTTTAAGCTGGTCTTTGTATTCGGGAACCAGGACTTGCCAAAGCGTGTGGTTGCCGACGGCGGCATCGGCCTCGTCACGCAATGGCGCATATACGGCGTTATTATGTGTTTTGGTTTCGATAAGGGTGATATTTTCCCCATTGCGCAGCCCTTTCGCGGCAAGAGTTTGTTGCGCCAACTGATATATGACAGCAGTCCGCTGAACAACCATTATTTTTTTATTCTTTAAATCATCAAGCGAATTTATTGCAGAATCTTTTTTGACCAGGAATACGCCCTGTACACGACTACCTCCCATGATCAGGGGTTTATAACCATCGCGCTTTTCGGCAAGGCGGCCAAAATGCGGTGCCGTAAGAATGATGTCGTATTCTTTATTTTGGGTGCGTTCTATAAATGATGGAAAGTCAGGAGAAGTAACGAGGTTTACTTCCTGCCCCAGGGATTTGGACAGGTAATCCTTTAGCGGGCTATGAAACTGTATGAGTTGCGCTGATGTTACGTAGGGGAAAACGCCCAATGTAAGCGGGTCGCTATAAGCAATATGCGTGTAGCAAATGAACGGCAAACTAAAGGCCAGGAAAATTGTTTTGGCAAACTTTTTCATATCACCCCCCCAATACTTAACTGAATGGAAAATCGCCTGGATGCCCAGGATGAGCGTCGATCATATATTTACGGCATAAATATTTGTTTCTTTAATCTTTGAAAGTATGTTGAACGTTTAATCATAGCAGTGTTATGAGGAATTTAGTCTGATTGATAGATGAGCTTTTCAGATGTTGTTTGCAAGATTACTTGCGATTGCTGCCCGCCACAACTTTATATTCAAACAAGCGGCATTCCAGCGCGCCGTTAAACAGTGGCGTTTTGCGCGACACAGATAGTCGGATGTGTTTTGGCATAGCCAGGTCGGCAGTAAGGAGATAGGCATTCCAGCCCTTGAATTTCTGCTTAAGCACATCGCCCAGTTTGGGATATAGCTCGCGCATCTCGTCCAATTCACCCATGCGTTCGCCGTAGGGAAGGTTGGCCACCATTACGCCATGGTCAGCCGGAGCAGTGATTTCCAGGATGTTTGCCTGCTTCAGCGTCACAGCTTCAAGCAGACCGGCATTTTCCAGATTGAGATGTGCTGCCTTCAATGCATCGCCATACAGGTCGCTGCCATAGATTGGTAGAGGGATGACTGGTTTTTGCGCCGCGATAGCTTCATTGCGCATGTCTTGCCATTTTTTTTCGTTGAAGGTGTGCAGTTTTTCAAACGCAAAATGGCGGCCAATTCCCGGTGCGATATTCAGCGACATTTGCGCCGCTTCAATCAGAAAAGTGCCGCTGCCGCACATGGGGTCAAGTAGCGGTGTACCGGGCTTCCAGCCGCTCAGCATTAAAATGCCAGCGGCAAGATTTTCGCGCAGCGGTGCGATATTGGTGTACTGGCGCACGCCGCGCTTGAACAGTGCATCGCCGGAGGTGTCCACATACAGTGTCATCTGGCTTTCTTCGAGAAATGCGTGGATGCGAATGTCGGGAGCTTGCGTATTGACGCTGGGACGCTCGCCGGTAGACAGGCGGAATTTGTCGCACACGGCATCCTTGATTTTTAGCGTCGCAAAATCGAGGCTGCGCAAAGGGCATTTGATCGCCGCCATATTCACACGTATGGTACGCGATACCTCAAACCATTCGGTCCATGGCAGCGCATAAACTGTATCGTAAATATCCTGCTCGGTGTTGTAGCGCGACATCGCCACACGCCACAACACACGGCTGGCGGTGCGGCTGTGAAGGTTGACGCGATAGCTGATCGCGCCGGGGCCGCTGAAATGCACGCCACCATCGGTAGCGCGTATCTCTACAGCTCCCAGAGCTTTCAATTCGGCACATAAGGGTTGTTCAAGACCGCGCGGGCAGGGGGCGAAAAAATGCTCACTCATAATGGTTTTACCGTAACGAGTATCACAACAGGGATCAGCAGCAATACCGGGATTTCATTGAAAACGCGGTACCACACATGATTGTGAGTATTTTTCCCTTGTTTGAATTGAGTTAGCAAGTGCCCGCAATAATGATGATAGGCGATCAGAATCACGATCAAGCTTAGCTTGATGTTTAGCCACATGCCTGCAAACCCATAGCCCAGCCATAGCCAGATACCTGTCCCCAAAGACAGATACGCAATCGGTGTCACAAAGCGATACAGCTTGTGCGACATCAGCAGCAGCCTGTCCAGCTCAACCTTTTCGGTGGACATAGCCAGATTCACAAATATGCGCGGCAGATAAAACAGCCCGGCGAACCAGCTGGTGACAAAAATGATATGAAATGATTTGATCCAGAGCATGAAGATTCTCTCTTTGTTAGAGGTAAGAATGCAGGTGATCAATTATATGTCGATTCTCATTAAAACCCCACTGCATTGGACACTGACTTAGTAGGAGCGCAGATTTCTGCGCGATTGAATTTTCAAAAATATCGCGCAGAAATCTGCGCTCCTACAATTTGAGTTTTTTATTTGGAAAGGCGTTTGCGGATAAGGATCAGCGACAGATAAAATCCTGCCAGTGTATAAGCCAGTATCACGGCAAGATGCAGCATGATGTTTTCCGGTATCGTGCCATTCAGCAGCGGCCTCACCAGATCGACCGAATGTGTGAGCGGTAAAACTGCCGAGATGTTTTGCAATACTGAAGGTAGTTGCGCTACCGGAAAAAAGACACCGCTCAGCATCATCATAGGTGTGATCATCAGGGTGAAGTAATACATGAAAAAATCATAGCTGGGTGCAAGCGCGGTAATGATCAAACCGAGTGCGGCGAAGCACAGGCCGGCCAGCAGCGTAAGCGGAATTGACCACAGCGACAGCCAGTTATGTGACATGCCCAGCATCCAGATAACGATCAGCACGGCAATTCCGGACATCAGGCTTTTCGTCGCAGCCCATAAAATTTCTGACAGCACAATATCATCCAGCGTGATGGGCGTATTGAGGATGGCATCCCAGGTGCGCTGCACATGCATGCGCGAAAACCCGGAATAGAGTGCTTCGAAAGTTGCGCTGTTCATCGTGCTATAGCACAGCGTTCCGCCTGAAATGAACAGCAGGTACGAAGTGCCGCCCATCTCCGGCAACAGGCTGCCCAGCCCGTAACCCAGGCCCAGCATATAGATCAGCGGGTCGGCCAGGCTGCCCAGGATGGAGGTGACGGCGAGTTTCTGCCACACCAGAAAATGGCGCTGCCAGATGGGGTAAAAACGCATGCTGATAACCGGCATTGCGTAAAGTTTGGTGCTCATTTCTTGATGTCCTGCTCTATCGCGGCCAGTACCTCATCGGGCTTGATGACTTCGGTACGCGAGCGTATGGCTCCCTTGGAGGTACCGGTGGCGACTACTCTGGTCGCATTGCTGAAGGTATGCGTCATATAAAAATATTTGTCGTCCCAGTGTGTCACTTCAAGTTCGGCGGTATATCGTTCAAACAAATGCAATGATTTTTTATAACACATCGTGTGTTCCGCAATTACAGGAAACCACCTGCGTTTGCGCATCGATTTAACCAGACCGGTTCGAATAAACAGATCAATTCGGTTCAGGTCGCATATCGTCAGATAACGGCCATTGTTCATATGCAGATTGATATCGAGATCATTGGGCAGCACGATCATCGGCAGTCTGCTCTTTGAATTTTTCATCGAAAGACGTTCTCTGAAAAGGGAATACATATACACATAAACCATTCTGAATATCAGGCTCATATCACTCTCTCATTTCGCGACCGGTTAACTTGATGAACACATCTTCCAGATTGGCCGGACGATGCAAATAACGTAATTCAGCATGATCTTGCAAATGCGCTACCAAAGGCTGTGCATCGCCGACATAGCAAAAAGCCGTTTCACCGCTGACTTCAAAACGCTGTGCAAATTGTGCTGCATGAGCTTGCGCCCATTCGGCGACCCGATTACCAAATACCTCAACTACTTGCGGCTCGATGTTGTGCTTGATCATGTCGCGCGGCGAATCTTCGGCAATCATGCGGCCATGGTCGAGAATTGCAAGCCGGTGGCATAACCGTTCTGCCTCCTCCATAAAGTGGGTGGTCAGCAGCAGTGTTTTACCCTGCGAGGTCAGCTCCATCAATCGCTGCCAGATCAGATGGCGGGCTTGCGGATCGAGGCCGGTAGTCGGCTCGTCGAGGATAATAATATCGGGATCGTTTACCAGTGCACGAGCCAGGCTCAACCTGCGTTTCATGCCGCCGGACAAGGTCGGCACCATCACATCACGTTTATGACTGAGATTGGCAAACTCAAGCAGCATGGGAATCCGCGAATTAATTTCTGCATCCGTCATGTCGAAATAGCGTCCATATACCAGCAGGTTTTCTGCCACGCTAAAATCAGGGTCAAGATTATCGATTTGCGGTACGACCCCCACTCGCAGCCGGGCTTCGCGCGCATGGGATGGTACGTCATAATCGAGTAGCTTGATCGTGCCGCCATCAGGTTCTGTTAGCCCGAGCAGCAGGCGCAGTGTGGTGGTTTTACCCGCACCGTTCGGGCCTAGCAGGCCATAGCATTCGCCGCACTTTATATTCAGGCTGATATTGTCCACCACTCGCTGGCCGGCGTAGGACTTATGCAAATTGTGTACCTCGATCACGCTATTCACAGGCTGCTACCCGTGAAGTGATGGCTCACAATAGATTTGATCAGGTGCAAATTACCGTGAAAATAATGTGTTGCTTCCGGTATCAGCACGATAGGCAAATGCTGCGGGCGTGCCCATGTGAGCACGTCGTTTAAGGCTACTACTTCATCCATCTCACCGTGTATCACCAGGGTGTTGGCAGGTACATGCGGCATCGCAAAATGCCCCACGGCGGGAGCAACCAATATCATGTGCTTGGGGTGCAACTGCCCTGCGGCACGTGCCTGCACATAACCGCCGAATGAAAAACCTGAAAGGATCAGCGGTAGCTTGCCAAATTCCTGTATCGCATAATCTGCTACAGCCAGCACATCTTCAACCTCACCGTTACCTTCGTCGAAACTGCCGCTGCTGTCACCCACGCCGCGAAAATTGAAACGTAGCGCCACAAAACCCAGCTCGGCAAAAGTTTTAACCAGGGTGGTGACGATCTTGTTATCCATTGTACCCCCCATGGTTGGCAGCGGGTGCGCCACAATCGCAACGGCTCGCGGCTCGCTTGCAGGCATGTGCATCACGCCTTGCAATACGCCCGACGGGCCGGGGATGGAGAATTTATGTTCTCCCTTCATATCTTCAATCGCTCCACTACGCGGCCATGTTGCAAATGTTCCTCGATAATTTCATCGAGGTCGCTCTCATCCACATAGGTGTACCACACCCCCTCCGGATAAATCACCAGCACCGGGCCGGAGTTGCATCGATCCATGCAGCCTGCCGAGTTGATGCGGATGCGGTTCTCCCCGGTTGAAAGCCCCAGTTTTTTGACTTTGCTTTTGACATAGTCACGCATTTTTTGCGCGCCAAAATTATTGCAGCAAGCCTCGCCTGCTTCGCGCTGGTTGGTGCAGAAAAATACATGGTGGGAGAAATAGCTCATGGTTGGTATAAGGAGGTTGAATGCGTGGCTGAATTGAAGCTGTTATTTTACTATACATATACATAGCGACATAAGTCTACTGCGCGAATGAATGGCTGCGTTGCGCGGTGCTCGGAGTCCTCATGTATTTCTATATACATTCCGGCTCCTGCGCGCCGTGCGCCTTGCCCTTCATCCGCTCGCTACGACTTATGTTGCTATGTATAGAAGCTTAACTTGCAGCGAGCGGATGGCACCGGGTACGGCAACCGGAATATTTATTTGTGTAATGGGGTAATGCCGCTATGCTGGCTTGCGCAATATGGACGTTCGCCACATATAGCCCAGCAGCAATATCGGGAATAGCAATATGGCCAGTTGGGACAGGCTGTTATAGTTGAGCATGTGGTTGTAATGCCAGT
>Ga0315281_10004822_pt1 | contig 19477 bp, 23 predicted proteins | sample YL17G07_0_MG_FD_204540 | JGI IMG/M metagenome (GOLD analysis project Ga0315281, IMG submission 204540) | Sediment microbial communities from Yellowstone Lake, YNP, Wyoming, USA - YL17G07_0 | ecosystem: Environmental > Aquatic > Freshwater > Lake > Sediment | place: USA: Wyoming | collected... | reverse complement strand
GTAGAAGGATATGACCATATCCTTGACCGCGGTCACGACGTGTAACTACCAATGATTGTAGTTGCCACCAATTTCCAACCCATTGTGCAGTTTTGATGATCTCTTTAGCTTTGGGCGTGAGATTTGTTAAAAAATATTGGCCTTGATTGAGGGTGACAGCAATTCCACCCCCAACAGGAAAGAAACGAAACATTTTACTGCTTATCACCAGTCACGACAATTTCATGAGCACTGCACGTGCGAAGAAATAACTCAGAAATTAGTGGACCACCAACTTTGACTGAAACCGGCTTATATTTGAGGTGACCAGTGAAGACAATTCGATTTTGATAATGATATTGATAACTGAGTTGTTTATACAATGTTCGTTCACAATCAAATCGAACTGTGTAGGCAATAGCATCAATATTACCGTCGTATCCTTCACCGTTAATATTACCTTCAGGCATCATTTTATACGTAATAAACACATCTTCCTCATCAATCTGAAACGAATTAATATCAATATAATGCGGTACTACTGCTGTCTGACTGAAAAAAGGAATCCACACGGCTACGTGACATATTTTAAGGTCATCAACTCCACAAAACGTTTGTTTATGAGCACCAGCGATCTTCTTCATGTCGATGTCAGTGCACATTAAACCTTCAAGACATGGTTCAGCGAATGCGGTACTGCTAATTAATAAAAGTGCAGCAAAAAGAGTTTTCATTTATTTCTCCAGGTCTAAAAACATGTCCATTATCGCAATCCTCCAGGAATTCTCTTTGATACAACTGCAGTTGCTGACCAAGGATGTAATGATTCGATATGTTCAGTTACAATACTAAACTCCATAATAGTAGTGATGCATCTTATTTGCAACTGTTTTTACCATCTTGATATTTTACTGTGTTGGAATCATTTATCATAACATATCTCTTCAATCCACAGTTCCAAATCCGTTCAATGCCTGCTTTTTTAGTGTTCTGTGCTTCACTCAACAATGGATCATAATGTGGCAACAATCGATCAAGTTGGGCGCGTCGATAGTTGAACTTATGAACACGTTGATTATTGACAACGTACTCATAATCAGGTTTTAAGTAGCCAGTAAACAAAAAACCTGTTTTATCATATAGATCTCCGTTACTCCACCGCAAGTCGGAAAATGTAATAATCTCCCTCCATTGATGATGTTTTTTGAAATAATTCAACAACTTTGAATGACCTCCACGCACATTACAGCTCGTTGCATATCGTTCAAGATACCAGGTATCGTTCTTGTAATGCTTCATAGCAATAATGGCCACAATATTACCTTCATGTTGCAATCCATAAAAGATAGAAGCACTCTTTTTTCCTCCTCGAATATGATTTTCATTCAAGAAAGAGTTTGCTTTATCAGTGGTGATAGACACAATAGTGCACGCTCGTGCATGTATTTTTGGTTTGTGTGAAACACCAAGGATTTGCTGTAACATTTGTTTTACAATATCTTGTTTATTGTTCCATTCATCACTGAAAATAGTTATCAATCGGTATTGTTGTGCTTTACACTTTTCCCACTTTATTTTATGATAGTATCGTCCTTTATGTGATTCCTCTGTATGCCAAAACAACCCACAATATTCTATTGCAAGTTTAAGATCAGGAAGGATAATGTCGAGTTCATAAGGTGATATTAGATCTCTATCGTTTCTTTTTATGTTACCATTGTATATAGATGACACAAAATCAGCTAGTTGGTTCTCTTCATATGATGAAGCATGATATTGTGTTTGCAATCCATGACAGTGAAGATATCTCATCACCGTTGTCATATCATTTATTCCAAGTTCTTTAGCTATTTGAGATAATGTTTTCTTCTCAATAAAATGTTGTTGATATAACCAATCACGATCCAACAAGTTGTCTATTGTATTTTGTGATAAATGCGATTGATTTTTATGAACCCGAGCATATCGTTCGATATTGGTTTGTTTTGCTTTATCCTTTGCATAATCAGTACCACCAACATTGCTATTACCGAATCGTTCCAAACATGTTTGATCACGATTGGTTCTTTTATTTGAAGCTAATGACCAGTTATGGCCTCCATATTTGGTTACCATTGTGGCTATAGCTTTGTTATGAAACTCTGGTACTGCACCAGGATTAGTCACTCCATATTTTCTTTTATTAGAGGCTTCACGAAGGCTTTGTTGGGTTGGTGATTGTATGCCATGCCGGCGAAGAGATTTTTGTACAGTAGCAGGAGTGATACCAAGTTCTCTTGCCAATTCTACAATAGAAAAACATTGATCAACATGTTTAGATATCAACCATAATCTATCGTTCAACATTTGTTGAACGTGTTCTAAAATCTTTTTCGGCATAAGCTTATCTATGTGAAGGGATGAACAAGGATAGATTATCTCAATCCTCCAGGAATTCCCTTTGATACAACTGCAGTTGCTGACCAAGGATGTAATGATTCGATATGTTCAGTTACAATACTAAAATCCATAATCTTGTGTGCATCATACATCTCATCAAGACCTTGATACAACAATCTTGAAGCATCCTCTGTAAACAGCAAATTGGAGCCATTAAGTTCCGCAAATGCTTGTTCATCACGACGTTTGCAGATGACAACAACTTCTGTTGGCACTTGTCGTCTAGCCATTTCTACAATATCTTCAATCCACACAATATGTTCGTTGGGGTTAAATTGTACGGTCAATTTACCAATCGAACGTTGAGAGTGACCGTTAGCTGCCTTACCACGCTTAATCATTGCATCTTGAGCAAGTTCAAACGAACACGGACAAGTTGAGGAATAGATATAATCTACTGTCAAGAAAAACTTATATTGATCATCGTGTAGTTGACCTTCGAGAATACAATCATAAAAGATATAGCCAATCATTTTTTCATGGCCGAGCCGGATTCCCTCAACAATCTTAAATGTGTCTCTTTCCAAACTAGACTCATCTCCTTGTTTGTAATTACTCGGATTGATTTCTTTGCGAGTTCGAAGAGCTTCTTGTACCCATGGATATTTAAACCGAAGTTTACAATAAACATGCTTTGATCCTTGTTTTTGTTGCAGGCGCCGAAGTACCCCTTGCAGTCCCTCAAGCGACATGTGATTAGCAATTTCCTCATGCATAATAATTGGAAATCGTGATAAGTTTAAGCCCTTGGCATTTGGATCATCAAGAGAACCATACAGTGATGCTTTAACGTGAAGTTCTTGAACACTACCATCACGTCTAAGAAATTTCATTGGCAAATCGACCCCTGTTACACCAACTTTGTCCAATGCAACTCTTGATCCAAACACAAGCGGATCTTGTTGAGGATCTGGGAGATCGTTGTCGTCGGGGTAATAGTCGCGATCGTAAGTAAAATCAAGATTGGGCATCTTCTTTGAATAATCAAGCATAGTTTTCTCCTTTTTACCAAACATACTCGTACTTAAATTGAAAATGCAGGATACAGAGTGATATACGTTTGGAGCGGTCAAATTACCTAAAAAATTCACTCTCTTGACGATGTTGAATCGATGACATTTGTGCAGCAATGATATTTGCTCGCTGGTCGGCATCAAGAACATCAATCACATTAACTCTACTCGGATGTGACATTTGCACTGTAATATCAAACATTGTTAAATCAACCATGCGACCATAATGTGGACTTACTGCAGCACGATTCGGATCAAACGTGATTGGAAAATGACCACCTTTGATGAAGTATATCAAATCATACGACTGTTGAGCACGCATGCATCGATTGTAATAATCATTCAGGTAATCCTTGAAGCGATTTTCACGACCAAGCCAAATTACAGCATATGTAAACAAATCCGCATATGTGCGTTCAGTAACTACAATATCCATGTTGCTACCGCGTGCCAATCGTTCATCATTCATCTTACGTAGCAAGATTTCATCTTGAAATTTTACTGTAAGATCAGGATTACGAATGATGTCTTCGAGAGTAACATTCCATTCTGATTGAATGGAACGAGATGTTTTACGTTTAACGCTGCGAAATTTCTTCTCGATCAGCTTGTTTATAATTGTTGTTTTACCAGCTCCTTGAGAGCCTGACACTGCTACGAGCATTCTATTCTCCTAATCAATATACGCAAAGCGTGTCTCCAACAATAATGGATTTGCAATTACAGACATCAAAAACTTATTTGCTTCACCATTACACATTTTATAACCATAGGACCCATACTTAATAGCTCTCGTCATTGATGCAACAGGAAACGTAATCTTGTGTACTGTAAGTTTTTTGTGTGCAATGTCAATTAACGTGTATGGACCAACAAGAAGTTCCCTTCCATCTGTTGCGAGTTGACAAATTGTATAATCAAAATTATCGAAAAGATCGTTTACGTTGCTTCGATAAAAACCACCGTGAATAAATTGAACCTTTGTAGTTTGGTTATCAATCTTATTCGTCATCGTATAATTGACGATGTGTTCGGTTGCAAGAGTCATTTTGACGGTGAGTGGATCCAATTGTTCATTGGGATCGTTCGTGACTGGCAGTAACAATACTGGAGGTGCTGATGCTGCCCTATTTTCTTTAAATCTCTCGTTAAATTGATTGAATTGCTCATGAGATTTGAAGAACACATCAAAATCAGTCTCACATCGCTTGCCTTCAATAGCTTGACGGAGACATCCTCCACCAAGCCAGGGACCATTCTCGAGTGAGAAGTCCATATTACCACACATGTCACAAATATCTTTCAATACACCTTGAATTGACGCAACGATCGCTGGTCCTTTATTCGGATGCAGATGATTGACGAGATCAGAAAGTGAATATTTGAACATGTATAAATTATAGAGGAGTAGAGTAAAAAGTTCAACAAGAACCGTGACAATGGTAAGAAGAACAACGGACAATTAACGGTCACATATTTGCAGGCTACAATTCAACAACCAACAATAATAATTGTAATAGGCCTGCACACAAAGGACCAGCCAGTTAGCTAGATTCATTCAGAATAACATCCCAAGGCAAGCCTCGAGAAGATTCATCATGAAGGTGGTCTGTCTCTCCTTCTACCCTGCCCCCTCAAATCAGATTTTCTTCCTTCAGCGTTTCCACGTGATCGGTTGATAGCACAATCTTCGTGTTAATGTTCAGATAAAGCAAACGATCTTCTAAAGCTTCAACAGCTCGTTTCACTGTTGCGACATATTGTTCCACGCGAACTCGTGCTTCTGAATTGATTAACGAGAAATGAACTGTTTCACTGTGAAGTTCTTTGGCATCTTGAACACGAGCAATTTGACGCTGCAGTGCTACAGCTGTAGATACCATCTGTTCGTGGTGTGAAGATGCAAAAACACGAGTGTACATTGCGATACGATCAAGTTTATCTTTGCGTTGAGAGATAACAGAACCAATGCCGGAAACGTCATTTTGTGTACGAATCTGTTCTCTCACATCGGTGCGAATGGTAATCAGATTGTCCACGCGCAATAGACGATTGTCAAATTCAGCAGCACGTTCAATAAACAAATTGGTGACTTGATCAGCGGCGCGGTCAACGTCAAATGCGTTAACTAGAACGATAGCATTCAAATCAATTGTACGAATTTGGGCGTCAATCTTATCGACGAGCTTATGTGCAGCACGGAGTGTAAGTTCCATAAGATATCTCCTTAAGTAGAGGAAGAATTTTACAGGGGTATTAAAAGTAGGTCAACAATATCTTTCATTCACACAAACTCTGTGAATATTTTTCATTGTTCCTCTTTGTTTTCTAGTACTGGCAGGATTCTTTGTACCACCGTGTGACATCTATCACACTCCACGGCCTGTGCACATATGCCGGCGGCCGTGGTCTCAACATATATCCCCATATGACACATCAAACAAAACTGGCCCAACATATCTTTAGTTTGCATGCTTTGACCATCTTTTCGACTTTTATCAGTCTCTGAACACGTAAGACATCATGTGTTGCTTTTATTGGTCGGCGATGGAGGATTTGAACCTCCGGCCTCCTGCTCCCAAAGCAGGCAGTCTACCAGGCTGACCTAATCGCCGATTTACATCTCCCCCAAAGGGGATCTTGAACCACAACGTGTACTGCAGAGGCTTCGATTCCCAACCAATACTCACCTACTCATGCATTTTCGGCGATATTAGTCAAAGCGTGCCTTGTGGGCTGGTACTAGCGTTACCAGATTACCTCGGAACCAGTATGAGTGGAACCTTCTTTCTAGCAGAGCTTCAAGATCAAGCAACAACCAAATCTGGACTAGAGATCTGTGGGTATTTTGCTAAGGGATATAGCCGTTACCGACGTTTTCGTCCCCTTGCTACAGACGTACCTTACTTCGCCTAATGAGTCCATTGTTACTTGGTGGAGATGACAGGATTTGAACCCGCGACATCCTGCGTGCAAGGCAGGCGCTCTCCCAGCTGAGCTACATCCCCATGTTTCAATGAAACTATTTATGGATTGTACAGGGTACAACCACAACAATCAACTAGCGTTCTGAATTTGCCAGTTCGTATACAAACCGAGGGCAGTAATTTGCACATCATGCTCATCTAAACTCGTGTAAGCATAAACATTCAATTTTGATGTTTTGTGTTTGATTTGGAAAATTAATCTTCCAAAATCTTGCTCATGTTGTTTCCACATTGGTAACGATTTGCGATCAATATCTTCAAAAGCAAGAACAATTCTTTTGCCACGTGTATTATCGAGAATTGTTTCAAATATGAATGAATCGTTCATATATCACATACAAAGAAGTTGATTTTATTATATGTGTGAGCAATATCATGGAGGATGGGACCAACATCAAGATCCCATTTCAATCCACCTAGACCACACCCAATTCGTGGTAAATATACTGGAAGTTGATACACACTTGCGTAAGCTGCGGTGCCCATCAAACATTGTCGGATTGCACCACAATTTGCATATTGTTTTCCATCATTGCCATAATATACTTGTGTATACAAATTTCCGACATACAACTCTTCAGCAACTTTAATTAGATGAAAACTACCAAGTAGTTTCTGTTTGTTTGCAGTAGGGATACTTACGTCAACAGAACGATATCGTTCATAGACTTCTGGCCACTTATTGCGAATTGCAAGAGCAACGCCTGATCCCATTCGTCCTTGACAATTAACACCGTGCACAACTACCCCACGTTCAATTGTTGTTAGATCCTTCTGAATGAATTCAATCATCTTTTCCACCGCCAAATAATAAAATACACAATACTTCCACCCACTGCTAACAGGATCAAAAATTCTATGGGATACAGAATTGCTTCCCATGCACTAAGCATCATACCAAGTTCCATTACATATTCCTTACAATACTGCCGCTTTCACCATCCTCATTTACTTCACACTCGTATAGGTCAAATGTTTTGATCAATTCGTCAGCTAGCATTTCACAACTACTATCGCCAAAAAACAGACATTGATGCTGCTCACTAAAATATTTTCGGTGGAGAAAAATTCTAACATCGTGGGTGAGTTTAATAAATTCAATGTCTCTGTCCATATGATTTACATATGCTTTGCATTCAATGTGAAACAAATGTCTGTGATAATTTCGTAAGTAACTGACCTCGTCAATTGGACAAGCTAACCACCGATGAATTCCTTCAACTGCCGTCCGAGCAACTACACGAATACGTGGTTCGGACTTTTTGTTTTTCGATATTTGATCACATAGTTCAATAAATTCGCTTTGATTGAAATCAAGTTTCATAAAATTAACCCATTTGTGTAACCACTGAACGTTGCCCTCCACATATCCTTTTGTGTTGTCAATACGATCAAGAGAAGCTGTTTGTGTAAATTTTTTCGTTTCGAAATTCATACTGAATTTCGGATCAAGTGTGATAGTAAGACCACTCAAAGCACACTTTCGATTTTGTGTTGAGAACAAGTTCCAAAGATATTCAGGAGTAACATTATATTCAAGTCCTCGCTTCTTGGCACCAAGTATTACGGTATTCAAGTATGATCCGGACAAATCGTTACTTCCTTTGAATTTTTGTTCACTGCCACACTGAAGACAACCACTTGTGCTTCTGTTGTAAAGAGCAGAGACTGACCTTCTTTTTGTATTGCCGTGTGGACACTGTACAAGGATTCCCTTGAGGAGTTTTGTTGTTTTTTGACTATTGGGGTAAATGTATTCTTCATTGTTATCAATGACGGTCCAGCGCCCGAATTTTTCACCAATTGAGGGAATAGAATATTTTCGTCTCATATTAAACAATTCCAGGCCAATTGTGAATTGCTTCAAATAGAATTGTACAATACACTGTCGTCAAGGTGTTATCCATACTTTTCTCCCAATTTATTTTTGTTGAGTAAATAAGAGTGTACTACCTAACCAGAGGACTGACAAGTGCAACAAAAATCTACTGGTACTGTTCACACACGCATCAAGAATCGTCTCAATGGTACATCTTCTCATTTGCGAGAGAAGCGTGTTTCAGCAACTACGAAACACTACGACTGGACAGCAGCTACTAGCTACAAACTGCAATCAACTAAGCAGTAAGTTCGTATCGTTTTGATGTTTTATTATACACAACAACACCTCTTTTAACTAAATCAAAAACTATATACTCTATCTGTCCGTGACATTTATTATGCTCTGCAACTGTCATTATATCAAGATTACCAAGATTGTTGTTTTGTTTATTGCCATCAATGTGGTGAACGACTTCTCCTTGCTCTAACACTCTACCAAGATGTTGCTCCATTAAATAGATGTGTTCACGTTTCCAATGATAAGATTTCAATCTGCTTCTTGGTGCGTGGAAAGGATAATCAGGTCCAACATAAATCTCTAAATATCCTGTGTGTTTACATACTCTTCGTTGCCCTATGAAACTTTGCCGTTTTCTCTTCTGTGTTTCATTTCCTGTTCGTAAAGACAGGAACAAGCCAGTACAGTTTTCACAAATGTGTGTTTTAGTTTTTGTAAGGGTATATTTGTGTGTGCTTCCTTTTTCTCTCACAAACTCTTGCTTACAATGATCACACTGAAAATGATAGAGCGTCCTGATCCGCTTTTGTGTTATAATATCATCAGTCCAACTTGATTTTCTCTTAAAAATTCTTTGCTGTTTTGTTTCTTGCAAAAACATATATTCCTCCTACCAAAAGGAATATTTATTAAAAATCCTAACGCAGGTATTTTTGCGTTCTGTTCAACCAGTTGGGGTTATACAGAAAAACTTTGATGGCATCCACAAGTGGATACAGCATTTGGGTTATTAATAACGAATTGTGCACCGTTGAGATTTTCAACATATTCAATAGTTGCACCAACGAGATATTGATAGCTCAGTGGATCAACAACAAACTTGATGCCATCCTTTTCGATGAGTGTGTCATCGTCGGCAATTTCATTATCAAGTGTAAATCCATATTGAAAGCCAGAACAGCCTCCACCCTGAACGAACACGCGAAGCATCAGAGAAGGATCACCCTCTTCGGCAATCACTTCTCTAATTTTTATGACTGACGTATCTGTGAATATAATGGAATCCATAGTACATATTTAGTGAGCCAGACTGTGTTTTGAAATTGTTTGAGCAATCACATATTCTGCGAATGTTAACATATATTCCTCAGTCACACTTGCCGTGCTCAATGAGAATACGTGATACTCTTCATCGGATCGTAAAACCTTCGTTTCCGGACTGCGTAGCAATGCAGCAGCTTCATAAATCTTTGCCGGTACGATCATACCAACACACGTAGCAGCATTGTTCAACGATGGACCATCTTCCGCCCACGAGGCGAATGGAATATTTGCTCCTCTTGCAATCTTTCCAAGACTGATCGTCATTTCATTGAGATCTGCTGAAGTGCCTCCATTTAAAACAATGATTGTTTTGTGGTTTTGTGCCCAATCCCACAACATCGTCCGTGCTAGGACGTCGCCGGCACGACAAGGCTGCACAAACAATTCATGTAAACAGTGGGCAGATTGAATGCCTTGTTGAATTGACGACAAATAAAAATTACAAAAGGTGTAAAATCTCATTTTAATTTCTTTCTAAATAAAATGTTAATGTTAAATTATCAACTAAACATACAATGAATACAACGTCCCCTAATTATTTGATTTATAAACACACTTTCCAACTTCGCCAATTGCAACAGTTTGCAACTCCAATGATTTTTCGAACTTACCCATAAATAATAATACAACTAGGAGCAGATTATGGCCGCAATGACATTTTACGACAAGTTTAAAGAAAATCAGCTTGATGGAGATGCGTTTATTGATTTCAATACTGACACCATCAAAGTGATGTTGACATCAAGCCTCTACGTTCCTAACTCAGCAACAGACGATTTTAAAAACGATGTTACAAATGAAGTTTCTGGAACAAACTATACTGCTGGTGGTGTTGCTCTGACGGCCAAAACCGTTGCACTTGCAGGCAGCGTCGTAACATTTGATGCCGCAGATGCAACATGGCTTCAAAGTGTAACTGGTTTTTCCAATGCTCGATATGCAGTGATGTATAAAGATACCGGAGTTGCTGCCACGAGTCCACTAGTTGGATATTTGAATTTCGTTACTGATAAGGGTAATGTTAGTGGCGATCTAGTTATTCAATGGTCAGCCACAGGCATCTTTACGCTATCGTAATCTTGCTCAATAGGAGCAAGAAATGGCTGTAAATCTTTCTGTAGTAGCATCTCCACAAATTGCACAACAATCTGGTCCATCGGCTTGGTATGGAGTCGATGAAGTTTTCAGTAAAAATGATGCAACTGCCTCAACACTCGTATTTCTTAATGGATCTGACAACAACTACCTAGAAATCAGCAAACTTGTTGCCAATATTCCAAATATCGCGGCCATTACGGGAATTCTAGTTACATTAACTCTTCAATCAGTTGGTCCGGGTGAAATTGGACTTGATGTCGTTCAGTTAGTTAAAAATGGTATTCCAGTTGGAGCAAACAAAGGCAACCCTGCACTAACTTTTTCTAGTGCTAATTCATCACCTTTAACATTAGGTCCTTACGGTGGGTCAACCGACCTCTGGGGAACAACGTGGACTCCACAAGATATAAACAATAATAATTTCGGATTGCGAATTCGTCCTGTAGCAACGACTACTGCACGTCCTGCGTTATTTGTTGATGCCGTTCGTGTTACAATCTATTACCAAGCAGCTAGTCAAGCAGCTCTCGATCAAGTCATTATTCCACCAACAAATGTATTAACACTTGATGCCCAACTATTTGATATAAGTGTGAATGTTGTAGTATTACCAGCGAGCTTGTCGTTGACTGCTTATGCTGTGATCATTCCGGAAATTTATGACACAGCAGTGCTTTCACTACAAGCACAGTCAACAAAAGTTAATGATATTGTTTCTCCAACAACCAGCCCATTAACTTTACTTTCAGTTGGTGCAGTTGTAGCCATTATTGTCCCTATATCAACTCCAGCACAATTAACGCTCAATTCATTTCAAACAATAGTAAATGACATTGTTTCGCCTGCAACTGCGGCAATGTCCTTACAGGGTATAATAGCGTCAATTAAAGAAACATTCTTAGTGGATATAGCACAATTGGTGCTCACGGGAGAAGATGCAACTGTATTGTTCACAGATGTTTTTCAGCCCTCCGTTGCACAGTTGACATTGCAAAGTTATGACGCAACAACACCGTTATATGTACATGCGATAGCGGCCGCAATGACAATATCATCAAGTGATCACTTCATTGGTGGTACCACTCGTGAATTGGTTGATATGGCGTTGTTGACGTTTAATACAGGTGATCACACAATTACGTAAAGGGACTTTACTCTAAGTCACCTGCACGTGCACCTGATTTTGTCATGTTAAACCACATATTACCACCAACAAATTCCGGTGTCTTAGGATCTTTCATGAAAGGACGATCTTTTTTGAACTGGAGTTTTGTGCCATCATCATGCTTACCATCACCGGCTTTACCAGCACGTTTGGCTTTTTTCTTAGGCGTTTTCTTTGCTTTAACAGCCTTTTTCTTAGCTGCTTCTTCAAGCAGTTCTTGTCGTTCGTTAAGCTGAAGCAATTCCTTGAGGATGCTCATACCTTTCTCCTTGTTCTCCAGGAGATATTTAGTAAACCACAAGGAAAACTCAAAGTTTAATGAACGACAATGGCCATCTCAAGTTCTGCTAGCAGTTGTTCTTTTTCATAGAGTTATTCCAAGTTCTTTTGCACGCAAGTCTATGTCTTGTCGATCCATGTCAAGATCAAGGAGTTTCACACGAAACTCCAACGCTTGGCGACCAAACTCATCTTCTTCCGGCTTTCCTTGATTCATGTGAGCCATTTGCACATAGTACTTATATCGATTGGTAATTGCACGGTGAGACATTACCAATTGACGATGTTCACTCCGCAATTGATCAATTGCTTTAGAAATATTTTGTTCGCGTGTAAATCCGTGAAGTTTCATAGTCCCACCTTTCGATGGGACTATTTACCGTTTTACTTGTCTTTCTTGATGATTGCCCCATCACGAATAGTTTCAACTACGGTATATCCTTTGGGAAAAGGTTTCACGTTGGTGATCAGACGTTTTCCCTCTGCGTTTACGAGGATGTAAACGTCGTTGGTTACTGTTCCATTTTGAACTGGATCAGCCGCGACTGCTAGAGTAGATAGTAGTAATGCCAAAATTGTAAGTAATTTTTTCATGGTAAATCCTCCTTGATAATACCAACCATACTTGTCAAACAATCAGAAGCGAAGAGCAAGTTTCAACTTGTCATAATTACCAATCACAATTTATTATCCTTACAGGTATTAAATATTTTTGAACTGTCGCGATAGTGAGGACATTCCAGACAATTGTATATTTTGCCATTAACCAATGTCCGCACTGTACGACATGCCGTTACTTCCGGTACCGTTGGATTTTCGATTTGATCATCCGCAATCACATCAGCGATTGCCAACATCAAAGCAATAGCAAATATTTTTATCCAATCATACATGGTCTTTTCTAACTCTTCTTCTTTGTCTTATTAACTTTTGTTTTGCGACGTGTTGCAGTTTCTTCTGGAGTTTCACCTTCAATCTCTTCCTCCTCAAGGCTTTCATTGATACGCGCCTTCAGATATGCGGCTGTTTTTGTTTCTGCTGTAAGCAGAATACGTTCTGCAACACCAGCAATATCCTTCTCATACCACGAGTCATCTTCACCTGTGATAACGTACCGTGAACCACGCTTTTCAACAATGCCCATTTCAATAACAGATTCAACGAGTCCAGAATATGGATCCATACCTGTTTCATATGGTACTTCAATGACGACAGTTTGATACGGTTTTGTAAAACGAGTTTTGCGACCTTCACATTTCATTCTAATACCATGCACAACAGATGAACCTGTTTCTTTTAGTTTCATCTGTGTCAGTAGAACGATCTGTGATGCCGAAAACTTGACTGCTTCGCTGATGATCCACAGACCTTCACCATTAAGCAAGTCTTGATTCTTGTACACCTGAGATGTAACGATCATAGCAACATTCAACGGCTTAATGTCTTGTACGTAGCCCTTTAACATTGCTTTCAACTGCTTGTTCTTTTGACCTTGATCACCCTTTTGAATGCCCTTGTCATAATGTTCAAGCTCTGTTTCCGTCATCAACATGTCCATGCTATCGAGAACAATTAATACTTGAGGTGCATCTGCTTCACTACCACATTGTTCTTTGTAGCCTTTAAGGAACTTTGAGATTACATTCACAGCTTGTCCGATTGTGGTTACACCAGCATAATAATAATTCTGCTTTGTGTTCACACCAATCTTTTGCATGAATTCATTGTCAAGTGCATTCTCTGTATCAACTACCAGAATAATTGCACCATTCTTTTGGGCTTCCCGAACGATATTTGCTGCGACGAATGACTTTCCTGCACCAGAAGGACCAGCCAAGTTCGTCAATCGACCTTGAGGAATGCCTTTGAAAAAGCTTCCAGAAATGATCTTGTTTAGAACGTAGTTGCCTGTTGAGTACCAATAACGTGGTGGAGCTGAGGATGTTCCAACACCCTCCATATCTTCCAGCTCCTTTTGGAAATCTTCTAAAAAGTTCATAATTATCTCCAAAGAAAGTTAGAAGGGGAACCGAAGTTCCCCTTCGTGTAATTACGCAGTTGCTGCTTTAGCGGCTGCGCGTCGTGCCTTGATAGTAGCGAGCATTTCATCAACATCGCTAGCTGCTTCGGCGTCGATTGCCTTTGGAGCTGATTTTGGTGCTGGTTTCACGAATGGTTCGTCGTCAACTACTGCTGCCTTGACAGGTGCAGGAGCTGTACGCTTCACTGGAACTACATCATCAACATCAGGAACATCTTCACCTTCAACTGCTGGACCTTGATAGTTGTCACCAGTTAGAGCAGCTTGAAGCATAGCTTCAACCTTTTCTTTACCAGGATGCTTCGGAAGAAGCACTGACAAATCAGACATACTTTCTGCAACGATTGCGAGTTCGTCTTCAGATAAAGCACGCTGTTTGTTACGGAACTTGGAGTTCAGTTGATATGTTGGATATTTTGGTCCCTTATCCTTCTGGATGATAAAATCATATCCATCTTCAAAGTTGTAAGGAATGCTTTCCAATGTTTCGTCACTCTTGAAAGCGTTCTGGATGATTTGATATAGCTGAAAGCCGAGAGCAATGTAGCGAATTCTACCTACATGCGTATCGCCAGACTTTTCATCTGCTGGAAGTGGATCTTCCAGAACAATTGCTTGTGCAATATGTTGCTTCTTCTTCCAATACTTCTTGCCGTTTGGACTGTCTTTTCCTTCTACCTTGTAGAAATCTTGTGACACTTTGCAAATTGGGCAATCTTCACCGTACATCGAAAGACATGGGACAGATTTCTTTTCCCCATTGATTTCGAGAACGTGCATTACCTTTTGTGCTAGAAAGCCACGTGGATTGTCAGGGTTTTTGTCTGGAATGAAACGAATGATTGCTCGTTCGCCCTCTTTCATTTTCCAAAACGGGAAGTAGTTGTTTGGTAGTCCGGTACGTTCGCCCTGTTCATCTTGACCGATGTTGGCGCGAAGTTGTTCGAGGGTAAGTTTTGTTGTCATTTTATGTCCTCACTTCTAATTGTTATAACTAGTTCTCATCTATTTGAGAGTAGTGTTGGTTACTATACTTTCGCTTCTAATGGGTGTCAACAGGTTCGTTTTTCACCATAGATATTTATGATTACCTTAATCGAAGTTACCAAAAAAGAAAGCCACCGAAGTGGCTTTCAATGTTTGGATCTTAATCTGATTACGCGATATTAGCGTACTGGAAAACTACAACTTGATAAACGTGTGATGCAGGATCGATTGCACCTACTGTCACGTTACCAAGACGAACTGTTACTGTGTCAGCAGCACTTACAAATGCTGTCAATACTAAGCCAGATTCAAGAGCACTTGCTGTTACGGCAACTGGATCTCCTGAAACTGCACCAGTTACTGTAATTGTTGTTTCGTCTGTTGTGTTTGCTGCAATTGAACCAAAGTCAAATGTAGTCGTACCCTTCAGCATCATGGTTGCCCAAGTTGGGATTCCTCCTGCTACTTTCAATACTTGTCCTGCAGTTCCAACTGCTAATTTCGATAATGTATTTGCTGCTGATGCGTAAAGAGTATCGCCTGTCGCATAAGTGGTTTGGGCAGTTCCGCCGTTTATTGCTGCGATTGTTGTACCAGTCCACGTACCAGTTGTAATAGTGCCAACACTTGTCAACGATGAACCTGTGACGGTTGCATTCAGTGTTGCACCAGTCAATGTGCCAGCAGCAGCAGTAACAGTAATATTTGCAGAACCGTCAAATGATGTGCCATTGATAGTTCTTGCTGTTGTCAATACATCAGCAGTTCCGGCAGTAGCAGCATTTAAGTTAGCTACTTGTGTTGTTGATGCAACTACAAAAGGAGCAGTTCCTGTGGCCAGTGTGCTTGTTAACTGGTTGTTCATTGAAATAGTAGTAATACCAGCCAATGAGGTGCTTGAAGCACCTAATGCAATAGCAGTAGTTCCGACTGTGATTGTGCTATTTGCAAGATTAGCATTTGCAATCGCAGTGCCATTCCATACACCAGTTGTAATAGTGCCAAGAGTTGTTATTGATGTCTGACCCACATAAGTTGCAGCAATATCAATCGTTGGATTACCCGCAACGCCATCACCATCTGTTACATCAATATTGCCTGCTGTACCTGTAATGGTACGTGCAAATGCACCACCAATACCATCAAGAACAACAACGCCAGCTCCAAGGCCGGAGATCGCATCAAGGTCTGCGTCCCATGCTTGAACTGTGACACCAATATCACTTGTCACCAACGCTGTCATTGGACCTGGAGGTCCACCAAACGTTGCGACTGGAGCACCAGCGATATAAACATGCATTGTGCCTGGGACTGGACCGAAGAAAATACCTGTTGTTGGGTCAGTCACATTCCACAGAGTCATTCCTGGTGTTCCCGATGCATAGCCAGAGAATGTTGTTACACCAGATGCATCAAAGCGAACCTTTTCAACACCAGCGATTGCAACACTAACTTGACCAGCACCACTGTCATAGAAACCTTTTGTTAGATCACCAGTAAATGTAATTGAAGGAGCAGCTGCCGTGCCTGCTGGATGAACCAGAGCACCAGTCATTGTATCGCCAGTTGAATCGACGTATGTTGCACTAATCAAAGCTGTGACATCAGCTGCTAGAACTGGTGTATTTGCTGTTATGCGACCAAAACCATCGAGCGTAAACTTGAGGAATGATCCACCAACAGCTTGTGTAACTGTTGCCAAATCAAATGTTGGAATACCAGAAACACCATCACCATCAGCAACGGAAATATTACCTGCTGTTCCTGTCATTGTACGTGTTGTCCACGTATCACCAGCTGTGCGTGTAGCAAAACCAAATGTTGCAAGACCTTCCAATGCAGCCAAATCATTTGCAAATGCAAATGTTGGCGCTGCTGCAACACCATCAGGATTGGTAATTGTCATGCCCGTCGCTGGTTGAACGAGCGAACGCGTTACTGTTGTAGCTGCTGCATTCTTAACAACGATACCATTACCACCTGCTTCCAATGCATCGAGCATGCCATTTTGGTTTGTTGTTAGGTGAAGTGTGAAGTTTGTTGCATGAGTACTCAACTGTGTATCGGAATATGTCTTGTTTACTGCATCTGTTCCAAAAACTGGTGCGTCATTAAGAACAACTGTTGCACCAGTTTGCATGGTCAATGAACCAGTCATTGTATCGCCAGCTACATTAACGTATGTAGTGTCGAATATATCACTTGGAACAAATACATCACAAGCAAGCAAGTAAATTGTGAAGTTATCGATAACTGCTGCAACTGGATCTGGTGCGGATGCAGGACGTGTTGTTGTAAGTGTGCCTGTGTTGTCACAATACAATGGAGCATTAACCGTTGGCCAGCTCCACAAAGGATTATTGACAATACCTGTTGTAATAACAGTAACGGTTCCACCTGTTGCAACACTTTCTACGATAATACCATAAACTTTCTTGTTGGTATCAAGATCTGTCATAATACCAACTTCACCTGGTGCGGTGAAAGCAACCATTGAATAAGCAGAAAGGCTTGTTCCTGCTACTGCTGCGAGAGTATTTGTTGCAAATGTAACTGGTGCACTTTCAACTACTCCTTCGGCAACCAAAACATCTTCTGTTGTAATGAACGTACCATCCATACGACGGAGAGCATCACCGTTATTGTTGAATAGAATAAAGCCAGAGCTATTTGGTGCTTGATTACCAACTTGTGTACCAAGATAGTAGCTCACATTGGCGTTTGACAAGCTGGAATTAATTGACATACTAACCAAAGGAAGACCGCCGGCAGGCAATTGACCAGCAAACACACGAATCTTACGGATCCACTGTAGGGCAACACCATCCCACACTTTCATCTGATTATTCAGAGAATCGTACCAATGTTGTCCAGTAGCGTCAGCCCATGCTGAACCAGTCCAGTAACTCAACGCTTGTGTAGAACTATTTTTCCATAGATCACCAACTGCTGGTGAAAGTGGAGGGGTTGGACTTACAAATCCTGGTGCGGAAAATGCAGTAACTGGGTTCAACGGTGTTGAACCAAAGCTTACAGCACCTGTGCTGGTGTTGATATCAACATACAAATACGCAACAATACCAGCCAGAAAAGGACCCCAAGCATCTGGCTTAGCCAGACGAAATGCATAGAGATAGTTCCTATCACCATCCGCAAACTGGAATGTTGGAGGGAAATTTGGGTTTGGCACGGCCAAATTTACATAAAATGTTGGCCCGCTTGTACCGAGTGAAAACGTGGTTGTAATCGCGTTAGCAACGATACCTTGTCTAAAATTGACTCTCATTGATGTTCTCCCTAGAGATCCGATGAGTTATTTATCCAAACAGTCCAAAAATTCGGGAGTTTCGGTGCATTGCGCCTTGCGATTTTCGCCACAAACGGAAAGCGTCCGGCTTCGCGTCGCTGTATTTGTCCAGTCTCCGTTACGTGAAGGCAATACCTGATGTCTTCCATGAGCCACCAGAGTAAATGTACAATTGGTCGTTAGTTGTGTCATACACCATAGGCACCAATCCTGCAATTATTGCAGGTGTTCCTGTTGGTGTACCTGCTGACGTTGGAATGTAAAAATGATCTCCGTCGCGAGTAGTTGATGTCGTGCCTTGACCAACTGCAACGTTACCAGCAAGGCCTGTTCCTGTTGGCGTTCCACCAGAAATCACAACATTACCACCATCACGATTGGTGGCAGTTCCCGTCGCACCGTTACCACCCGAAAGTACAACATTACCACCGTTGGCTTCACTGCCAGCATTGCCAGAACCACCAGAAATTATCACATCACCCGCGATGTAGAGATACGATCCATCATTAGGAGGAGCAAAACCATCACCTGCTTGTCCTCCAGTAATTAGAACATTTCCCGCCAGTCCATTTCCAACTGGTCGACCACCAGCAATTGTTACATTACCTGCATTATTATCACCATAATATAACAGATTTGCAATTGTAAAATCATCAAACGGAATTGCTTCAACAGTAACAATTGATGTATTAACACCATCAAAGCTTGTACTTGCTACCGTATAGAATCCGTCATCAAGAGCGCCGAACGTATTGTACAGCTGGAAGAGGTTTCCAGGTAAAAAGGTTGGTTCCACGTATCCATCTGTAACAATTGTTTGAGTTGCAGATGTTATGGAAATGGTATTAAATTGAAGAGCAGCATTATCACCACCAGCAATTCTGATTGTTCCTGCTGTAGTGCCGTCGACATCACCTCCTGCTCCACCAAGAATACTAACACCTCCACCAGTACCATTAGTTCCAGACAAACTGAAGAACACAGCCGGTGCTGTAAGAGCTGAGGTAATTGCACCAAAT
>Ga0315281_10004821_pt1 | contig 19478 bp, 19 predicted proteins | sample YL17G07_0_MG_FD_204540 | JGI IMG/M metagenome (GOLD analysis project Ga0315281, IMG submission 204540) | Sediment microbial communities from Yellowstone Lake, YNP, Wyoming, USA - YL17G07_0 | ecosystem: Environmental > Aquatic > Freshwater > Lake > Sediment | place: USA: Wyoming | collected... | reverse complement strand
AGCCTGAGGCGCGCCATCGCCTGCGGCCGGATGTTGTAGACCAGCACGTCAGCGTCTTTGGCGATGGCGAGGCAGGCGGCGCGTCCGCCATCCTGCTTGAGATCCAGCACCACCGAGCGCTTGTTGCGGTTGGCGTTCATGAAGATGTGCCCCATGCCCTTGGAGCGCATCGGCGCGTTGTGGCGCATGAGATCGCCCTCGGGCGGCTCGACTTTGATCACGTCGGCGCCGAAATCCGCGAGGATCTGCGTGGCGAACGGACCCATCACCACCGTGGTGAGGTCGAGGATCCGTACGCCGTCTAGCGGTCCCGGCATTTCGGCTACTCCGGCTGGATTCCCGCCAGCTTCACCAGCTTCGCCCAGTGGGCGATCTCGCTCTGGATGAACTTTGCGAGCTGCTCCGGATTCATCGGCGCCACGTCGGTGCCGATCGTCGCGAATTTTTCCTTGATCTCATTTTTGGAAATTCCACGGGTCGAAACTTCGTAAACCCGTTGCACGATCTCCTTCGGCGTGCCGGCGGGCGCCATGAGCGCGAACCAGGCGATCAGTTCGTAGCCTTTCAGTTCCTCGGCGATCGCCGGAACGTCGGGGGCGAGCGGGGTGCGGGCGGCGGAAGTCACCGCCAGCCCTCTGAGTTTGCCGCCTTTCGCCTGCGCAAGCGCGTTGCCCAGGTCGACGAAGGTGAACGACAGCGTGCCGCCAAGCACGTCGGTGACGGTTTGCGGAATGCCTTTGTAGGGGACTTCCACCACGTCCAGCCTGCCCATGGACTTAAGCATCGCCAGCGACACCTGCGAACCCGCCGAGCCGTAACCCGAGGAAAGCTTGCCGGGCTTGGAGCGCGCATCGGCAAGGAATTCCTTGAAGGTGCGGATCGCGGAATCGGACTTGAGCATCAGCATGAAGGAGGTGGTGCCGATGCGCGCCACCGGAGAGAAATCCTTCACCGGGTCGTAGGCGAGCTTCTTGAACAGGCTCACGTTGGCTGCCTGCGGCGTGTTGGTGGTGACCAGCAGCGTATAGCCGTCGGGCGCTGCCTTCGCTACCTCGGCGGCGGCGATCGCACCCTGCGCGCCGGGCTTGTTTTCCACCACGAAAGACTGCTTGAGTTCCTCCTGCAACTGCTGTCCGACGAGCCGCGCCACCTGGTCGGTGGCGCTGCCCGCGGGGAAGGGGACGATCAGTTTTACGGGTTTCGAGGGGAAATTTTGTGCATTTGTCTGGGAAGTAAAAACGAGTGCGAGAAAAAGCAAGCCGATCTTCATGAAAACCCCCTATGAATTCAATTTCGCCAGCAGATCCCGGGTCTTCGCCGGATCCGACTGGCGCAGCACGCGCTGCGCGAGCGGCTGCGCTTCCGCGAGGTTGGTGCGCAGCACGCGCTCCTTGATGGCGAGCAGCTGTTGCGCGTGCATCGAGAAATTGCGCAACCCGAAACCGAGCAGCAGGCGGGTGAGACCCGGGTCGCCCGCCATTTCGCCGCACACCGCCACCGGCGTGCCGTTGCGGTTGGCGGCCTGAATGGTGTGCGCGATCAGGTGCAGCACCGCCGGATGCAGCGGGTCGTACAGATGGGCCACCGTGTCGTCGGTGCGATCGATCGCGAGCGTATATTGAATCAGGTCGTTGGTGCCGATGGAGAGGAAATCCAGCCGCCGCATGAACATCGGCAGCGCCAGCGCCGCTGCCGGCACCTCGATCATGCCGCCGACTTCGACCTCCTTGTCATAGTCCACGCGCTTGTCATCCAATTGCTGCTTGGCCTGCTTGAGCATCGTTAGCGATTGATCGATCTCGTGCGCATGGGCGAGCATCGGCAGCAGGATCTTGACGCGGCCGAATTTCGAAGCGCGCAGGATGGCGCGCAGCTGCGCCAGGAACAACTGGGGTTCGGCGAGACAGTAGCGGATAGCGCGCAGGCCGAGGGCCGGATTGGGCATTTGCGCCGGAACGCCTTCCGAAAGCCCCTTGTCGGCGCCCAGGTCGAGCGTGCGGATTACCACCGGGCGGCCGTCCATGGCCTTCGCCACTTCGCGGTAGGCCTCGAACTGTTCGTCCTCGGTGGGCAGGATTTTGCGGTTCATGAACAGAAACTCGGTGCGGAACAGTCCCACGCCCTGCGCGCCGGATTCCTGGACGTCGCCCAGATCCTGCGGCAACTCGATGTTGGCGAAAAGTTCGACCGCGGTGCCGTCGAGCGTCGCCGAGGGCGTCGACTTGAGGCGCTTCAACTTCTGCCGCTCCAGGCCATGCTGCGACTGGCGCAGCCGGTACTCGCCCAGCACCACCGGATCGGGGTCCACCACCAGCACGCCCTGAATGCCGTCCACGATCACCACATCGTTCTCGCGGATCATCTGGCGCGCGTGGTGCAGGCCCGCTAACGCCGGGATGTTGAGGCTGCGCGCGACGATCGCAGTGTGCGAGGTCACGCCGCCGACGTCAGTAACGAAGCCGCCGAACTTGTGGCGCTTGAACAGGATCATGTCCGCGGGCGAAAGGTCGTGCGCCACGACGATCAGGTCGCCTTCGGCCGAGGGCGGCGGCTCGGGCGCGGCAGCGCCGCCGGCGAGCGCCTTCATCACCCGCTCCACCACCTGTTCGATGTCCTGGCGCCGCTCCCTGAGGTAGGGGTCCTCGATCTCCTCGAACTGCGCCACCAGCTTTTCCATCTGCTGCACCAGCGCCCATTCGGCGTTGTAGCGGCGCTCGCGGATCAGCTCGCGCGGCGCGTGCGAAAGCGACGAGTCGGCCAGAATCATGCGGTGCAGGTTGATGAAGGCGCCGAACTCCGCCGGCGCATCCTCGGCGATATGGCCCCCGATCGCCGACAACTCCTGGCGCGCACGCGCGATTGCGGCGTCGAACCTGAAAATCTCGCCGGGGACCGCGGCTGCCGGGATTTCGTAGTGCGCGGCCTCCAACCGCGCGCTCGAAACCAGGTGCGCGTGGCCAATGGTGATGCCGGCAGACACGGCGACGCCGTGCAGCACGAAATTCACCTATTCCCCCTCTTCGAACTTGTCCGCGATCAGCTTTTGCAGTGCGGCGAGCGCCGCCTCCGCGTCCTCGCCTTCGGCCTCGATGGTGATCGAAGCGCCCTTGCCAGCGGCAAGCATCATCACGCCCATGATGCTTTTCGCATTCACCCTGCGGCCGCTGCGCGACAGCCAGACCTCGCACTTGAAGCCGCTCGCAACCTGGGTGAGCTTGGCCGAGGCCCTCGCATGCAGGCCCAGCTTGTTGGTGATTTCGATGTCAGCGCGTGCCACTGCAGGTATCCGTCGTCATGTGTATCACGCCATCGGTGCCGCCTGAAAGCGCTTTTTCCACCGCCACCGCGAGCCCCTGCTCGCGGTAGGTAAGGGCGCGAATGAGCATCGGCAGGTTGACGCCCGAGATGCCTTCGATGTGGCCCGGTACCAGCAGCTTGAGAGCGATGTTGCCGGGTGTGGCGCCGTAGATGTCGGTGAGCACCAGCACGCCGTCGCCCTCGTCGAGCTGGCGCACCAGGTCCGCCGCCTGCGGCCGGATCGCCTCAGGGTCGTCGTGCACCGTGATCCCGACCTGGCGTACCCGCAACGGACGCTTGCCCAGCACATGGCTCGCCGAATGGATCAGCGCTTCGCCAAAGGCGCCGTGCGCGACGATCAGGATCCCGATCATCGGGGCGAATCCTTCACGTTGGCTTCGAGGGCGTCGAGAAACCTGCCGGAGACATCGAAGCCCGTCTGGTCCTGGATCTCGCGAAAGCAGGTCGGGCTGGTGACGTTGACCTCGGTGAGGTAGTCGCCGATCACATCCAGCCCCACCAGCAGCAGGCCGCGCGAGGCGAGCACGGGCCCCAGCGCGGAGGCGATTTCCTTCTCCCTGGCGGTAAGCGGCTGCGCGACGCCGCGGCCGCCGGCCGCCAGGTTTGCCCGAGTTTCCCCGGGTTTCGCCAATCTTGCGAGCGAGTGCGGCACGGGCGTGCCGTCGATCAGCAGCACGCGCTTGTCGCCCTGCGTGATCTCGGGAATGTAGCGCTGCGCCATGATCGAGCGCGCGCCCGCCTGCACCATGGTCTCCACGATCACGTAGCGGTTCGGGTCGCCCACCCGCACGCGGAAGATGCTTTCCCCGCCCATGCCGTCCAGGCGCTTGAGGATCACGTCGCGCTGCTCGTCGATGAAGGCATGCACGCGTTCCGGGTCGCTGCTCGCCAGCGTCGGGGCGACGAATTGCGGAAACTCCAGGATGCCGAGCTTTTCGTTGTGGTCGCGCACCGCGGCGGGTTTGTTGAACACGCGCGCGCCGTCGCGTTCGGCCTGCGCCAGCAGCCAGCTCGCGGTCAGGTATTCGAGATCGAATGGCGGATCCTTGCGGTTCAGCACCGCGTCGAACGATGCCAGCGCGCTCTGCGCTCCGGCGTCACGCACTCGATACCAGTCTTCGTCATTATCGGTCAACGTAAGGCGCCCCGCGCGTGCAAAGACCTGGCCCTTCCAGTGCAGATCGCCCTGCCGGCAGCAGAAGATCTGGTGGCCGCGCGCCTGGGCCGCGCGCATGATCGCGACGCTCGTGTCCTTGTAGGCTTTGAGCGTATCCAATGGATCGATAATGAAGAGAAATTTCAATCGCTGGAATCCAATTTTCCCGTTCAAGCCCAGCCGAGTTCGAGCAGCGGGCGATTCAGCGCAGTAATGAGATGCGGCGCCAAAACCTACTTCTTGGGTTTCGCCGCGGGTTCCTTCAGATTACCGCCCGCCTGGTTCGCCATGAAGACGACCGCGCCGGCGAGTTCCTGGTCGGTAAAACTGGTGCCGGCGCGCGGCGCCATCGCACCCTTGCCGCTGATCACCGATTGCAGCAGTCCGTCCAGACCCAGCTTGAGGCGCGGGGCCCAGCCTGCCTTGTCTCCCAGCTTGGGCGCGTTGGCGACGCCGGCCTGATGGCAGGCGGCGCAGATTTCCTTGACGATTTCCTCGCCGCTCTTCGCCGTCCCGGCGCCGGCGGCGCCGAATTCGACCTTGCCGACCGGCTGGAGGCGCGCAGTTACCGCTTCCGCGGCGAGTGCCGCAGGCTCCGCGTACGGCCGGTTCAGCACCAGTTGCACCGTCATCACGATGCCGATGATCGGCGCCATGAACGCAAGAAACATAACCGTGATCAATTGCTGCGGCGTCTTGATGACGGAGAAATTCTCCTCCTGCTCGGCCATGCGGACGTCCCCGTTACCGTTGTGCTGGTAAAATGCTGATTTTAACGTGAAACCTCAGGTTTCAGCGCAGCGCCCGTAGCTCAGCGGATTAGAGTATTGGCCTCCGAAGCCAAGGGTCGTGGGTTCGAATCCCGCCGGGCGCGCCACAGGTTCTGACGCAGCACGCCAGGTTGGCAATCTCCGGGGGGAGGTGGCGGTGAAGGAGCAAAAACGAATCCGGCCGCGGCAGCGCGGCCGCCGCAATGCACTCGGAATGATCGGCGGCGTGCTGGCGTCGCCATGGATCATCGGCAGCGCTGCACACGCGCAGGCCGCCTGGCCGAACAAGCCCGTGCGCTACATAAATCCCTACCCGCCCGGAGGACCGACCGACACGCTGTCGCGCCTCTACTGCGCCGCCATGAGCGACCTGACCGGGCAGCAGTTCCTGGTCGAGAACCGGGGCGGCGACGGCGGCGATATCGGCGTGGAAGTGGTGGCCAAATCGGAGCCCGATGGTTATACGCTCGGGCTCGGCGGCATCGCCTCGCACGCCATTTCACCGACGCTCAAGGCCGGCAAGATGCGCTTCGACGCGGCGAAGGACTTCACCTTCCTCACCAATATCTGGTCGCTGCCGAATTTCCTCATCGGCAATATCAATCTCCCGGCCAGCACGGTGCCTGAACTGATCGAATTGTTGCGTCGCAATCCGGGCAAATACTTCTACGGTTCATCCGGGGCCGGCACGACCCCGCATTTGTCGGGAGAGTTGTTCAAGTTGCTGGCAAATGTCGACGTGGTCCACATCCCCTATCGCGGCACCGCGCCGGCGATGATCGATCTGCTCGCGGGACAGGTGCAGCTGCTTTTCGACAACATCCCGGGCGCCCTCGCGCAATACCGGCCGGGCAAGGTCAAGGGCTTCGGGGTCACGAGCGCCGCGCGCAGTCCGATCGTGCCGGAAATTCCATCCCTGTCGGAATTCCTGCCGGGCTACGACATCATTTCATGGACAGCGCTGATCGGCCCGGCGCGGTTGCCGGCAGCCGTGGTGGAACGTATCTCGATATTCTCCAGGCAGGCGCTGGAGAGCGCGGACCTGAAGCAAAAGTTCTTCGATCGCGGCGCCACGGCATGGTGGTCGAGCCCGGCGGAAGTGACCGCGTACCGGGCGAGCGAGGAGAAGCGATTGGGAGATCTCATCCGCAAAGCGAAAATCAGCGCCGACTAGCGCAGCGTTTCGCTTGAATCTCCGAACACCTCATCCGTGTGCTCGCCGAGCTGCGGCGCACGGCGGCTGATCGGCGGCCGCTCGCCGTCGAGCATGATCGGCAGGCCGACCAGGCGCAGATCGAGCCCCGGCACCTGCATCAGCATGCCGATCGCTTCGGTCTGCGGCTCGGCCAGCATTTCGGTCAGGGTATTGACCGGCGCGCAGGGCACGCCCGCCGCCCCCAGAATGTCGATCCACTCCCCCTTCGTGCGCGTCGCCACGATGCGCGCCACCTCGGAGAGGATTTCCTCCCGATGTTCGTAGCGTCCGGCATTGCGAGCGAAGCGCGCGTCGCTTGCCCAGTCCGCGCGGCCGAGCGCGACGGCGAGCTTGGCAAACAGCCGGTCGTTGCCGGCGGCGATGACGAGCGGGCCGTTGCGCGCTTCGAAACCCTGGAACACGATCAGTTTCCCGCTGCCGGTGGGATGGCGCTGCGGCAGCTCGCCCGACAGCGCGTAGCCCGCGTAGGGGATGGTCCACCAACCGAGCGCGGTTTCGAACAGCGAGGTGTCCACCATGCCACCTTGCCCCGTGGCGGAACGGCGCAGGAGCGCGGCCAGCACGCCGATCGCGGCCCACATGCCGGTGCCGTGGTCGAGTACCTGGGTGCCGATGCGGATCGGCGGGCCATCGGGCTGACCGCTGAGCATCATCAAGCCGGAGAACGCTTGCACCATCGGCTCGAATCCCGGACGCTCCTTGAGCGGGCCGACGCTGCCGAGCGCCCCGAGCGAGCAATAAACAAGCCTCGGGTGGCGCCGCATGAGCGTGGGGCCATCGAGGCCGAGCGTGTCCATGGATCCCGGACGCAGGTTCTGCACCAGCACGTCGGCGCTATCGATCAACTGGAGCAGCCGGGCCACCGCAGCGGGGTCCTTCAGGTTCACCGCGACCGAGCGTTTGCCCAGGTTGACCGCGTGAAAAGAGCTGCCATTGCCGTCGAGAAAGGGCGGACCCCAGCCGCGTGTGTCGTCGCCGCCCTCGGGCCGCTCGACCTTGATCACGTCGGCGCCGAGGTGGGCGAGGATCTCGGCGCAGTACGGCCCGGCGAGGTTCTGCGCCACTTCGACCACGCGGATGCCTTTGAGCGGCAGCATTCCGTGAGAGTATTCCATTTCCATGAGTGAGACCCGCGATCTCGTCCGTGAGGCGGCCGAGCGCCTTTTCGAGAAGCATTGCACCGCGGAAACGATGCGCCGCGCCGACGGCGGCGAGCTCCCGCAGGCGCTGTGGCGCGCGCTGACCGAAGCCGGCTACACATCTGCGCTGGTCCCCGAGAGCGCCGGCGGCGCTGGTCTGGAGATGTCCGATGCGCTGTCGCTCCTGTTCAGCGCCGGGCGGCACGCGGTCCCGGCACCGCTTGCGGAAACCATGCTTGCGGGCTGGCTGCTGTCGGCCGCCGGCATTCCAATGCCCGAAGGAGGACCTCTCACGGTGGCGCCGGTGCGCGAGGGCGACAATCTGACCGCGAAGCGCGATGGCGCGCTCTGGCGCATCGATGGGACTGCGACCCGCGTACCCTGGGCACGCCAGTGCGGCACGATTGTGGTCCTCGCGGAGTCCGACGGCAAGAGCGTAGTGGCGCTTGTGGCTGCCGCAGATTGTGCGATCAAGGACGGCAATAACGTCGCGGGCGAGCCGCGCGATGAACTGGTTCTTTCCGCAACGAAATCACTGCAGGCTGGCGTGTCGCCAATTTCCGCCGGCGCAATGCGCGCGCTGGGCGCGGTGATGCGCAGCGCCCAGATGGCCGGGGCCCTGCAGAGCGTTCTCGAAACCAGCGTGCAGTACGCACGCGAGCGCGTGCAGTTTGGCCGCCCGATCGGCCGCTTCCAGGCGGTGCAGCAGAACCTTGCGGTGCTCGCCGGGCAGGCGGCGGCGGCGACCGCGGCCGCCGAGGCCGCGATCGAGGCGGCGGCGCACAACCTTGCTTCGCTGGCGGTGGCGACGGCGAAAATCCGCGCGGGCGAGGCAGCCGGGATCGGCGCGGCCATCGCGCACCAGGTGCACGGGGCGATTGGCTTCACGCAGGAGCACCGACTGCATTATTCGACGCGGCGGCTGTGGTCCTGGCGCGATGAGTTCGGCAACGAGGCCTATTGGGCGCGCCGCCTGGGCGGCGAACTGGCCGCGGCGGGCGCCGATCGCCTGTGGCACGGCATCACCGCCGCGGGATAGCGAACATGGCAAGCATCGATAACCTGACGTTTGAGGCGCCGCCGCCTTTTCCCGAGGCCGAGGCGCTGCGCGCTGAAGTGCGCGCGTTCCTCGCCGAGCACCTGCCGAAGCGCGCGATCACCGAGGGCGTGGGTTCCTGGGGCGGGCACAGCCGCGATTTCAGCCGCAAGATGGGCGCGCGCGGCTGGATCGGCATGACTTGGCCGAAGCGCTACGGCGGGCATGAGCGCAGCGCCCTCGAGCGCTACGTCGTGCTCGAGGAAATGCTCGCCTCGGGCGCGCCGGTAAGCGGCCATTGGGTGGCTGACCGGCAAAGCGGGCCGCTGCTCCTGCGCGTCGGCACCGAGCAACAGAAAAATTCGATCCTGCCGCGCATCGCCGCAGGGGACTGCTCCTTCTGCATCGGCATGAGCGAACCTGATTCCGGTTCGGACCTCGCCTCGGTGCGTACGCGAGCGGCGGCAGTCGAGGGAGGCTTCCGTGTCAACGGCACGAAACTGTGGACCTCCAACGCGCATCGCTCCGAGTACATGATTCTCCTGTGCCGGACGGGGGAGGCGGGCGAGCAGCGGCATGGGGGACTGACGCAGTTCCTCGTCGACCTGAAGGCGACACAGGGAATCGCGATTCGCCCGGTGCGCAACCTTTCCGGCGACCATCATTTCAACGAAGTCGTATTCGAGGATGTCTTTTTGCCTGGTACGAGCGTGCTGGGCGAAGTCGGCAGCGGCTGGCAGCAAGTGACGAGCGAACTTGCCTTCGAGCGCTCCGGGCCGGAACGCTTTCTTTCATCCTTCACGCTGCTGGTCGAGCTGACCCGGGCGCTCGGCCCCGATCCCTCGGAACGGGCCCGCATCGCGCTCGGGCGCATCGTCGCGCATATCTATACCCTGCGCCGCCTGTCGCGCTCGGTCGCCGGCATGCTGCAGGCGGGCGCGAACCCAGCCCAACAGGCGGCGCTGGTCAAAGATCTCGGCACCACGCTCGAACAGGAAATTCCCGAGATCGCGCGCCAGCTCATCGATGCGGAGCCGGACCGGGCCTCGACACAGGACTTCGTCACGGTCCTTGCGCATACCATGATGAACGCGCCTTCTTTCAGCCTCCGAGGCGGCACCCGCGAGATCCTGCGGGGGATGATTGCGCGCGGGCTCGGCCTGCGCTGATCCGATCAGAAGTTCCAGGGAGATTTGCCTCATGGATGCACCGCTCGACTACGCGCAGGACGGCACTATCGTCACGCTCACTCTGAATGCACCCGACATCCGCAATGCCATTTCCGGCAATGACATGATCGACGCGCTGGTGCAGGCCTGCGAGCGGCTGAACGCCGACATGAGCGCGCGCGTCGCCATCCTCACCGGTGCCGGCAGCGCGTTTTCCTCAGGCGGCAACGTCAAGAAAATGCATGACGGCGGTGGCTTGGGCGGTGGCCTGCCGGCGCAGACACGGCGCAACTACAAGCTCGGCATCCAGCGCATCCCGCTCGCCTTCGACAAGCTCGAGGTGCCGATCATTGCCGCGGTCAACGGGCCGGCGATCGGCGCGGGTTGCGATCTCGCCTGCATGTGCGACGTGCGCATCGCAGCCGAGAGCGCGAAATTCGCCGAGAGCTTCGTCAAGCTCGGTATCGTCCCCGGCGATGGCGGCGCGTGGCTGCTGCCGCGCGTGGTCGGCTATTCGAAGGCCTGCGAAATGGCATTTACGGGCGACATGCTGAGCGCCGCGGAGGCATTTGCCTGCGGCCTGGTCTCCAAGGTCGTTCCCGACGCAGAGTTGATTGGCGAAGCGCGCAAGCTGGCCCTACGCATCGCGGCCAATCCGCCGCACGCCGTGCGCATGACCAAGCGCCTCATCCGCGAGGGCCAGAACGTGCAACTCGCCACGCTGCTGGAACTGTCCGCCGCCATGCAGTCGCTGGCGCACGCCACCGCCGACCACAAGGAAGCGGTCGCCGCCTTCATGGAGAAGCGCAAGCCGGAATTCGACGGTACGTAAGGCAGTTTTTGACCGAGATCAAATCGCCGCGATCCGTTAGGACAACAATGAATTCACGACCAATGATCGGAGGAGTCATCATGCACAAACGTACACTTCTGCTGCTTGCGGCATTGTTCGCGCAGGTCGGCAGCGCGCAGGCCCAGTACCCGGTCAAGCCGGTGACCATGATCGTGCCCTATGCGGCCGGCGGTCCGACCGACACCGTGGCGCGCGTAATGGGCGTGGCGATGAACAAGCCTCTCGGCCAGACGGTGATCGTGGAGAACAAGCCAAGCGCGGGCGGGATCCTCGGGCCCGAGCAGGTCAAGAATGCCAAGCCCGACGGCTACACCATCCTGATCCACCACATCGGCATGGCGACCACGCCGGCGCTGTACCGGCAGCTGCGCTTCAACCCGCTCACTGATTTCGAATACATCGGCATGATCAACGACGTGCCGATGACGCTGATCGCGCGGCAGAACTTCCCGGCCAAGGACTTCAAGGAGTTCCTCGCCTACATCAAGGCCAACAAGGACAAGGTCACCTACGCCAACGCCGGCATCGGCGCGGCATCGCATCTTTGCGGCATGCTGTTCATGAGCGCCATCCAGACCGACCTGCTGACCGTGCCGTACAAGGGCACCGCGCCGGCGATGAACGATCTGCTCGGAGGCCAGGTGGATTTCATGTGCGACCAGACCACCAACACCACCAACCAGATCAAGGCCGGCAAGGTCAAAGTGTACGGCGTCACCTCGAAGAAGCGCGTGCCGTCGCTGCCGGAAATCCCCACCCTCGATGAGCAGGGAGTGAAGGGTTTCGAGGTCGGCATCTGGCACGCGTTCTATGCGCCCAAGGGCACGCCCAAGCCGGCGATCGACAAGCTCGTCGCCGCACTGCAGGACTCGCTCAAGGATGAGACCGTCAGGAAGCGCTTCGCCGACCTCGGCGCCGAGGTTGTGCCGCTCAGCATGGCGACCCCGGCTGCACTCGAGGCTCACTTAAAGGCGGAAATCGCAAAGTGGGCGCCGATCATCAAGAAGGCCGGCGTGTACGCGGATTGAAGAGGCAAGCAGCAATAGAAAAGGCCGCCGATAGGCGGCCTTTTCTATTGCGTTCGCGGCGGTGCTTGACCAGGGGCGCCGGAATGGCTACCTATAGCCCTCCATGTCGGACCACGACGCCTCCCTCGCCCTGCCGCTCGCCGGCCTTCGCGTTCTGGATCTTTCGCGGGCGCTTGCCGGCCCCTTCTGCGCCATGATCCTCGCCGACCTTGGCGCCGATGTCGTCAAGATCGAGCCGACGCCCGACGGCGAGATGGTGCGCGGCTGGGGACCGTTCAAGGACGGCATCAGCGTCTACTACCTCAGCATCCATCGCAACAAACGCAGCCTCGCGTTGAATTTCCGCAACCCCACGGGCCTCGACCTCATTCGAAGGCTCGCCGACAAAACCGACATTCTGGTGGAGAATTTCAAGCCTGGCGCAATGGCGGACATGAAGATGGACTACGCCGCACTCGCCGCGCGCAATCCACGGCTCATCTTCGCCTCGATCACCGGCTTCGGTACCACCGGGCCGTACGGCGGCTGGCCGGGCGTGGACCAGATCGCGCAAGGCATGTCAGGGCTGATGAGCCTCACCGGTCAGAAGGAAAGCGGGCCGACGCGCGTCGGCATCCCGATCGGTGACGTGGTCGCCGGCATGTGGGCGGCGCTCGGCGTGCAGGCGGCCGTGATCCAACGCCATGCCACCGGCAAGGGACAGTTGGTCGAGACATCGCTCCTCGCGGGCCTGATCGGCCTGCTGACGGTGCAGGGCCAGCGACAAATTAGTCTCGGCGATACACCTGGGGTCGCAGGCAACGACCACCCGGTCATCTACCCGTACGGCATGTTCCAGGCCAAGGACGGCCCCTTCAACATGGCGGCCGCCACCGAAGACATGTGGGTGAAGCTGTGCAAACTGCTGAGGATGGAAGAGTGGATCACCCACCCCGACTTCAGGGACAACGCGGCGCGCAGCCGCAATCGCGAAGCGGTGAAAAAGCGCCTGAACGACAAATTCTCGAGCCGCGGCAAGATGGAATGGACGCTCGAGTTGGTGAAGCTGGGTCTCCCCGCCGGGCCGATCTTCACGCTGGACCAGGTGTTCTCCGACCCGCACGTGAACGAGACCGGCATCGTCGAGGAGATTGAGCACCCAAAGCTCGGCAAACTGCGCCTGATCGCCAACCCGCTGCGCATGGCGAGCTTCGGTGGCCGCTCGGTGCGCAGCGCGCCGCCCGAACTTGGCGCCGATTCGCGCCGCGTGCTGGAGGACTTCGGCATCGCCGGCGCCGAGATCGACGCGCTCATCGCATCAAGAACCGTTCAAGTGGCCTGAAGGAACAGACCCGCATGCTCGCGGACCAGATCGCCTACGTCGCCGTTGCCTCGAACGACCCGGTCGCCACTTGCGCCGTTTACGAGGAGCACTTCGGGCTGCCGCGCAACGAACTGCCCTCCGCGCAAGGCAACATATCGGTATTCAGCCTCGGCCAGAGCGCGCTCGCCGTGGTGCCACTCGGCCATCCGCTCATCGACGGCGAAGCGAAGCCTGGTGTGCACCACATCGCGCTTGGCGTCGACGACCTCGACGCCGCGGCGAAGCGCGCTGCGGTCGCTGCGACGCCTGCCGCCGGCCTCGCCGGGCGCCGCACGCTGGCGCTCGATCGTGCCGCCACGGTAGGCGTGCGCACGCGCTTGACGGAGCGGCTCGAATTGAAAGCGCATGGCGGCGGGCCGATCGAGCGGATCGACCACCTCGGCATCGCCAGCACCGACGTCGCCGAGGACGAGCGCGTGTTCTGCGGCCGTTTCGGTTTTCTCGTTGAAAGCCGCCAGACCGACATGGAAGTGTCGATGGCGGTGGAGAGTTTCACCTCGGACAAATACGGCGTGGTCTATCACACCCGCGCGCCGGAACCGGCCGGCGGGCTGCGCGTGACCTTCATCAGCGCGGGCGATTGCGAGCTCGAGTTCCTGGCCAACTTCGATCCGCGCCAGGGTGCGCACATCGACCACGACCGTTCGGGCTCGACCAAGCAGGATCAGGGCGCGATCACCCGCTTCGTGCAGTCGCGCGGACGCGGCCTGCATCACGTCGCGGTAAAGGTGAAGGACATCAACGCCACGCTGCAAAGCATGGCCAAGGCCGGCTTGCCGATGATCGATATCATGGGCCGCCCGGGGTCGCGCCGTGCGCTGATCGGTTTTCCGCATCCCAAGGCGCTAGGCGGTATCCTGATGCACCTGGTGCAGCGCGACGCTTGAACAGACTACATATGGGGGAAATCATGCGGACCAAGTTGTTGCAGAATCTGCTCGCCGCGGTGCTGCTTGCGGCACCGTTCGCCTTACAAGCCCAGACATTCCCGAGCAGAGGACCGATCCGCCTGGTCGTAGGTTTCGCGCCCGGCGGCGGCACCGATGCGATCGCGCGGGCGCTCAACACGCGCCTGGGCGAAATTCTCAAACAGTCGGTAGTGGTCGAGAATCGCGCGGGCGCCGGCGGCGCGATCGCCGCCGATCACGTCGCCAAGTCGGCGCCGGACGGCTACACGGTGAGTTTCACCCTCAACAACCACTCGATCAACCAGGCTCTGTACGCGAAGCTGCCCTTTGACACCGAGCGCGACCTGCGCGGCGTGACGCTGATCGGCGCGCTGCCGCAGGCCTTCGCGGCGCATCCGTCGGCCCCGGCCTCCACCATCCAGGAATTCCTGCAGCAGGCAAAAGGAAGCGACGCGCGCCTACGCAGTTATGCAAGCGGCGGCGTCGGCTCGCCGGGCCACTTTGCCGCGGCGTACCTGGAGTCGCTCTCGGGCGTGGAGTTCGTCCACATCCCCTACCGCGGTGCGGGACCGGCGATGGCCGATGTCCTCGGCAACCAGGTGCCCTACATCCTCTCGACACTCACCGGCCTGCTGCCGCACATAAAGGCGGGCAAGCTGAAGGCGATCGCCTTGACCTCGAAAGAACGTTCGCCGCTCCTGCCGAACGTTCCGACCATCGCCGAGAGCGGCTTTGCGGGCTACGACATGGACACGTGGATTGGCACCTTCGTGCCGCGCGCGACACCCGACGCGGTGGTCAAGATCCTGCATGATGCGACGCTGGAAGCGCTGCAGTCTGCCGCGGTACGCGAGCGCATCGAGTCGCAGGCGGGCCGCGTCAAGCCAGGTTCGCCCGCCGAACTGGACGCACTGGTGGCGGCCGACATCCGCCAATACACGAAGATCGTCAGGGAGCGGAACATCAAGCCCGAGTAGCGCCGGCCCGAGTAGCGTTGGACCAAAGGCCGGGTGTCACCCGGCTCTCGACGCAAAGGGCGTCACTCGCCTTTGATCCCCGCCGCCTTCAGCACCCCGGCATAGCGCCTGATCTCGGCGGCGAGAAACTGCTGGAATGCGTCCCCCGTGAGGTTGACCGTCTCGGAACCGAAGTCGGTCATGCGCTTCTTCATTTCCGGGGTCGCCAGCGCCGCGTTGGTTTCCTTCGCGATGCGATCGACGATCTCCCTGGGCGTGCCCGCGGGCGCCATCAACCCGTACCACGAGCCCGCGTAGACGCCCGGGATGCCGAGCTCGTCGAAGGTCGGCACGTTCGGCAGCGCCGGATTGCGGGTCTTGGAGGTCAATGCTAGTGCCTTAATTCTTCCCGCGGCGATAAACGACATGCTTGCGGTGGTGTCGAGCAGGAACGATATTTCGCCCGCAAGCAGCCCTAACTGGGCGGGCGCGGTGCCCTTGTAGGGAACATGTACGACGTCGATCCCGGCCGCCACCTTCAGCATCTCGGAAGCCAGGTGCTGCATGGTGCCGGCGCCTCCGGAGCCGTAGTTGAGCTTTCCCGGGTTGGCTTTCGCGTGGGCGATGACCTCTTGGACGCTGGTCATCGGCGAATTGCCCTGCACGACGAGGATGTTCGGCGTTGAAGCGACCAGCGCGATCGGCACGAAATCCTTCAACGTGTCGAACCCCAGGCGGGAGTACAGGTGGCCGTTGATGGAGTTCGGCGTCACCGATCCCATCAGGAGTGTGTAGCCATCCGGCCGCGCGCGCGCGGCCTGCTCGGTGCCGATATTGCCGGCGGCGCCGGGCTTGTTGTCGATGACGATGTTCTGGCCGAGGCGCACGGAAAGCGGATGCGCGATGATGCGCGCTGAAACATCGACGCCGCCCCCCGGCGGCCAGGGCACGATCAGGCGGATCGGCTGGTTCGGCCAGGTTTGCGCATGCGCGATCCCCGCAACGGCCAGCAGCGCCGCAATGATCCATTTTGCCGACGTCATTCGAGACTCAGCAGAATTGTGAACCAGCCTCCGCGCATGATTTGCTCCTGCCCATAAACACGCTGATTTTCCGGGTTTATCATACAGATCAGAGCTTCCCTGGATTGCTGCGCGCGCTTTATTCGGCCTTTGCGCCGAACTCCTCGGGGGAACTGCTCAGCAGCTCGGCTCCCAGCGAGACAAAGCGATCCTTGATCTCCACGTTGCCGAGAATGCGAACAATCTCGGCATTCAACTTGGCGACGATCTCCCGGGATGTACCTGCCGGTGCGAGCAGACCCGCCCAACCGACGGTTTCAAATCCCGCATAGCCCGACTCCGCTACCGTCGCCAATTCCGGCGCCGCCGCGGAGCGCTGCACGCTGCCCACCGCGAGAACCTTCAGCCTGCCGTTCCTGACATGGTTCAGCACCAGCGGCCCGGTCTCGAACATCAATCCGATCTGACCGCCAAGCAGGTCCGTCACCGCAGGCGGAGAGCCCTTGTACGGAACATGCGTCATGGAAACGCCGGTCACGCTCATGAAGAGCTCGGTGGACAAGTGATTGCTCGCGCCCGATCCGGCCGAGCCGAAATTGATCTTGCCCGGATTCGCCTTCAGGTAGGCCACCAGGTCCCGGATCGTCGCCGCCGGAACGCTGGGATGGACGACGACGAAGAACGGCACTTTCAGCGCAAGCGAGATGGGCGTGAAATCCCGAATCGGATCGTAAGGCAGCTTGGCATACATGCCGGGATTGACCGCGAGGCTGCCGGACGAACCCATGAACAGGGTATAGCCGTCGTTGGGGGACTTCGCGGCCGCTTCTGCGCCGATGATGCTCGCGGCGCCCGGCCGGTTCTCGACGAAGAACTGCTGCCCGAGACTCTCGGACAGCTTCTGCGCGATGGCACGCGCGCTCTGGTCGGTGGCCTGCCCGGGCGGAAACGCCACAATGATCTTCACCGGCCGGGTCGGATATCCGCTCTGCGACCAGACGGCGGAGTGAAAGCCGCTGAGCAGCGCGATGATGAGCGCGAATTTTCCGCCGGCATTCAGCATGCCTGCCTCCTGGAGTCGAGCGAAGCCATCGGCAACGCAACGATAGACTTTACCAGTTTCACCTCGCGTGGCCTGCACTAGAATCGGTCGTGATCCGGCCGGCGTATGGCGACCGGCAGAAGGAGCAAATGCACAAGCACACGCAACAGAAGATTCTCGAGGGCGTGGTGGTCCTCGACCTGACGCGCTTTTTCTCCGGGCCGCAGTGCACGCTGATTCTGGCGGGCATGGGCGCCGAAGTGATCAAGATTGACGATCCGAAAGGCGGTGATCCGACGGCATTCGCGCCCCCGTTCGACGGTCCGAACGGCATCTCGTTCGAACGCCGGTCGGATCAGGACATGGGCCTTGCCTACCTGAAGCGCGCCCGCGGCAAGAAATCCGTGACGCTCAATCTGAAATCCGATGAAGGCCGGCGCGTCTTCCTGCAGATGGTGTCGAAGGCTCAGGTCGTCGTCGAGAACTTCAGAGCCGGCGTCGCGAGCCGGCTGGGCATAGACTACGATGCGCTGCGCGCCGCGAATCCCTCGCTCATTTACTGCTCGCTGACCGGCTATGGCTCGCAAGGTCCCTCGAAGGACGACAAGGCCTACGATCTGATGGTGCAGGCGGCCGTCGGTCTCATGAGCATGACCGGGCAGCCCGGCGAGCCGCCCGTAAAAACGGCCTCGGCGATGTCGGACGCGATTTCGGGCGTGTTCGCGGCGCACGGCATCGTCGCGGCGCTGCTGCATCGGCAGCGCACCGGTGAAGGGCAATTGGTCGAAGTGGCCATGTCGAATTGCCTGTTTGCCCTCCTTTTCGACGAACCGATCGACTGCTATGACCGCCTGCATTTGTCGGCGCGTCAGGGCAATCGGATCATGCGTTTCTCGCCCTTCAATACATTCCGCGCCAAGGACGGATGGGTGACCATCGGCGCGGCGACGCACGAAGAGTGGCTCGCGCTTCTCGATGCAATGGGGCGTAGCGACCTGCGCGAGGACACGGACATGATGCAGGTCGGCTGGCGGATCGTGAATAACGACGCCGTGGATGCGGTGGTAACCCGGTGGACCTCCGGGCTCAGCAAGGATCAAATTGCCGCTGCGCTCGCGCGCGCCGGCGTGGCCTGCAGTCCCGTGCGCTCCACCGACGAGGTGATGCACTGGGCGCAACTGCTGGAACAGCAAATGATCGTGCCCCTCGTCAACCCCAAGACAGGCAACGCGGCCGCTGCGGCCGGGCCGGGCTTCCCGATCAAGTTCAGCCGCACCCCGGCAGGCTACGACACGCCCGCGCCGCTTCCCGGCGCGCACAGCGACGAAATCTTCCGGCGATTTACGAACCTCACCTCGGAGGACGTGCGGCGCCTGAAGGTTCAAGGCATCATATGAAAAACGACAGCATGTCTCCTGGGATTGGGCTACGCATGAGCAGCAGTGCCACGGGATTTTCGAGCGCGGTCTTCGATGTCGCCGACGCCCTGGAGGCCAACGAGATGTTCCAGCGCAACGGCTGGACCGACGGCCTGCCGGTGGTGCCGCCGACCGAAGAGGCCGTAGCCCGTTTTCTCGCCGCCGGCGGCCATGCGGCCGGCGATCTGATCGGCGTCGAGCCGGTTCGTCGCCGCCGCATCAGCGCGGAGAAGGCGGCGATCGCCTCGGTGATGGCGGGCTGCCTGCCCGAGTACTTCCCCGTCGTCGTCGCGACCGTGAGGGCGATGTGCCAGCCGGAGTATGCATTGCACGGCAGCACGGCCAGCACCGGAGGCAGCGCGCCGTTCATCGTGGTGAATGGACCGATTCGTCAGAAAATCGGCATGAACTCGACGCACAACGTGCTTGCCAACGGCAGCCGTGCGAACGCGACCATCGGTCGCAGCGTGCGCCTGGTGCTGCTGAATGTGCTGGGCGGCATACCGGGGCAGCTTGACCGCTCAACCCTGGGGCATCCGGGAAAGTTCACGTTTTGCATTGCCGAGGATGAGGAAGATTCGACCTGGTTGCCGCTGTCGGTCGAACGGGGCATTGCGGCGGGAACCTCCGCGGTCACCGTGATGCAGGTGGAGTCGCCGCACCAGATCATGAACGAATGGACGCACGACCCCAAGGAAATCCTCGACACTTACGTGGCCGCGATCCGCAGCAACATGCTGACCTACTCGATCTGGGAGGGCAACTATGCCTTCGTGATCCCGAAGCAGCATCGCGAGATCTTCACTGCCGCCGGCTGGGGCAAGCAGCAGATCCGCGAATACGTCTTCGAGGCGGCGCGTGTGAAGCGCGATGAATGGCGCGGCGTCGGCAAGGCGGCCGTCGCGGGCCGCAAGGATGGTGACAAGGTCTACCGTGCGCTGCGCACCCCGGACGATCTGCTCGTGGTGGCGGCCGGCGGCCCGGCCGGCGGGTTCGGCGCCATCATTCCTCCCTGGTACGGCAAGAAGTCGCTCGCCGTCACGACACCGATTCACGTTCAACCGTAGTTCGAGAGGAGATTCAA
>Ga0315281_10004819_pt1 | contig 19482 bp, 21 predicted proteins | sample YL17G07_0_MG_FD_204540 | JGI IMG/M metagenome (GOLD analysis project Ga0315281, IMG submission 204540) | Sediment microbial communities from Yellowstone Lake, YNP, Wyoming, USA - YL17G07_0 | ecosystem: Environmental > Aquatic > Freshwater > Lake > Sediment | place: USA: Wyoming | collected... | reverse complement strand
GCGCAGGCCGCCCTTCGCCCCATGGCCGGGCGACCGGCGGCCCGCGGCCTACTGAGCCTGCGTCAGCTGCGCGCGGCGAGCTTGTCGAGCTGCGGCCGCAGCTTGGCGAGGGTCGCCTCGAAGCCTGTCAGCCGCGCACGCTCCTGCTCCACCACTTTCGCCGGCGCACGGTCAACGAACGACGCGTTGCCGAGCTTGGCGTGCGCCTTCACGATCTCGCCTTCGAGCCGGGCAATCTCCTTCTTGATGCGCTCAATCTCGACGGCGGCGTCGACCTTGATCTCCAGCATCACATGGTGTGGCCCCACTACGGCTACCGGGGAATCCAACTTGGGAAGTTCATTCACGATATGGATCTCTGATGCGCGGACCAGGGGCGCAAGTGCAGCGGTGGTCGCTGCGCTGGGGTTGCCCGTCATATAAACAGGCACTCGATATTGGGGCAGGACTTTCATTTCGCTTCGAAGGTTTCGAGCTGCATTCACAACCAGCTTCGCGAGAGCAACCTCGCGCTCCACGGTCTCGTCTATTTTCCCGGACTGTGATTTTGGATAGGGCTGCAACATGATGGTCTCGCCCTTCTTGCCGGCGAACGGCGCCACGTCCTGCCACAGCTCCTCGGTGATGAACGGAATGACCGGATGCGCCAGCCGCAGCACTGTTTCCAGAACCCGCACCAGCGTGCGGCGGGTGCCGCGCTGCTGCGCCTCATTGCCTTGCGCGAGCTGGTCCTTGGCGATCTCCAGGTACCAGTCGCAATACTCGTCCCAGACGAAGCGATATATCGCGGCGGCGACGTTGTCGAAGCGGTACTCGGCAAAGCCTTTTTCCACCTCCGCTTCGGTGCGCTGCAAGGTGCTGATGATCCACTTGTCCCAGGTGGAAAGCTCGACCGGCTTGGATTCATCGGCGCCGCAGTCCTGGTCCTGGGTGTTCATAAGAACGAAGCGCGTCGCGTTCCACAGCTTGTTGCAGAAATTGCGGTAGCCCTCGCAGCGGGCGAGTTCGAAGTTCAGGGTGCGCGAGAAGTTCGCCAGCGAGGCGAAGGTGAAGCGCAGCGCATCGGCGCCGAACGACGGGATGCCGTTGGGGTAGTGCGAGCGCAGGTATTTGTCAATTTTCGCCTTGTGGTCGGCGCGCAGCAGGCCGATGGTGGATTTGGCGACCAGGTCTTCGAGCGTGATGCCGTCGATCAGGTCCAGCGGGTCGAGGGTATTGCCCTTCGACTTCGACATCTTGTGGCCCTCGGCGTCGCGCACGATGGCGTTGATGTAGACGTGGCGGAACGGCACCTTGCCGGTGAAATGCAGGCTCGCCATGATCATCCGCGCGACCCAGAAGAAAATGATGTCGAAGCCGGTCACCAGCACCGAGGAGGGCAGAAAAGTATCGAGATCCTTCGTCTTCTCCGGCCAGCCGAGCGAGGAGAACGGCACCAGTTGCGAGGAGAACCACGTGTCAAGAACGTCTGGATCTCTTTTTAATTTCGCCTTAATTTTATATTTTTCAATAATTTCTTCCTCGGATCTCCCCACATAGATATTTCCCTGCCCGTCGTACCAGGCAGGAATCCGGTGGCCCCACCAGAGCTGGCGCGAGATGCACCAGTCCTGGACGTTCTGCAGCCAGTGGTTGTAGGTCGAGGTCCAGTGTTCAGGGAAGAATTTGACCTCGCCGCTAGCGACAACATCCAGGCCGCGTTTCGCCATGCCGTCCATCTTCACGAACCACTGGTCTGTGAGCATCGGCTCGACGATCACGCCCGTGCGTCCCGAGCGCGGCACGCGCAACCTGTAGGGTTTCTCCGAGACGAGGAAGTCCTGCGCCTTCAGGTCGATCAGCACCTTATTGCGTGCCTCGAAGCGATCCAGGCCGTCATAGGCCGTGCCGCCTGTTATCTTCGCTTCCAATGTCAGGATCTGGACCAGCGGCAGCTGGTGGCGCTGGCCAATGGCATAGTCGTTGAAATCGTGCGCCGGCGTGATCTTGACGCAGCCGGTGCCGAATTCCCTGTCTACGTAGCCGTCGGCAATGATCGGGATCGATCGGCCGGCTAACGGAAGCTGAGCGCGCTTTCCGACGAGAGCTGCATATCGCTCGTCTTTCGGATTCACAGCGACGGCAACGTCGCCGAGCATCGTTTCGGGCCGCGTCGTTGCAACAACTACCGAGCCGCTCCCATCTTCGAGCGGATAGCGGATCTCCCAGATCTTGCCGTTCTCTTCTTCGTTATCGACTTCGAGATCGGAGACTGCGGTGCCGAGCTGCGGATCCCAGTTGACCAGCCGCTTGCCGCGGTAGATGAGGCCCTCCTCGTGAAGGCGGACGAACACCTCTATGACCGCCTTCGACATCTTCGGGTCCATCGTGAAGTATTCGTGCGACCAGTCGCAGGAGGTGCCCAGCCGGCGCATCTGCGTGGTAATGATCGAGCCGGATTTTTCTTTCCATTCCCAGACGCGCTTTACGAACCCGTCGCGGCCGAGGTCGTGGCGCGTCTTGCCTTCTTCCTGCAACTGGCGCTCGACGACGATCTGGGTGGCGATGCCCGCGTGGTCGGTGCCGGCCACCCAGCTGGTATTGTGGCCGCGCATCCGGTGGTAGCGGATGAGGGCATCCATGAGCGTTTGCTGGAACGCGTGCCCCATGTGCAGGGTGCCGGTGACGTTGGGTGGCGGCAGCTGGATGCAGTACGCCGGCGCCTTGGCATCGGCGCGCGCTGCGAACCATCCGGCGGACTCCCAGCGCGCGTACCAGCGGCTCTCGACCGTGTGCGGATCGAAGCTTTTACCGAGCGCCATGCTATGACTTGTCCGGATTTGCCCTGCGCGCCGCGAGCGCGTGCTCGACCGCTTCGCGCACCGAGCGGCGCAATTCCTTCTCCAACTCGGAACGCAGGGCGGCGATCTGCTTGTTCAGCTCGGGAACGAGGCGCACCACCAGAACGCGCTCGATGTCCGCTGCAAGCGCCGCCTCGGCACGCACGGCTTCCGGCGCCGCCGCCGCGGTTTCGTGCTCGACGATTTCGGTCAGCAGCGGCACCTCTTCGACCGCCCGCTGCGAATCTTCCTCGTGGCGCTTCATCAGCGCGTCGACGCGCTCGATCAGGCGGTTGGGGTCGCGGCCTTCGCTCATGTGGACTTCGCGAGATCGTGGTTGCGAATCGGGTAACCGCGGTCGCGGTAGAACGCATAGCGTGCGCGGCCGGCGCGCTTGTCCTCGTCGTCTTGCGACACGACTTCCAGCAGGCGCTCGTGGCGCTCGAAGAAAGGCGGGCATTCGGCGGCGAGGTTGAGCAGCACTTCACAGGCTGCGGCGGCCGGCGCCATCGGCTCGTCGCCCGCAGCAATCAGGATCGGCGTGCCCGCGGCCAACGGGTCATGCGCGTAGCAGTGAGGAATGAAGGATGCCGCTTGCGAGGTCCACAGCAACCGGTCGACCTTTCGCGCCATTTCGGCCTGCGGCGCGTAAATCAGCACGCGCTTTTTCTGCCGCAACGCCTTGCCCGCGAGCCTGCAAGCGATGCCCAGCCGGTCGCCCGCGTTGAAATAGAAGTCGATCGAGGTCAAGCCCGGTCAACTCCTTCGGCCCGCCCTGCGCAGCGCCAGACGGACCAGCAGCGGCACCGGTCGCCCGGTCGATCCCTTGTCCCTGCCACTGCGCCAGGCGGTACCCGCGATATCCAGGTGCGCCCAGCTCAATTTGCGCGTGAAGCGCGCGAGGTAGCAGGCTGCGGTAACGCTGCCGGCCGGCCGGCCACCGATGTTCGCCATGTCGGCGAAGTTCGAGCGCAGCTGCTCCTGGTAGTCCTCCCACAGCGGCATCTGCCAGACGCGATCCCAGGCGTCGTCGCCTGCGGCGAGGATATCGTCGGCGAGTTTCTGGTCGTTGGCGAACAGGCCGCTCGCCACATGGCCGAGCGCGATCACGCAGGCGCCGGTGAGCGTCGCGATGTCCACCACGGCTTCGGGATCGAAGCGCCCGGCGTAGGTGAGGGCGTCGCACAGGATCAGACGGCCTTCCGCGTCGGTGTTCAGGATCTCGACGGTCTGCCCGGACATGGTTGTGACCACGTCGCCGGGCCGGGTGGCGCCGCCGCCGGGCATGTTCTCGCAGGCCGGAACCACGCCGATGACGTTCACCGGAGCGCGCATGCCGGCCAGAGCGCGGATCGCACCCAGGACGCTGCCGGCCCCCGACATATCGAACTTCATTTCATCCATCTCGCCGGCGGGCTTGAGAGATATGCCGCCGGTATCGAAAGTGATGCCTTTGCCCACCAGCACCAGCGGCTTTTTCTTTTTCGCGGCGCCGTTGTAGCGCAGCACGATCAGCTTGGGCGGTTGCTGCGAGCCGCGCGTCACGGCCAGCAGCGCCCCCATGCCGAGCTTTTCCATGTCGCGCCGCTCGAGCACCTCGACGCCGAGCTTGAACTGCTTCGCGAGCTTCCTCGCCTCGTCGGCGAGGTAGGACGGCGTGCACAGGTTGGGCGGCAGGTTGCCGAGCGTACGCGCGAGATCAGCGCCATCGGCCGTCGCCGCCGCCTCCTTCAGTGCAGCTTGGGCCTGCAGCGTCACCGGGGCGCCGGCGATTGCCAGCGTCACCGAAGCGAGCGCGGGGGCGGCGGGCTTCTTCTGGGTCTTGAGCTGGTCGAAACGATAGAACGCCTCCCGCAGGCCGAGCACCGCGCTGCGCACGGTCCAGGGCAAGCCCCGTCCGCGGACCGCGAAGTCCGCCACCGGAAGCACGGCATCGCGGGCGCCGAGGCCCTTGAGGGCGGTGGCGACGCCGCGCACGGCATCACCGAACGCCTTGACGCCAAAATCGGCGCGTTCGCCCAGGCTGACCAGCAGCACGCGCTCGGCGGCCAGCCCCGCAATTTTCTGCAGCAGCAGGGTGGTGCCGGCCTTGCCGGCGAGATCGCCCTGCGCGAGCACGCGGCGCAACGCGCCGCCGGCTGCCTTGTCCGCGAGTTGCGCGCTGCGCGACAGATTACCGCCGGCCGGGTTTGCTCCCGCATATACCGCCAGCACCAGGCACCCGGTTTTCGCTTTCTCGGGCGCCAATGCGCGTATGCTAAATTCCACCGGATTCTCCTATGATTTTCGCTGCAAGTATCGCATGATCTTCCTCCGCACGCTGCTGCGGGAGTTCGCCAATCTGGCGATCGCAGTGTTCCTTTCGCTGTTCCTGATCGCGCTGACGACGCGCCTGATCCGGCTCCTCGGGCAGGCTGCGGGCGGCAAGATTCCATCGGACGCGGTGGTTGCTTTCCTGGGTTTTTCGGCGCTCAATCTGCTGCCGGTGCTGTTGTCGCTCACTTTGTTCATCACGGTTCTGCTCGCCCTCAACCGCAGTTGGCGGGATTCGGAGATGGTGATCTGGTTCAATTCCGGCCTGTCGCTCGCCGCCTGGATCCGGCCGGTGCTGATTTTCGCTGCGCCGCTGGTACTGGTCATCGCCGCGCTATCGTTCTTCATCTCTCCCTGGGCCGCGCAGAAGAGCGAGCAGTACCGCGGCCGCATCGACTCGCGCGACGACATCTCGCGCGTGGAACCGGGCGCCTTCGGCGAGTCGCGCAGCAAGGGGCGCGTGTACTTCGTCGAGTCCATCGCCGGCGACGAGAGTTCGGTGCAGAACGTGTTCGTGAATTCCAGCCAGAACCGCCGCACCGGGGTGATGATGAGCGAGCGGGGCTTCACCGAATTCGCGCCCAACGGCGACCGTTTCCTGGTGCTGCTGTCGGGCCGGCGCTACGAGGGCACGCCGGGCGAGGCGGATTTCCGCCTCATGGAGTTCGAGCGCTACGCCACGCGCGTCCAGACCAAGGAAGGCGACGAGCCCGTGGCGACGCAGAAAAGCACCTCTACGCTGGACCTGATCGGGAGCCCGACGCGTCCCAATCTGGGGGAACTGCTGTGGCGCGTCGGCATGCCGGTCTCGGCGCTGATCCTCGCGCTGCTCGCGATCCCGATGAGCTTCGTCAATCCGCGCGCCGGGCGTTCGGTGAACCTGCTGTTCGCGCTGCTGACCTACACGGTGTATTCGAACCTGATCTCGGTAAGCCAGGCTCGCGTTGCGCAGGGCAAACTCGCATTCTCCACCGGCTGGTGGCTGGTGCACGCAGTGATGCTGGTGGTGCTGCTGGTGCTGTTTGCGCAACGCATGTCGCTGTTCAGGATGCCGTGGCGCAAATGAGGCGCCGTTTAACATGGCGCAAATGAGGCGCCGTTGATCCGCATTCCGACCCTCGAGCGCTACCTCGCGCGCCAGATCTATGGTGCGGTCGGTTTCGTGCTGCTCGGCTTTCTCGCGCTGTTCGGCTTTTTCGACCTGATCGCCGAACTGCGCGACCTCGGCAACGGCGATTACCAGTTGCGCCAGATCTTCTCGGTGGTCGCGTTCTGGATTCCCGGGCATGCCTACGAGCTTTTTCCGGTCGCGGTGCTGATCGGCACCCTCTACGTGCTGGCGCACCTGTCGAGCAACTCCGAATACACCGTGATGCGCGCGGCCGGTCTTTCGCCGCTCCGGGCCGGCTCGGTGCTGGCGAAGGTCGGGCTCGCCTTCGTGGTCGCGACCTTCGTCATCGGCGAATGGATCGTTCCCTTTGCCGAGGAAACGGCGCAGAAGATTCGCATGCAGGCGATGATGTCGCTGATCGGGGGTGATCTTTCCTCCGGGCTCTGGTTCAAGGACGAGCGCTCGTTCATCAACGTGCGCGAGGCCCGCGAGGCGAATGTGCTCGGCGGCGTGCGGATCTACGAATTTGATTCCGCTTACCGCCTGCGCCAGGTGACAGAGGCCGCGCGCGGCGAGTACGCTGGCGCGGGCAAGTGGCGCCTCCTGAACGTGTCGCTGACCATGTTCAGCCCCTCCGGGCCGGCAACTGCCCGCTATGCCGAGGCCGAATGGCGCTCGGCGGTGAATCCGGACCTGTTGAACGTGCTCATTGTGCTGCCCGAGCGCATGTCGGCCTGGAAGCTCTACAAGTACCTGCAGCACCTCGCCGGCAACCGGCAGAAGACCGAGCGCTATGAAATCGCCTTGTGGAAGAAGCTTTTCTACCCGCTCGCGACGCTGGTGATGATGGCGCTGGCGCTGCCGTTTGCCTATATGCATGCGCGCTCGGGCATGGTCGGCATCAAGGTTTTTTTCGGCGTCATGCTGGGGATTTTCTTCCACATGCTGAACAGCTTGTTCTCGCATATCGGGCTGCTGAAGCAGTGGCCGCCGATCGCCTCCGCGGCGGTGCCCAGCCTGCTGTTTCTAGGTACCGCAATCCTGATGATGCTGTGGATCGAGCGCCTGCGGCCGCTCTGGGTGCGGGTGCGGGGCTAAGGAACCGGAATCAGCAGGCTGCCGGCGAGGCGGTCATGCAGGAACTGCCGGTCGCGGTCGACGTAGGCCCAGGCGATGCCGATCAGCGTGGGCACCAGCAGCAGGGCGTAAATGAAGCGCAGCAGCGCGGCCTTCGGCGGCAGGTGCGCATGCCCGTCCTTGGCGACCAGCCGGATGCGCCAGGTCTTCATCGCGAGCGTCTGCCCGCCGCGCAGCCAGCACCAGAGGAAATACGCCGCGAACACTCCCAGCAGGAAAATCTGCAGCAGGTGCATGCGCCAGCCTTCGATGCGCAGCGTGCCTGCGGCAAACTGGAAAATCCAGGTGCCGAGAAAGGCCACGGCGAAGAGGAGGATGGACTCGTACAACATGCTGGCCAGGCGGCGCAGCATGCCGGGCGCTGCGTCGCTCACAGCGGCGCAGGCAGGACGTACGGGCGATTCGGCTTGTGCTTCGGGGACGCCGCGCGCTGCCTGCGTTCGGCGGGAGGAACGTAGGTCGGCGGCACGTCGAATACGCGCTTCTCGTGCGGCGGCAGCGCCTGGTATTGCGCCCAGTGCCTGCGCAGTTCCTCCCGGCGGTGGTCGGGCGCAAGCTTGCCGATACTGCGGTACTGCTCGCGCGCCTGCCAGCGCTGCTCAGGCGTGAGCTTGGTCCAGCTCTGCATGCGGCCCTGCACGCGCTTCTGCTCTTCGGATTTCATCGCTGGATAGCGCTTGGCGATGCCGAGCCACTTCGTCTTGTGCCGCGGGCCGAGCTTGTTCCACTCGCCCGCGAGTGGCGCTAGCGCCTGTTGCTGGTCGGCCGTGAGCGAGGCCCACTGCGGCCCCCTGTCCTTGGGCACCGCGCCGGCCGGGGTGGCCGCGATCGCCATGAGGGCCAACAGTGCGAGCGTGGGAATCAGGCCGCGCATCAGTTGTCAGTTGTTGGCGGACGAGACCTTCTTGAGCCAGGTCTCGAAGCCCCGGTCAAGGTAGGCGTCGATGGGCAGGTCATCCGTAAGCAGCTGCGCGTCGAGTTCTTCGACGTCGGCGGCGCGCTGGTCCTGCTGCCAGCTGTAAATCGCGATCAACCCGGCAACCAGAAGAGCCGTCGGCAGGATCAGCCGCAGCGAAAAACCGCCGAAGCCGCCGAAGCCGCCGATCACGCCGATGGCCGTGCTGCGAGCCCAGGCGGGCGCCGGCTCGCGCTCCGATTTGCGCATCGCGAGCGCCTGCTCGCGCGCCGCGCGCAGCCGTTCGGCGATGTGCGCGCCGGATTTTCCGTCCAGGCGCGAACCCTCGTTCAGGGCCTGGCGGATTTTGTTGGCGAATTTTATTTCGTTCATGGTCGTTTTCTTCCGGACGCCGCTCAGAGGGTGATGCCCTTTGCGCGCAGCGCGGTGGCCAAAGCATGCGTCGCCCGAGAGCAGTGCGTTTTTACGCTGCCTTCCGAGCAACTCATGGCCTTTGCGGTCTCCGCCACGTCCAGTTCCTCCCAATAACGCATGATGAAAGCCTCGCGTTGACGCGCGGGGAGTTTGGATACCTCTTGTTCAATAATTTCAATAACTTGCGTCCGTTCCAGCCGATCGGGTGGGGATTCCTCGCGGTTGGCATCGCCAGCCTCCTGCAACGTATCCAGCGGATCCTGATCGTCCTCCTCGCCGCGCCCGGGCGCAAGGGCCGACAGCAGGGTGGTCCAGGTCGAGCGCACCTTCTGGCGCCGGAACCAGTCGCGGATCGCGTTCTGCAGGATGCGCTGGAACAGCGGCGGCAGCTCCTGCGGCGCACGGTCGCCGTAGCGCTCGGACAGCCGCATCATTGCGTCCTGCACGATGTCGAGCGCGGATTCGTCCTCCCGGACGGCGAACACCGCCTGCTTGAAGGCGCGCCGTTCGACGCCCGCGAGGAACGCCGACAGTTCGCTGCGTGACGCCAGTTTCTCTCCCCTCTGGCCGGTGCTCCCGGCTCTGCGGAAGATGGTATCAAACTGCACCGCCGGAGGAACGGCGGCTTGCTTGACCGCATTGCAGCAAGCCGTTAATCTTGAATGCTTTTCCTGCCTCAGGCCAAACTGTCATGGATCGCGTCAAGACCGAAGAACTGACCGGCGCACAGATTCTCATCCGCTGCCTGCAGGCGGAAGGCGTCGAGGTCGTATTCGGCTATCCGGGCGGCGCGGTCCTGTTCATTTACGACGAGCTCTTCAAGCAGGACAAGGTGAAGCACGTGCTGGTGCGCCATGAGCAGGGCGCCGCGCATGCCGCCGACGGCTACTCGCGTTCCTCGCACAAGGTCGGCGTGTGCCTGGTCACCTCGGGCCCCGGCCTGACCAACGCGGTCACCGGCATCGCCACCGCGTACATGGATTCGATCCCGATGGTGATCATCAGCGGCCAGGTGCCGACGCACGCCATCGGCGAGGACGCTTTCCAGGAATGCGACACGGTCGGTATCACGCGGCCCTGCGTGAAGCACAACTTCCTCGTGCGCGACGTGAAAGACCTCGCGGTGACGATGAAGAAGGCGTTCCACATCGCCACCACCGGGCGCCCGGGGCCGGTGCTGGTCGACATCCCCAAGGACGTCACCGCCAACAGTTGCGAGTTCCAGTACCCCGAAACGATCAGCATGCGCTCGTACAACCCGGTAAAGAAGGGCCACGCCGGGCAGATCAAGAAGGCGGTGCAGCTGCTGCTCGAAGCGCAGCGCCCGATGGTTTACGCCGGCGGCGGCGTGGTGCTGTCGAACGCATCGGTGCAGCTGAAGGACCTCATCAAGCGCACGGGCTTCCCGATCACCAACACGCTCATGGGGCTGGGCGCGTATCCGGCCACCGACGGCCAGTTCCTCGGCATGCTCGGCATGCATGGCACCTACGAGGCCAACATGGCGATGCAGCACTGCGACGTGCTGCTGGCGATCGGCGCGCGCTTCGACGACCGCGTCATCGGCAACCCGGAGCATTTCGCGCAGAACCCGCGCAAGATCATCCACATCGACATCGATCCGTCGTCCATCTCGAAGCGCGTCAAGGTGGACGTGCCGATCGTCGGCAATATTCCGGATGTTCTTGAGGAAATATTGAAATTGATTGGCAATGAAAAGGAAAAAATCAAGTCTGATTCTCGCAAACCATGGTGGAATCAGATCAACGAGTGGCGCGGCAAGGACTGCCTCAAATACGACCGCAAGTCGAAGATCATCAAGCCGCAGTTCGTGCTGGAGAAGCTCTACGAGGTGACCGGCGGCGACGCCTTCATCACTTCTGACGTCGGTCAGCACCAGATGTGGGCGGCGCAGTTCTACAAGTTCGACAAGCCGCGCCGCTGGATCAACTCCGGCGGCCTGGGCACGATGGGCTTCGGCCTGCCCGCGGCGATGGGCGTGCAGATGGCGAACCCCGGCGCCACCGTGGCCTGCGTCACCGGTGAGTCCTCGATCCAGATGTGCCTGCAGGAGCTCTCGACCTGCAAGCAGTACCGCCTGCCGATCAAGATCATCAACCTGAACAACAAGTACATGGGCATGGTGCGCCAGTGGCAGCAGTTCTTCCACGGCAACCGGTACTCGGAATCCTACATGGACGCGCTGCCCGATTTCGTCAAGCTCGCCGAGGGCTACGGCCATTCGGGCGTGCTGATCGACAAGCCGGCCGACGTCGAGCCCGCGTTGCGCGAGGCCTTCAAGCGCAAGAAGGACCTGGTGTTCCTCGATTTCCTCACCGACCAGACGGAAAACGTCTATCCGATGATTCCCGGCGGCAAGGGGATCACCGAGATGATCCTCTCGGAGGATCTGTGAGCGGCCGAAGGTCCGCGATTCGTCTCCGGTGAGGCACATCATTTCGATCCTGGTCGAAAACGAGGCCGGGGCCCTGTCGCGCATCTCGAACATGTTTTCGGCGCGCGGCTACAACATCGAGTCTCTGACCGTGGCGCCGACCGAGGACGCGTCGATGTCGCGCCTGACGGTGGTCACCAAGGGGTCGGACGAAGTGATCGAGAAAATCACCAAGCAGCTGAACAAGCTGGTCGAGGTGGTGAAGGTCGTGGACCTCTCGGAGGCCGAGCACATCGAGCGCGAGCTGATGCTCATCAAGGTGCGCGCCGGCGCCAAGGAACGCGAGGACGTCAAGCGCATGGCCGACATCTTCCGCGGCCGGGTCATTGACGTATCGGACAATACCTACACCATCGAGCTTACCGGCGATTGCGCGAAGCTGGACGCTTTCATACAGGCGCTCGACCAGAGTGCAATCCTGGAGACGGTGCGAACGGGGGCCAGCGGAATCGGCCGTGGCAATCGAATTCTTAGAGTCTGAGGAGTTTGGGGAAAATCATGAAGGTTTACTACGATAAAGACGCAGATCTTTCGCTCATCAAAGGCAAGAAAGTCGCCATTCTCGGCTACGGCTCGCAGGGCCACGCGCATGCGCTGAACCTGCACGACTCCGGCATGAAGGTCACCGTCGGCCTGCGCAAAGGTGGCCCGTCGTGGGACAAGGCGAAGAAGGCCGGCCTGAAAGTCGCCGAGGTCGGCGAAGCGGTGAAAAGCGCGGACATCGTGATGATGCTGATGCCCGACGAGCATATCGCCGCGGTGTACAAATCCGAGGTCGAGCCCAACCTGAAGAAGGGCGGCGCGCTTGCTTTCGCGCACGGCTTCAACATTCATTACGGCCAGGTGCAGCCGCGCAAGGACATCGACGTCTGGATGGTCGCGCCCAAGGCCCCTGGCCACACGGTGCGCTCGACCTACGCCGCGGGCGGCGGTACGCCGATGCTGGTGGCGGTGCACCAGAACCCGTCGAAAAAGGCGCGCGACATGGCGCTCTCGTACGCCTCGGCGATCGGCGGCGGCAAGGCCGGCATCATCGAGACCAATTTCAAGGAAGAGACCGAGACCGATCTCTTTGGCGAGCAGACCGTGCTGTGCGGCGGCACCGTCGAGCTGGTGAAGGCGGGCTTCGACACGCTGGTGGAGGCGGGCTACGCGCCGGAGATGGCGTATTTCGAGTGCCTGCACGAGTTGAAGCTCATCGTCGACCTGATGTACGAGGGCGGCATCGGCACCATGAACTACTCGATCTCGAACAATGCCGAGTACGGCGAGTACGTGAGCGGGCCGAAAATCATCGATGAGGGCGTGCGCAAGCGCATGAAGGAAGTGCTCGCGCGCATCCAGTCGGGCGAGTACGCCAAGGAGTTCGTGCTCGAGAGCCGCGCCGGGCAGCCGACGCTGCTGTCGCGCCGGCGCCAGACCGCCGAGCACCCCATCGAAAAGGTCGGCGCGCGGCTGCGCGAGATGATGCCCTGGATCAGGAAAAACCGGCTCGTCGACACCTCGAAGAACTAGTGGCCATGAGATTTTTTCTTTTTTCTTTTCTGCTGATTTTTTTATTTTCAGGCTGCAGCAAGACACCTGAATCGGCAACGGCGAAGAAAATCGGCGAGCAGCCCAAGCAGATCGTCGACAAGGTCACGAGCGATGTGAACAAGGCGCTGCAGAAGGGCACCGAGCAGAGGCAGGAAGCGGAGAAAAAAGAATAGCGGATGGCGGCGCATTACCCGCATCCGTTTCTTGCGCGCGAGGGCTGGCCGTTTCTTGGAATCGCCCTTGCATTGGCATCGGCGATCCATTTCTCGCTCGGCTGGGCGTGGGCGCTGCCGTTCTGGCTGGCGAGCATATTCATCCTCCAGTTCTTCCGCGATCCGCCGCGCGAAGCGCCCGAGGATCCGCGGGCCGTCCTGTCCCCGGCCGACGGCCGCATCGTCGCGGTGGAGAAGGTGCGCGATCCCTATCTGGACCGGGAGGCGCTGAAGATCTCGGTCTTCATGAACGTGTTCAACGTGCATTCCAACCGTTCTCCGGTGGACGCCACCGTGAAGCAGCGCTGGTACCACGCCGGCAGGTTCTTCAACGCCGCGCTCGACAAGGCTTCGCTGGAGAACGAAAGAAACGCGCTGTGGCTGCAGACCCGCGGCGGCCAGGACGTCACTTGCGTGCAGATCGCGGGTTTGGTCGCGCGGCGGATTCTCTGCTATGTTGGCGAGGGAACGGAGCTGGAGAGGGGACAGCGCTACGGATTCATCCGCTTCGGTTCGCGCGTCGATGTGTACCTGCCGCCGGACGCAGAGGTAAAAGCAGCGCTCGGCGACAAGGTATACGCCACGGAGTCGATCCTGGCCAGGTTAAAAGCGGGCTGAGCGTGCATGGATGAACGCGATCACTTCGAGGAAAGCAGGCAGGAGACAGCTCCTCGCGGCATGGGCGCGTTGCGCCGTCGCGGCATCTACCTGCTGCCGAATCTATTCACCACCGCGGCGCTGTTCTTCGGCTTCTACGCCATCGTGCAGGCGATGAACAGCCGCTTCGAGACCTCGGCGATCGCGATCTTCGTCGCCATGGTGCTGGACGGTCTCGACGGCCGCGTTGCGCGGCTGACCCACACGCAAAGCGAGTTCGGCGCCCAGTACGACAGTCTGTCCGACATGGTCTCCTTCGGCGCCGCGCCGGCCCTGATCATGTACGAGTGGGCGCTGAAAGACCTGGGCAAGCTGGGCTGGATCGCCGCCTTCGTCTACTGCGCCGGCGCCGCGCTGCGCCTGGCGCGCTTCAATACCAATATCGAAGTGATCGACAAGCGCTACTTCCAGGGCCTGCCCAGCCCGATGGCGGCGGCGATGCTGGCCGGACTCGTCTGGGTCTTCGACGACCTGGGTATCGACCGCGAGCTGTGGCTGAGCGTGATCGCCTGGTTGTTCACCATGTACGCCGGCATCACCATGGTCTCGAACGTGCCCTTCTACAGCTTCAAGGATATCAACCTGAAAAAGAGCGTGCCTTTCTGGGTGGTAGCGCTGTTCGCCGCGGGCCTGGCGGTGGTGTCGCTCAAGCCCTCGGTGGTGCTGTTCCTGATCGTCTTCGCCTACGGCGTTTCCGGCTACGTCCTCTGGGGTCTGGGCCGGCGCGCGCGGCCGGTCATCTGATCACGCGTGGCGCGCGCGCAAGATGCGCGCGGCTTCGGCTTCCGCGCAAAGCTTGAGATAGACCTCGTCGAGATCGACTCTGGCGGCCGCGCCGGGGGCGAAGCCGCAGTCCGGGTTGAGCGTGATGCGCTGCGCGTCGATGCGTTGCAGCGCGCGATCCACGCGCGCCACGATCTGCTCGGCGGTCTGCTTTTCGCCCGGCGTCACGTCCACCACCCCGAGGCCTAATTCGAAATCGCTCCGCAGGCGTCCGAGGCTCTCCAGGTCGTCGGCGCCGGCGGCGGTGAACTCCATCGTCAAGTGCTGGACCTTGAGGCGATTGAGTTGCGCCAGGATCGGCCCGTAGGTCCCCGCATGGTGCTTCTCGCCGCGCACGCGCGCGCCCGCGCGCCGGCACAGGTGCACCGCGAACTTGACGCCGCTGAAACCGGCCACCAGCGCGTTGATCATGTCGACGGCGAAATCGGCGGCGCGTTCCGGATCATCGTAACCGCGGCGCACCTCGGGATCGACGAACAGGCACAGATGCGGGTCGTCGATCTGCACGATGTCGATGCCGATGCGCTGGATCAGCTCGATTTCCCGGCGCAGCGGCTCGACGCAATCGCGCACGAAGTCATCGCGCTGCGGGTAGGCCTCGCGCGAACGCACCGGGTGCCACAGGCGTTCGCCGAGCAGGGCGGGCGCGGGCAGCGTGATCTTGGTGCCGGCGCGCGCGACGCTCTTCAGGAACTTCGCCTCGTTGGCGATGAAGCCCGGTTCCTTGGGCGAGAGCTTTTCGGTGACCACCGTCCAGGGCCTGCCGTCGGCGAGGTTCACTTCCAGCGCGAAGCCGTGCGCCAGCTCGGCGATCACGCCTATATAGGAACGCCGGCGCCATTCGCCGTCGGTGACCACGTCCAGCCCGGCCATTTCCTGCAGCGTCACGGCGTAGCGCACGGCGGCGTCCATGGCGCGCTCGTCCGCCTCGTTCCACGCCGGCTTGTCAATCAGCTCGCGCACGTGCTGCGGGCGCGGCAGCGAGCCCACCACCGAAGCGGGAAACAGCGGCAACGCAGTCATAGAGCCCATCCCTTCTGTGCGAGGTCCAGGTCTTCCTGCGTATCGATTTCCCGGTACTTGCCGTGGGTATCCGCATGGCCGAACGCGACCCCCTGTTCGATCATGTCCTGGAACAGGTGGATCAGGTAGGCCTTCTGGAACTGCGCCGCCTCCCGGTATGGCTGGTTCCAGAATTCACGCTTGCGCCGGCGATAGTGCTCGCGCAGGAGTTCGCCGCCGCGCGCGCTGAACTTTGCCACGCCGATGAATTCGCCCGTCGCTTCTTCATACGGGATGGTCCGGTAGACGCGCTTCACCTTGCCATTCCCCGTGAGCACCTTCTCGGCATCGTGCGGCGGGTGCTGGGTACGCGGCCGGTAGTGCTCGCGCCAGTCCGTATCGATGCCCAGCGCGATGTCGGCAGGCGAGGCGACGAGGCCCGCGACCACGTCCCGCGTAAAGAGGATGTCGGAGTAAGCAGTAAGGAACGGCCGGTCCATCAGGTCCTCGGCGTACATCAGGGAAACGAGGATGTTGTTCGATTCCCAGTCGGCATTGTTCCTGAAGGTGAACTGCGGGTACGCCCGCTGGACTGCTTCGATGCGGTAGCCGCCGATGAAGCAGATCTCGGTGGCGCCGCCTGCTTGAAGGGCTTCGACCGTCCAGTCAAGAATGCGCTTGCCGCGGATCTCGGCGAAGCATTTGGGCGCGTTCTCGGTCGTCGGCATGAGCCGGCGTCCGCGTCCGGCCCCGATGATGATCGCGCGCATGATCGTATCTTGACAGTCTTTGCGCGCATCGGCCACCATCAGCCCCAGAGGGAAGGGGAAAGTCAATCATGCTCAGGCTCGAGAGGCTGACGAAGGCGTTCGGCCCGCTGGTCGCGGTCGACCACGTGAACTTCGCTGTGCCGACCGGCCAGATGGTCGGCATCATCGGGCGCTCCGGCGCGGGGAAGTCCACGCTGCTGCGCATGATCAACCGCCTGACCGACGCGAGCTCGGGGCGCGTGCTCTGCGACGAAGTCGGAGGCGTGGAAGTCGACGTCTGCACACTGAAGGGGCGGCGGCTGCGCGAATGGCGGGCGCGCTGCGCGATGGTGTTCCAGCAGTTCAACCTGGTGCCGCGTCTCGCGGTGATGACCAACGTGCTGATGGGGCGCATCAGCTATCACCCGACGGCATCGACCTTGCTCATGATGTTCTCGGACGCGGATCGCGCGCTGGCGATCCGGGCCCTTCAGCGGCTCGACATGGTGTCGCACGGCCTGCACCGCGCCGACGAACTCTCCGGAGGCCAGCAACAACGCGTCGCCATCGCGCGCGCGCTGGTGCAGGAGCCCAAGATCCTGCTGGCGGACGAGCCGATCGCCTCGCTCGACCTGCGCAATGCGACCATCGTCATGGATTCCCTGCGCCGCATCAACCGGGAAGACGGCATCACGGTGGTCTGCAACCTGCACCTGCTGCAGACGGCGAAGGACTACTGCGACCGCATCATCGGCATGCGCAAGGGTGCGATCGTCTACGACGGCACGCCGTCGCAGCTGTCGGACTCCCTGGCACGGGAAATCTACGGCGGCGGCGCGCCGGGAGATGAAGAAGTCGAATTGGCGCTGACCGCAACATCCACCACTCACTGACCGGGAGAACGTCCATGTTGCACTTTCGAATCACCCTCGCGGGACTCGCCCTGCTGATCGCGTTCGGCGCCGACGCCCAGACCGGCGCCTGGCAGAAGAAATATCCGGTGGTTAAGTACGGGGTCATCCCGGTGGAAACGCAGACCTCGACTACCAAGACGATGGACGCGTTCCTGCACCACGCCGAGAAGCAGACCGGCGTGAAGTGGGAGCTCTACCAGGCGACCGACTACTCCGGCGTGATGAACGCGCTGATTGCCGGGCAGATCCACCTCGCCTGGCTGTCCGGGTTCAGCTACTGCCAGACCTACGCCGACAGCAAGGGCGGCGTCGAGCCGCTGGTTGCGGCGGCCGCGACCGATGGCACCATGGGCTACAACGCGATCGTCGTCGTCAGGACGGACAGCCCGTACAAGACCATTGAGGACCTCAAGGGCAAGGTCGTCGCGCGCACGGACCCGCTCTCGGGCTCGGGCTACCTCATCCCGACCGCCGCGTTCCGCGCCATGGGCAAGCCGGTGGACGAGTACTACAAGAGCCCGCTCTCGGGCGGCCACGTGCAGAGCGTGCTCGGCGTGCTGAAGGGCACCTACGATGCCGCGTTCACCTGGACCTCGACGAACGACGGTTTCGGCAATCTGCGGCAGATGATGAACAAGGGCCTGCTCAAGCGCGAGGACATTCGCATCATCTGGACCTCCGAGCCGCTGCCCTCGCCGCCGGTGGTGATCCGCAAGGACGTGCCGGCCGACATGCGCGCCGACCTGCTCAAGCTCTTCACCGGCCTGCATTTGGCAGACATGGCGCTGGCCGAGGCGGTGGCGCAAGGCAAGACGACTGGCATCATGGCCGTTTCGCACAAGGACTACGGCCTCATGTGCCAGGCCGCGGCGGACGAGCGCGAGTCGCGCCGGCGCAAGGCGAAGTGAACGGGGTAGAACCCCCGCGCGGTGCTGCCGCGCGTTTCGCCGCCGAGTACGCAGCCCACCGGCGCCGCAAGAGGGTCTACGCGAGCCTTTTCGCGGCGGCGTTCGCGATCTGCGTGGTGGCGGCCGGCATCACCGCGAAATTTGACGTATTGACGCTGATCCAGGGACTGCCGCGGACCACCGAGTTCCTGATCAAGCTGGTGCCGCCGATCGGCTTTACCACCTTCGCGGTCGACTTCGGGGAATGGTACTGGGACATCAGCAAGTGGATGGGGAGCCTCCTCAACACACTGCTGATGGCGTATCTCGCCACGGTGCTCGGCACGGCGATCGGCGGTTTTCTCAGTTTCTTCGCGGCCCGCAATCTCGCCGGACACTACCTGACCTACTGGGTGACGCGGCGGCTGCTCGAGATCGCCCGCACCGTGCCCGACATCGTCTGGGCGCTGCTGTTCGTCATCGCCTTCGGCATCGGCCCGCTCGCCGGCATCCTTGCGATCACGGTGCACACCATCGGCGCGCAGGGCAAGTTGTTTGCGGAGGTGAACGAGAACATCAATCCGCTGCCGATCGACGGCATCCGCTCCGCGGGCGGCAACTGGTGGCAGGAGATCCGCTACGCGGTGCTGCCGCAGGTGATGCCGAATTACCTGTCCTACACCTTCTGGCGGCTGGAGTTGAACGTGCGCAGCGCCACCATCGTCGGCTTCGTCGGCGCCGGCGGCATCGGGCACGATTTGTTCACCGCCGTCCAGCTGCTCTATTTCTCGGATGTGGGCGCGATCCTGCTGATCATCGTCGCTACCATCATGGCCATCGACATGCTGAGCGAGCGGTTCCGCCACAGCGCGATCGGCAAGGCGAGCTTCGCGCATTGAGCACCGCATCTTTCCCGCTCACATGACGATTCGCCTCGCCGACCTTACCGATGCCGATGTGGCCGCGGAGCGCGCACGACTGCCGGGCGCGTTTTCGGCGCCGCTCGGCGAGCGGCTGCGCTTCTGGCTTCTCTGGAGCGGCAGCACCGCGTTGACGCTCTACTGCCTTTACCATTTCGGTTTCCTGTCGATGGATTTTCTGCACGGGGTAGCGAAGTTCGGCGCGGTCGTGGTGGCCCAGCTTTTCCCGCCCAGCGGCTTCGTCAACCTGCCGATGTTCCTCAAGGTGATGGGCGAGACCATCGCCATGGCCTTCCTCGGCACGCTGCTGGGCGCCGCATTCGCGTTCCCCTTGAGTTTCTTCGCCTCGAAGAACATGACGCGCTCGCGGCCGCTGCAGTTCGGCACCCGCCGCTTTGCCGATCTGCTGCGTTCCTTCGACTACCTGATCTGGGCGCTGATCTTCGTGCGCGCCATCGGCCTGGGGCCGCTCGCCGGCATCATGGCGATCGCGATCGTCGAGACCGGCACCTTCGTCAAGCTGTACTCCGAAGCGATCGAGAACCTCGACCGCAAGCAGATCGACGGCGTGACCGCCGTGGGCGGCAACGGGTTGCAGAGCATCCGCTTCGGCGTGCTGCCGCAGGTCCTGCCGATGATGCTCTCGAACACGCTCTA
>Ga0315281_10004818_pt1 | contig 19484 bp, 20 predicted proteins | sample YL17G07_0_MG_FD_204540 | JGI IMG/M metagenome (GOLD analysis project Ga0315281, IMG submission 204540) | Sediment microbial communities from Yellowstone Lake, YNP, Wyoming, USA - YL17G07_0 | ecosystem: Environmental > Aquatic > Freshwater > Lake > Sediment | place: USA: Wyoming | collected... | reverse complement strand
TCATCTTCCTGGCCGACCTCGTCCGCGAGACACAGATTCCCCTTGCCATCGATCTGATGGAGGTGTCCAGCTACGGCGCCTCCACCGAGTCGAGCGGGCAGGTCCGCATCCTCAAGGACCTTTCCAGTTCGATCGAAGGGCGCAACGTGCTGGTGGTCGAGGACATCATCGACACCGGTCTCACCCTCAACTACCTTCTCCGCTACCTCCATGACAAGGGTCCGGCGTCGATCAGCATCTGCTGCCTGCTCGACAAGCCGGCGCGCCGCCTTGCGCCGATCGAGATCAACTACCGGGGCTTCACCATCGCAGATCGATTTGTGGTCGGCTATGGGCTCGACTACGACGAGCGCTTTCGCAACCTTCCCTATGTCGGCGTCCTGCGCCCATCGGTTTACGGCGCGGCTCCCCCGGAGTAGCTTCGGGTGACCGATGGCGCGGTCCGCTTCCGCTTCCCGATCCTGCTGGGCAGCCTGCTCATGCTGGCCGCCGGCTTTCTGCCATGGTGGCGTGCCGGTGGGGACACCATCGATGGGATTTCGGTACCCGCCAGCACCGGGATCGGCCTCGAGGGGCCGGGGATTGTGATCTATGGCTCGGCGATCGCGGCCCTGATCCTGCTGGACATCGGCTACATGCGCGGGCGCTGGGGCTTCGTGCTCGACGCTCCCGCCGTCTATCTCGCGCTTGGGCTGGCGGCGGCCAGCGCGCTCGCCTTCCGTGCCTGGGAGCTGTGGTCGGTCGGCTTCCTGCCCGTGCCGCAGCATTCGCCGGGAATCGCCGCGGCGGCCGTCGGGATCGCCCTGCTGCTCTATGGCGCCGGGCGCGGCTTCGGTGCCCGGCGCTACTCCTAGCGGCCCGGCACGATCAACGGCGCGAGCAGGATCCAGCCGATCAGCACGGTCACCAGCAATCCAGCGAGGATCAGGATCGGCCGCAGGTCGGGCCGATAGTCCTGCGGAGAACGGCGCGGCGCCGGCGGGTCGCCCGGCATCGGCGCCGGCTAGATCTCGCCGAGGTAGGCCTGCCGGACCTGCGGGTTCGCCGCCAGGTTGGCCGCGGTATCGGCCAGGATGATGAGGCCGGTCTGCAGAACGTAGCCTCGGTGCGCCACGTTGAAGGCCATCTGGGCGTTCTGCTCCACCAGCAGCACCGTGGTGCCCTGGGCGTTGATGTCGACGATGATCTTGAAGATCTGCTCGGTGAGGATCGGCGACAGCCCCATCGAGGGTTCATCGAGCATGAGCAGGGTCGGCTGCGCCATCAATGCCCGCCCCATGGCCAGCATCTGCTGCTCGCCGCCTGACAGCGTGCCGGCCTTCTGGGCGCGCCGCTCCTTGAGGCGCGGGAAGAGGTCGAAGACGCGCTCGATATCGGCCTCGAAGGAGCCGCTGCGGCTGAAGGCGCCCATCAGCAGGTTCTCATGGACCGACATCCGGGTGAAGACGTGCCGACCCTCGGGCGACTGGGCGATCCCCATCCCGACGATGACGTGCGGCCTCTCGGCCTGGATCTCCGCGTCCTTGAAGAGAACCTTGCCTTCGCGCGCTCGGGCGATGCCGCTGATGGTGCGTAGTGTCGTCGACTTCCCGGCCCCGTTCGAGCCGATCAGGGTCACGATCTCACCCGTCTCGACCGTCAGCGAGACGCCCTTGAGCGCATGGATATTTCCGTAGTAGGTGTGGACGTCGATCAGTTCGAGGGCACGGGTCATGCCGAAGCCTGCTTTCCGAGGTACGCCTCGATCACGCGCGGGTTGGCGCGGATCTCTGCCGGCGTCCCCTCGGCGATCTTCTCACCGTAGTCGAGCACGGTGATTCGCTCACTGACCCCCATCACGACTTTCATGTCGTGCTCGATCAGCAGGATCGTCAGTTGCAGGTCACGGCGCAGTCGAGCGATGAAATCGGTCATCTGGCGTGTCTCGCCGGGGTTCATGCCTGCGGTCGGCTCGTCGAGGAGCAGGAGCTTGGGGTCGCTGGCAAGGGCGCGCGCCACTTCGAGACGGCGCTGGTCGCCGTAGGGCAGGCTTCTTGCCAGATCGTTCGCCGAGGAGCGCCGGATCCCGACCAGCTCCAGCAGCTCGAACGCGTGCCGTGTGGCGTCATCCTCCTCGCGCCGAATGCCCGCCAGGCGCGCGATCGCCCCGTACCACTGCCCGTGCATTCGCACATGGCGCCCAACCATCACGTTGGCGAGCACGCTCATGTTCTGGAAGAGCCGGATGTTCTGGTAGGTGCGCGCCACCCCCAGCCCGGCCACCAGGTGCGGCGACATGGAGCTCAGGCTGGTCCCCTCGAACTCGATGCTGCCCGAGGTCGGATGGTAGACGCCACTCAACTGGTTGAAGAAGGTCGTCTTGCCCGCGCCATTGGGACCGATGATCGACACGATCGAGTGACGCGGGATGTCGAAATCGATGTCCCGGTTGGCCACCAGCCCTTCGAAGGTCTTCGTGACCCCCCGCGCCACCAATAGCGGAGTGCCGCCGGAATCACTCATCTGCGCGGGGTCGGCGGAGGCTTGCATGCTCATCGGTCAGGCATCTCCGGAGATCACTTCGAGGATCGGCTCACCCTCGGGGCCGCCCCCGCCGCGCGCCTCCTCGAGCTCGGCCCGCCGCGAAGCGTCCGGTATCAGGCCCTCGGGGCGCAGGAGCATGACGGCCACCAGCACAGCGCCATAGACGAGCAACTTGTACTCCGCGAACTCGCGCAGCATCTCCGGCAGGCCGATGAGGGCAAACGCCCCAACGATCACGCCGGGGATGCTCCCCATCCCGCCGAGCACCACAACCGCCAGCACCGTGATCGAGACGAGCAGGATGAACCCGCCCGGGACCACTCCCTGCAGATGGGTCGCGTAGATTGCGCCGCCCACGCAGCCGACCGAAGCCCCCATGGCGAACGCCAGCAGCTTGTAGTTGACGATGTTGATGCCGGTCGCCTGGGCCACGTCCTCGTCCTCGCGCATCGCGTTCCAGGCGCGGCCGGTGCGCGAGTACTTGAGCCGATGGGCCACGAAGGCGGCCAGCAGGCAGAAGCCCAGGAGTGGAAAGTAGGTGGCCGCCGGCCCGGTCACCTCACCGATGATCGGCAGCGTGTAGGTTCCACCGCCGATCATCGGCGGCACGCTCAGGATGCCGGTCGGGCCGCCGAGCCAGGGCTTGAGGGCATCCGCGCCCAGCAGCACCCGCGCGATCTCTCCGAAGCCAAGGGTCACGATGGCGAGGTAGTCGCCCCGCAGGCGCAGCACCGGCGCACCGATGAAGAGCCCGACCATCGCCGACAGCACGACCACGATCGGCAGCGCCACCCAGAAGTTCAGGCCCCAGCCAAGCGCAGAAGTGGGGGAGGTCATGAGGGCCGTGAAGTAGGCGCCGACCGCGTAGAAGGCGACATATCCCAGGTCGAGCAGACCCGCGTAGCCGACCACGATGTTCAGGCCCAGGCCGAGCAGCACATAGAAGCCGACCAGCACGAGGACCTGCGTCAGGAAGGATCCAGAGAGCCACGGCAGGGTATAGAGGAAGACGATCGCCAGCAGCAGCCCTGCCCAGCGAAGAACAGACCGGGTACCCGGGTCGGCGGCAGCCAGGGTGGCCCGCGCCTTCCCCCGCATTCGCGGCCAGAAGGCCACCAGCAGCCCGCCGGAGGCAAAGGTTGCTGCCGCGCTGCTAACCGTCAACCCGTGTTTGAGGTAAACAAACCTGGCGAAGTCGCTGAAGCCGAAACTCAGGAGACGCGGCCGCAGGAAGGGCTCGATCATGGTCAGCGCGAGGACTGCGCCGGCGCCACCGAGGATCGCCCGCCGGGTCGCCGCGGGGGCGATGCGCACCAGCCCTGCCGCCAGCGCTGCCACGGCAGTCAGCCCGAGATTGAGCACGGCACCTGCCGCTGGGTCAAAACCGAGGTCTTTGAAACCGATGAAGTCGAGCAGAGGCCCAGCGATGCGAATGAGGACGTGGCGGATCCCCGGCGAAAGCGCAACCGAGGCCAGGTATGCCGCGCTGAAGAGACCGCCCGCCGCGACGCCGGCGACCAGGGCGAGCATGGCGCGCGAGCGGGCCGAGCCCGAGCGACCGGCGACGAGATATCCCACCCCGAAGGCGGGCACGATCAGCATCACGCGGCCCAAGGTCAGGTAGCCGGCGATCACCTGTCGCTCCGAAAAGACGGCCGCGATGCCGACCGCCATTAGGTAGATCATGACCACGCCGGCAATCAGCCCGCTGGAGATCGCGCTGCGCAGGTTCGTCCTGGTCGGCATTTACCTGCTCTCCGGTCGGCCAAAGAGGCCATAGGGTCGGAAGACCAGGACAAGCACCAGCACCGAGAAGGCGATCACGTCATGCAATTGGTTTGGCGATGGAACGCCGAGCCCGCCGAGCAACAAGAATGGCCCGACCGACTCCAGGATGCCGAGCAGCACTCCGCCCAGCATGGCGCCGACGATATTGCCGATTCCGCCCAGAACGGCGGCCGTGAAGGCCTTGATGCCGGGGAGGAATCCCATCGACCAGATCACCTGGTTGTAGACGATCGCGTACAGCACGCCGGCGGCCCCCGCCAGTAGCCCACCGATGGCGAAGGTGGTGGAGATGATGCGGTCCACGTCGATCCCCATCAGCGCGGCAGTGTCGGTGTCCTCGCTGACGGCTCGCATCGCTCGCCCCGTGCGGGTGCGCTCAACGAACCAGTACAGGTACGCCATCAGCAGCACGGCCGCCACGATGACGATGGCGTGCCCCTTCAGCACGGGGATGCCGAAGATGTCGAAGGTCCCCTGGAGGATATCGACCCGCGGATAGGCCTTGATCCCGTCGCCGTACAGGCCGCGCACGCTGTTGCTGATGAAGAGCGAGGCGCCGATGGCGGTGATCAGCGGCACCAGGCGCGGGGCCCGGCGCAGAGGCCGATAGGCAATCCGCTCCAGCAGCACCGCCACGATCATGGAGCTCACCGCGCCGGTGAGCAGAATGATGGGGACCGCGATGTACGGGTTTCCGTTCAGGAAGCCGATGTTCGAGAGGTAATCAGCGACAAAGAATGCGCTCATCCCGCCGAACATGAAGACGTCGCCGTGGGCGAAGTTGATCATGAACAGCACGCCGTAGACCAGCGTGTAGCCGAGGGCGATCAGGGCATACACGCTCCCCTGCGAGACGCCGAAGACGAGCAAGTCGCGCCACTGGTCGCCGCTCAGCTTGCCTTGCGAAATGGTGGCGAAGGAACCCACGGCGACGCCGACCACGATGGCCACCCGAAGGGCCCACAGGATGACGTCGACCAGGGAGAGGTTGGACGGCCGTCGCACCGTGCCGGGTCCTCCATTCGTAGCTGCCTAGGCGAGCGGATGCGAACGAGTTCTGCGCTGTGTAGCGGGGGATGCAAGAGAGCGGGTGGGCCGAATTCGGCCCACCCGCTCTGGGGTTTCGGGGTCAGGTGGACAAGTGGCTACTTCGACCGGGTCGTGTAGACCTCGGTGTAGACGCCCTTCTTCAGCTGGGCGATCGAGACCTCCGAGGATCCACAGTCACCGCCAAGGCAACTGAGCGTCCCGGTAAGACCCGCGTAGTCCTTCAACGACGCGAAGTACGCGCGAATCCCGTCCCTGGAGAAGTACGAGGTTCCGTCCGCATCGTCGCCCACGTGAGCGGACACGATGGCATCCATGAGGATGTTGTACGCGTCGTAGCCCTGTGCGTGATACGGAGCCTGCGGGTTCTTGGTGCCCTCGATGGCAAGGAGCTTGGGCAGGAACTCATCGGTGTACTTGCTGCCGAAGTTGAGGTCCGGACCTGAGAAGTACATCCCCATCGCTTCCGCGACGCCACCGGCGGCGGCAACGAAGCCGTCGTCCTTGACGCCATCGGCTCCGAAGAAGATGGTGTTCGCCAGGGCGGGGATGTCCCGCGACTGGTTGACGATGAGGGGACCTTCCGGGTCGAAGATCGGCATGAAGATCATGTCGGGCTTCTCTGCGGCGATGGTGGTCAGAAGCGCCTGGAACGCGGTGTCACCAGGGGCCATCGCGTTCTGAGAAGTGGTCTTGCCGCCGCAGAACTTAGCGAAGTCATCGACGAAGACCTGCTGAAGCTGCTCAGCGTACGGGCTGCCGTCATGGATGGTGGCCGCGGTCTTGACCTTCAAGACCTCGCACGAGAACTTGGCGACCGCAGCGCCCTGGACCGTGTCGTTGTAGGCGGTGCGGAAGTAGAACGGTCCGCCGTACTGCTCGTGGTCCGGATTGGTCAGGCCAGGTGCCGTGTTGGACGGCGAGACCATGACGAGGTGGGCGCCTCCGAGCACCTGCATCGCGGTGACCGCGGTGCGGGAGCAGGTGGTGCCGATGACTCCCAGGATGGCCGCGTTGGCCACGATCGCCTGGGCGGCAGTCTGGCCGGTGGCGGCGTCGCCGCAGCCGGAGTCTTCCTTCTGAATCTCGACATCGCGTCCGAGGATCTTGCCGCGCTCCTCCTGCGCTACCTGGACGCCGGCCAGGCTGTCGTTCCCCAGGAAGGCAACGTCACCGGTGATGGCAAGCGCGGCTGCGATGGTCAGCGGCTCCCCAGCGGGAACCTTGATGCATCCCAGGTCGAGGGCCTGGCAGGCGGCAGCCGGGTCAGCGGCCGTCGAGGCGCTGGCGGCGGTGCTCGGGTTCGCGCTCCCGTTGCCCGCTGACGTACAGGCCGCCAGGATGATGAGGATCACACTTGGAAGCGCAATCCACTTCAAGGATTTCTGCATTCGGTCTCCTTTATTCTGTACCCGGGGGCGAAGAGTCGCGCGGCCCGGCAAGGCGTGCCCGGCATCATAAGGGCGGAATCGCCCGGAGCGCAAGAGTCTGTCTTGCCGTTTCTCTCCGGCGAACTCCTCCCCGGGTCGGCACCGGACCGCCGTGGTATGCTCCGCGGGTCCACCGGCCGCGCCGCGGCTTCCTTTGCGAAGTCGAGCGGCGCACGGATGGGCGCTCCCTCGAAACCACTCGCCGCCGCAGAGCTGCAGCACAACTGCTGCTCGCGAGGTGTGGGGCGGCCGATGCCAAGGGAGCCATTGATCACACCCGACAGGAGTATTTCATCGTGAGCAAGAACGTGGCCGTCTTCGTGGACGTTGCCAACATCTACTACTCGGCACGCGGTCAGGAGGTCGATGTCGACTACGTCGCCCTGCTGAAGGCCGCCACCAAGGGACGCGACCTGATTCGCGCCTACGCCTACTCGGGACTCGATCCCGAGAACGAGAACCAGCGCAAGTTCATCGACTTCCTGGGCAAGAACGGCTACAAGGTCGTTCACAAGGACATCCGCAAGTTCGGCGACGGTCGCATGAAGGCCAACCTCGACATCGAGCTGGTCGTCGACCTCTTCCGTCTTGCCGATCGCATGGACATCGCGGTGATCGTCTCCGGCGACGGTGACTTCGCGCCGGCCATCCGCGCCCTGCAGGACGGCGGCGTGCGCTGCGAGGTCTACAGCTTCCGGCCCAACACCAGCTCGGACCTCATGGCGGTCGCCGATGAGTTCGTCGACATGATGAAGATCGTGGGGATCGGACGGGGCACCGACACCGACAAAGCGGACAAGGTGATGAGCGCTCCGCCGATGCCCGCCAAGGAGGTTGTGCCCGAGTTCGGCTTCCGCGAGGCTCCCGCCGCCGTGGCCGCTGCCGCCCTGGCCGCCCTTCGCGAGGGGAAAGAAGCCCGTCCCGCCGGCAGAGGACGCGGTCGTGGCCGGGCCCGCCCCGAAGCGCCCGAGGCGACCGCATCGACGCCAGCGGGGACCCTCACTGTTGCGCCCGAGGCGCCGGTATCCGTTACGCCCGAGGGCGGCGGCGAAGCGCCGGCCGACGGATCCGCCGGCGAGGCCCCTCGTCGCCGCCGCAGGCGCGGTGGTCGTGGTCGCGGTCGGGGCCGGGCTCGCGAGGAAGGTATGGTCACCGAGACGGTCGTCCCAGCCCCCGGCGAGATCGGCTGGGTCGAACTTGACGATATTTCGCAGATCGGTGATCTCGAGTCACTCGAAGAGCCGCGGGAATACACATTCGAGGAGGCCGACGCGGCCACGCTGGCCGAGCTGGGACTGCCCGCCCAGGAGGTCAAGGAACCGACTGCCCCGCTGGCCAGGCCACGGCGCGCAGCGGCACGTTCCGCGGCCGCTGTCGAACCTGTCGAAGAGGCTGTGGTGGTGCCGGCGGTCAAGGCGCGCCGCACCCGATCCGCCAGAGCGGCGGCGGCAGACCTGCCGGCCGCGGAGGACACGACCGCGCCAACGCCTCGGCCCAGCCGTCGCGCGGCTGGTGCGAAGGCCTCCTCGGCTGGCGCCGAGGTGTCGAAGCCGCGTCGTCCCCGGGCAGCGCGAGCGAAGTCGGACGAGACCCCTGGCGCGACCGCCGAAGGCGAGCCCGAGGGGATCTGGCAGCGCTTCCGTTCAGGTCGGCCGACGAAGACCTGATCCGGACGGTTCATCGGCATCGAAGAAGGCCGGCCCGTGGGCCGGCCCCATTGCGTTGGCCACGGCGCCCGTGGCTAGTTGTCGTTCCCACTCACGTTGTTGACAAACTGAGAGCCCTCGTGCTCGGTTAGGGGTTGCTGAAGCTCCATACCGACAGGAGGGCTCTCATGCTCCATCGTACCGCCAAGCTCACCCCATTTGGGCGTCGCCTGCTGGTTGAGCGGATCGTGATCGAGGGCTGGTCGGCGGCGACCACGGCCGAGATGCTGGGCGTCAGTCGGGCGACCGCCTACAAGTGGCTGCGCCGCTACCGGGCCGAGGGGCTGGCCGGCCTCGAGGATCGATCGGCGCGGCCGCGGCGCTGGCCCCGGGCCCTGGCCGAGCGCGAGGTGCGCCGCATCCTGCGTCTGCGCCGCCGACTGCGGGTCGGGCCGCACCGCCTTGGACCGCTTTTGGGCCATCCGCGCTCGACGGTGTACGGCGTCCTGCGCCGCCACGGCGTCAGCCGCCTGGCGCACGCCGACTGCCTGAGCGGTGCGCCGCTGCGCTATGTGCGAGAGCGGCCCGGCGAGCTGATCCACGTCGACGTCAAGAAGCTCGGTCGGGTGCCCGACGGCGGCGGGCACCGCCTGCTGGGACCGGACGCCCGGCGGCAGCGCGAGCTCGGTTACGACTACCTGCATGTCGCCATCGACGACGCGTCGCGGGTGGCCTTCGTCGGCGTCCATCGCGACGAGCGCGCCGCGACCACGGTGCGCTTCATGCGCGACGCGGTCGCCTTCTTCGCCGACCACGGCGTGCGGGTCGAGCGGGTGATGACCGACAACGCCATAACCTACCTCCGCTCGCCGATGCTGGTGGCCGTCTTCGCCGAGCTCGGCATCCGTCACCTGCGCACTCGGCCGCGACGGCCGCAGAGCAATGGCAAGGCCGAGCGCTTCATCGGCACCCTGCAACGCGAGTGGGCGTTAGCAGGCGGCAACGATTCTCGAGAAGTCGTTCCCCGGCATCTGGATCGGGATCGTCTACGTCGCACCAACGCTCGACCTCGGCGTGGGCGTCGACTTCCAGGGTGAAGGGCATGTGGCAGTGCAGGGAACGCTCGGCGAGAGCGTCCGCGTCGGCATGCGTTGTCAAAATGGTTTCGGTCGCCGATCAAGGACGTAACAATGGACGGGAGCGGCAAGGTCACCATCGGGGCGTCAGGTACCTATCGGGTGTACCCGAGCGTGCACGCTGTCGCGGCCGTCTTCGCGCTGTGTGGCCCCTATGTCGACGTCCAGCCGGGCTTCCTAGAGCTGCAGGCCGATACATCTGCCAACCCATGGTGGCATTTGGACGCAGGAGTTCATCTTTCGGCGGGTGCCGAATGCCCGGACTTCGACGCGGGCCCGATCCATGTTCACATCATGGATCCTTGGGAATTCCGTTCGGCGGACGTCGCTCGAGACACGATCAAGCGAGCCGACGGCGCGTTCGCGGGCACTACCAAGTCCGATCGCGACCCAGGCGACCCGCCGGCTTCCGGCTCTGTTTCCCCGGACAGCGATGTGGCTCATTAGGCGTGGTGCGATTCGGTGGCCAAGGTCGCCGCTGGGGCGATGGGTCTCGGCGACCTGTTCTCGTCATCGTTCCCTCCGCGTCTTCAGTACGTGGTTGCCCCGCCCGGTTCCGAGTGGTGGTGTGTTGTCCGTTTCCCAATTTTCGCATCCGGACCTTCACCGCGGATCACCATCTCCGAGATGGCTCGGAACGGGGCTGGCTGCGGACATTTTGGAGGCTCGCTCGCGAGCGCGGCTGGATGCTATGACGACTGGTACGGGAATTATGCCTGGCTGATTGACTTCTTGAGGTCCACAGGAGGTTCGTACACCCAGCCGAGCAACCTCGGCGACCGCGCCTTCGCCGTTCATTTGGTCAGAACAGGCGTCAATTTCTGGCAAGTCTTCGTCCAGCGGGGCAGCCCGGTCTTCCGGTAGGACATGCAGGACGCCCCGGACGCCGATGGCGTCGCCGTTTCCCGAGCTACGCTGCCTTTGATACCATGACTCGATTCACCAGCACTAGATACTGGAAGGAACCAATGACCATGCGCCGCCCGACTCTGGTCGTCCTCGCGATCCTCTTGGCCGCGTGCTCGGCAACGACGTCAAGCCCGGCCACCGGGACCCCGCGGCCAAGCACCGCGGCAAGCGCCTCCGCGGGTGCCGCAAGCCCGACCGCAAGCGTTGCCGCCGGAATCACGATCACGCTTGGGATCAAGGACGGGCCGGAATTGTTCGCCATCACGAAGTACCTGGTGGATCCTGCTGGGCGGACGCTTTACTACAACGATTACGACTCCGGGGGGCCGAATTTCACCAGCGACCAATGCCCCTACGCTGGCTCCTGTCCTGGCTGGACGACCTTCCTGGTTGGCCCAACTGATGTTCTGGCAGCGGGCTATGCCCTAACGGACAAGGCCTGCACGCCGGCGAAGTTCCAGCGTCCAGGTGGGCTCTGGGAGGCGGTGTGCTTTGACATTCTCTACTACTTCGATGGCGACACCGCACCGGGCATGACAACCGGGGTGGGCCCGAACGGCCATTCCGATGACTCGCAATGGCAGTTGGCCTATGCGTTCTCGTACCGCTGACCCAACAAGGGAACTTCGCGATCAAGATTCACGCCGCCGGCTCGCCTGCCGAATGGCATCCGTGGATGAACGTCGTACCTACCTGGCATCTTGAGAACGGGCCCTTATCGCGTGCGCGAGCGAGCCCCATCTAGATGCACCTCCAGCCACGCGTCCAGATCGCCAATCCTGCCATCTGCCGTCTCAACTTTCCGCAAGAGCGTTTTCCACTCACCTATCGGCCACACAATCTCTGCGACACCCAGGCCGGCCTCACGACCGAGGAGCTCGAGGGGATGGAGTTTCTCGAACGCGAAAACCGCGAGCTGCGGCGAGCCAACTAGATCCTCAACAGCGCCGCGGTCTTCTTCGGGGCGGGGCTCGATCGCCGCTCGCCACGTGACGGGTTTCATCGACGAGCAGCGAGGCTTGCCGGACGCTGGCGATCGCCCCGTCGTCCTAGTATGCCACGCGGGCCCGGCCACCGTCCGCCCGAGCGGTCCGGGACGGGTCCCGTGCGCCGAGATCAGCCGCATCCACCGCGAGCGCCTCAGCGTGTACGGCGTCCGGAAGGCCTGGCGGGTCCTGCGCCGGGAGGGGTCGAGGTTGGCCGCGGTCGGGTCGGCCGGCTCATGCGGACGCTCGGGCTGGCTGGGGCAACCCGCACGAAGCGGGTGCGGACGACGCTACCGGCCGCTATCGCCAGTCGTCCGGCCGACCTCGTCGAGCGGGTGTTCGCCGCAGCGGCTCCCAACCGGCTGTGTGTCGCCGAGCTGACCTACGTCTGGACGAGGAGCCGGCTTCTGCTACGCGGCCTTCGTCGTCGACGCCATCTATCGGGCCGTCGTCGGCTGGCGAGTGATGGACGAGCCCGCCGAGCTCGTAGCCCCAGGCGAAGATCGCCATATCGAGCGCGTCGACCGCCGGCTGGATCGACTTCTGGAACACCCGCCGGCTCCACGGTGCCTGTCGCGACGTCCCGCCGGCCGAGTTCGAGGCCGCCTATCATGCCCGTCAGACGGAGGTTGTCGCCGCCTGATTCCAAACGTCCGAGTCTCTACCGAACCCAGGGCGATGCGGGCTGATCAAGTGTGAACATTGAGCCATGGGTTAGTTGCATCCTGCGCAAGAGCTTTCCAGGGCAAGCCATTGTCAGCGTGCGCTGTGAGTCCCGGGCGGTAGGATCACGCAGCTTCGTCTTTAGCGCGATGATCGCCGGGGTGAGGCATACATTCAGGGTGGCCGTTAGAGATATCGATTGGCCGCGTCGTCATGTGTGGAGCATCCGTGTTGCCGCCGCCGGCCGATGCCCGCACCGGAATTGCAACTTCAAGCGTAATTCACGCTGTTCTGCCTCTGGCTGTCCTCTACCCCATTTCCAAATAGATGGCACTGTCGAGGGCGTCCTCTCTGTAACAATGTTCCCAAATGGGCCGCTTGGCATACACCCGCACCATGGCTGGCGACTGCGGCCATAGCTTCGCGACGAGCTCTGCGCGTTAGGTCAGCGGACCAGCCCAGCTTGCGAATCTTGTCTAGATCAACTGAGAACCGTGCGGCCGTGAGCTGCGCACCTAGTCCTAGTTTCCAAGCCCATCGGTCGGGATGGCGTTGAAGGCACGAACAAGTTGAGAGGCTTCGGGCTGCGGATTTGGCGCCATTCCGGGGCCGTGAAGCAAGCCCCAGAACCGTTCGACGGGCATCGTGGAGGAGCTGATAAGCAGTCTGCCAACTGTCGAGGAGGCGGTCCAGCAGGAGCGTCTCGTCCCCGTCGACCGACTTGCGGTTGAGGCTGGCTGGCTCCAGACGATCGGATGGCATTGGCGAGAGTGTTGGTCGCAACGCGGTCAAATTCCCCGAAGCCTGTTATTGCCCACCCTGTACCCTTTGCCGCAACAACGCGCGACCGCCTTTGTAACTAGGCGGAGCCTTACCAGGTAAGGGAGTCAAGCCCATGTGCCGCCCCGCGCTGCTCGTCCTTGCGGTCCTGTTGGCCGCCTGCTCCGTGAAGACATCCACGCCGACAGGCACCCCAGCTGCGAGCGTTGCTGCAAGCGAGAACGCGTCGCCATTGGCATCGGTGGCTCCTGCCAGCGCTTGGAGCATCGGATTGAGCATGACGCCTAACTGTCCGGGTGACGCGGGGCTTTCGCTTGACTCCGCGACGCTCATGCTTGATGGGAGAGTGCTCGTGACCGGTGTGCACTATTCGCAGGCAGGCGGCTTACCGGCTACCTGTGCAGCCCTCTTCGATCCACGTTCGAATTCCTGGGCTCCCGCCACAGCCTTGACCCCGATCTGTGAAGGGCCGGCAGTACTGTTGGGCGACGGGCGCGTGCTCGTGGCCGGGCGCGACATTTCCGGGGGTCCAACTGTAGGCGACGCCGTTCCGTGCGCTCACTTGTACGACCCCGTCGCAGCGGGGTGGAGCGCGACAGGGAGCCCAACGACATGGCACGTTCCATACCCATACCTGGGACGGATCGGTCCCTTAACGGGGTTGGCCGACGGGAGGATCCTGGCAATCGGTGGCTGCTGCGAGGGCTTCGAAATCCCGGACGGGGCAGACGAAGGGGGTGTGATGTCCGCCTCGGTCTATGACCCAAAGACGGGTAAGTGGACGGCCACCGGCAGCATGGCGATTCGGCGCCTGGGATTCACTGCGACGCTGTTGCCCGATGGCAGAGTGCTTGTTGCTGGCGGCTACCTCAGGTCCGATTACACCCCGGAAGTCATAAGCACCGCCGAACTCTACGACCCAGGGACCGGGGACTGGGCGACCACGGGGAGCATGATCACGGCTCGTGAACTCCATACGGCCACGCTGCTCGCCGACGGGACCGTTCTCGTGGTCGGTGGGTCCGGATCGGTGGGTGAGCGGTCATCGTTGGGGTCGGCGGAGATCTACCACCCCGATACGGGGAAATGGACCGCCACCGGGGCAAACGCCTTCCCCCGCGTGCGGCACACGGCCACGCTGCTTGCGGACGGCCGCGTGCTCGTCATTGGGGGCGATTGTGATCTTGGTCAGCCAAACTGCACATCTGGACTCGGGCTAGAGCCGACCGAACTCTACGACCAATCCACGCAGAGTTGGTCCCAGACCGCTCCGCTGACCGTCGGTATTCATTTTCACCAAGCGATCTTGCTGTCAGACGGGCGAGTCTTGGTGGTCTGGTCCGACGGCGGCCCATGGAACGTCGAGTTCTACACGCCCTAGCTTTCCGACAGTTCGGACCCGGAGATCCGGTGTCGCTGCAGGGGTAAGAGCGCCCGGGCTGAGCATGTGGTCCCCGGCCGAGCCTCCGACCGGGATGCGTCACGAGCTGCCAGGGCAGCTGCGGGGGAGGGTCATGCCGGCATCTCTCGGAGCAGCTCGCCACCTATCCGATCCGCGATCAGTTCGAGATCAGCTTCGGTGAGAGGGGTGACGCGCGAAGTGTCACCCGCTTCACGGACACCATCCAACAGGTGACACGTCAGCGCACCCCGCGGGCGGGGCAGCAGGACGATGCCGGGCACCTCGTCGGCGTACCTGCGGGCGATACAGCGAGACGCGCCGAGCTGGCCGGCGAGCCGCTGAAGAGATAGGCCAGGCTCTCCGCGGATGGCGGCGAGGCCGCGCTTCGGTGGATCCGGGCTTAGGTCGCGCCGCACGCTGGGCCCTAATAGCCTGAAGGCGACGCACGGTGGCTCAGTATGGTCGCCGCCGGCTGACCACGACCACGGTCGCCGCCACGAGGACGCCGGAGACAAGTCCGGATCTGGCTACGGCGCTCACGACGATGGGCATGGACCAGGACCCGGGGACACCCTGATCAATGAACGTGTAGAAGTCGTACGGCCTTTGGAAGGAGGGTGCGCTCCACCACGACGGCTACACCCACGTCCGGGGCTACCACCCCCTCCTCTCGATCGCGGCCGGGACGGGCGAGGTGCTCATGGCCCGCCCGCATGAGGGCCAGGCGCATACGGCCCGGGGGCGCGGCCACTTCCTGCGCGAGACGATCGGCTGGGACCGGTCCGCCGGCATGGCAGGCGAACTGACGATCCGCGCCGACAGCGGCTTCTACGGATCCGAGGTCGTCCGGGTCTGCCGGACGATGGGCGTGCGCTTCAGCATCACGGTCCGCCAGTACACCTCGATCCGGCATCTCATCGAGGCCATCCCCGAGGACGCCTGGACCCCGATGCCGTACTGGCTCAACGACGGCGCCTACGTGGCCGAGACGACCTACATCTCGTTCCCCGCCGAGCGGGATGCGGTCCGGGTCCGGCTCATCGTCCGCCGCGTCAAGCCCATCCAGGGCAGCCAGCTCGGCCTCCTGACGCTGTGCCGCGACCACCTACGAGCGGGCCATCGGGATGAGGTCGTCAACCATCACCGCGAGTAGACGCTGCCGTCCAGGCCACCCTCGACTTGTACCGGTCGCGGGTCGCTACCTCCTCGGAAGGTTAGCGAAATCGGACTGACTCACAGGGTCCAGACCCGAGACAGGCGAATGGCGGCCAAGGGCGACGATGAACATGAACTCGCCGATCGCTCCGACGACGAACCCAACGTACCCGACGGCCAAGATTAGGCCCAAAGCTTGGTTCACTGTGCCAGTCGCCCCAGTGAGCTGAGCCAGTGTTATCCCTAGGATGAGCCCGAGTTTCGCGCCCTTCACGCCGGTAGATATCACCGCCCAGGTTCTCACACCGGTAGGCTCTGCGGTCCGCTCTTTCACGGTTTCCTCCTGCTTCGGGATCTAGGTGTGCAACTAACGTAGGCCAGTCACACCGGGGTCCCGGCCTTCTGTCTTAGCCGTTCGTATGGGGTCTGGCCTCCGAGGCCGCCGTGCGGTCGGTTGCATAGGTGGCGGAGCATACCCGCCGCGGCCGCCCTTGCGAAGACCATCAGCGCAGGGTCACCAGCCACACCCCGTCCGCGGCGGGTACCGCCGCCCAGAAGCCCCGGATCAGCAGCGGTCGGCGCAGGGTGCACTGGCTGCGGGTGATGCCGACCGATGCGCGCGGCGAGATCCCCCATCGCTACACCGATCGTCAGCGGGCCTTCATTGACTTTGTGCTGGAGCAGTACACCAAGGAAGGGGTCGGCGAGCTGGACGGCGACAAACTAGCGCCTCTGCTCAGACTCAAGTACAGGAACGCGATCGCCGACGCCGAATCCGATCTCGGCAATCCAGCGCACATCCGGAGCCTGTTCATCGGCTTCCAGCGGTTTCTGTACCAAGCTCGCGCGGCACCATCGGGCTAGGCGAAGCCCGAGCCTGTGACTGCCCGCCAGAGCAATCGCTCGCGAGGCCCTGACGATAATGGGTATTAGTGTGATGGCGGCTTCGTGATCTCCGTTGGCGTGAGCAAGGCTGAACTCAGGCTGCGAGTCGAATGGACCGGCGACGTTGGCAAGCTCCACGTCTGCAGCTCGTCCGGAACTTGAGTGCCCACGACCAGCGCCGTGTCGTGGATTCCGCTTAGCAGCTCACCAGCTTCATCGCAGCCGTCACCTGGCTCATTTCGGTCGAGATACCAATGAGCGAGGCGGTCCCCTTCTGGAGCAACGCGAAGTCGAGGTCCGTCGCCCCGGTCATGAGGTTGTGACCTGCGTCAGCGGCGGTCTGCGCCGTCGCCCGATGCAGGCGGTGCACCTCTCCATAGCAGGGAGCCGGCGGGTTCTCGTCGAGCCAGACGATCTCGTTGTTCGCCGTGACCTCCAAGATGCCGGCAGCTGTTGCGACGGCCGCGTAGTCGGATGCGACAACGGCCTCTTCTATGGCGTCGTAGCTGGCGAGGAACTGCGCAGGCCGGTCCTTCAGGTGAATCAAGAACGCACGATATTCTTCGGCCCCAGCGTTGATGGTCGGTTCGGGCGTCGCACGCGCGGTTGGACTGGCCGTTGGGCTAGCTGTACTTCCCAACGACGTTGTTGACAGATGAGAGCCTCCGAGCACGGTTAGGGCTGTCCACGCTCCACACCGTGACGAGGCTCTCATGGCCCATCCTAGGGCACGACTCAACGTCTTCGGTCGGCAACTGCTGGTGAGCCGCATCGACGGGCAAGGCTGGCCGGTGGCGCTGGCCGCCGAGTCGCTGGGCATCAGCCGCGCCACCGCCTACAAGTGGCTGCGCCGGCAGCGCGCCGAAGGATGCGCCGGCCTGCAGGATCGCAGCTCGCGACCGGTGCGCTCGCCGCGGCGCCTGCCGGACGAGCAGGTGGCGTGCATCATTCGCCTGCGCGCCCGGCGCCGCTACGGCCCGCACCGCCTGGCGCCGCTGACCGGCATCCCACGCTCGACGATCTACGCCGTGCTGCGCCGCGCCGGCCTGTCGCGGCTGCGCGATGCCGACCGGGTCACCGCCGCGCCGGTGCGCTATGTGGCCTGCCCCCCTGGCGCCCTGCTGCACCAGGACCACAAGAAGCTGGGCCGCATCCCGGCCGGCGGCGGACACCGGGTGCTGGGTCGCGCGCGACGCCGGCGCGATCGCAGCCCGATCGGCTACGACCACTTCGAGGTGCTGGTCGATGACGCGTCGCGGGTGGCGGTGGTGGTGCCGGTGCCCGACGAGAGCGGCGCCAGCGCGGCGGCCGCCCTGGAGATCGCGGCCGGCCGCTTCGCTGAGCGCGGGGTGCGCATCGAGCGCTTACTGACCGACAACGCCTTGGCCTATCGCGGGCTGGCCCACCGCGCGGCACGGGAGCGGCTGGCCACCCGCCACAGCCGCACCCGCCCCTATCGCCCCCAGACCAATGGCAAGGCCGAGCGCTTCATCAGACCCTGCTGGCCGAATGGGCCTACACCCGCCGCTACCGCTCCAACGACGAGCGCCTAGCCGCCCTGCCGCGCTGGGTCGACCTCTACAATCACGGACGACCGCATACCGCGCTCGGAGGCCTGGCCCCCATGCCGGTGCTTGTCAACAACGTCCGTGGGAACCACAGCTAGGCCGCCGCCGGTGGTTCGACCCGGGCCCGCGGCTTGGCGCTCTTGACCACGGGGTGGGAGCAGTCTCCTCGACGACCGGCTCAACAGGGGCTGCCTCGACCGGGTTGCGCTGGAAGATGGGCATCCAGTCGCTCGCATTGGCGGCCACGTCGGCCGCCGCATCGCGGGCCTGGAGCGCCGCCTCCCGAGCCTTGCCGGCTGCCTCGCGCGCGGTCACCGCCAGCTCGTCGCGCATCTGACGGCCCGCCTTTGGCGCGGTGAGCAGCGCGGCAACCACGCCGGCCCCCGCGCCGAGCAGCAGGCCGACGAAGAAGGAGCCCCAGTGGCGCTCCTCCCGTCGGCGACCGATGCCAAACCGGGCGGCGGCATCGCCTACCAGTTCGCTTACCGCGGGTGCGACCGCGCCGGCGGCACCCAGGGTCAGGGTTCTCTTGGCGATCAGGTCACGCAGGCCCGGCGCCACGTCTCGCCGCCAGGCGCTGTTACCCCAACGAGCGGCCTCACGTCCGGCCCGGGCAACCGTCTTTGACGTCTCGCGCCGCAACGCGGCCGAGTCGCGCCACGCCCCAGCGGCTGCGTCGCTCATGCTCGTCACCAACTGGTGGGCACGCTGGGCGATCTGCTCTTGCTTCTGGGCTTCCAGCACCTTGTCGACAAGGTCTTTCATTGATCTTGATGCCTGGTCGGCCATGGCATCCTCCTTGGTTCTCTGGTGAGGGCGGATGCTCAGAGTATGGCACTTGAGGTGGCGCCCCGCCGGCCGCCTCCCTGGTGTGGCGGGTCCGGTTGCCGGCCGGCCGCCAGCGCGAAGTGCCCAGAACGGCTCGGCGGGGCATGCCGCGCCATCCTGCTCCGGCCGCCGTCACCGGCACCTTACCGACGGCTTAGCGAGGATCGATGCCTATACTCCCGCGGTGATCGGATCTGAGGTCGCGCCCGGCTTTCTGAGCGTGGGCCAGGCCACCGCGCGTGCTGTCGCCGTTCGCTCCGCGGCGGCCGGAAAACTGCAGCGAACGCTGCTCGTGCACGGTCCGCAGGGGGCAGGCAAGGACGCCTTCATTGACGACCTGCTGGCCCTCCTCCTCTGTGCCGACCCTGACCCGCAACGGCGACCGTGCAACGCCTGCCGCAGTTGTCGAGTGGCGCGTTCCAGGACGCACCCGGACCTGGTGATCGGGTCCCCCGATCGCTGGCGGGAGGCTCGCTCGACCGGCGAAAGCATCGTGGCTGCCGCTCGCCGATGGCTCGGCGAGAGCGCCGGCTCGCCCATCGCGGGCGACCGGCGGATCGTGCTGATCGAGCAGGCCGACCGGGCCAACGAGCCGACCCAGAACGCCCTGCTCAAGGCGCTCGAGGAGCCGACCGGGCGGCACATGTACATCCTCGTCGCCGACGAACCGTCGCGGCTGCTGCCGACCATTCGCTCCAGAAGCCAGTCACTTCGGATCGGTCCGGTGCCGCACGCCGA
>Ga0315281_10004817_pt1 | contig 19485 bp, 17 predicted proteins | sample YL17G07_0_MG_FD_204540 | JGI IMG/M metagenome (GOLD analysis project Ga0315281, IMG submission 204540) | Sediment microbial communities from Yellowstone Lake, YNP, Wyoming, USA - YL17G07_0 | ecosystem: Environmental > Aquatic > Freshwater > Lake > Sediment | place: USA: Wyoming | collected... | reverse complement strand
CCCGTCCCTGCCGAGGACCAGCTTCGCGCTCCCCCGATAAAACGCAACCCTCGGCTCGAAAAAACAATTTCCTTCCGATACAGCGTCGCGATCAATCGGCGGTTCTTTCCCGTCGACGAGCGGGATTAGAGACTCACCGTCCGATCGTATCGGACGAAGAGAGGCGATCTCCTCGATGGTCGGAGAAACGTCCGCAGTACGAACTCGCGACACGACGCGTGTACCGCGCCAGACCGATGCCGCGCCTGCTGGCCAGCGAATAACGAGCGGAACGTGAATCAGCTCTTCGTAAAAGGCGTGACCGTGGAAATAGCTGCCGTGGTCGAGGAATTCCTCGCCATGGTCGGCCATGAGAACGACGAGGGTGTGAGACCAATCGCCTCTTTTTTCGAGAGCGTCGAGAATTCCGCTGAGCGCCCGGTCAACCCGGGATATTTCGTCTCGATAAGCGGGAAGCAATTTCGCTCTCCCCCCTTGCCAGATCTTCGGGGCTCCGAGACGCTCAGGAACCAACGCCCCCTCAGCTCCAGGGAATCGCGCTCCGGCCAGTTTCTCGTCACTGTCATAGTAAGGCGCATGCGGATCGTTGAAGTGGAGCCAGAGGAACCAAGGGGCCGTTCGATTCGCGCCGAGCCACTCCAACGCTCGATCGGCGACCGGAGGTGCCCCTTCGCGGAAATGGGGATGTCGAAGAGGACGCCGGAGCGAAAACAAAAAAACGGACTGAAGGGATCGGCTCTCCAAAACCGGCTCCAGGAGCGGCCCTCGCACCCAAGGAGGGATCAGGCGGTCGAATCCTGCGCGAAACGAGCTTGTCGGAATGGAAAAATCATTCGCCGTCACCGCGCCGGTCCGGTAACCGGCCCTCGAAAGCCTCGTGGCGAGCGTCTCGCCCAGCGGGAGATTCAAATCGAAAGGATCCGACATCCCGAGTGACGACGGATAACGCCCGGTCATCATCGCGGCCATTGCCGGAATCGTGTTGGGGGCGGCAGATTCTGCGAGATCGAAAATGGTTCCCTCGCGAGCGAGGCGGTCCACCGCGAGCATTTTCGGGGGCGCGCCCGCTGGCGAGATCGACTCGTCGTAGCGAAGAGTATCCACGCTCACCAGAAGAACGTTCGGGCCGGAACCTGCCGGGGAGGAGGAGGCGCTCCGGGAATCGGCCCTTCCCGCGAACACCGACGCTCCAAGGATTGTGGCGGCGAGAATTACGACGACGATGAGCGGGGAAGCGGGAAGCCCTTTCATTCGGCGGCGAAGAACCTCTCCGGCCAGGAGCGCCGAAACCACGAGAACCGCACGAAGCAAATACGAAAGACCGGGACAGCGCACGGCCACCAGGAGAACCGGAACCGCGCAGATCCAGGCCTCCAACGCGCCGACGCCGATCAATTTCAAGATCGCGGATGCGCCGCCGGCAAGAAGAAACGCCGACGCGAATGAAATCAGGAGAGCGATGGAGATGGGAATGATTCGACGGAGCCACGATTCCGGTTCCCCGCCCGGCGACAGACCGGCTCTGCCTTCGGCAATCCAGACGAAGATTCCAAGCGCAAGAGCCGCCGCCGAGGCGGCTTTCGATCCATCTCCGAAATGAAACCAGAGAAGGCCGCCAAGAAAGAAGACTACCGCCGCCGCCGAAAGGATGTAGATGGGCCCCCACGCGGCGATGCGAGCCACCGGAGAGCCAGCCAGAAGGGCCGTCTGGAAATCGGTACCGCGAAGGACCCGGACGCATTCGACACCGCCCAGAGCTCCGCCGCAGAGAAGTGAAGACCGGAAAAGAGAATGAGAGGACGGGAGATCCGTATTGGTGTCGTTGCTCGGACGCCTGTCGCTCGTCTGTTTCAAGATCTCATCGGGGAGGCGAGAGTGGGTCGATGGCGGCGGCAAGCCCGCAGGGCCGTTCGAAGCTGTGGCAGCGCCACAGCCAGAACGCGCCCGAGGACTTCGGCGCCGTCAGCGGCCCGCTATCGCCGACCCTACCCTTCCCCGAGATAGGCTTCGCGCACGCGCGGATCGGCTTCGAGAACTTTTGATTCCCCCGACATGATCACTTCGCCGGTCTCGAGAACGTAGGCGCGATGAGAGTGGGCGAGCGCCGCGTGGGCGTTTTGTTCGACGAGCAGAATCGAAGTGCCGGTGGCGTGGATCGCCTCGATGGCCTCGAAAATCGCATGAACGACGAGCGGCGCGAGACCCAGCGAGGGTTCGTCGAGCATCAGAACTTTCGGTCTCGCCATCAGGGCCCGCCCGATGGCGAGCATCTGCTGCTCTCCTCCGGAAAGAGTTCCGCCGCTCTGCGCGAGGCGCTCCTTGAGACGAGGAAAAAGAGAGAAGACCTTTTCCTGATCGGCCGCGAGATTCTCCGGATCCTTCCGAAGGTACGCACCGATCTCGAGATTCTCGGCGACCGTCAAGTTTGGAAAAATCAGCCGCCCTTCCGGTACGAGGACGAGCCCGGCGCCGACAATCTGGTGAGTCGCGCGACCGTCGATCCGCTCACCGAAAAGCCGGATCTCTCCGCCGGCGGGGCGCACCAGACCCATGATCGAACGAAGAGTCGTCGATTTTCCGGCCCCGTTGGCGCCGATCAAAGTGACGACCTCGCCCGCCTCCACGTTGAGGGAAAGACCCTTGACCGCACGAATCGCTCCGTAGCTGACCGACAGGTCGCGGATTTCGAGGACGTTCATGCGCCCCCCAGATAGGCCTCGATCACCTTCGGATTCCTTCGGATTTCGTCCGGCGGTCCGACGGCGATCGTCTCGCCGTAATCGACGACCTGGATCGATTCGCAAATCCCCATGACGACCCTCATGTTGTGCTCGACCAGCAGAATCGTCATTTTGAATTCATCCCGAACCCAGCGGATGAGCTTCATGAGCTCGATCGATTCCTGGGGATTCATTCCGGCGGCCGGCTCGTCGAGGCAGAGGAGCCGCGGGCTCGTCGCCATGGCGCGCGCGATTTCGAGACGGCGCTGGCTGCCGTAAGGAAGACTGGAAGAAACTTCGCCCGCAAAACCGTCGAGGTGAAAGATCTTCAAAAGATCCATCGCCTTCGATCGAATCCGTTCCTCCTCCTCGGCGAAACGGCGGCCCCGAAATACGGCATCCCACAGCGTTTCTTTCGAGGAGTGGTGAAACGCGATCATGACGTTTTCGAGAACCGTCAGATCGGCGAAGAGCCGAATGTTCTGGAAGGTCCGGGCGATGCCCGCCTCGGTGATTCTTGCCGGCAACCACCCTTCGATCGCCGTTCCGCCGAAAACGACCTGCCCGCCGGTCGGCGTGTAAACACCTGTGATGACGTTGAAAATCGTCGTCTTGCCTGCGCCGTTGGGACCGATGAGACCGAACAGGCTCTGCTCGGGAACCTTCATTACGAGATCGCGAACGGCGTAGAGCCCCCCGAATCGCATCGTCACCGATTCGAGAGCGAGAATCGGCCGTGACGGCGCGGGTTCCCGGGCGGCACTCACCGCGCGCCCCCTTTTTTTCGGCGAAGAGACGCGAGGATGTCGGGAAGCTCCCGCATTCCGAGAAGCCCCTGGGGGCGGTACCGGATCGCGAGGATGATGATCAATGAATACACGACCATCCGCCATTGCCCGACCGGGCGGAGCACCTCGGGAAGCGCCGTCATCACGACACCGCCGAACACCGCTCCAGTGATCGACCCGAGACCGCCGATGATGATCATCATCACGATCTCGATCGACTTGACGAAGGTGAATGTGTTCGTGTGAAGGTACATGAAGAGATGCGCGAAAAGACCTCCCGCCAGACCGGCGAATCCAGAGGAAATGACGAAAGCCATCACCTTCGTGCGGGTCGTCCGGATCCCCATCGCTTCCGCCGCGATTTCGTCCTCCCGGACAGCCAGCATCGCTCGGCCGAACGAGGAATGATAGATATTCCACACGACCAGAACGGTGATCGCCGCAAAGGCGTAACCGGTGAAGATCGTCGTCTTTTGCGGAATTCCCGAGAGTCCCCGCGCCGCGCCGACGCGGTCGACGTTCAAAATGATCACGCGGATGATTTCACCGAATCCCAGCGTCACGATGGCGAGATAGTCGCCGCGGAGCCGAAGGGACGGGATTCCGACGATGAGCCCCGCAATCGCCGCAAACACCGCTCCGATCATCAACGCCACCACGAACGAAACCGACTCTCCCAGCGCCCCGCCGCCGCAGATCGCGGCGAGATCGATTCCGGAGTGGAGCGAGAAATCGGCGGCGGCGTAACCGCCGATCGCCATGAACCCGGCATGACCGATCGAAAACTGCCCCGTGATCCCGTTGATGAGCTGGAGTGACACGGCCAGGATGATGTTCACGGCGGCCGAAGCGATGATCTGGTAGAGATAGAGATTGAGGACCGGACGGGTCGAGCCATCCGTCTGGCCCACCGGGATCTTCGCGGCCAGGTCGATCGCGTAGAGAACGGCGATCGCAAACACCGCCCACCCGGCCCGTTTCCACCAGGGCTGCGACGCCGAAGACGTCACACTTTCTCCTTCTGAATCTTTCCGAGCAGCCCTTGCGGCCGCACGAGGAGAACGATGATCAGAATGGCGAAGGCCACGGCGTCGCGATAAGTCGACTCGATACCGATGTTCCCGCCGTATCCGACGATCAGGGTCTCGGAAAGCCCGATCAGAACGCCGCCGATCAGCGAACCGGGAATATTTCCGATTCCTCCCAGAACGGCCGCGACGAAAGCCTTGAGTCCTGCCATGACGCCCATCAGAGGCTCGATTTTCGGTATGTAGACCGCAACGAGAACGCCGGCCGCCGCGGCAAACGCAGATCCGAGAGCGAAGGTGAACGAGATCGTCCGGTCGGTGGGAACGCCCATCAACTTCGAGGCATCGATCGAATGGGAAACGGCGCGCATCGCGAGGCCCGTCTTGGTTCCCATCACCACCCAACGGAGAAGGATCATCAGAAGAATCGAGACGACCACGATCGAGATCTGGGCGTACCGGAGCACGACGTTGCCGCCGAGTTGAAAGGTGCGCTCGGGAAGAATCGACGGAAACGACTGCGGCGCCGCCCCGAAAATGACGATGCCGAGATTCTCGATGAGCAGCGAAACTCCGATGGCCGTTATGAGAATCGCGAGCCTCGATTGCCGGATCAGGGGGCGATACGCCACCCGCTCGATGATCACGCCGATCAGGGCGCAGGCTCCCATCGACCCCACGAACACGGCAATCGGGAGGAGATATCCGCCGCCGGTTCCCTCGGGAGCCATCGCCCGCGCGATGTAATAACCGGCGTAGGCGCCGACCATGTAAACGTCGCCGTGGGCAAAATTGATGAGCCGAAGAACCCCGTACACCATGGTGTAGCCGAGGGCGATGAGAGCGTAAATGCTTCCCAGCGCCAAACCATTGATGAGTTGTTGAATGAAGGTGCTCATGCAGACAGGGCGCTCAGCTGAAGCCGAAGCTCGATCCTACGGCGCAACCGTCGAGACGTAAACGAGCTTGCCGTCTTTCACTTCGAGAACGACCGCCGATTTGACCGGGTTTCGGTGGGCGTCGATGGTGATTTTCCCGGTGACGCCCGCGAAATCCTTCGTCACGGCGAGGGCGTCGCGAACTTTGGTTCCATCGACCGATCCCGCCCGCTTCTGCGCGTCAAAAAGCACTCGCGCGGCGTCGTATCCCAGGGCGGCGAGAGCGTCGGGAACCTGGTTGAACTTCTTCTTGAAGTCGCCGACGAATTTCTGAATTTCAGGGGAGGGATCGTCGACCGAGTAGTGATTCGAGAAGTAGGTATTGTTGAGCGCGGCGCCGCCGATCTCGAACAGCTTGGCCGAATCCCAGCCGTCACCGCCGAGAAGCGGCACCGAGATATTGAGCCCGCGCGCCTGTTTCGCAATCAGCCCGGCTTCGGTGTAGTACCCGGGAACGAAAATGGCTTTCGGCTTGGAGTCACGGATCGAAGTGAGCTGCGCCTGGAAGTCGTTGTCGCCGGCAGCGTAGGATTTCTCGGCCACGATCTTCCCGCCATGACTCGTGAAGTCTTCCTTGAAGAACTTCGCGAGACCAATGGAGTAGTCGCTCTTGACGTCGGTCAGGATCGCGACTTCGTCGGCTTTCAGAGTCTCCCGTGCGAACTTCGACATCACGACACCCTGGAACGGATCGATGAAACAGACGCGGAAAATGAAATCCCCTTTTTCGGTGACCGTCGGATTCGTCGACGACGGAACCTTTCCCTGCTGGCAGACCGGCGCCGCGGCAATGCTGTTCGAGCTGGCGACTTCTCCGAGAACGGCGACGACCCGATCCTGGTTCACGAGCTTCTGGACCGCGTTGGCCGCTTCTTCCGGCTTCCCCTGGTCGTCCTCGACGATCACCCGGACTTTCTTGCCGAGGACGCCTCCCGCTGCGTTCACTTCTTCGACGGCGAGCTCGATTCCTTTTTTTGTCATGATTCCAAACGTGGCTTTGTCGCCCGTCAGCGATCCGTACTCACCCACCGTGATGTCCTGGCTCGCCGTGCCTCCGCAACCGAACGACCCGAGCAGTGCGATGGACGTGGAGAGGGCAACAAATCTCTTGATTTTCATATATTTAGCACTCCAAATGATATTCGAACCGACGGGCTATTCTCTTCAAAGCGCTCGCCAAAGTCAAAGCATTCGCTGGTCGATTTTCGGCTTTCCGGGGCACTTCCCCGAGTCGGTGTAAAATTCGGGGTACGCCGAGGCGCCCGAGCCGCGTTCGATCCGCTTTCTCCTGGCGAATCCCGCGCGGACACGAGGCTCGACCACCACCATTCAACGAATGATCTCCCCCGTCATCAAGAGCCGATCCGAGCACCCGATCAGTCGATCCCGAATCGACCCTGATGTCATCAAAGTGCTCTATCGGCTTCATAACGCCGGCTTCAAGGGCTATCTCGTCGGCGGCTCGGTGCGTGACCTCCTTCTCGGGCGCAAGCCGAAAGACTTCGATGTCGGCACCGACGCGCACCCTCATCAGGTCAAGCGGCTCTTCCGGAATTGCCGGATCATCGGGCGAAGGTTTCGGCTCGCGCACATCTTCTTCTCGGGCGGCAAGACGATTGAGGTGTCGACGTTCCGAAAGCGCCCCGAGCCGGCCGATTCCTCCGAGGGGGTCGATCTCCTCCTGACCGAAGACAACACCTTCGGTACGCCGGTCGAAGACGCTCTCCGCCGGGATTTCACGATCAACGGGATGTTTTACGACATCGCCACTTATTCGGTCATCGACAACGTCAGCGGATTGACCGACCTGCACGATCAGGTCCTGCGCGTCATCGGCGACCCGGACATCCGCTTTCGCGAGGATCCGGTCCGAATGCTTCGCGCCGTCGAGTTCGCGGCGAGACTCGATTTCACCCTGACCCTCGACACCTACGACGCAATCGTGCGGCATCGAAAAGAAATCTCCCGCTCGAGCGCCCCGCGTGTCACGGAAGAAATCCTCGGAATTCTGCGCGGGCCGCGGCCTCTCGCCACCTTTCGCCTTCTCCGCGAGGTCGGTCTTCTCGAGATCCTGCTTCCGGAGCTGGTGGCGGCGATCGCCGCTCATACCGACCCCGACGCGGGAGAGGACGGGACGCTCTTCTGGAAATACCTGGCGGCGCTCGAGGAACGCGCCGCCAGGGCCCAGCGAACGCCCGACGACACGGTGCTGCTCGGTCTTCTCTTTCTCCCGCTCGCCTTCTCGGCGATCTCGGCTCGCATCAAGACCGGCGGAAAAGTGGAAAACGCAGACCTTCTGCTCCTCCTCGAAGACATCGTCAATCCCATCGCCCTTCGACTGACTCTTCCCAACGCCGCGATGCACACGGTGAAACAGGCGATCTTCATCCTTGGAAAGCTCGACGAGCCGATTCGAAGCGCGGCGACGGCACGACGGCTCCTCGCCCGCAACTACTTCTCGACGGCTCTGGAGCTTTTCAAGATTCACGCGGTTGCGACCGGGCGCCACCAGGAAGCCGTGACCCGGTGGGAGAAACTTCGGCTCGCTCCCGTCGACCCGGAGCCGCGGGGAACGCGTGAACCGGTCGAGCCGGAACCGCGAACCGCCCGGGCCCCGGCGGCGCACGAGACTGCGGCGAAAGTCAGCGAGGAGGCGTCACCCGAATCGCCGTCCAGCGCCGCCCCTCGACGACGACGCCGCGGAAAAAAACGTCCGGTAAAATCGGACATTCCCCCGGATTTCCGTTTTCAGGATCAGACCTGAACGGAACGATCCCGATCACTCCCCGATCGTCACCACGATTTTCCCCATGTGCCGCGCCGACTCGAGTCTCGCGAAGGCGTCGCCCGCTTTCTCGAGCGGGTAGACCCGATCGATCACCGGCCGAATCGCGCCCGAGGAGACGACGCGGTACAACTCGTCGAACTCCCTCAGATTCGCCATCGTCGAGCCGAGAATCGAAATCTGCTTCCAGAAGATCAGCCGCATCTCCTCGGCCGGGTTCGGACCCGTCGTGGCGCCGCAGGTGACGATCCTTCCCCCTTTCGCGACCGACTTCAACGACGTCATCCAGGTCGCCTCTCCGACCGAGTCGACCACGAGATCGACTCCCCGCTTCCCGGTGAGCGTGCGCACTTCCTTTTCGACGTCGGTTTCGCGGTAGTTCAATCCGGTTTCGGCTCCGAGCTCTTTTGCCATCGCCAGTTTTTCGTTCGATGACGAAGTCACGATGGCCCGCGCTCCCGCAAGCTTCGCGATCTGAAGCGAAGCCACAGCGACGCCGCCCCCGATTCCGTGGATGAGAACCTGCTCCCCCGCACGAAGCGCTCCACGCCCCATCACGAGACGCCAGGCCGTTTCGTACGCGAGGGGAAACGCCGCGGCTGAAGCCCAGTCGAGCCCGCCGGGAATGGGATAAAGGTTCCTCGCAGGAACGACAACGGTTTCGGCCAGCGTGCCGCTCGCGTGCTCCCCCAAGATTCGATACCTGATGCAGAGCGAATGCTCGCCGGCTCGGCAAAATTCGCACGCGGCGCAGAACAGTCCGGGCTGAATGAGAACCCGGTCGCCGGCCGAAAACCCGGTTACATCCGGGCCGAGAAGGTCGACCTCCCCCGCCCCATCCGCTCCGGGCACGTGCGGAAACGGAAGTTTCAGGTTCGGGAGCCCGCCTCTGACGAACAGGTCGAGATGATTGAGGGCCGCGGCCCGCAGCCTCACCCGCACTTCACCCGCGCCCGGCGTGGACAAATCGAGGTCTCCAACTTCAAGGACTTCGGGCCCGCCGTGTTTCTTGTAATAGGCAGCTTTCATGACGCTCTCCTCCGATGGACTTCCTAACCGAGGGGACGTTTATAATGCGCCCTCGAACGCTGTCAATCGCCGCTGCCAGATAAGCGAGACAACAATGCCCAACCCAAGTCCTCTCGGCCGCTCCGTCCTCTTTCGGGAATTTACCGAGGCCGATCTCGATTCTCTCCTCTCCGCTGCGGCGAGCCGTCGATTCGCCTCCGGCCAGGTGATCTATTCCGAAGGCGAGCCCAATACGTCCCTGTGGGTCATACGCTCCGGAAAAGTTCGAGTGTCCCGGAGAGTCGCGAAAGAAGACGTTCCCTTCGGCGATATGAAGGCCGGGGAAACGTTCGGCGAGATGTCGGTCATCGACGGGGGCGGGTCCGCCACCGCCACCCTGACGGCCGTCGATGATTCCGAGGTCCTCGAGCTTCCGAAAGTGGACCTCGAGAAATGCCTGACCGGAAATTCCGATCTTTCCGCGAAATTCTGGCGGGCGATCGCCCGGGAGCTCCGGGACCGGCTCAGCCGAACCAGCGACGGACTCAGAAACTACGTCGACATCAATCGGGCCTTGATCGATAATCCGAATTTCCGGGAGTTCTACTCCCTCTGCCACCGATGACCGAAGATCAGCCCGCTTCCGAGACCCAGAATCCAATCGTGGCGGTCTGCCCCGAGTGCCACCTCGAGGTGACCGGCTCGAAGGTCGTCGAGAAAATCAAGCCTCACGATCGCCATCGCGAAGAGTCGGTCGTCTTCTACTGCCCGGAGTGCGGACGATTCTTCACGCAGGAGGCGGACGGGACGACGAGCGTCAATTCGTAGGGAGTCGCAACACTTCTAACGGATGTACCCGAGCGACCTGAGCTCCTTGAGGTATTGCTCGGAATCGAATTTCTTTTCTTTTGACCCCGCCGCCGAGGCGGGGCGGTCGTAACGCTCCACGGTTCCCGTGTTCTGAACCGGAGCGCCCGCTGCCTTTCCTGCGAGCTCATCGGAAAGCGGGATACCCAGGCCGGCGAGGATCGTCGGCAGCAGGTCGACCGGCGCGCAGGAGTCCGACCCCTTCTCGATGCCGAGACCTCGAATGAGAACCACTCCCCGGACCTGCTTCTCGCCCGAACGCCCCGGATCGCCGACGATCACGACGGACGTCGGTTTCCCATCCGCAGATTCGCGAGTCATGTGACTGACGAACCGGTCGATCGCCACGTATTCTCTCCGCAGAGCCTCGGCGCGAACGAGAAGGTCCTTTTCGGTCGCTCCCGCGCCAACCGGGTTTCGAATGAGGTCGAGACCGGGAAGGTAGACAACCGCGAGCTTTTCCTGGCCTTCGTCCCAGAGCCCGGCCGAGAGCTCCATTTCCCAGGCGTCCAGCCATTCCGCGTCGCTCGCCGAGGTCGGAATCCTGGATGCGGCAACCGAGAGCCTGGGAAGAAGCGAGGCGGGGTAGACCTCTCCCTCCGCATTCTCTTTGTGCAGAAGACGCAGCGGCGCACGATTTGAAATGCTCCGGCCCAGAAGAGGCGTCGACGGCCCGGATCCCCAGTTCGCCACCTGGAGGGTCGGATACCCGGCCCGCGCGGTGATCTCCCAAAGAGCGGCCGCCGTTCGTTCGGTCGCGGTGGCGGCGCCGATTTCGGCCATTTTCAGCCCGGCCAGAACCCGGCGAAAATACCACCCGCGTCCCGCGAAATCGTGCAGGACACGCCCCACTCCCCGAGGCCGAACCCAATCGTAAGCTCGCATCCCGTGGCGCTCGGGGGAAACTCCCGTCCAAAACGTCGTCCACACTTCCGGCGGCGGCGAAGATGCGCGCGAATACCGGAAACGGACGCCGCTCTTCTCGAGCCCCGGAAGAGCCGAGATCGCCCCCTCCTCGGAAAGATGCCTCACCGTTTCTTCATCGTAGCCATCGATGGCGATGACGACGACGCGCCCGGAAATCGGTTTGACGATCAGTGGAGACGCGGGACCGCTCGGAGTGGGGCCCGAATCAAAGAGGGCCGAGATCCCGCCGGCCGCCACCGTCACCGCGATGAGAATTCCCGCAAGTCGAAGCGGCGAAGCCCTCCTTCGTCTCGGGGCCACACCTTCCACTGCCACGAACAGGGCCAGCAATTCGTCGTAGAAAATTCGTTCCGCGACAAAACCAGCCGTGGCGACCAGAAGCAGGCGCACGAAGAACCAGACGACCTCTCCTCTCGCTGCGCCACAGGCCGCGACGGCCGCGACGGAACCGGCGAACGAAAACAGCGTGGAAATCGAGCGCGCAAGAAGCGAAGGGTCGGGGCGAAAACGCGAGAGTCCGAAAACGAGAACGCCGGCGAGGCCCGCCGCCACCAGCGCAAGCCACGCCGAAAAGAACGCCGGAACGATCAGATAGAGAAAGAGAGCAACTCCGTCGAACGGGCTCGCGCCGGCCCCCGGATTCCTCGCCAGGAGAATCGTCGCGAACCCGACGGCCAGCGGCGCTCCGAGAAGAAAGGCTCCGCGAGCGGCGCCCCGAAAAACCCTGCGAAGGGCTCCGCGCCCCGCGCCGATGTCATCGAGAAAATAACGATCGACACCGCTGGTGAGATAGCCGAGCCGGACGAGCTCTTCCCGAACCGAATCGACCTCGGCGGAGTTTCGGTCGGGCGGCGGAGAATGGCCGCCGCCGGCCGGAACGCCGCCGTTTCCGTTCCCGCTCACGAAGACCGGTCCCGGACGAAGCGAGCCAGCGAGACGAGGAGCTCGCCGCGATCGCCGAACGGAGCGAGACATTCCTCGGCAAAGCCCGTCAGCTCCCCGGCGAGGCGGCGGGCGCCTTCGATTCCGAGAAACGAAACGAACGTCGCCTTATTCCGGTCGAGGCCCGTCGTCTTGCCCGTCGATTCCGGCGTTCCGACCGCATCGAGAAGATCGTCGGTGATTTGAAAAGCGAGACCGAGGTTCTTCGCGTAATTCACGATCGCGGTCCGTTCGGCCGGCCTGGCGCCGGCGAGAAGCCCGCCCGCTTCGGCGGCGGCGATGAAAAGGGCTCCCGTCTTGTGCGAATGAATGAACTCGAGAGTCGCGAGATCGACCCCGGCCGGTTCCGAGGTCAGGTCGACCGCCTGACCGCCGACGACTCCGCTCACACCGATCGCGCCGGACAACAAAGTCACCATTTCCGCGAGCGGGTAGCCTCGCCGCCGCGATGCCTCCGCCGCGAGCACACCGAAGGCCCGATGAAGAAGATCGAGACCGGCCAGAATCGCCATCGCCTCACCGAATTGCTTGTGAACCGTCGGGCGTCCGCGACGGAGGTCCGCGGCATCCATCGAGGGGAGATCGTCAAACACGAGTGAGCTGGCGTGGATCATCTCGACCGCACAGGCGGTATCGAGAAGGCTTTCGTCTTTCGCCTTGAATAGCCCTCCCACCGCGAACAAAAGCGCCGGACGAATTCGTTTCCCGGGAGACGTGAGGGCAAAATGCAGCGGCCGGGTCACGACACCCGGCGGATGGCCAGGCGGCGGAACCAGCTCGGCAAGACGGTCGTCGACTCGTCGCCGACACCCTTCGAGAAATGGAGCGAGTGACATGTGTGAGATAAACCGTCCAGAGAGAGGGGTTTCCGTGTTATCTTTTCATCCGTCGGCGCCCCTCTTCGCGGACGCACGATCTTAGCACGCGCATCTCAACTGGCTGGCCTTTCGAACACGAAGCTCCGTGACATCGAACGCGTCTCTCAAGAGCCGAATCCGCCGAATCCCGATCCCCGTGGCTGCCACGGGAGCGTTCGCGATTCTATTCTTCGTTCTCGCGGCGATCATGCCCTGGGCCGCCTTCTGGGCCGCCCTCGCCGCAATTCTCGGCGCCATCGCTTCTCCCCTCCTCCGTCCGCGTGGAACAGGCGGGTCGCGTGCTGCGGTCCTCGGCGCGATCTCGAAGCTCTCGGACGGAGATCTCTCGGTTCGTCCCCGCGACCTCGAGCAAATGGGCGCAGATTCCGAATCGGTCAATTCCGTCCGGCGTCTCGTTTCCCGCCTCCTCCGATTGATCGAGCGCCATCGCCGTTTCTCGCACGAGATTCGCGCTGTCTCGGGCGAGCTCGCGTCGAAGAGCCGTGCGCTGGCGTCGAAATCGACAACTCGGTCCAGAACGTCCGCGGGAGCCTGCAGGATCTCTCGGCTGCGGCCGAGGAGACGTCGAGCTCGATCCTCCAGATGTCGGCGTCGATCGAAGAAGTGGCTCGCTCCGCCGCCGCGCTCGCCGGATATGTCGGCGACACGACCTCGGCCGTGACCGAGATGGCATCGTCCGTGGCGATCGTGGCCGAGAGCGCGGAAAAGCTCGACGCCCTCGCCATCGAGGCCGCCTCGTCCATGGCCGAAATGAACGCGACGGTGACCGAGATCGGTCGAAGCGCCAAGGATGCCGCCGCCCTGTCCGAAAGAGTCGCCGAAGCCGCGTTTCTCGGAAGGGACGCCGTCACAAAGAGCGCTGCGGGCAGCGCTTCGGTTCGCGTCATCGTCGAGAAAGCGAAAGAATCGATCATTCGCCTCGGTACCCGGTCTGACGAGATCGGAGCCATCGTCGGAGTCATCGACGGAATCACGGACCAGACCAACCTCCTCGCCCTGAACGCCGCGATCATCGCCGCACAGGCCGGCGACCGGGGCCGCGGTTTCGCCGTGGTCGCGGACGAAATTCGGGAGCTTTCCGAGAGAACCAGCCGTTCGACCGACGAGATACGGGACCTCATCGAGAACGTCCGCCGCGAGGTCGGCGAATCGGCCGACCTCATCGTCGCGGTCACCGAAGAAGCCGGAGGGGGAGAAAAGCTCGCCCGCGGAGCCGAGGACGGCCTCCTCAAGATCATGAACCTGACCGAGAAATCGACGGCGGCAATTGCGGAGATCGCCCGCGCCACAGCCGAACAGGCACGAGGAAGCAATCACGTGGCAGGCTCGATCGACGAAGTCGCCCGCATGGTGAAGAACATCGCCGGCGCCACTTCCGAGCAGTCGAAAACAGCCGCCGCCCTCGGTGAACGGGCGAACCGAATGCGGGAGTTCACCGACCATCTCCGTCGCGCAATGGAAGAACAGGATCACGGCGCGAAGTCGATCACGAAGACGATGGAAAGCGTCATGGACTCGGTGGGACAGGTCGTCGGGGCCACCGACACGCTCTCGGAAGAAGCGGCCAGCGTCGTTCGCGCGGTCGACATCATTCGCGAAGCCACCGTCGGGAACAACTTCGCGGCGATGAGTCTCGCCGGAACGGCCCGAACCCTCACGCAGGAAACCGAGATTCTCGACCTCGAGCTCCGGAGCTTCCGCCTTCCCGAGCCGGTTCACGGCGGCGAGCTCAACGTCGCGATCAAAGGGGGCATCGACTTCGGTTTCGATCCGGCTCACGCAGGAACCGTCCTCACAAACTTTTTCGCAAAACACATTTTCGACACGCTGACCCGTTATGGCGACGGACCAACGCTCGTCGCCGGTCTCGCCGAGCGGTGGGAAGTGGACCGCGAAGGGAGAAACTACACATTCGACCTTAGACGAGGAGTGAAATTCCACGACGGAACCGAGCTCGACGCGGATTCGGTGCGGCGATCTCTCGAACGAACGCTGGCGCCGGGATCGAGAACCGCCATCTCCGATCTGCTCGCCATCATCGAGGGAGCGCCGGATTTTCGAGCTGGAAAGGCCGCGTCCATCAGCGGTTTCGAGATCAAGGGCGCCACCCGTTTTACGATCCGGACCAGCGAGCCGCTCCCGTTTTTCCCCAACCTCCTCGCCCTTCCCGAAGCGGCGATCGTCCAGGCGAAGACCCAGCGGCCCCAGTCGGAGGCGCCGATCGGAACCGGCGCCTTTCGTTTCGAGTCGCTCGACCGGGGCAAGCTCGTCGTGCTTTCCCGAAACCCGGAGTGGTGGGGCCATCCGCTCCCTTATGTCGACCGCGTGAAGGTGCGAATCGACATCCAGACCGAAAGCGAGCTGATGGCCGAGTTCGAAGAGAAGCGGGTCGACCTGATTTCGCAGATCCCGATCGGCGAAGTCCGAAGAATCAAGTCCGATCCCGGCATGGCCGACGGCCTCCTCGACACGCTTCAGCTTCAGACCACGGTTCTCGGGATCAACGTTCGAAAGGCGCCCTTCCACGACGTCCGGGTTCGGCGTGCGCTCAACCACGCCGTGAACCGGGATGACCTCAACGAAAAATGGTTTGCCGGGCTCGGAATCCCGGCCGCCGGGATGATTCCCCCGGGCCTGGCGGGCCACGACTCGACCTCCTCCGGCTATATGCATCAACCCGATCGGTCGAGATCCCTTCTGGCCGAGGCCGGCTACCCCAACGGATTCGAGTTCGAATATCACTGCCCTCCCCGGGAAGCCTCGACCCGCGACGGATTCATTTTCAAGTGCTTCGACGATTTCGCCGAGGTGGGAGTTCGCGTGAAAGTCATCGCTTCCGACTCGGCCGGCATCAAGGACAACCCGATGCGCGTGGTCCCCTGGACGGCCGACTATCCGGATCCCGATGCGTTCTTCGGCCCTCTCTTCTGGTCGAAAGGAGCCGACATGATCGGCGTCGGCCTCAAGGATTCGACCCTCGACGAAGGAATCGAAAAAGCCCGCCGCACGGTGAATCTCGGGGAGCGCGAACGGATTTACGCTTCGATCAATCGACGATTACTCGACCTCGCACCTGTCGTTTTTCTCTTTCACACAAGGGCATTCGTGCTTCACCGGCCCCAGCTGAAGGGCGTGAAGGCCTACCTGATGCCTCCTCGTGTGAGATGGAGCGAAATCTGGGTCGAGCCTTGATGATCGCGCAGCGGGGTTTGTTGGCGGGGCCGAAATGCCCCGGCCCGGCTTCCCCCTGGCGCTGAAACTTCCTCGGCCGGAGCTTCAGCCTCGTTAGACGAGAGCCGGAAGGCACCCGATCGGGGCCGCCGGTTTCCTCAGAAAAAAGACGCCACAGCATCGTTCTCGCTGTCGAAGGTGTCGAAGACCGTAATGAGCTGCGTCACCGTGAGGATGTCGGTGATCTTGGCGGTGAGGTTGCAGAGCTTGAGCTTGCCGCCCTTGTTGGCCACGGTCGTGAAGCATCCCACGAGCTCTCCGACGCCCGAGGAATCCATCATGGTGACGCCCCCCATGTTCACCAGAATCTTCATCTGGCCTTCTTTCACCAGATTCCCGATCATGTCGCGCAGCTGAATGTCGCCCGATCCAATCGTGATCTTGCCCTGGAGCTCGATCACCTTCACGCCGTTCACGTCCTTGATCGCACTTTTCATGGTGGACTCCCTTTCAAATTAGATTCTCTTTTCGATGACCAGTATGGTTCCGCGCCCCGGCTCGATGCGGTACTCGTACCGGTCCATCATGGTTTTCATGTACAAAATACCCCGGCCCGAGGTCTTCATCAGGTTTTCCGGCGCGAGCGGGTCGGGAACCTTCGAGGGATCGAACCCCTCGCCCTGGTCCTCGATCTCGATGCGCAGAATCCCCTGCCCCTGCTCGAATCGAACCTCCACGAGACGGGACAGGTCGAAGCGATTACCGTGTTTCATCGCGTTGGCGACCCCTTCTCGAAGCGCGAGACCGACTTGATAGGTTTTTTCGCCGTCGAATCCGCACTTGGCGCAAACATTCTCGCAGACCAGCTGCACGACCTCGATGTTCTCGAAGCGGCTCGAAATCGAGACCACCACCGGCCCGGCGAAATCATTCATGCATTCGGCTCGAAGGGTTAGAGGACCGGGTTACGAAAAATCAGCACCGGGCAGGGAGTGTGGTGAAGAACACGCTCGGTGACCGAACCGAGAAGCGCATGCTGGAGACCCGACGTTCCATGAGTCGACATGACGATGAGATCGACCTTCTCGCTGGCCGCGAAATCGCAGATCGCCTGCACCGGCTTTCCCCGCGTGACGACCCGATCGGCCGCGAGGCCGGCGCCATGCTTCGCCAAGAGGGTGTCCATCGAGGCCAGCGCCTTGTCCCGAAGCGTCCGATAGAAGTCTTCGTTCGGCGTGTCGATGGAAAAGAGCTCCGGGTAGGGAAATGTATCGTCGACCACGGTGAGAAGCACGACGGCGGCGTTCAGATTTTTCGCGAGCGCACATCCATGGTGAACCGCCGGCTCGGTGACCGACGAGAAATCGACCGGAATCAGAATTTTTCGAAAGTTCATGAGTCTCCTCGCTGGAAGCCGTCGAACACGAATTTTCGTCGAAACCCGGCTCCGATTCTACGGACCCGCCCCAACCGCCACAAGCAAGGATGTCATCCTCTATTCTTGACACGCCCCTGACCCTCCGCTACCCTTCGCGAGCCTCGGAGATCCCCGTGCGGGAGGTTAGCTCAGCGGTAGAGCATCTGCCTTACACGCAGGGGGTCACAGGTTCGAATCCTGTACCTCCCACCAGCTCGGCTTCGAACGGGCCGGGGCAAACGACCGCGGGGTCGTAGTTCAGTTGGTTAGAACGCCAGCCTGTCACGCTGGAGGTCGCGAGTTCGAGTCTCGTCGGCCCCGCCAATTTCTCCGCTTTCAAAGCGCGTCGACAGCGGGCCGCTGACGACGCCGAAGTCCTCGGGCGCGTTCTAGCTGTGGCGCTGCCACAGCGTCGAACGGCCCTGCGGGCTTGTCGCCGCCATCGACCCACTTTCGACGCGCTCAGGGGGCGTGTGGCGTGTTGAAAAGAAAAGAATGGGGAGCGCGCCGATTCCGGCGGCGCCCACGGCGGGGAGAACTCAAATCAGGATCGACAGGCAGGTGATCGAGCCGTCGGCTTTGCGGAATTCGGAGAGGTCGACGGGGATCACGGTGTAACCGCTCGATTCGAGGATCCGCCGGGTCGCGGGATGATTTGCGGCGACGACGCCGGTTTTTCCGACTGTGACGCAGTTGGCGGCGTAGAACTCTTCGGCGGGGATCGGGAGAAGATCGACGAGGCCGTCGAAAGAATCGAAGAACGGGGCGTTCTCGGCGATCAGCACGGAGTCTCCCGCCAGCGGGGAGGCGAGACACTTGAGGTGGAGCACTCCTTTGAGGGGTACGGGAACGATTTCGTAGCCGAGGGGAGAAAAGACCTCTTCGAGTCTGGTGATTCCGGCGTGATTCGTTCGATCGGATTCGCCGACGAAAATCCTGTCTCCGCTTCGCAGGCAATCTCCGCCGTCGAGCGTGGCAGGCGAGATCATCGTTTCTTTTCTCACGAAAGGTTCGAGCGCCCTCGCAACCGAATCGACTTCTCCGCGTCTCGACTCGGCTCCGGGGCGAGTTACCAGGGCCACGCCGGACGCCACCACCGCGCAATCCTCGACGAAACATCCGTCGGGAAACTGCGGGTCGGGAAGCAGGGGAATCACCTCGAGGCCGGTCGACCGCAGGGCTTCGACGTAAGCCGCGTGCTGGCGTTTCGCCAGCGAGACATCGATGGGGGGGACGGGTGGATCGGCGGAGAGCGCCTGATCGAAGGAGCTCGAAACGCCGCGGACAATGGCGCGAATTGGGAAAGTCATGTCAGACCGGCTCCTCCTGGTCGATGAGCGAAATGAGCTCGTCCTCGAGGCGGGTGTGGCGGCTCAGCTTCAGGGCGAATTCTCTTTCCGATTCGCCGGCCTTCGCTCCGATGATACCGGCGAGAGCTCGCTTCTCCGCCCCGGACCAGGAAGGAAGATCCGGCAGCAACGAAAGCACGGCGCACAATTCACCGGCCAGCCGGTCCGATGGAATTCTTTCGGCGAGGGCCCGTTCGACCCGGAGACGAGCAGTCCGCATGGCCTTTTCGCGATCCCCTCTCCCCTCTTTCGCAATGAAGGAGGTGGCCGCAACTCCGAGCCTTCCCCACCAGACGGTTCCTCCTCCACTCCTGACCTTTTCATTCAGAGAAAAGACGAGAGGAGCGCTGGCGAGTTTGCGAAGGAGACCGGGAGGCGATCGACGCCCCGGCGCTGCGGCGAGCCGTTTCCGCTCCTTCTCCGCGAGCCCCCGGAGCTCGCGGCTGACGTGGCGAAATCCAAGCCGGTCGTAAAACCAGAATGCTCCGGAGCGAATCCCCTCCTCGTCGCCGTCGCCGCCGAACTGGCTTTCGAGCAGCGTAAACGAGGCCGCTCCGAAATGATGACGGAGAATCCGGAGAAGCTCGGCAAAGATGAACGCCGACTCCCCCTTCCGGAATTCGTCGAAAACGTTGACCGCGATTTCGGCCGACGAGAACAAGAGGCT
>Ga0315281_10004816_pt1 | contig 19486 bp, 11 predicted proteins | sample YL17G07_0_MG_FD_204540 | JGI IMG/M metagenome (GOLD analysis project Ga0315281, IMG submission 204540) | Sediment microbial communities from Yellowstone Lake, YNP, Wyoming, USA - YL17G07_0 | ecosystem: Environmental > Aquatic > Freshwater > Lake > Sediment | place: USA: Wyoming | collected... | reverse complement strand
TCCATGCTGAAGCGGAGGTCAGGTTTATCGGTCCCGAAACGGGTCAGGGTGTCCGCGTGCGGCACGCGCGTGAAGGGAAGCGGAACCTCCACCCCGAGGGCAACTGTGAAGAGGCGCGCCATGAGCCCCTCGACCACGGAGAATATATCCTCCTCCCCCGCAAAGCTCATCTCCAGATCTATCTGCGTGAACTCCGGCTGGCGGTCGGCCCTCAGGTCCTCGTCCCTGAAGCACCTGCATATCTGGAAGTACCGATCCATCCCGGCGATCATCAACAGCTGCTTCATGAGCTGGGGCGACTGGGGAAGCGCGAAGAATGAGCCGGGCTGCGTTCTGCTCGGGACGAGATAATCTCGCGCCCCTTCGGGTGTGCTCTTGGTGAGGATGGGCGTCTCAATCTCCAGGAACCCCTTCGAATCAAAGTAATTCCTCGTCTCGAGCATGACTCGGTGCCGGAGCGTGAGCGCGCGCTGAAGCTCGGGGCGCCGCAGATCGAGGTACCGGTATTTGAGCCGTAATTCCTCGCTCACCTCCTCCTCGCCCTCGATGCTGAAGGGAGGCGTCTGAGCCTGGGCGAGCAGGAGGAGCCCATCCGCGACCACCTCCACCTCGCCGGTGTCGAGCCTGGTGTTCTCGGTGCCGGGAGGGCGGCGGCGTACCACGCCCGTGACCGCGATGACGCACTCGCTCCTCATCTCCTCGGCGCTCGCGTGCGGATCAGATGCAATCTCCGGATTGAAGACAAGCTGTGTGATTCCCTCACGGTCGCGAAGATCAATGAAGACGAGGCCGCCATGATCCCTGCGGCGGTGAACCCACCCGCAGAGCGTCACCCGTGATCCGACGTGAGTACCCCTCAGCTCACCGCATCGGTGTGTGCGCGCGTAGTTCTGCATTTTACCCTTTACTGCTGTTTTATCGATAGCTCTTCCACCTCGTAGGTGGACATGAATGTTTTAGCTGCCTGCCAGCTGCCTGATCGCTTCTGCCGCGCTGTCCAGCGCAACCTCGCGTTCTTCCCCGGTCTTCATATTCCTGAGCATGGCCGTTCCGCGCGCGCGCTCATCTTTCCCGAGGAGGAGCACAAAGGGAACCCCCAGTCGGTCCGCGCGCCGGAGCTGCGACTTGAGGCTGCTCATGCGATAGTCCATCTCGGCCGCCACGCCCCCCATCCGCAGCGATCGCAGGATGCTCCTGCCGGCACTCATGCCCTCCTTTTCCCAGGCGATGAGGTACACGCTGAGCGCGCCCTCATCGGCGATCGCCACCCCGCGTTCTCCCATTACCATGAGTATCCGCTCCAAGCCTGTGCCGAAGCCGATCGCCGGTGTGGGGGGGCCGCCGAGCGATTCGATGAGATCATCATAGCGACCCCCGCCGCCGACCGCGTCCTGCGCGCCAAGATCTTCTGAAATTATCTCAAACGCCGTGCGCGTATAGTAGTCGAGCCCTCGAACGAGTTCCGGCTTTACCTTGTATTCAATCCCTGACTCTTCCAGAAGAGCACAGAACGTATGGAAATGCTCGCGGCATCCATCGCAGAGGTTATCGCTTACCTTGGGCGCTCGGGCAATGGTCGCGGAGCAGAGGGGCTGCTTGCAATCAAAGACCCGCAAAGGGTTTATTTCGGCACGCCGGTGACAATCAGGGCATAGCGCTTTCAGCCTCAGCCCCAGGTAGCTCCTCAGTACAGTATTGTAGTTGGGCCTGCATTTTCTACAGCCCACGCTGTTGACGATCGCCTTTAATCCGGTGAGCCCCAGCTCCCCGTAAAAATGCATTATCATTTCTACAACCTCAGCGTCCAGCGCTGGCTCTGCACTCCCGATCGCCTCGACACCGAACTGGTGGTGTTGGCGATAACGTCCGGCCTGAGGCTTTTCGTAGCGGAATATCGGTCCCACGTAGTAGAGCTTGATCAACTTTTCTTTCTGATTGAGAGAGTTTTCCAGATATGCCCTGATCACGTTTGGCGTCATCTCCGGGCGAAGAGTAAGGCTGCGACCTGCGCGATCTTTGAATGTGTACATCTGTTTGCTCACAATGTCTGTTGATTCCCCCTCGCTCTTGACGAAGAGATCGGTGCTCTCGAAAATAGGGGTCCTGACCTCACCATACCCGTAGAGGGCGGCCACCCGCCGGGCGGTGCGCTCAAGGAAATGCCATCGTCTCGCCTCATCGGGGAGGATGTCCGTTGTACCCCGTGGTCGCTGTATCTTCATAGCTCCCCTTCGAGAATCCCAACTCCCAAATAATCGCCTTGCCTAATGCAATTTGGTTACTCCAATGCGTGTTGGGATTTGGATATTGGGATTTGGGATTTTATTTCTCATAAAGATAGGCCCCAACCCGTGGCGGGTCAGGGCCTTCGTGTATCCATCTTACATTTATAATTCCCCTGAATCAGGGAGACTATTCGCCGCGATCCGATCGCCCCGTTTATAAAGGCCTCTCCACCTTAGCCCTCATAATTCTCCCCGGCTTAAAATCGGGGACCCGCTTGGCAGGGATACGGACTTCCTGCTCCGGTTTATTTGGATTCCTCCCCAGACGGGCTTTCCTCGTGCGAACCTTGAACACACCGAAATTTCTGAGTTCAATGCTCTCGCCGGCAGCCAGGCTCTCGATGATATAATCGAGCGTCTTCTGAATGACCTCCTTGACCGCCTGCTGCGGCAATTCCGTTTCACCCGCAATTCTGACCGCCAGCTCTCGCTTTGTCATTGTGGCCCCTCCTCCTTATGTAATGGACTCGCGCCGCATCAGCTCTCCGCCCCGCGGGCAACTGCGCTCTCTATAAGAGCTCCGGGGCGCATCACAGATCCTGTTTCCAGAATATGTCGCACCCTGAATATCCAAGAGCTCTCAGTTTACACCATAATCTTGCTGAGTACAAGAAAGATAATTACAACCCCGATCGCAAGGTACAGCAGCCTGCATGGCCAGGATCCGACCACCCGACGCACGAGGATGAGATTCCCTCTCACTCCCGCCAGCGCGCGCTGCCGATTCTGTAACGCCCCCAGGAGCCCCTGCAGACCCACCTCCACGCGCCCCCTCGCCTCTTCCAGCTTCTTCCACTGGATATCCGGGAGCAGGGCAACCGCACCCAATGAGTTCATGCGTCCGAGCACTTGCAGCAGCTCGTCCTGCTCGTCCAGCGCAACCTCAAGCTGAGCCATTATCGCCGTGTATCGCCTGGCAATCTCATCGCGCATAACGATAAAGGCCTTCGCTGAATCTTCTCTTACGCCCCCTCCCCCGCGTGTTGCCACCACGCGCGTGATGAGCCCATCCCACAAACGGATGAGCCCGTTGATACATTCAACCTCTTCTTCAAGGAGGGGATCAATCAATGACGCCTCCAATACGCTTCACAGGGGCGGTCATGGTTCACAGGGGGCGAGCGAATCGAGAGCGGCTCGTGTTAAAACCGCCTCCCGCAGTTTTAGTTCCGCACAGTCCCCACTCTACCACGCTGGTTTTTCAGGGTCAACATGATTTTTCTTCGCCGCGTAATGGGTTACTTATCAGGACATTCCCCGTTTTTTCGCCGGCCCCTTTTGTAACATATTGGGCGAGTCAGTGTTAAAAATTTTCACAACTGCATTATCGTTTTCTACCACGAAGGACACGAAGGTCACGAAGATAGAAGAATAGGCTGATTAAGCTATCTTTCTTCGTGCTCTTCGTGGTGAGAACCGCCTTTTTAATAAAACTGGGGAAACTCCAGGTTACTTATGAGGACAGATGTTATCTTATTGTGGTGTAGGGGCGCGATTTATCGCGCCCGGGTTCGATAAATCGAACCCCTACAGATTTATAGTTACTTATGGGGACAGATGTTATCTTATTGTGGTGTAGGGGCGCGATTTATCGCGCCCGGGTTCGATAAATCGAACCCCTACAGATTTATAGCACCCATAAGTAACCCATTACCACGCCGCCGCGGCAGTATCATCAACAAGCTGTTGAGGAGCGAGGGCCCCGCTCACCAGATCTCCGCCTGCCTATCCTCGCGTATTTTTTCCAATTGAGGGAATGCGGTAAGAAGAGACGGGGGAACAGGGACGGGGGCGCGCGACAAACGCGCTTTGACCTGGAGCGCGTTACAGGCCGCCTGCCCCTTGAAATGGTTATTCATGATAATGTATATGGAGGAGACGTGCTCGCAGACGGCCTCAATCCGCGCGATCCATGATGCCAGCTCCCCTTCGGAATAGAGATAGTTATAGCGCGCGTCGCGCCCCGCCCCCTCGCGAAACCAATCGTCGTAGTTCTGCCCGTGGAGCCGGAAATACCCCACGCGCGCCGTGCTCCGGGCGGAAGGCTTCAGCGAACCGGAAAAGAGCGGCTGGTCAATATTGCAGAAGCCCACGCCGTGCTCGCTTAAAAAGTCGTAGAAGCAGGGCACATTCCAGCTTGCGTGCCTCACCTCGATCACGAGCGGCAGAGCGGAAAACTCCTCGAAGAGCGCGTGTAGATAATCGCGATTTTCCGCGGCGTTCCTGAAAGACCAGGGAAATTGCATCAGCACGGATCCCAACCTTCCCGCCTCGAAGATCGGCGCGACTCCTTCACGAAAGAGCTCAGCGTCATTCCCCGAGAGAGGGCCTCGCTCATGGGTGAATCCACGATAGAGCTTGAGCGTGAAACGGAAACGGTCGTTTTCCTCAACCCTCCTAATCCAGCTCGCGCACACCCGGCGGTCGGGGATCCGGTAGAATGTGCTGTTGATTTCACAACAGTCAAAAAACCGCGAAAGGTACTCGAGCGGATCAAAGCCCTTCGGCTTCGCGAGCGGGTATACGATGCCCTCCCAGTCCTCGTAAACCCAACCGGCCGTTCCCACGCGAACTTCATCTTCTTCGCTGTCCCTCATTATGGATAGTCCATAGTCGATAGTCCATAATAGTCCATGGTCGATAGTCGATAGTCCATAGCAACTATAAAGGGCCATGGACTATGGACCATGGACTATCGACTAATCTGGCCATGAACTATGGACGGTTTGTTAAAGATCAAGCGTCACGGGGAGTCTCCCGCGTGGGGCGAGCTCACCGAACATCACCCTGGCAAGGGCGTCGAGGGTGTGACCATCTGAGCCGTACGCGGCCAGCCTGGCCGCGCGGGAAGGATACAGCTCGGCATCATAGGGATTCCTGAGCGCGACGAACACCGTCGGTTTCCCCGCCGCTGCAACCTCCCGCACCAGGCGCGCCTGCTCGCCATAGAGGTGCGCATTGCAGGTTCCCATCACCACGGCGCGCGCGCCATCGAGCGCCCCGCGTATCCGGTTAAAATTGTCCCGCGAGGGAACAATCTCAAAGTAAACACCCACGGTCATCGGATGGCGCGCGGCGATGAAACCGACGAGCGTCCCTCGTGCAGCCGCGCCATCCTCGACCGCGGTGAGCGGTCCAAGGGCTGGGGAGAGCACAAGGAGTTCTTCTCCTGGCTCCACGCGGAGGGGGAGGATCTTTTCTCCATCGCTCACTCGCGTGATTGCCCTCTCAGCCACCTCCCGCGCCAGATCTTCGCCGTCCTCCGGCGCGCCGGGTCTCGCCGTCGTGAGCCGTGCGAGGAGCCTCTCCTTAAACACACGCAGCCGTTCCAGGCTCCCCTTGACATTCTCCGGGCGAAGCTTCCCGCTGTTGAGCGCCCCGGCGAGATCGGCCATCGCGGCCACCTGCGCGGGGCCCGAATGGCACACGAGCAGCAGATCCGCCCCCGCGCCGCAGGCCCTCACCGCCGCATTCCCGGCGGACCGGCTCTCGCGCACCGCCCCCATCTCCAGGTCATCGGTAATCGCGAGCCCCCTGAACCGGAGCTTCTCTCTGAGGAGCCCCCGGACTACCCCTTCGGACAAACTCGCGGGGCTCGCAGAGATCGCGGGGTACCTAGCGTGGCCGATCATGATACCCGACACCCCCGCATCCACCGCGCGCGCGAAGGGGATGATATCCTCCCGCTCCAATTCCTCAGCGCTCTTGGCAATCACGGGGGTTTCGGCATGGGGGTCCTTTTCGGCGGAACCGATCCCGGGGAAATGCTTGGCCACGGATGCAACGCCGGCCCTCTCCATCCCGCGGATCATCGCCGCGCCAAAGGCTGCTACCCGTTCGGGATTCTCGCCGAACGATCGCACGCCAATGACGGGATTATTCTTGTGGGTGTTGATATCGAGCACGGGGGCGAAATTCATATTGACCCCGAGGCGCATGAGCTGACATCCCATGGCGTGGCCGATCCTGCCCGCGAGCTCAACGTCGCCGGTTGCGGCGACTGCCATAGGTGAGGGGAAATGCGTCGCCCCGTCAACGATGCGATTCACGCTCCCCCCCTCCTGATCCACCGCGATGATGAGTGGCAGCGCGCTCACCCGTTTCTGTATCGCCTGGAGCTCGCGACAGAGGGCCGCGAGCTGACGTGAATTTTTTATATTCCTCGAAAACAGGACCACGCCGCCGATCCGACGATCGGTGATCATTTCTTCTACGGACGCGCTGACGGCTTCACCGTCAAAGCCGAACATGAACATGTCCCCGCGTATGCTCATCATCGCACTCCGAACTACTGAAGACACTGAATTACCGTCGTTCCTTCTTCAGTGAATTCAGCGCCCTCAGTGGTTTAATCAGCCGTGCTTCTCCACATATTCCACAATCCCTTTGCCGATCGCCCGCCCGAGCTCGGTGAGGAACTCTTTCCGCACGAGCATCTCCTCGTCCCTCGGATGCGACAGGTAGCCGCACTCCACGAGCACCGCGAGGTACTCCGGCGGCAGGATAACCGCATAGTTCCCCTGAGCGCTGCCATTGGATTTCATCCCTGTTTTAGAAATTTTCTTTATAATCCGCTCTGCGAGCGGCCTGGAGTGCGGGATGCCGTAATAGGTCCGCGCCCCGCGCCGCTTCATCGGGTCGCAATGCCCCGGACGGGAATCGTGGTGAATGCTCACGAAAATATCAGCCCGCGCCGCGCGGGCCCTCTCAATCCTTTCAGCGAGCGTGAGCGTCTCATCCGCGTTCCTCGTGAGGACGGCACGGGCCCCCCTGGCATTGAGATACTCCGCGACCGCGCGGGCAACCATGAGGTTCAACTCTTTTTCCTGAAGGCCGGTCGGACTCACCGCGCCAATCTGTGTTCCGCCGTGCCCCGGATCAATGACAATCGCGAGTTTCCCTATCTCTCTCCCGGGAGATTCCCTGACGTGCAGCTCGATCCCCTCGTTCGTTCGCCGGCACCTGTATCCCCATTGCGCACGGTCACCCATGTACAGCACGATCCTCACTGCATCAGATTCTGCTTTCGGAAATTCAACTGCCTCGACGGGTGGCACCCCCTTGAGATTGATTGTCTCTCTGGGGGGAGAGGTACCGAAGAGTTCGAGCACCAAGAGATTCTTCCGCTCTGCCTGCGTCACCCTGTAGGGAGCCGCGCCGCTCAAGGGCACAGAGAGCCTCGCGCCGCCTTCGCTTCGACACAGTGACGGCTCACCGATGCAGACCGCGCTCCAGCCCCCCTCTCCCTTTAAAAGTTTCACGAACTCTTTCGCCGTCCAATAGCGCTCACCCTTTGAGAGTTTTAGCCGATAACATCCGCCCGCATCGCCGCAGATATTGACCCGCGCGCCGCGGTCGAGCTCCCATGCTCTCTCCCCTCCCGGTTCTCCGCTCAAAATGGCGCCTTCCGCACTTACCTCGCCCTTCGTCAGCTCTTCGCGAGGGAGAAGGGTGACGCGCCCTGGCGAAAACGCCGAACTCTCCTCGCCCCTCCCCGACGCAAGCCTGAACCTCACCCTGGTCTTTTCGATATGGTCGCCCGCCCTGATCCGGTAGGAAGCCCTGTAAATTCCGTGGATGCCCTGGAGAAGGTCCTCACCAGCCGGCGCCATCTCTCTGAGCGGGGCATTTTGCACGAGCCCGCCGAGTGACCAGAACGCCTTCATGCCGGGGCTCCCCTTGAGCTGCACGCGAAGCTCATCTCCCGCGCACAGCACCGTGTCAACAGCCGGTTCACCCATTCTCCCGTCAATCGTGAGCGGTGAGACGGGGGAGCTCACCAGCGGGTCGCGGCATGTCACCCTGATGCGCTCCCTCCTCTCCTCCCTCCCTTTTTTCGCGAGCACCTCGATCACGTTTTCTCCCTCATTGAGAGGGACGAGTCCCACAAAGGCGCCGGTCGGATACACCCTCACAGAATTCCCCTGAATAGAAACTCTGCACGGAGGCGCGCACGAACCGGCGATCCTGGTCCGCGCGAACCGCGTGACTGAATTATCGGGAGGGTAGGTGATCCGCAGGCCGGTGCGTTCCGCCCCCGGCCCAGCGGCGGCGACCATGAGAAAAATCACCGGCAGGCAAACAGCTCTCAGGATTGTATGTGCGTTCATTCAAATACAACCAACAATGAGAAACCCTAAATCCTAAACACGAAACCCTAAATAAATCCAAAATACAAAATCCAAACTTCCGAGACAGAGCGCCTGTGCTTTGAAAATTTGGATTTTGTGTTTGTTTCGGATTTAGAGTTTAGTGTTTCGAGTTTCTCTTCCCCCATACGTCAATCCTCATCCCATCTGAAGCGATGATGATCTCTCCCGGATAGGCTTTCCTGCACTGAGCGAGAATGTCGAATCCCTCGCACAGGGGGTAGAAGTGGGTGAGGAGCAGTCTCCTGCAGCCGGCGCGCCGCGCGATGGCACCCGCGAGGCGGGGGGTGAGATGCCCCTCGGTTTCTTTCTCATCGGGAAACGAGCACTCGAGTACGAGCAGGTCGGCATCGCGCCCGAGCGTGACCACATTGTCGCAGTATGCCGTGTCACCCGAATACGCGAAGCTCCTCCCTCCCGATTCAAACCGGTAGCCGATCGATGACGCCGAGTGGCTCACGGGGAGCGCCCGGTACGTGGCCTCGGGCCTTTCGAGCACCCCCTCGCCGATCTCCTCGATCCGCACCCTGTACCCCACTGGATCGAGCGTGGGGGAGTAGAGCGCGCGCAGGCTGTGGTAGTACGATTCAAGGCCCGGCGGGCCGATGAGCGTGAGCTCTTTCTGACGTGGCACCGCCATGTTGCCCATCGCAAAGAGGATCGGGGCGAGCTCGGCGATATGGTCGCAGTGGAGGTGACTGTAGCAGATTGTGTCAATATCCAGATACGTGACCCCCTGGAAAAGCAATGCCCTGAGCGTGCCGGAGCCGCTGTCAACGAGAACGCGCCGGTCACCCGCCGTGAGCAGGATGCCGGGGGACCCCCTCTTCACAGATGGCTCTCCCGTACCCGAGCCGAGAATGGTTATTTGCATGGCTCTAGCGGGCAGGCGTGCCCTCGAGATCCGTGAGCTTCGCGCGCGCGGTCTCCGCGTACGTGCCATTCGGTTCAAGCTCCAGATATTTCGAGAACTCCTCTTCCGCTCGCTCCTTATCGCTCACGGCATACATCAGTCCGAGCTGAAAATGGGGGAAGGCGTTGTCCCGCCAGATGGCGATGGCTTTTTCAAACTCGGCGAGCGCCTCCTTCTCGCGCCCCTCCTTTTTGAGGTCCCAACCCCATGTGCTGTGGATTGAGCTCATCTTCTCCTCGGCGAGAAAAGACCATTTCGACGTGGGGTGGCATTTCAGGTAATCCTCAAAATATTTGAGCGCCGCTTTCTTGTCATCTCTGAAATAGATCAACCCGAGCTGCAGGTTCGCGTACGGGTCGCACGGTTCCGCCGCCAGCGCTCCTCTGAATGCCTTGATCGCATCGTCTCTTCGCCCCAGCTTCTTGTAACAGTAGCCGAGTCGGCCCCGCGCGGATGCGGCCCGCGGCTCAATCCACAGGGCCTTGTTGAAAGACTCCGCCGCCGCGGCGTAGTCCCTCTTGCGCATGGAGCTTATCGCCGCGCCCTCGTACCTGTAAAATGTCTTACTCAGCGGTTTCTGGGCCACCGCTTCAGCGGCCCTCTTCTTTTCCGTCTCCACCTTCCATGTTTTGCCGTCGCTCGTCACCACGACCGTTCCGTCGAGATCCGTGCGGTAGACCGTGCATCCGGCCGATTCGAGCCTGTCAATCACGGAGCGATGCGGGAGGCCGAATCGGTTCCCCTCGCCGATGCTGATGACCGCGACCGCCGGATGCACCCGCTGGAGCAGCGCGTACGTGGATGAGGAGCTGCTCCCGTGATGCCCGACCTTGAGGATCTGGCTGCGGAGCTCGTTGCCGGACGAGATGAGCGCGTTCTCCTCATCATCACCCATGTCGCCCGAAAAGAGAAAATGCACGTCACCGAGGCTCATGCGCACCACGATCGAATTATTGTTGTAATCGTCTTTGGGAATACCCCTGCCTCCCACCTCGAGCACCTTTGCCCTCACCTCCCCTCCCCAGTCAAAATCCTCTCCTCCCTTCACGACGCGGTACTTCGCCCCCGAGGTTTTGACCGCCTCCATGAATTTCCCGTAGGCCTTCGCGGAGTGGGTGAGGCCGTTCGTGAGCACCTCCCCCACCGGAATGTCCTCAATGACCTCCGTCAATCCGCCGTAGTGGTCTCCGTGCTGGTGCGTGAGGATGACCGCATCAAGCCTCTTGATCTTCCGTTCCCTCATATACGGGAGCACGACGGATCGGCCCTTGCCCCAGAGGCCGCCATCGATGAGGATATTCTTCTCTCCCGTTTCAATCAGAATCGAATCTCCGATGCCGCTGCGCCCCCAGTACCGCTTCACGCGCCGCATGTAGAGATCCTCCGCTTTCTCATCCTGCGCCTTCTCCCCATCGCCACCCACGTCTAAGAAGGTCACGCGCACGGAGGCGGCGGGCGCCACCGCGTCGCCCTGACCGCGCGGAGCGCACAGGGCAGCCGCACAGACGAAGACGCCTATAAAACCCTTGAGCCGCTGCACGGTGAGGAGAGAGGAGGGGAGTCTCATCCGCTGACCCCCGGGGCGAAATATACGGCCGGAGAGATAATGTGCATGAGAGGGATGTCGGGCACAAGACCCAGAAGCGCGATTGTGCTTTTGGTTTTCATGGGAAATCCCCAAGGGCGGTTTCCAGTTCCTCGTTACCGGTCTCCGGATTCTCACGAGTGGGGCGAATCGGCGCGGAGCATCTCACGTTCAGGGGCGCGGGGTTACTCAACGGTACTCTATGCTCACTTTCTCCATCACCACATCCCGGAGAGGTTTATCCGCCATGCCGGTCTGCGCCTCGCCAATCTTTTTCACCACGTCCATGCCCTCGATCACCTCTCCGAAGATCGTGTGCCTGTTGTCGAGCCAGGGGGTTGGGGCAAGCGTGATGAAAAACTGGCTCCCGTTCGTATTGGGGCCGGCGTTTGCCATGGATACGGTACCGGCCCTGTCATGCTTGAGACCGGGACTGAATTCGTCTTCGAAGGCGCCTCCCCACGCGCTCTCTCCCCCGCGCCCCGTCCCGGTGAGATCCCCCCCCTGGATCATGAAATTGTTGATTACCCGGTGAAAAATGACCCCGTCGTAATATCCCTTCCTGGCGAGGAGGGTGAAATTCTCGCACGTCCTGGGAGTCTTATCGGGAAAGAGCCTGAACACAATTTTTCCCATCGTGGTATCGACAACCGCGACCGGGACTCCCTTCTTCCCACTCGCCGCCCCCCTGAACTGCGCACATGAGGCAATCAGCCCTGCGAGCGTGACGCACAGCAGCAGCAAAACAATGGTTACCCATCGATGAGTCATGGCACTATCCTCCCTCTCAAATGCGTTTTACTACATTGCACGACTTGAACGATTTCAACGAATTGGACGGATTTAGTACTTCCCTGCGCTCGTCCCCTTACCCGAGACAATCTTCACGCTTGCGCTCGCGCCAATGCGCGTCGCCCCCGCCACCACCATTTTCTCCGCGTCCTCCCTGGAGCGGACGCCTCCGGAAGCCTTCACACCCATCTCGGGCCCCACCGTTCTGCGCATGAGGGCGATATCCTCGGCCGTCGCGCCGCCCGTGCTGAACCCCGTTGAAGTTTTGACGTAATCAGCCCCCGCCCTCTTGGCAATCTCGCACCCCTTTACCTTCTCCTCATCGGTCAGGAGGCAGGTCTCAAGGATCACCTTGACCACCGTGCTCGACCGCGCTGCCCTCACCACGCCCCGGATATCCCGCTCGACAAGCCCGTAATCGCCCGACTTCAGCGCGCCGATATTGATGACCATATCGCACTCCTGCGCCCCCTCACCGATCACGTTCCTGGTTTCGTACGCCTTCGTCTCAGGGGTGGTCGCGCCGAGGGGAAAGCCGATGACCGTGCACACCTTCGCGCTGCTTCGCCGGAGCGCCCTCGCGCAGAGGGGGACAAACCACGGATTCACACAGACAGAGTAGAAACCGTATTCCATCGCCTCCGCGCAGAGGTTCTCCACCTGCTTCTCGGTGGCCTCGGGTTTGAGGAGCGTGTGGTCAATCTTCTGCGCGAGATCCTCCGCGACTTTCCCCACGCCTCTCGACGCCGAGATGCGGGAAGCCCCGCTGTGCATGAACTGCCGTACGGCGTCTTCCCGTGCGACGACACAGCGCCCGCAGGCGGAGCAGATATCCGCCATCGCGCAGGTCGGCCCCTCCCCCGATGCCGGCACGCCCCTGATCCTCGCGAGCACCTCCTGGGTCACCAGTCGAGCAAGCTCTGTCTTATCCATAGTTCCCCTCACATTCGATGATTAAAACCGCGGATTTCGCTGATGCAGCGGATCAACAATAAGTAAACGTAAACAATCCGTCCAATCCGCGGTTTACCCCCCATTTTCCAATGCCATGATCTTGTCCACGCGCCGTTTGTGCCGCCCCCCGCCAAAAGGCGTTTCCAGCCATACCTTCACGATCTCCTTCGCAGCGCGCGTCTCCAGGAGAGGCCCCCCGAGCGTGAGCACGTTCGCATTGTTGTGCTCGCGGCTGTTTATGGCGGTTTTAAGATCGTAACACATGGCGGCCCGGATGCCCTTCACCTTGTTCGCAGCCATACAGGAGCCGATACCCGCGCCGTCTATCACAATGCCCCGGTCGTATGCTCCTTCGGCGACTGCGCGTGCAACCGCGGCGGCATAGTCGGGATAGTCAACCGACTCCTTCGTGTACGTGCCGAAATCCTTCACCGCATATCCCAGATCCTCAACATATCCTCTTAGAACGTTTTTGAGCTCAAACCCGCCGTGGTCGGAGGCCAGAGCTACTTTCCTGATGCGTTCCGGGTTCGGATCCGTGGGCCTCTCTTCAGGCGCGCGCTCCGGATAGCGGGATAATACCTCACTCACGATTTTCTGGATAGTGACTGTGTCTCTGCCGCCCATGGATTACCTTACGGATTAGAAGGCGTAGATTAACAAAAGTAGTCTCGACCGTCAATTTGAAAGTCCATTGGAGTTTCCCAAGTTTTATTTAAAACGCGTTTCTCACCACGAAGAGCACGAAGAAAGACTAGCTTAATCAGCCCACTCCTCTATCTTCGTGACCTTCGTGTCCTTCGTGGTAAAAAACGATAATGCAGTTGTGAGATATTTTAACACTGACTCACCCAATATGTTACAAACGGGGACGGCGAAAAAATGGGGAATGTCCAGGAAAGTCCACGCCCTGTAATGCCTCAATGGAGCACTGGGAGCTTTGCACCTTTTCTAGAAAAAACCTTTTCTAGAAAAAACCTAGAAAAAACCTTTACCTTTCTACAGATATTTGATAGGCTTAGATAACAAGGAACAGTGACCGGACTGCATGCGGGCGCTATGCGTGCTGCCCCACAAAAAAGTGCGGCAATAATTGAATGATCTGGCCTCTATCTTCTCCTTGGCATCAGCATTTCTTTGCTCCTATTTCACCACGGGTAGCAATTACATTCTGGCATTTTTGCCATTGCAATCCCATAGACACTCATCATCTATCTTGCTTGGGCAGAAGAGGAGGAGTGCTCAATTACCGTGGCGAAGCTGTAATCATGGGTAGTTTTAACCTTAATCAACAACAAACATTTACTAGTATGAGGAGGAGAGTGATGAAGACCGGGCATTTGTATTCTAGGAGAGCAGAGAAGATCAAGCTGGCGCGGCCCCCGACCGCAACCAAATTCCAAATCCCAAATCCCAAATCCCAAACTTCCATGCGAAATGCGCAGAAGTTGGGAAGTAAGAATCTAGTCGGCACGGCGCTGTTCATTAGCGCCTTTTTTGTCTTTGCGACAAATCCCGCATGGGCGGTTTCACCCTATAATGGATCAAAGACGGAGTACATAACGACAACAAGCGACGGTATCAACGATGAACACATCGCCGACAGCATTCTGGTGAAATTCAAGGCGGGGCTTGGTTTCGGCGAGATTACAGACATTAATGAGAGCAACAGCGTTCTCCCCGCCCGTGACGCGGTGGTCACGCTGGACGGCACAACCTCTTTCCGTGATATAGCGCTCGAACATCTCGGCCGTGAAGAGATGGCGGTTAAGATCGAAGCTCTCAATAATCTCTCGGGGTTAAGCGTTGCAGCATTAGCAGGAAGCGAGATCAGGGTACCATCGTTGAAGGAGAGCAGGATTCCCCGGATCAATGTATTCTCGTTGAAGATACCCAAGGGCAGCACAGTGCCTGATATGATGAAGCTTTATCACAGCCGTCCCGATGTGGAATACGCCGAGCCGAACTACATCGCTCATGCCATCAAGACGCCAAACGATCCGGGCTGGGGGCAGCAGTGGGGTCCGAGCAAGATCAGATGTCCCGAGGCGTGGGATATATTCACCGGCAACGACGATGTCATAATCGCCGTGATAGACACAGGCGTGGATTATAACCATCCGGATCTCGCCGGGAAGGTGATCAAGGGACACGATTTTGCGAACAGCGATGACGACCCGATGGACGACCACGGCCACGGGACGCATTGCTCGGGGATTGCGTCTGCGATTGGGAATAACGGTGTGGGGATCGCGGGGGTGACGTGGGGTGCAAAGATCCTGGCGGTCAAGTTCCTCGACTCCGGCGGGAGCGGCAGTTATGCGAACGGAGCGGCGGCGATCATATACGCGGCGGACCACGGCGCCAATGTGTTAAGCAACAGCTGGGGCGGAAGCGGTGATTCGCAGGCGGTTCATGATGCTGTAGATTACGCCTGGAACCACGGTTGCCTCTTCGTGGCGGCGGCAGGGAATACTTATGGATCGATTCTGTATCCGGCCCTGTACGCGAATGCGATGGCTGTATCGGCGACGGACAGCGGGGATAACCTTGCGGATTTCAGCAGCCGTGGCGATAAGATCGAAGTGGCGGCGCCGGGAGTGGGTGTGTACAGCACCTTACCGGGGGGCAGTTACGCATCCTGGTCAGGGACGTCGATGGCCTGTCCGCATGTGGCGGGGTTGGCGGGCTTGATCATGTCGTACAACCGCGACAAGACCAGTGCGGAGGTACGTCAGATCATCTGCGCCTCAGCAAAAGATTTGGGCGCGCCGGGCCGCGATCCGAACTTCGGGTTCGGGCGGATAGACGCGTATCAGGCGTTGATCCTGACGGGGATGCTCCCCTGGCCGATGTTCCACCACGATCCCCGCCGCACGGGGAAAAGCTCATACTCCGGACCTGTGGTGCCGACGTTGAACTGGAGTTACAGGACAGGCAGTGATGTTTCTTCCTCGGCGGCCATAAGCGCAACCGATACGGTGTATGTGGGCTCTGAGAACAACACTCTCTACAGCCTGAGCTCGGTTGGCGCGCTCTTGTGGAGCTATGCTGCCTCTGAGCCTATCCCCTCATCGCCTGCGATAAGCACCGATACGGTGTACGTGGGCTCCGATGATAACCGCCTCTACTGCGTGATTGATCCGAGTGGTCTGCTCTCATGGAGCTATATGACGGGTGATCACGTATCCTCTTCACCTGCGGTGAGCGGAACCGGCACGATATATGTTGGTTCAGAGGACACACGACTCTACAGCATTGACCCGGCTGGCACTCTGTTATGGAGCTACACGGCTGCGGGGCCTATCCTCTCATCGCCGGCAATAAGCACCGATAAAGTGTGGGTAGGCTCCGATGACAACCGTCTCTACTGCATCATAGATCAGACCGGGATACTCTCATGGAGTTATGAAACTGGGGGTGTTATATTTTCCTCTCCGGCACTGAGCGGAACCGATACGGTGTGCGTGGGTTCCAAGGACAACAGTCTCTACAGCCTGAGCTCGGTTGGCGCTCTATTGTGGAGCTATGCCGCCGCTGAGCCTATCTTCGCATCGCCGGCAATAAGCACCGATAAAGTGTGGGTAGGCTCTGATGATAACCGTCTCTACTGCATCATTGATCAGACCGGGATACTCTCATGGAGTTATGAAACTGGGGGTGATATATTTTCCTCTCCGGCGGTGAGCGCAACCGATACGGTGTACGTGGGTTCCAAGGACAACACTCTCTACAGCCTCAATTCAGATGGCAGCCTGGCATGGACTTATGTGACGGGTGGCCTTATTGAGTCATCAGTGGCGATACGTACCGGGACGGTGTATGTGGGCTCTGATGATCACAACCTGTACGTGCTTACCGACCCTACTCACACACCTACTCAGACACCGACGATCACGCCGACGCCGACGATCACGCCGACGCCGCGCGAAGCGCCATTCTCGGATGATATGGAATCGGGTACAAATGGCTGGACTTCTAACGGATTCTGGCACCAGATGGATGATACAGGCCCCTGTCCCAACAGCCATAGCCCGACGCATAGCTGGTGGTATGGGCAGGACTCGACCTGCACCTACGATAACGAGGAGCAAAACTCGGGGTCTCTTACCTCGCCTTCTATACATATTCCCTTGGGCAATCCTGCGCTCTGCTTTTACTACTGGTATGAAACCGAATATTCAGGAACATCGTGGGATCAGAGATGGGTGCAGATATCGGTTAATGGGGGCGCATTCGAAAATCTCGAGCAACTGTCAGGCGACCAGATGCGCGTGTGGATTTATAGGCTTATGGATCTATCGTCGAAGGTCAACCCCGGCGATACAATACAGATGCGATTCTTCTTCGATACCATCGATGGATTTCTTAACAGCTACCCCGGGTGGTACATAGACGACTTCTGGGTCGGTAGCGGAGGTAGTCCACCGCCCACTTTTACACCGACTGAGACTCCTACCGAGACACCAACTGAAACGCCAACTAATACTCCGACGATTACACAAACCCCCACGATCACAAAGACACCGACGATAACGCCGACAAGGACACCCACGCGCACGCCCACCATGACGCCAGTCCAAACGCTTATCATAGAATTCCCGCTGGATACCGACCCGGGATGGGCAAGGCAGGGCGAGTGGGCATTCGGCGTCCCTCAAGGGCAAGGCGGTGGTTCACACGGATTCCCGGATCCCACGAGTGGCGCGACCGGGAGCAACGTCTTTGGAGTAAATCTCAATGGCGACTACTCTACCGCCGTGGGAGGCCCCTATCATTTAACTATGGGCCCGGTGGACTGCACAGGTTACTCTCACGTAGCGCTCCAGTTCCAGCGCTGGCTTAACACGGACTATCAACCTTATGTGTATGTGACGGCTGAGGTTTCAAATGATGGAACACATTGGACAACCATATGGAATAACGACAGTTCGCCGATCGCTGAGAGCGCCTGGAGCGCGATGCGATATGACATCTCTTCAGTGGCCGATGGCAAGCCGGCTGTATGGGTCCGCTGGGGTTACCAGGTCGCAGCAGGTGCTTTTGCGTATTCCGGTTGGAACATTGACGATGTGGCATTTCTGGGTGCGTCGGATGTCCCGTGGCCGATGTTCCACCACGATCCCCGCCGCACGGGGAAAAGCTCATACTCCGGACCTGTGGTGCCGTCGTTGAAGTGGAGTTATAGGACAGGTGGTGATGTTTCTTCCTCGGCGGCCATAAGCGCAACCGATACGGTGTATGTGGGCTCTGAAAACAACATTCTCTACAGCCTGAGCTCGGTTGGCGCGCTATTGTGGAGCTATGCCGCGCCCGAGCCCATCCTCTCATCGCCGGCGATAGGCACCGATACGGTGTACGTGGGCTCCGATGATAACCGTCTCTACTGCGTCATTGATCGGACCGGCATGCTCTCATGGAGTTATGAAACTGGAGCTGATATCTTTTCTTCTCCGGCGCTGAGCGGAACCGATACGGTGTGCGTGGGTTCTAAGGACAACAGTCTCTACAGCCTGAGCTCGGTTGGCGCGCTCTTGTGGAGCTATGCCACCGCTGGGTCAATCCTCTCATCAGCGGCAATAAGTACCGATACGGTGTATGTGGGATCGGATGACGATCGCCTCTATGCGCTGTGGCAGACGGGGGCGTTGCGGTGGAGTTACAGGGCGGGTGGTGATATATCCTCATCGCCGGCGGTGAGCGCGACGGAGGCGGTGTACGTGGGCGGAGGGGATAACGTCTTCTACAGCCTTGACTCGGTCGGGACCCTGTTGTGGAGCTATGCCGCATTCGAGCCCATCCTCTCATCGCCTTCGATAGGCACCGATACGGTGCACGTGGGCTCTGAGGACAACCGCCTCTACTGCGTCATTGATCGGACCGGCATGCTCTCGTGGAGTTATGAAACAGGGGGTGATATATCTTCCTCCCCGGCGCTGAGCGGAACCGATACGGTGTACGTGGGATCGGAAGACAGAACTCTCTACAGCCTGAGTTCGGCTGGCGCTCTCCTGTGGAGCTATGCCGCCGCTGGGCCCATCTTTTGCTCGCCGGCGATAGGCACCGACACGGTGTATGTGGGCTCCCAGGACAATGTCCTGTATGTCATTGCCGAGCCAACGTCCACCCCCACACACACGAACACGCCATTGCCGACTTACACGCCGACAAGAACACCGACAAAAACGCCCACGATCACCCCGACTCGAACTCCCACGGTGACGCCGACGATCACACCCACGCCGACAAAAACACCGACCTGGGATCCAAGTATTCCGACATACACCCCAACCGAGACTCCCACGATCACCGCAACCCCGACAATAACACCCACACCCTCTGCCCCCTGGCCGATGTTCCGCTGCGACGCGAGGCATACGGGACGGAGCGGGTATGCGGGCCCGATAATGGGGAAAGTAGCCTGGCTCTATCTGTCGGAAGGCTCGATAGATTCCTCCCCCGCCATAGGCTCTGATGGGAAGGTGTATGTGGGCTCCGATGACTCTAATCTCTACGCGTTTAATTCTGACGGCGCGCTCTCCTGGAGCTATGAAACCGGATCGTATATCTCCTCCTCCCCCGCCATAGGCTCTGATGGGAAGGTGTATGTGGGCTCCGATGACAGGTGCCTCTATAGTATCAATTCCGACTCCACACTCTCCTGGAGTTATGAAACCGGCTCGGGTATCGAATCCTCCCCCGCCATAGGCTCTGATGGGAAGGTGTATGTGGGCTCCGGTGGGGGTGACAATCGCCTCTACAGCATCAATCCCGACTCGACGCTCTGCTGGAGCTACGAAACCGGCTC